>ENA-UPTA01000249-UPTA01000249.1-activated-sludge-metagenome-genome-assembly--contig:-NODE-249-length-62258-cov-41.518399_pt1 | contig 62258 bp, 58 predicted proteins | sample MGYA00238184_ERZ773361 | MGnify/ENA primary metagenome ERZ773361 (study PRJEB29100, sample SAMN05720205) | activated sludge metagenome | isolation source: anaerobic digester from wastewater... | reverse complement strand
AGCTCGGGGGCGTTGAAGGATACCTCCTCCATCACTTTTTCCATCACCGTGTGAAGCCTCCTGGCGCCGATGTTCTCGAGCTTGTCGTTGATGAGCTGGGCGTACTTCGCCAGCGCTTCGATGGCGTCTTCGGTGAAGTCGGTCTCGACCCCTTCGGTGGCGAGAAGGGCCGTGTACTGCTTCAGAAGGGCGTTCTCGGGCTCCTTGAGGATCCTCAGGAAATCTTCTTCCGTGAGAGGCTGGAGCTCGACACGGATGGGGAACCTGCCCTGAAGCTCGGGCAGGAGGTCCGCGGGCTTGGTCATGTGGAACGCGCCGGCGGCGATGAACAGGATGTGGTCGGTGCGGACGAGGCCGTACCTTGTCATAACCCTCGTTCCCTCGACGATGGGAAGGAGGTCCCTCTGGACTCCCTCCCTGCTCACGTCCGGGCCGTGGCCGCCCGAGGAGCGTCCCGCTATCTTGTCTATCTCGTCCACGAAGATGATGCCCGATTGCTCCGCCCTTTCGAGGGCTTCCCTCGAGATCTCGTCCTGGTCGATGAGCTTTTCCTCCTCTTCGCGGATGAGCTGTTCGTAGGCGTCCTTCACCTTCATCTTGCGCCTTTTCTTGCCGCCGTCGAACATGCCGGGCATCAGTTCCCTGAGGTTGATCCCCATCTCCTCCATGCCCTGGTTCGAGAAGATCTTCATCGCCGAGGTGTTCGAGGAGGCCACCTCTATCTCGACAGATTTTTCATCCAGCATGCCGTCCCTGAAGAGTTTCTTCAGCTTGTCGCGGGTCGTGAACTCCTCGGGCTTCACCTGGTTCTCCGGCTCGGGGTTCTGCGGCGTCGGGGCTTTCGGGAGGAGCAGGTCGAGAAGCCTTTCCTCGGCGTTCGCCCGGGCCTTTTCCTTCACCCTGCCTATCATCTCCGACCTGACGAGGTTGTAGGAGATCTCGGTGAGATCTCTTATCATCGATTCGACGTCCTTGCCCACATAGCCCACTTCGGTGAACTTGCTGGCCTCCACCTTCAGGAAGGGGGATTTCGTGAGCTTCGCGAGCCTCCTCGCGATCTCGGTCTTGCCGACTCCCGTGGGGCCGATCATTATGATGTTCTTCGGCGCCACTTCCTCGCGCAGGTTGGCTTCGAGAGCCTGCCTTCTCACCCTGTTCCTGAGGGCGATGGCGACGGCTTTTTTCGCATCGTCCTGCTTGACGATGTACCTGTCCAGCTCTTCGACTATCTTCTTGGGGACAAGCGGGTCTATCAGTTTCGCGGTAAGGTTTCCGGTCTCGGTCTTGATCATGACTCATACTCCCAATATGATGCCACCCTGCGTTCCTCACGCACTCCCATTTATCGCAAGGTGGAAGAACTTATGTTTCTCAGGGTCATATAAGACCCCCCAACAACATGTCTCACCGTCACAAGCCCCCTGAGGAGTGTACTTATCTTCATCTTTGATGTTTTTATTTTGAACAGCATTAATATAGATCAGCTTTTTGCCATTAACCAGAATTCCGACATATTGAAGGAAGTACTGATCTATCGGGTCGATGTTGAATCGGGGAAGGCAGCATTCGGATGCTTTCAGCCTTTGAAGCTTATTAAAATGTTTCTCCATTATTTCTATCTCTTCTTTTGTCGGTGTCCAGGTTCCTTCAAAGGCTGGTGGTGCGGTCCTTGAACACGGCTGAATGATGTTCCTGTGATATGCCATTCTTTCCTCAAGGACGACCGCCTGGTTGTGATTGAAAAATACCTTTGCACAGGAAAGGGAAAATGCGATCAGCAATAAAAGGACCGGCAGAATGATTTTTCTTGAAATCTTTTCTTTAGCCATCACTTCTCTGTGCTCTCAGTGAACTCTGTGGTAAAAAACTTTTTATTGGTATCAAAGTACCTCCACGACGATCTCGCTGTTGGTGTAGATGCAGATCTGCGAGGCTAGGTTAAGGCTCTCGCTCACGATCGCGGGGGCGTCGAGCTGTGAATGCTTGAAGAGCGCCCTCGCGGAGGCGAGCGCGTAGGGCCCGCCCGAGCCTATGGCGATTATCCCGTCGTCGGGTGCGATCAGCTCGCCGCTTCCCGAAAGGAGAAGCTGGTGCTCCTTGTCGGCTACGATGAGCATCGCTTCGAGCCTTCTGAGAGCCCTGTCCATGCGCCACTCCTTGACCAGCTCGACGGCCGAACGCTCCAGGTTGCCGCGATACTCCTCGAGCTTCGCCTCGAACCTGTTGAAAAGCGTGAGCGCGTCGGCGACGCCGCCGGCGAAACCGGCAAGGACCTGATCGTGGTAGAGCTTCCTCACTTTTCTCGAAGTGGCCTTCAGGACGGTGCTCCCGAAAGTGACCTGTCCGTCCGCGCCCATCGCCATCTTTCCGTCCTTGCTGACGCACAGGACCGTCGTTCCCCTGAATTCGGACATGTTATTCTCCCGTAAGATACGCCTGTTATTTGCGCGTTCTTTTCCTGGAACCGTTCTTTTTTTCCTGCTCGACCTTTTTAGCCTTCGCAAGTGAGAGGCAAAGCTTCCTGAGCATTGCGACCCTTTTCATTCTCTTGTCTATGGCGGCGGGCGTCAGGTCAATCTTCATCGTCGATCTCCTTCAGGTAGGCGATGTCATCCTTGTCCTGCCCGCTGTTGCGAAGGGACTTCAGAAGGATCATGCCTTTCGGAGAAACGACGCTCAGCCTGCTTTTGTTCCATTCGACCGTCAGCCTCTCCCTGAAAGCCTTCATGGTCGCCCGCGTCGAAACGAGGAGGTCCAGAACCAGCATTTCGCCGTCGCGGGGGAACGGCTTGCAGAAGCGGTGTATCTCGACATCGCCGCCGGCGAAGAACATTGTCTCCTGGTTCGGGATGAATCCCAGCCCTTCGAGCTGTCCGCCGATCGCGTCAAGGCTCTTCCTGGGGGCGATGATGTCGATGTCGAGAGTGGCCCTCGGACGGCCGTAAACCGCCATCGCGAGCGCGCCGCAAAGAGCGTAGTCGATCTCTTTCTCGTCGAGCGCGTTCACAATGGCTTTGAGTTCCCTGATGAGGTCCATCGCCTTCTCACTTTCAGGAATATATTGTAAACTCATTTCATGAAAACAAAAAGGTTCATGGGACAACACTTTCTCGTCTCCGAAAAGATCAGGGGGATGATACTGGAGACGGTATCCAAGGATGTCGCCGGGGCGAGCTCGATCCTCGAGATAGGGCCGGGCAGGGGAGCCATAACCGAAGGGCTCTCGAAGCTGGGAAAACCTCTCGCCGTCGTAGAAAAAGACATCAAATTCGTAGAGAAGATGAAAGAGAAATATCCAGCGATAGCGGTAATCGAGGCGGACGCCGCAGAGTTCGACATCGGCTCTCTCGACCCGGCGATGCTTCCGGTCTCTGTCGTCGGCAACCTTCCCTACTACGCCGCCACGGACATAATCCTCAATCTTCTTTCTGCTCCATCGAAGATCACGGCCGCCCATTTAATGGTCCAGCACGAAGTCGCCCTGAAGTTCAGCTCGGATGCCGGTGACGAATACTACTCGAAGTACTCGATATGGGCTAAAGCTTTTTACAAGACCAAGGTGGATTTCAAGGTCGCCCCGAGGTCTTTCAGCCCGCCGCCGAAAGTCCTCTCCGCCGTGATGACATTCAAGCCGCTCAAAGAGCCCCTTGTCGAAGAAAAGGATAGCCGCGAGTTCTACCGCTTCTGCTCGAAGATGTTCCTCCATCCGAGAAAAAAGCTGGTTTCAAGTTTCGAAGGGGAGGAGAAGCTGAAAGCGCTGAAAGTAATAACCGAGAACGGCGTCAAAGAAGACGCCAGGCCGGGGGCGATACCCGCCGAGATCTTCAAACAGCTTTTCGGAATTATTCCTGATCTGAAAGACTGAACAAATATCAGTCAGTCCCTCTGTTGTCCTGATATGCCGCTCTTTCCCATTATCAGGAAGCTTATCACCGAGGCGATCATTGCCGGTATGAGCACGTAGGGGTTGCCGGTGGTCTCGGCCGCGAACGTAACGGCGGCGAGAGGAGTCCTGTAGCCCGCTGCAAGGAAAGAAGAAAGCCCGATCAGCGGGTAGAGGGAAACGTCCTGGAAATAAGCTATCTTGTTGAAGAATGCTCCGACGGTGATCCCCAGGACGGCAAGGGGGAAGAAGACTCCTCCCGTCCCGCCGCCGGCGAAAGTCAGCGGGGTGGCGATCATCCTGGCGGCGAAGAGCGTTATCAGTATTACTGCGGAGGGATTGTATTCGAGAAGGAATTTTATCTGGCTGTACCCCGCGCCGTAGGAGAATGGCTTTCCCGCCACGGCGAGGGTTATGAGGCCTATCCCGCCCAGGCAAAATCCGCAGGCCAGGGAGAAGGCGTATTCATGCTTCCCGAACGAAGAACGGAACTCCGCGAGCATTTCGGAAAACCTGACGAACAATCTGGCGAAAATTCCTGAAGCTATCCCTATCATGGGAGCTATCAACAGGACGAGAAGGTCGAAACGGATCTTGTGGGCCACTAGGAAAATCGGGTCCGGCCCGGTCAGGAAAGCGGCGGTAAGGTAGGACGAAGCTGAGGCTACCAGCGAGGGGATGAGGGCGCGGGAACTCATGCCGTTCTTGTAGGGGACTTCCATGATGAATATGGCGGAGGTGAGCGGGGCCTTGAACAGCGCGGCAAACCCAGCAGCGGCTCCGGCGATCATCATGAAATGGGTGTCGAGCCCCTCGAAATCCTTTCGGGACCTCTGCTGGACGGCTTCTCCTATGTTGGCGCCTGCGTATATGGAAGGGCCTTCCAGCCCGGCGCTTCCTCCCGACGCTATCGTGACGATCGTCGAGGCCAGCTTCCCGAAAAGATTGGAAAAGCTCATCCTGCGGCCGGGGGAGTGGTAAACCAGTATGTATTCCTCCGTCAGCATGTTCTCTTTTGAAGGGATCAGGAAGCGCCTCGTGAGGCCGGATACGAGCAGGCCCGCCGAGGGAAGAAAGAAAAGCAGCCAGACGTTCCTGTTGTTATACAGGTAGAAGAGGAGGATGTCCTTGACAAGAAAGACGAAGACGGAGATGAATGCGCCGATGATCATTCCTAGAACGGCCGGCCCCGCGATCGACGCGACAAGGTTCTTCCGATGAAAAGATCCGTTCAGCGCATTTGCGGAAATGTTCATGTGGAGTCCGCGATCCCTTTCCTCTTGCCGAAACAGGAATTACAGCACAAGAGGATTATGCTGTCAAAGGATTCGATGTTTCTCTCGATCGCGGGCGCCTCGCATGCCGGCAGAAAGCGGGCGGTTTTCTTGGCTTTGTTCATCGCGCCACGGTCTGTTATAATAAAATCTGCACACGAAAGAAGGAGGTGACTCTATGGCGGCTGAAAAACCGAGATTTTGCGTTGTCGGCGCGGGGCACGGCGGTCTTGCCATGGCGGGCCATCTTGGCCTGATGGGATTCGAAGTCAACATGTTCAACCGCAGCGAAGAAAGGCTCCGTTCCGTCCAGATGGAGGGCGGCGTCGATCTCGACGGCGAACTGAACGGGATAGGAAAGGTCGCCCTCGCGACTTCAGACGCGGGAAGAGCCATTGAAGGCGTCGACGTGATAATGGTTGTCGTTCCGGCTTTCGCGCACAGGGACGTGGCCAAAAACCTTGCCCCGCACTTGAAGGACGGTCAGATCGTTGTCCTGAACCCCGGAAGGACCTTCGGCGCGCTGGAGTTCCTTCAAGTCCTCAAGAGCGAGGGCTTCAGGGGAGACATAACGATCGGCGAAACGCAGACCTTCATCTACGCCAGCAGGGTTACCGGCCCGGGACAGGCCAAGATATTCAGGATCAAGAACTCGATCCCCCTATCGACGATAAGGGCCTACAAGATACCCGACACGCTGCAGGTCATAAGGAAGGCTTTCCCCCAGTTCGTCCCGGGAGACAGCGTTTTCAAGACCAGCTTCGACAACATAGGGTGCATCTTCCATCCCGCCCTCGTTATGCTGAACGCCGGATGGATAGAAGACCCGGAGGATTTCGAATTCTATTTCCAGGGCACGACGGATTCGACTGCCAGGGTGCTCGAAAAACTCGACAGGGAAAGGCTTGATGTGGCTTCCGCGCTCGGATTCAGGGCTATGTCGGCGAGGGAATGGCTCTATTACGCTTATGATGTTTCCGGCAAGGACCTTCATCAGGCGATACACTCGAACCCAGGGTACAGGGGCATATTGGCTCCCCACTCGACGAACATGAGGTACATCACCGAGGACGTTCCGTGCAGCCTCGTCCCGATGTCCTCGATAGGGAAAAAGTTCGGAGTGCAAACCCCCCTCATGGACGCGATGATCGACGTGGCCTGCGCCATGCACGACATGGATTACAGGGCCATCGGCAGGACGGTCGAATCTCTCGGAATAGACCGGCTCGACCTGAAGCAGATAAGGCTGCTGGCAATCGGGGAGAAGCCGAAATGACGGCCAGGAAGAGGCTCGTCCTCGGGGCGGCGATAGGCCAGTGCGTCCACATAGCGGGGCTCAGCCATTTCCTCAGGCTATGCGAGGAGGAGGGATTCGCCACGCTCAGCCTGGGGCCGGCGACTCCGGTCTCGAAGCTGCTTGACCGTATCGAAGAGCTTAACCCCGAGATCGCCGCGGTCTCTTTCAGGCTCACGCCCGAGGACATGCTACCTCTCCTCGAAGAGCTGAAAAAGGGGTTGGAAAAACTGCCGTCGAAGCCGAGGGTGTTCTTCGGAGGAACCCCCCCGGCGGCCGAACTGGCCAGAAAGGCCGGTCTTTTCGACGAGGTGTTCGACGGGAGCGAAGCCGTTGAAGGCATCAGGGCCAAAGTTTCCGGAACTTCAGGCGGAGAGAAGGAAGAGCGCTTTCCTCAGACCCTTCTCGAACGAGTGGAATACCTTCATCCCTACCCGCTGATAAGGCACCATTACGGGGAACCCTCACTGACAGACACGATCAAGGGAGCCGCGAGGATCTCGGATGCCGGCGTGATCGACGTTCTCTCTCTCGGCCCCGACCAGAACGCCCAGGAGTTCTTTTTCGAGCCGTCCAAGATGGACGGCAGGCAGGACGGCGCGGGCGGCGTACCCCTGCGGAGAAGGGAAGACCTCGAGGCGATATTCGAGGCCACCAGGAGAGGGAACTATCCCCTACTCAGATGTTACAGCGGGACGAACGACCTGACAAAGTGGGCGGAAATGCTGAAGGAGACCATCAACATTGCCTGGGGGGCCGTGCCACTATGCTGGTACAGCGCCCTCGACGGCAGGAGCGTGAAGGGCCTCAGGGAAGCGATCACGGAGAAGCAGGAGGCCATGAGGCGTTACACCGAGCTCGGGATCCCGGTCGAAGTGAACGAATCGCATCAGTGGAGTCTCAGGGACGCGCACGACGCCCTCGCCGTCGCGACCGCCTATCTTTCCGCCTACAACGCAAAAAAAATGGGAGTGAAGGACTTCATCCTCCAGATGATGTTCAACAATCCTCCTTCGACATCTCCCCACATGGACCTCGCGAAGATGCTGGCGAAACTCGAAATGGTCGCGTCGCTCGAGGACGGGAGCTTCAGCGTCCTCAGGGAAGTGAGGGCGGGAATAGCCAGCCTCCCGTCCGACCCGGACCTCGCCAAGGGGCACATGGCGGCGTCCGCCGTCTACTCCATGATGGTCAAGCCTCACATCCTGCATGTCGTCGGTTTCAGCGAAGGATACAGGGTCGTCACCCCCGATGTACTGATCGAGAGTTGCCGGATAGCGAGGGGGGCGGTAAACCTGGCTCTCAAGGGTTCTTTCGACGCGGGCCTCAGGAAGATCGTCGAGAAAAGGAAAGAACATCTCATAAGAGAAGCCTCCGTGATCCTCGAAGCGATCAAGGACCTGGGAGGCGACGCTGAAGACCCGCTTTCAAGCCCTGATGCGATAGCTCATGCGATCGAAAACGGGATCCTGGACACTCCTCATTTCAAGGGGAGCGACAGGTTCAAAGGAGAGGTCCTGACTGCGTGCGTTGACGGCGGATGGGATGCCGTCTGCCCGGCGACAGGAAGGGTCCTATCCGAAAAAGAACGACTTGAGAAACTCGGCATCGCCCCGTAATCAAAGGAGATGAGATGTGCGGAATAGCGGCGGCTTTCGGAAAAGCCGCGGACGGCAGGATACGCGTAAAAAAAATGCTGACGATGTTAGGGCACAGGGGCCCCGACGAATCGGGAGTTTTTTCGCTCGGAAACTCTGTTCTGGGCCACGCCAGACTGTCGATCATAGACCTCGAGACAGGGAAACAGCCTATAACCAGCGAAGCAGGGGACCTGGCCATCACATTCAACGGCGAGGTTTACAATTTCAGGGAGCTGAGAAGGGAACTGGCGGTGAAGCACCGTTTTTCGACAAGGACCGACACGGAGGTGATCCTCCACATGTTCGAGGAAAGGAGGGAAGACACTCTGCCTCTTCTCGACGGCATGTTCGCCTTTCTTATCGCGGGGCGCGAAGGCTTCGTCGCCGCGAGGGACCCGCTCGGGATAAAGCCGCTCTACATGGGCAGAAAAGACGGGCTTTTCCTTGTCGCCTCGGAAATGAAGGCTTTCCCCGAAGGCATGGAGAATATACAGTCTCTTCCCGCCGGCCATTACTCGGTCAACGGGGGAAGGCCGGAAAGGTTCTGTTCGCCTCTGAGATCCGCAGGGATCATCCAGAAGAAGAACAGGACGGATATAAAGAAAGACATTAAAGCCCTTCTGGAAAAGGCCGTCGTCAAAAGGCTGATCGCGGATGTCCCTGTCGGCGTCTACCTTTCCGGAGGGCTGGACAGCAGCCTGGTGGCTTCCATAATGAAAAAACACGTGAAGGAGCTTCATTCTTTCACCGCCGGAATGAAAGATTCGCCCGACATTCTGAAGGCGAGGCAGGCCGCCCGTTATCTCGACACGAAGCACCACGAGCTGATCTACACCAAGGCTGACATGAAAAAAGCGCTCGAAGATGTCATATGGCATCTCGAATCGTTCGACGCCCCTCTTGTCCGCTCTGCCATACCGATGTACTTCGTTTCCGCCCTCGCGTCCGAACATGTCAAGGTGATTCTGAGCGGAGAGGGCGCGGACGAGCTTTTCGCGGGATACTCCTACTTTTCGAAATACCGCGGGGCGCGCCTGAGAAAAGAGATGAACAGGGCCATCATGTCTCTTCAGGATACCAATCTTCAGCGGGCCGACAGGATAAGCATGGCTCACGGCCTGGAAGCGAGGGTGCCGTTCCTCGACTGCCGTCTCCTGAGATATTCCCTCGGGATCCCGGTAGAGCACCTTGAGAGCGGCGGCGGCATGCAAGAGAAGCAGCTCCTGAGAGAGGCTTTTGAAGGGTATCTTCCGGAGGACATCCTTTACAGGCCGAAGATGAAGTTCTCCGTCGGCGCGGGTTCGTCCGAGGAACTGTTCGGGGAATGCTCGGAAAAGGTCTCCGACAGGGCATTTGTTTCTGGCAGGAGGCTTCCAGACGGGTCGGCGCTGCGTTCGAAGGAGGAATATTATTACCATGAGGTCTTCAGGAGCCTCTTCCAAGGCCGCATCCCTCCCGAACTTGTCGGAAGAACGGCAGACAGGTCGGCCGGAACGGAAAGGGAAAGAAAATGATAGGCAACGTTCTCAGCGCGTTTCTTCACGATTTCCTGATCCTGTTCGGTATGGTCAACGTGATCGGCAACATACCTCACATATCGGCGATGACCATCGACGAGAACCCGGGGCAGAAAAGGAGGACCTTCGCGCTCGGGTCGCTCACCGCCATGTGCATCATCCTCGTTTTCGCGCTTTCGGGGAATTTTCTGCTGATATCCCTGTTCGACGTCTCGTTCAGCTCTTTCAAGATCGCCGGAGGCATAGTGGTTTTCATCGTCTCCATGAGGGGGGTCGTACTGGGTCCGATCCACGCGATGCCGCCTCTCAAGAAGGGCTCGCCGGAGTATTCGTTCATGTCCGTGGCCTTCCCTTTCCTGGTAGGACCGGGGACGATGGTGACCGGGATACTGCTCATGCAGGGAAGCGGGAAGCTTCACACTTCCCTGGTGACCCTGGCGGTCTACGCCTCGGCGTTCCTGATATTGCTCGCCATTCCAGTAATCGAAAAGATAGTCGGAAAAGTGATCATGCTTCTTGTTTCAAGGATCCTTTATATTTTCATCGCGGCGAAAGCCACCACTTTCATCATAACCGGTCTCAAAGAATGTTTCAGGTGAAGCCATGAGCGAAGAAAAGTTCTCCGACCTTCTTAAAAAAGCCGCCAGCCGTTTCTCCGGGGTGTTTTCAGGAGGCCTGGGAGTGGAACCCCACTCCAGGTTCAAGATATACCATTTCCTTTACGAGGAGACGGACATCACGAACCTTTTCTACTGGATCTCCCTCCTTAGTTCTGCGGGAATAGCCACTCTCGGCCTGGCGCAGAACAGTCCCGCAGTGATCATCGGTGCGATGCTGCTGTCGCCGCTGATGGGGCCGATCATAGCATTCGGGCTGGCCCTGGCGATAGGGGACCTCTACCTCGGGCTGAGAGCCGTGATCAACTGCGTCATGTCGATCTTCATTGTGCTGATGTTTTCCGCGCTGATAACCTATGTCCTGCCTTTCCAGCTGGAGACTGCGGAGATCCTGTCGAGGACCAGGCCCAACACTCTTGACCTGGGAGTAGCCCTGTTGTGCGGAGTGATAGGTGCGATCTCTGTCGCGAGGCTTCCGATCGGAGGCGCCTCGATGGCCCTCCCCGGCGTCGCAATAGCTGTGGCGCTCATACCCCCGCTCTGCACGGCCGGTTTCGGTATCGGCGCAGGGCTTAAATGGGGCATTTTCAGCGGAGCCTTCCTGCTGTTCCTTACCAACCTCGTGTCGATTGTTTTTGCATCCCTCGCTGTTTTCCTTCTTTTGCGGATGGGCGACGAGGAGGAGATAGGAAAGATCAGGGACTTCATCTACGAGAGATCCCAGAGGAACGTGGTCTTCAAGTGGCTTACGGCCAGAAGGTCCCTCCAGACCTTCAGGAAGGTAGGCAAACTTTCCAACCGGATCGTCATACTTGGAGTCGCGCTCGTGGCTGTGGCGATCCCCCTCAGGCTTGTCCTCAACCAGATCAAGAGGGAGGTCGTGATAAAAAAGGAGACACAGAAAGCCATCGCCAGGTTCCTCCCCGGCAACACGCTCCTCTCGAAGGAGATAAAAATAGAGAAGAACGAGACCAACATGCATTTCGTCATCATGGGCGGCTCCCAGCCCGTGGAGCAGAGCATCAGGAATGTCGAGGGATACCTCAGGACTAAGCTTGAAGAGGGCGTGAACGTCTCGTACATCGAAGTTCCTAACAAGGCCGCCGTGGCATCGGCGAGCGAATCCGGCCACCATGCGGTCCCGACCGTCGGAACTGTTTCCAGGGAAATGGAATCGAGATTCTTCGTCGAGGCGAGGAGGCTGCTGCCGGCAAAGAGGAGGAGCGAGCTCCTGAGGATCGGACTGGCGGTGGACACGGACGCCTCGATGCCCGTCATGGAGCTCGTTTTTCTGAGCGACGACAGGTTCACCGCCGGGGAATCGGGAATACTCGAATCAGCCCTGGGAAGGACTCTCTCTGATCCGGTAAGGCTTAACACAAGGACCATACCCGTTACCGCCGCGCTGATGGACCTCTCCGAGAAGGAACAGGACCCCGTCGTGATAAGGACCCTGTCCGAAAGGCTGTCCGCTTTCGCGGAGGGAATGGACGGCTTGAGAGTGATTCCTGAAATCGTCATGCCGGAAAAGATATCCCAGCTTAGAAGGGCGAAAGCCATCTGGCGTGCCGAGGAAATACTGAAGCAGCTCCGTCTTGTATGTCACCACGTGCAAGAAGGCGACCCTTCAATGATCGATGATGGAGAACTTCAATCCCCTCAACTTCGCCTAAGGTTCGAAAGGACGCGTGCCGGCAGTCAGAAATGATATGAGAACTTGATCAGGAACAGGTCGTCCCTCGGGGCGGATGTGAGAAGGGTCATTTCCCGCCTTAAAGACATTCCCACCCGCCGGTCGTCCCTATCATAATCGATGGCTCCCATCTGGCCGTGGGAGAAGACCACGTAGAGATGTGAGGCGGGCCTGAACTCCCACCTGAGGACGGCGGTGATGTTGTTGCTTCCGAAGTGAAAGTCGGGTTCGCCCGGCGCTGACGTCGGCAGGGAGTTCGTCGCCGAGAAGATCTTCCTGAAACCGCTGTAACTTCCGTTAGCCGTGAAAAGCTGGGAATAGAAATCGAGCGTCAGCCTCGGGTTGAAGATGTACGAAAGCCGGGTGGTGAGATCGTACTGGAGGGTCGACGCGTCGGCGAAAACCGGATGGCTCCCGCTCGTGTCCGCGCCTGCGAAAAGAAAAAGCCCGTCGTGTTTTGTGATCTCGTAGGTCTCAGAGAGCATTAATTTGTCCGAGAACCTCCACTGAACAGTTCCGTCATGGTGAAACCCCCATCCGTGCTGGTTGTTCGAGACCACGAACCCCAGGTTCGCCGTCACAGGCTTCCTGCTGTCCGTCCCGAATCCTATCCAGCCCATATTCTCCATCTCCCGATAAATGGCGAAGCCCTCCATTCTCGGCTCCCTGTCGTCGTAGTAAGGGAACTCCGCGCTGAGGCCTCCCCACATCGACCAGCGGTTGGGGAATTCCCCCCAGAGGTCGATCTCGCCGCCCCGCGTGAGTATCAGCCCGTCCCCGTTCTTTCCGTACCAGTTGTAAACCCCGAAGGTGGCCTGGTTGAACCTCTCCGTGGGTTCTGAGTTCTCCCATTCGATGGCGGTCACGAGCTTGTACTCGTCGTTGCGCCTGAGATAGCCCATGTCGTTGGGTTCGTAATCCTTAGGGTGGGCTATGTAGCAGGCAGTGGCGGTCCATTTTTTCGTAACCTTTACCGTGTACTGCGCCTCCAGGCCGGTTCCATATTCCTTCTCGCCGGAATCGTCGATGTCCGTGGAGATGAGGTCGAGAGTGAAATTGTGCTTGTTCTCTTTCGAATGCAGGTCGGCGGTCAGCACGCTCATCAGCGCCTTCCTTCCGCCTGATTCGTTCTTGTATGTCTGCATCAGGCCGACCGACGAGTTGGTCCCGAAGTTCTGGTTGAGCCTCCAGGCGGAGAATAGTGTCTGTCTTCTCAAGAGAAGGTCTTGAAGATACCCGTCCCCGTCGGCGTACTGACCTCTTTCGGCCTGCGTTACTGCGGCGAACGCGGCGACGTTCAGGCGGTTCTCCGTCGTTCCGGTAACTTTCAGCGCGCCAAGGATCGTCGTGTTCTCCGGCGCGCTCACGACCTTGTGTCCTTGGTAGGAATAAGGCTCCCACGGCGGCGCTCCGATCCTTCTGGTGTATAGGAAAGTGGTCCCGCTGAAAGCCGCCTTCGGTGGATTGAAGTTCTGGAATCCTTCCATGAAGAAAGGCCTGTTCTCCGAGAAGAAGGTCTCGTAGGCCGAAAGATTGAGGACGGTCGAATCCTGTTCGACCTGCCCGAAGTCGGGATTGACCGTTCCGGTGAGCGTGAACCTTGAGCTGAGCGGATAGTTGAAATCGAGACCCGCGTCGAACGAAGCGCCTCTCTTGTAAAATCCCTGCCTTGTGTGGATCCGGTCCTTGAGGACCAGGAAGGGGAAGAGGTCCGCCTTCTTAGTGGCCTTTATGTTGGAGATGCCTTCTATCGTCCCGAAACCCGAGACGTTCTTCCTCTCGCCGGGAGGGATGTACGCAAGACAATCCAGCTCACCCAGCCTGGCGATCCGCCTTATGACCTGGAATCCCATGGGAAGCTCGCTGGAGTGGAAGATGCGCATCTCCGAGAAGGGGATGGCTATCTCGCAGGACCATCCTTCGGGGGTGATGGACGACCTCGCTTCCCAGATGCCGTTCCATTCCATGTTCGTCGAGAACTCGTTGTAGGTGAAGAAATCGGCGAGGGACGAAGAGGCGCACACCTGGAAAGCATAAGCCTCTTTCTTCGTCAGAAAGGGGTCCAGCTGGATCTGGACCTTGTCGGTCACCTCGGACCGGTCCCTCCTTATCAGCCTCATATCTATCTTTGAAGGTTCCGCGTCCAGGCAGTTGACGCCTATGTAGATCGTCCGCTCGTCGTAGATCACCCTCACTTCGGTCCCGAAGGAGGGTTTTTCGCCCGGGTCCGGGTAGGTCTGGATGAACGCCGAGAAAGGCTCTGCCGAGGCCCAGCACGGATCATCGAGGAGGCCGTCCAGTTTCGGAGGGGAGCTCGTCCTCGACGCCTTGACGGCAGGTTTATCCTGCGCCTGGATCGCTGACGCTATGATCACAAAAAAAATTGCCGCGAGAACCTTTTTCATCGACTCCCCTGAAGAAAAATCTGGCGGATAAAAAGGAATAATACGATATTTCAGGGCGGAAGTTTAGGATTCGGTCAAGAATGAAACGGACAGGCCACGGAGGGCCTTCAGAGTGGCAAAGACGGGCACTTGGCTTTGAGTCGTGTCCTTTTTTTTCAGCGGCTTGTATTTTTATCTCATGAGGAATATATTGTGATCTTGAGGTGAAAATGGAATATCGTAAGTGGGTGCCAGAATCCCCATTAGCGTTTGCCGGTATCAACGACATTGGGCTTGTGCCGGCCTTACATACCCACCTACAATCGCACCCCTTCAGAGAAAAGTCCCGCCCCCCCCCGCCATATAGCCATTGGAAAAAGCTACTAACTTAATCTGGAACTTTTCTAATAGTTATAGGGAAAGAGGGGCGGACAATGAAAAAAATAGCGGTCTTTATATCAGTGGGAGTTATTTCACTATTTCTCAGCTTTTCTGCTTATACGATGGCGCTCTGTAAGAGCACCGAATACAATATATTTTTGGTTGGGCAAGGAGAGACGGCCCCTGCCGACTTGATAAATGAAAGCGCTTACGAAACACAAACCCAGAAATTCAATATAAGTTTAGATCTTGTGAATGTTACGCCTGATGTTTTACAGGCCAGGATTGAACTTTACCGGTATCTTGATGAGGATGCTCCTAATGAAGGATGGAAGCTGGAGCAGTCATTGTGTACCCCGTCAGAATTTATTGGACAGATTGGCCTGATTTGTTAAGGTGTGCTTTTGGGGTAATCTAGCCCCTGAAGGAGACCTTAAATGAGCAAGGAACAGACCCCGGAATCGACAGTAAAAGAGATCCGCAGAAAGACACGAAGAAAGTTCTCCTCGGAGGAGAAGATCCGCATAATCCTTGAAGGGCTCCGTGGAGAAGTGAGTATAGCTGAGCTTTGCAGGAAGGAAGGGATCCACCCGAACCACTATTACCGCTGGAGCAAGGACTTCCTGGAAGCGGGGAAGAAGCGCCTCATGGGGGACACTCTGAGAGAGGCTAACACCGACGAGGTCGATCAGATCAGGAAGGAGAACGATCAGCTCAAGGAATTGGTTGCTACGCTTTCCTTGAAGAACATGGTGCTAAAAAAAAGTCTGAAGGGCTCGGGAGCCGAGTGGGAGGATTGATGAGGTACACTTCCGCCGAGAAGATGGAGATAATCAGGATGGTTGAAGGCTCGGATCTTCCGGTAAGGCATACCCTGAGAGAGCTTGGAATAGCTCCAAGTACATTCTACGAGTGGTATCGCAGGTTCCTCGAGGACGGCCCCGACGGGCTTGAGAGCAAGGCGAGAGGCCCGAAGCAGTTCTGGAACAGGATCCCTGAGGAGGAGAAGCGCCACGTAGTGGAAGTGGCGCTTCTCCTCCCCGAAAAGTCGCCCAGGGAACTGGCGTGTCATATCATCGATACCGAGAAGGTCTTTATCTCTGAATCCAGTGTTTACAGGATACTCAAGGAAAACGACCTGATAACCAGCCCGCATTATATCGTTGACTTCGCGGCCAAGTCCTACACGAACCAGACAACGAGGCCCAACGAGATGTGGCAGACCGACTTCACCTACTTCAAGATCATCGGATGGGGCTGGTACTACCTGGGCACGGTCCTTGACGACTTTTCGCGGAAGATCCTTGCCTGGAAGCTATACGCGAACATGGGCGCGGACGACGTGAAGGACCTCCTGGACAGGGCCATTGCCGAAACGGGAGTCGGGTTCGTGGAAGTGCGCCTGCGCCCCAGGCTCCTCTCCGACAACGGCCCGTGCTACCTGGCGGAAGAGCTTAAAACCTACCTGGAGAAGAATGGCATGAAGCACCTGAGGGGAAAGCCCTACCACCCTCAGACGCAGGGCAAGATCGAACGCTACCATAGGACGATGAAGAACGTGATAAAGCTCAACAACTACTACTTCACGGAGGAGCTTGAACGCGAGATCGCCGGCTTCGTCCGCTACTACAACCACGAACGGTACCACGAATCCCTTGAAAACCTAACCCCTGCGGACGTATACTCGGGGAGAACGAGGGAACTGCTCGACAGAAGGAGGGAGATCAAGATCAGGACGATCCAAATGAGGCGTTCGAACCACTTGATAACCACCCGGGAGGATGACGGTCATCCCCTCGGAAAACACGGCGATGCACACCTTAACTTATCATGAATTCTGTCCGAAATGTTTTGACGACGTACACCACAAAGAACAGGATTTCAGGGCGACGCCAAAGTAAATCGCCTGCTTGATATGTTCAGCCGCTGCCGGTATTTCCGGCAGCGGTCTTCTTTCTTGGAGGATAAGATGACGGTTGCAAGGAAAATATATATTTCATGCACATTTATCTTTTCATGCTTATCGATATTATTATCCGTCAATGTTTATTCAGGGCAGATAACCGCAATGTACGGCATCAACGACGGGGAAGATTACTTCCCTCTATGTATAGAAAAGAGTCCGGATGACGGGTTAATAATTTGCGGGGCAACATATACCAGAAACGCCATTTCAATTAATGACGCCGACATTCTTGTAATAAGGGTTAATGCTGAAGGAGCTATTCTATGGAAAAAGCAATTTGGCGGTAACAGCGAAGAAATGGCCTATGGAATAACTGCGACTTATGACGGCGCATATATTATAGCTGCCTGGTCCAACGACTTTGATGCTCTTGGATATGTGAAAAGCTGGCTGATTAAGATTAGCGATAATGGAACAATATTATGGCAGAAGGCTTATGGCGAGAGGACATTCGCCCGTAAAGCCTACGAATTACCAGACCACAATATCATCGTTGTTGGCGGGATTTATGAGGGGGCGGGAACGAATCTATTAATATTGGGTTGGATCATGAAGATAGATCCCAACGGCAATGTAATTTGGACAAAAACCGCAATAAATGAGGATATCCAGTTATTTGAGTTCATTGGCGCAACGCTTGTCGGCGATTCTGAGTTTATCGCATGGGGTATGGATCGTCTTTATAAATTCAATACTGATGGAATGTTAATATGGAAGAAAGCAATCACGGAAGCGATCGGTGAAATAAAAAGTCTTGCACTGACCACATCCGGGGATTATCTAATAGCCGCTCATGATCCACTGAGCGACAATGAGGGCCATCCCGAAATTCTTTGTTATGCAAATGACGGAAGCTTTAGATGGGCAAAGGAGCTTCCCGTAAATGATGATGGCTATGACAATGATGTTCTTTTAGGCCCGCTTTTTCCAAAAGGAGACGGGATAGTCACAGCATTTGCGCAATTTATAGGTTATACAGCTACTGACGCTAACTTCTATTCAGGAGAGGGGGTAATAGAAATTAATGAAACTGGGCAATGTGAAGAAACGGCTATTGTTTATAAGAAATCTTTAGGTAGTGTTACTTTTTCGTCGAAATCTGCGGTAATTGCACCTGACGGAAACGTTGCTTTCTGCACAGGAATATGGAGGACAGATGATGTATACGGAGAAAAAATGAAATATGGTCTTCTAAAAACAAGTGGGGGGAACATCATTTCTGGAAACTGTGTAGAAACAATAGAAATTCCTCTTCTTTGGCAGAATTCCGGACGCTCTTCGCTATGCGAAGTGACGGATCAAACAAATAATATGGACATTGCAGCAGTTGACACCACTCCATACAATTATGTCTATGAATCCTCAGTCAAAGGCATAACCACATTCTGTCCATTAATTACGCAAGTGAACAAACTTCAAAACCCTTTTCGGCTTGAAATTCTGGGAGATAATTATGGTACACATGGTTATTTGGGCAATAGCATGCAGGTAACAATATCAGGTATACCTGTTCCGAGCACTACTTTCAAGGGGCCTCAAAGAATTATCGCCAAGAAGGGAACTGCTCTTAAGAATCTTCTTCCCAAGGGTGTTCCCGTATGCATCCAGGTTCGTGCCGTGAATTCTAATGGCAATGAACTACCTCTTTACAAATCCGACTGCTTCACTTTCACGAGATAGGTGAAATGAGTTTTGTCGATAAGATACTTGCCCGTTTTTCAAGGGTAACCTCCGGCGGGGCTTTTATTCCGGAAATAGACGGCTTACGTTTCTTCGCGATAATAAGCGTCGTTCTTTTTCATCTCAACGAATACTTAAAAAATCACAACGCGGTAACATTTCGTGAGTCCGCGAAAGATTCATATCTTGATCTGGCGCTTTCGCAGGGCCATTTCGGCGTTCAACTGTTTTTTGTGATCAGCGGGTTCATACTGGCGGCTCCTTTTGCTGAGCAATACCTGAACAAAGCAGGACTTCCCCCTCTGGGGAAATATTACTTGCGTCGTCTAACAAGGCTCGAACCACCTTATATTGCCAATATCGTGGTATTGTTCGTTTCTTTATTGATAATCCAAGGGGATAAATTCGGCGATTTATTTACTCATTTTCTTGCAAGCATATTTTACCTGCACAATGTGACTTATGGCGAAGCGAGCACCATAAACGGAGTGGCTTGGTCGCTGGAAGTGGAGGTTCAATTTTACCTGCTTGCCCCTTTTTTATGCTGTGTCTTTCTGATTGGCAACAGATGGATTCGAAGATCTGTAATAAGTTCCGGCATATTGATTTTCCCATACTTGTTCGGAACCAGTGAGTATCACATTTTCCTACTGGGAGAAATCCAATATTTCCTGGCCGGGTTTCTGCTCGCAGATGTATTTCTAGTTGAATGGAAGAAAGCTCCAGTCAAAACCAGATGGTATGACCTTATCGGGATAATCTCGCTGACGTTAATGTGGCTTGTAGTGATAAATCGGTTCCATATAAAATCTCTTTTGCCTTTTCTAATCCTTTTTGCCTATTTTGCCGCGTTTCGCGGCGTTTTATGGAACAGCATGGCTAGAAACCGCTGGCTCGTTGTGATCGGAGGGATGTGCTACACGATTTATCTTTACCATTTCCAATTTGTCGCCTTGCTTGCAAGAACAACTCTTAATTTGAGAATTGGCCATGGCTATGCCATAAACTATTTCCTGCAGATGCTGGTGGTTGTCCCGATAGTTATCGTTTCATGCGCATTTCTGTTTGTCATATTGGAGCGTCCATTTATGGTAAAGAACTGGCCTTCGATAATTACAAAGAATATTTTGGAGTTCGTTAATTTTTCCGGCCTTTCGGCCAAAGGAGGACGAAATGTCTTATAACAGGGAAGCTGCGACAAGTATCCCCTGAAAAACAATAAAAGGAAGGGCTTATTAAGTACAGTTCCATCCAACATCTTTCCTGATCGCGCCGATTTTTCCCCAAAATGTGGTAAAATTCCGCTTTCGCCCTTTTCGGGGGCAGGATTTTAAGGAGGATATCATGGCAAAGAAAGCTACGGTTTACAAGAATTTTATCAACGGCCAGTGGGTCGCCTGCAAGTCGGGCAAGACGTTCGTGAACGTCAACCCGGCTGACACGAGGGACATCATCGGCCATTTCCAGGACAGCGGCCCCGAGGACGTCAACGCGGCGGTCAAGGCGGCCAAGGAGGCCTTCAAGAAGTGGCGTCTCGTCCCGGCCCCGAAGAGAGGCGAACTCGTCATGCAGCTGGGCCTGTGGCTCAAGAAGAACAAGGAAAAGCTGGCTCACGACGCAACGCGCGAAATGGGCAAGATACTCAAGGAGACTCGCGGCGACGTCCAGGAAGGCATCGATTGCTCCCTGTACTGGGCAGGCGAAGGCCGCCGCCAGTTCGGCGAGACGACCCCCTCGGAGCTTCCCAACAAGTGGGCGATGTCGGTGCGCCAGCCCATCGGCGTCTGCGGCCTCATAACCCCCTGGAACTTCCCGATGGCCATTCCGACCTGGAAGATGATGCCCGCGCTCGTTTGCGGCAACACGGTCGTGATCAAGCCGGCCAGCCTCACTCCTCTCACGGTCTATAACCTCGTAAAGGGCGCAGAGGAAGTGGGCTTCCCTCCGGGCGTCATCAACTACGTGACCGGCGGAGGCCGCGGAGTCGGAACGCCTCTGTGCAACCACCCCGACGTTTCACTTATCTCCTTCACCGGGTCAACGGAAGTCGGCCGCCAGATCAACCTCGCCTGCGCCAAGGACTTCAAGCGAGTCGGCCTCGAAATGGGCGGAAAGAACGCCGTCATCGTGATGGACGACGCGGACCTCGACCTCGCCCTCGAAGGCGTTCTCTGGGGCGCGTTCGGGACGACCGGCCAGCGCTGCACGGCGACGAGCCGCTGCCTCGTTCACAGGAAGGTCTACGACAAATTCCTCGCGATGCTCGCCAAACGCGCAAAGGCGTTGAAGGTCGGACCGGGGCTCGACGAGAGCACCGAGATGGGGCCCGCGGTCGACGAGGGGCAGCTCAACACCGACCTCGAGTATGTCCAGATAGCGAAGAAGGAAGGAGCGAAGCTCGTCTGCGGCGGAAAGCGCCTCACCGGGCCGAAACACAAGAACGGGTTCTTCGTAGAGCCCACGATCTTCGCCGACGTCACGCCCAAGATGCGCCTATTCAAGGAGGAGGTCTTCGGCCCCGTCCTAGCGGTCGTCCCCTTCAGGACCTTCGAAGAGGCGGTGGCCATGCAGAACGACTGCCTCTACGGGCTTTCGGGCGCCATCTACACCAGGGATGTCAACAACGCCTTCACGGCGATGAGGGACATCCACACCGGCCTTTGCTACATCAACGCCCCGACGATCGGCGCCGAGAACCACCTGCCCTTCGGCGGCGTGAAGCAGACCGGCAACGGCCACAGGGAAGGCGGCAAGGAAGCGCTCGACCTCTTCTCCGAGTGGAAGGCGATCTATGTCGATTTCTCCGGCCATCTCCAGAAGGCCCAGATCGACACCGACAAGATCGTCAAAGTGAAATAGATAAGTTTTTCTTGTATTTGGTAGGGGCGGGTTCCAAACCCGCCCTTTTTTTTATCCGGAAAATATTTCTGTGACAAAAAAAGAGGAGCCGCGAAGGCTCCTCTTTTGGTTGATCGGCTTAAGATCCCGCTCAATCCAGGCGTCTCCTGTCGGACCTGTAGGGGAAGTAGTTCGGTTCCCATTGCGCCTTGGCGATGAGCGCCATCAGGTGGGAATCGGAAAGCTGTCTGCCGATGCCGGTTTCCCTCGCTTCCTTGGCGACGGCGAGAGCGACCTCGAACGAGGCTCTCCTGATCTCCTTCATTTCCGGAAGCATCATGCCCTTCTGCAGCTGCTCGTCGGTCACCATGGCGGAAATCGCCTTGCTGCCCGCGATGAACATCTCGTCCGTGACCTTGGTCGCCTGGGCGACGAGGGCGCCGACGCCGACTCCCGGGAAGATGTACATGTTGTTGCACTGCGAGAACGAGATCTCGCGGCCTTCGTAGTTGACGGGCTTGAAGGGGCTTCCCGTCGCTACGATCGCCCTGCCGCCGGTCGCCTGTATGGCTTCCTCGGGGGTGCATTCGGCCTTCGCCGTCGGGTTGGAGAGGGCGAGGATCACCGGTGTCTCGGTATTCCTGCCGACCTGCTCGAGGATCTCTTTGCTGAAGAGGCCGCGCTGGGCGGTGACGCCGACGAGGAAAGTCGCCTTGGCGTTCCGGACGACGTCTTCGAGCGTTATCATTCCTTCGTTCGCCAGCTTCCAGCCCGCGACTACCGAACGCGGCTTGGCGTAGCTCTTCTGCTGTTCTTCGAGGCCGGGCGTGTCTTCCATGAGGAGGCCGGGCTTGTCGATGGCGAAGATCCTCAGGCAGGCTTCCTTCTTGGTGAGGCCTTCCTCCATGAGAATGGCCCTGATGCAGTCGGCGATGCCGCTTCCGGCCTGTCCCATTCCGCAGATTACGAAGGTCTGGTCCTTGAAAGATTCCTTCTTCCTTCGCATCGCGCTGATGAATGTCGCGCAGGCGGTCGAGCCCGTGCCCTGGATGTCGTCGTCGAAGGAGAGGATGCGTTCGCGGTAACGGTCGAGAAGGTTGAACGCCTTGTGCTTCGCGAAGTCTTCCCACTGAAGGAGACATCCGGGGAAGTTGCGCTTGACGGCGATGACGAAGCGCTCGAGGAACTTATAGTACTCGTCCCCCTCGAGCCTCGGGTGGCGGTAGCCCATGTAGAGGTCGTCCTTGAGAAGCCTTTCGTTGTTCGTTCCCGCGTCGATGCAGACCGGCAGGCAGAGCGACGGATGGAGTCCTCCCGCGGCGACATAGAGCGCCACTTTGCCGACTGGGATACCCATCCCGTCCACGCCGAGGTCGCCGAGGCCGAGGATCCTCTCGCCGTCGGTGACGACGATCAGCTTGGTGTCGGGGCGGGGCAGGCTCTGGAAGATGTCGTCGATCCTCGCTATGTTGAGAGGGCTGATGTAGACGCCCCTCGGGCGCCTCATGATGTGGCTCATCATCTGGCACGCCTGGCCTACCGTCGGAGTGTAGACGATCGGGACCATCTCGTCGAGGTTCTCGGTGAGAAGCCTGTAGAACAGAGTTTCGTTGCGGTTCAGAAGACCGAGCAGGAAGAGGTACTTCTCGAGGTCGTCCTGCTTGCGCCTGTAGCTCTCCAGCGCTCTCTGGACCTGTCCTTCGATCGTGGAGACGCCCATCGGGAGCAGGCCGAAGAGGCCCAGCTCCGATCTTTCTTCTTCAGTGAAAGCCGCCCCCTTGTTCAGGAGCGGGTCGGCAAGGATCAACGCGTTGCGAAGGTGCACTTCGTAAAACTCTTCACCCGTAAGAGGGTCGATCTTGAAATCGTAGTTTTTCATGGTGTTCCTCCCCTAAAAACTAGGAGTCATTATAAATCTTATTCCGGAAAAAAGCCACAGGCTGGAAACAAAAGCTGGAAAAGGGTTTCAGGCTCCGAGGATCACGCGCTTGAGCTCGGCGGGATCTTCCGCACGGACCATCTCCGGCCCCTTTCCGTCTGGCGTTCCGTAACCCCACGCGGCGAAGACGAACGGCACGCCTGCCCTTTCCGACATCTCGATGTCGATGGACGTGTCTCCCACGTAAAGCGTCTCGTTTCGGGAAACGCCGAAGTCGGAGATGAGTTTCAGGAGCATCTCGGGATGGGGCTTCGACTTCAGCCCCTCCTCGGAGGCGGCGACCCCTTTGAAAAATCCTTCCCATGAGAACGCTTTCAGGATCTTCCTGGCGAAATACCCCTTCTTCATGGTCGCCAGGCCGAGAGAGAAGGAAGGGGCCAGATCGGAGAGAAGACCGTCTATGTCCTCGAAGGGTCTGGTTTTATCGAGGTGATGATCTTCGTAGTAGGCCCTGAAGGCTTTCGCGGCCACTGAGCAAAGCTCTTCGTCGTTTCCGAGGAACGGTATGAAACATTCTTCGAGCCTGTGGCCGATGGTATGAAGGAGGTCGGTCTCCGGCGGGACTTCCCTGCCGAGAGCGCCGAAAGCCGCGGAGAAGGCGTTCAGGATATCCCCGCGGCTGTCTATCAGCGTTCCGTCGAGGTCGAAGACGACAGCTTTGAACCTGCTAATTCTTCTCCTCCGTCGCGCCCTTCGCCTTCCAGCCGACATAGAAGAGGACGGCCGTTATGACGGCGAACATGAAGCATGAGAAGAGATTGCCCGTCGCGAGGGAGCCGAGGTAGGTCGAGAAGTCCATCTTCTCGTCGAAACCCGCGCCGGAAAGACCCGCCACGAGCAGGCCGCAGAGGGCGCCGCCCGCGATGTAGCCCGATGCGAGGAGCACGCCCGGAGAGAATTCTGCCTCCGGCCCTTCTTTCTCGCCCCTTATCTTGTCAATGAAGTACCTAGCTATTCCACCGACGAAGATCGGAGTCGATGTCGAAAGAGGCAGGTAGACGCCGACCGCGAAGGGAAGTGGAGAGACGCCGCTCATCCTCATGAATATCGCTATGAAGACGCCGATAAGTACGAACCCCCAAGGCAGCTTCCGCGTGAGGATACCGTCGATGATCAGGTTCATGAGCCTCGCCTGGGGAGCGTCGAACTTGGTTATCGGCTGTTCCAGGTATGCCACGCCGCCCGCGGGGTCGACGAGGTAGCTTCCGTCGGCGAGCGAAACCCTGTTTTCGCCGATCTTCCCCTGGGTTACGGTCACCCTGTAATAATCCTTCAGGTCGGGCCCCTTCTGTGGAGCGAGGCCCTCGACAGTTATCGTAACTCCGGGATGCGATGCTGGCTTGAATCTTTTCGGGAAAGTCCCGGCGATGCCGAAATCCTCTCGATAAACGAGTTTCCCGTCGTCGTCCGCGAGGTACTTGCCGACCGGCACGCCGAGCCCCGCGTCGTGGATGAAGACGAGGTTGTACTTGTTTCCGTCGAGGCCGTTCATCTGTTTTCCGGAAAATTCCTTGTACTGGAATCCCGGATAGCTGACAGGAGCGTATGTCGTGTAGGAATTGTTCAGAAGCAGGACCGTCCAGCCGATTACGAGAGCAGAAGTGACAACTCCCACCATCAGGGATATCTGCTGGTAGCGGGGGGTGGCGCCGACGAGGAACCCGGTCTTGAGGTCCTGGCTTGTCGTGCCTCCGTTGCTTGCCGCGATGCAGACGATCGCGCCTATCGACAGCGCCATGACCCTCTGGTCTATGCCTGTCCAGCCGACCACCACGAAGATGAGGCATGTCATCAGAAGCGTGGCGACCGTCATTCCCGAGATAGGGTTCGACGAAGAGCCTATCTCGCCGGTTATCCTCGAAGATACCGTGACGAAGAAAAAGCCGAATACGATGATCAGGATCGCCGAGAGGAAGTTCACGTGAAGTCCCGGCATAGCCACCATGGCCGCCACGAGAAAAAGCGAACCGAAAAGGACGACGTTGAGGGAAAGGTCATGCTCGGTCCTCAGCACGGCTTCGCTCTTTCCGGAAGTCTTGCCCAAGGAGAGCTTCGAAAGACTCGCCCTGAAAGCCTTGATAATGGTCGGAAGAGACTGGATCATGCTCATGATGCCCGCCGCTGCGACCGCGCCGGCGCCGATGTAGAGGACGTAGTTCATCCTGATGTCCTTGGGCGTCATGTTGGAGATCAGGTCGGTCGCGGGGAAAAGCGGGGAGGCGAGAGAGTCACCGAATATTTTTATCGCGGGTATCAGGACGAGGTAGGAAAGGATGCCGCCGGACATCATGATCGACGCGACCCTGGGGCCGATTATGTAGCCGACTCCAAGAAGCTCGGGGGAAAGCTCACCCGAAAATGACCCGCCCTTGTAAAAACTGAAGATCTTCTCGGGGACTTCCCGCCAGAGCTTGAGCCCGGCATAGAGGAACTTGTAGACTGCCGCGATGAAGAACCCGGTGAAGACCAGCTTCGCCTTCGTTCCTCCCTTTTCGCCGACCATCAGCACCTGCGCGCAGGCCGTCCCTTCGGGGTACATCAGTTTCCCGTGCTCCTCGACGATTAGGCTCCTCCTTAGGGGGATCATCATCAGGACGCCGAGGACGCCGCCGAGAAGCGCGATAGAAAGGACCCAGTAAGCTTTCAGGTCGTAGCCCATCAAGAGGATCGCGGGCATCGTGAAGACGACCCCGGCCGCGATCGATTCCCCGGCGCTTCCGGTCGTCTGGACTATATTGTTCTCGAGGATCGTCGCCCTGCCGAAGAGCCTGAAGAGGGTTATCGACAGGACCGCGATAGGTATCGACGCCGAAACGGTCATTCCGACCTTGAGGGCGAGGTAGACCGACGATGCCGCGAAGAGGATCCCCAGGACTGCGCCCAGGATGACGGCTTTCAGCGTCAGTTCCTTAACGTTCTCTTCAGCTTTGATGTAGGGCTCGAACTTGTTATCGCTCATCTTATCCCCCTGGAAAAAGAATTCTTTCCCGGAAAAACCGGAATACGGCGGGAATTATCCGCGCGACTGATCATGCAAAAGGCGACAGGAATATGGGTCGGCGCTGCTGCCGTCATGCGAGGATCTTGTCGATCCCGTTCTCCCAAACAGTGCGGATCTCGGAGATCTTCAATGAAAAGATCCTTTTTCCCTCTATCGACACAGAGAAGTCTTTCCCGCCGGTCAGGCCGATCTCTCCAGCGTCGATGCCCGCGGCGGCGGCGCTCTTCATAACTTCACCTGCCGACTCGGGATCGGCGGTGACCACGACCCGGGAGATCGACTCGCCGAAGAACAGTTCGTCGAGCCTCTGTCCCGGCTTCAAATCGATCGACGCGCCAAGATCGTCGCTCAGGGGGGAGAGGCAGCACTCTGCGAGGGCGGGGAGGAGCCCGCCTTCGGAAACGTCGTGCGCGGATTCAACGAGCCCGTCTCCGATCAAAGAGATCATGAGGTTTATTAGCGATTTGTGGTAGTCGAGGTCGAGTTCGGGTGGATTCCCCTTGTCCAGGCCTTTTACCGCGGAGAGGTACAGCGACCCGCCCAGGGTGCCTTTCCGCTTTCCCAGAAGCAGGACCTTCGCCCCGTCTTTCTTGAAGAAACAGGTGGCCGTCTTCGAGATATCTTCGGCGAGGCCGACCATTCCTATCGAGGGAGTGGGGTATATTCCGACGCCTTCCGTCTCGTTGTAGAAGGAAACGTTGCCCGATACGACGGGCGTCTCGAGCTTTAGGCACGCTTCGCGCATCCCGGCCATCGCTTCCTTGAACTCCCACATGACGCCAGGTTTTTCGGGGTTTCCGAAGTTGAGGCAGTCTGTCACTCCGAGAGGTTTAGCCCCCGCGCAGGCGACGTTCAGCGCGGACTCCGCGACCGCGGATGCCGCCCCCAGCCTGGGATCAAGCTTGCATAAGCGGGGGTTGACGTCGAGCGACATCGCTATGCCCTTTGTGGTCCCCTTGAGCCTTATGAGCCCGGCCTCGTGGTACGGGCCCTGGACGGTGTTGGTCCTCACGCTCTGGTCGTACTGGGTGAAGACCCATTTCCTTGAGCAGAGGTGCGGAGAGCCTATAAAATGGAGGAATTCCTTCCCCGGGTCTTTGAGGTCTTCGATCTTCGAGAGGTCGAGCTTCCTCATTTCCGAAAGTTCTTCCGGCTCCGCGGAAGGCCTGTCGTACAGGGGCGCTTCGTCGCCTATCCCGGCGATGGGGATGTCGGCCACCTTTTTCCCGCCGAACCAGAACTCGGCCCTACTGGTGTCCGTGACCTCGCCGATCTGCACGGCGTCGAGGTTCCACTTCCTGAAGACGGAAAGTATCTCCTTCTCGTAGCCTTTCTTCGCCACGAAGAGCATTCTTTCCTGGCTTTCGGAAAGCAGTATCTCGTAAGGGTTTAGGTCCTTTTCCCGCAACGGGATCTTTGAAAGGTCGATGCGTATGCCAGAGCCCGCCCTTTCGGCCATTTCAAGCGAAGACGAGGTCAGTCCCGCCGCCCCCATGTCCTGTATCCCGAGGACGAAATCGTCCGCCATGATCTCGAGGCAGGCTTCTAGCAGGAGCTTTTCGGTGAAAGGATCGCCGACCTGCACGGTGGGTTTCTTCTCCTCGGTTTCCTCCGAGAATTCAGCGCTGGCCATCGTTGCGCCGTGGATCCCGTCCCTTCCGGTCTTGGAGCCGACGTACCAGACGGGATTGCCCACGCCCTCGGCCTTTCCCCTGAATATCCTGTCGCCCCTGAGGACTCCGAGGGTGAACGCGTTGACGAGGTTGTTGCCGTTGAAGCAGGGATGGAATGTCACCTGTCCGCCGAGCATCGGGACGCCTATGCAGTTGCCGTAATCGCCGACTCCCGCCACGACGCCCCTCATCAGGAACGGCGTCTTGGGATGGTCGGGAGCGCCGAAGAAGAGCCCGTTCAGGTTCGCGAGAGGCCTGGCGCCCATCGTGAAGACGTCCCTGAGGATGCCTCCGACGCCGGTCGCCGCGCCCTGGTAGGGTTCGATGAAGCTAGGATGGTTGTGCGACTCCATCTTGAACGCGACCGCCCAGCCGTCGCCGATGTCGATGATCCCGGCGTTCTCGCCCGGTCCCTGGAGGACCCAGGGCGCCTCGGTGGGAAGTGTCTTGAGGTGGATCTTCGATGATTTGTACGAGCAGTGTTCGCTCCACATCGCCTGGAAGATCCCCAGTTCAGGATAGGTCGGCTTCCTTCCGAGGATCTTGTGGATCTTCTCCCATTCTTCGGGGGTTATCCCGTTCTCTTTCGCAAGTTCAAAAGTGACTTCCATTTCTGCCATTTCAAGACTCCAGGTGGGAGATGACGCTTTCGAATATCAGCCTTCCGTCCTCGCATCCCAGGGCCTTGTCGCTGGCCCTCTCGGGGTGGGGCATCATGCCGAGGACGTTCTTTTTTTCGGAGAGGATTCCTGCGATACCCGACATCGAACCGTTCGGGTTCCACTCGGGATCGATCTTCCCCTCGGGCGAGACGTACCTGAATGCCACGCGCCCTTCGGATTCGAGGGCCTTCGCCGTCTCCTCGTCGCAGAAGTAGTTGCCGTCCCCGTGGGCGATCGGAACACGGAGGAGTTTTCCATCCGGTATTTTGTTCGTGAAAGGCGTCTTTTTGTTTCCGGCCTTGAGGTAGAGGTCCCTGCAGATGAAATGCAGGCTGCTGTTCCTGAGAAGCGCGCCCGGAAGAAGGCCGCACTCGCAGAGGACCTGGAAGCCGTTGCAGATGCCCAGCACGAGGCCTCCGCTTTTCGCGAAATCGATGACGCTCTCGATGGCCGGCGTCCTTGAAGCCATCGCGCCCGGCCTAAGGTAGTCGCCGTAGGAGAATCCACCGGGAAGCAGGACCAGGTCGGGCTTCCTAAGGTCGCTCTCGGTGTACCAGACCACCTCGGTCGGCATCCTGAAGATGTCTTTCGACCACTGGATGACGTCGTGGTCGCAGTTCGATCCAAGGAATTGGACTACGGTCACTCTCATTTTTCAATGACCTCGATTCTGTAATCCTCGATGACAGCGTTGACGAGGAGTTTCCTGCAGTATTCCCTGAGCGTTTCCTCTTCCTTCCCGGGAGGGACGTCCCCGGTTTCTACCTCGAAGAACTTCCCGGCCCTGACGCTCTTCACCTCTTCAAACCCAAGAGTGGAAAGAGCTTTCTCGATAGCCTTGCCCTGCGGGTCGAGGACCTTGGGCTTCAAAAAGACGTATATCCTGGCTTTCATTTATCCCTCCAAAAAGAAAAAAGGGATTTTAGCACAATCGGGCTTTTAAATGAACCTGGCGGAAGGCGTCCCCGGGTGCGTGAAATACCTGTTGAAAATCAATGCTCAAAATGCCCTTCCAGCCTTTACAAAACCTTGAATTTTGTGATATAAATCCAAGTTTGAATAGGAGTTGTCCATGCCCGTACCGGTGCTCGATCTGAAAAGGCAATACCAGGAGATAAAAAACGAGGTCGCGGCGGCCGTCGCGGAGGTTTTCGAGAACCAGCATTTCATCCTCGGAAAGAACGGCGCAGAACTGGAAAAAGAATGCGCGGAGTTCCTCGGCGCGGCGGAGACCGTGGGCTGCGCCTCTGGTACCGACGCCATACTCCTCTCGCTCAAAGCGTTGGACCTGCAGCCCGGCGAGGGCGTGATAACCAGCTCTTTCACCTTCTTCGCCACTGCCGGCGCGATACACAACGCGAAGGGGGTTCCGTTCTTCGTGGATATAGAACCGGTAACATTCAACATGGATCCGGTCAAACTCAAAGAGTTCCTCGCAACCGAGTGCGAAAAGGGATTGAAAGGCGTGGTACATAAGAAGACCGGGACCCCGATCAAAGGAATCCTGCCGGTCCATCTTTACGGGGCTTCCTGCGAGATGGACGAGATAATGGCCATAGCGAAGGATCACGGGCTGTTCGTCCTTGAGGATTCCTGCCAGGCGTTCGGTTCCAAATACAAGGGAAAAAGAGTCGGGACCTTCGGAGAGCTTTCGGCGTTCTCGTTCTTCCCGACCAAAAACCTCGGCGGAGCGGGAGATGGAGGCCTCGTATCGACCGGATCTGCCGATCTGGCGAAGAGGCTCAGGAAGATCAGGGTGCACGGCTCCGAGAAACGCTACTATCACGACGAGATAGGCTACAACTCCAGGCTGGACGAGATCCAGGCCGCGGTCCTGAGGATAAAGCTCCGTCACCTGGACAAATGGAACGAAAAGAGACGCGGCGCGGCCGGCCTTTACGCCTCGGAGCTGTCTAAGATCGAAGGAGTCGTGGCGCCATCGGCCCCGTCGCACATAGAACACATATATCACCAGTACGTGATCCGGGCGGAGAGGCGCGACGCCCTCAAGGATTACCTGGATTCGAAGGGGGTCGGCTCGATGATCTATTATCCAGTGCCTCTTCACCAGCAGGTGTGCTTCGAATTCCTCGGGTACAGGAAAGGCGACCTTCCCGAGACAGAGAAAGCGGCTGATGAGGTCCTTGCGCTTCCGATCTTCGCCGAACTCACTGAATCCGAGATCAAAGAAGCGGCGCGCGAGATCGGGAACTTCTACTCGGGGAAAAAGTAATGCTTGTGCCCCCGGGATCGTCCGATAAGGTCTGGTCGGTCATACGCTCCAAACCCGCGAGGGAATCTTTCCTCGTCGATTTCCTCGGCAAGGACGGGCTAGCCGCGTATTGCCCCATGATCTCCCGGAAGGGCGACAGGTCAAAGCCCAGGCCGTGCTTCACGGGCTACGTTTTCGTCAGGTTGTCGCCCCGGTTCGAGTTGTCCCGCGTGTCCGGGGCGCCCGGCGTCATCCGTCCTCTCATGTTCGGAGGCGAGCTGGCGGCCGTCGAACCTGATGTCATAGAGAGATTCAGGGACATGGAATCGCCCGCCGGCGTCATCGAGCTCGAAAGGCCGCAGCGCTTCAGGAAGGGCGATGTGGTTAAGATCTGCTCAGGCTCATTTGCCGGGTTAAGGGCGGTCGTTACCGATTGGCTGCCGGAAAAGGAGCGCGTGAGGCTCCTTCTCGATTACTTCGGAAGAGAGGTCGCGCTGGAGGCCGACGAAGCCCTTCTGGCCTGACCCTGTTACATAAGAACAACCTTTCAAAAGCGGAGCTTTAAAAAATGAAAAACGCTAATAGTGTGAATAATGTGAAGCTGGGCGTCGCGATCCTCGCAGGGGGATCCGGGACCAGGCTTTGGCCCCTCAGCCATCCTGGCATGCCGAAACCTTTCGTCCGGTTGGGGGAGACGGGATCGCTCTATGACGAGGCGGTCAGGAGGGCACTGGCGCTTTCTCCCGAAGTCGTTTTCACGGTCGCCGCGGAAAAGATCCTTCCGTTCTGCGAAAGAGAGGGAGTGGAGCTTCTGAGGGAGCCCTGCGCGAGGAATACCGCGCCGGCCGTGGCTCTCGCGGGAGCCTATGTCAGGAAGAAACTGGGAGGCGACTCCGTCCTGATCGTTCTGCCTGCGGACCACTCCATTCCGGAAACGGACAAGTTCCGCGAGCGTTTCCTCACGCTGGCGGGCCTAGCCAAAAAGAACGGGGGGTTCGGGCTCATCGGTATCCAGCCGACATATCCTGCGACCGGCTACGGCTATATCGAGAAGGGTGAGGAGGCAGGCGAAGGTTACAGGGTCAGGTCGTTCAGGGAAAAACCGGATTCGGAAGCCGCCGCGAGGATGATCGGCAGCGGGCAGTTCCTCTGGAACTCCGGGATGTTCGCTTTTCCGGTGGATACGCTTGAAAAGGAGATGCGGCTCCACTCTCCTGCGTATGTAGAAGCGGCAACGAGATACGTCGAGACCGGGGATGAAAAGCCGTATTTCGATCTGAAGCCCGACTCGATCGACTACGCTCTCATGGAGAAGACCAATGAGGTTTACGTGGTGAAGAGCGACTTCAAGTGGTCGGACGTGGGCAACTTCAAGTCCCTGTGGGAACTCCTTCCGAAGGATGGCGACGGGAACGCCGTCCTGGGGCGCGCGGCCGTCGAGAACTGCAGGAACTGCCTGATCATAACGGATCGGAATGAAACGATAGTCCGTGAAGCGGAAGGCATGACGGTCGTCGACCTCAGGTCGGGCTCTCTCTGCACTCCGACCGAAAAGTCCGAGGCGATCAAGAAAGCGGTGGAATCGCTAATGGCTGAGAAGAAGGAGGAGAAATGAAAGGCGTAGTCCTTGCCGGCGGAACGGGTTCAAGGCTCTTCCCCCTGACCAAGGTGACCAACAAGCACCTTCTGCCGGTGGGAAAGAAACCGATGATCTACTATCCGATAGAGAAGTTCATCGGGATCGGCATCAAGGAAATCCTCATAGTGACCGGCACGGAGCACATGGGTGACGTCGTCGGCCTCCTGGGGTCCGGAAAGGATTTCGGATGCAATTTCACGTACAAGGTCCAGGACGAGGCGGGAGGCATAGCCCAGGCGCTCCTCCTCGCCGAGAACTTCTCCGGAGGCGATTCGATAGCGGTCATCCTCGGAGACAACATTTTCGAGGACGGCCTGTCTGAAATGGCGGCCAATTACCAGAAGAGCCAGGGATCGAAAGGCGCCAGGATAGCGCTGAAGAAAGTACCCGATCCGCAGCGGTTCGGCGTCGCGACGCTGAACAGGGACAGGGTCGTGAAGGTGGTCGAAAAGCCGAAGGCCCCGGAATCGGACCTCGCGGTCACGGGGATCTACTTTTACGACGCCAGGGTGTTCGACATAATCAGGAAGCAAAAGCCCAGCGGCAGGGGCGAGATGGAGATAACCGACGTCAACAACGCCTACATCGACATCGGAGAGATGGGATACGATTTCCTGAAGGGCTGGTGGACTGACGCGGGAACCTTCGACAGCCTCAAAAGGGCTTCAGAACTGGCGGAGGGCTGAATGATAGAAGGCGTCAAGACTAAAAAGCTGAACCTTATCCCCGACGACAGGGGCAGGCTCATGGAGATCCTCAGGGCCGACGACGAAGCGTTCGATCAGTTCGGACAGGTCTACCTCTCGACGACCTACCCGGGGGTGGTGAAAGCCTGGCATTTTCACAAGCTTCAGAAGGACAATTTCGCCTGCGTGAAAGGGATGATAAGGCTCGTGCTTGCCGACACCAGGGAATCTTCGCCGACGAAGGGCGAGATAAACGAGTTCTACATAGGAGAGCTGAACCCCACGCTTGTACAGGTCCCCATCGGTGTCTACCACGGCTGGAAGTGCGTCGGGACCGAAGAGGCTTTCATAATCAACGTGTGCACCAAAACATACAATTACAAGGAACCCGACGAATACAGGCTCCCCGCCCACGACAACAGCCTGATAAATTACGACTGGTCAACCAAGGACAGGTAGTCTTGAAAAAAAGACTGCTCCTGACCGGCGGTCTCGGCATGTTCGGCCGGGACGCCGCGGCCATCTTCAGGGAGAGCGGCCACGAAGTCGTTCCCGCGGACCTTCCCGATCTTGACATCTCCGAGAAACGATCAGTAAGGAGATGGCTTGAAGATGTCCGCCCGGAAGTGGTGGTGAACGCCGCCGCGTACACGAATGTTGACGGAGCGGAGACGGAGAGGGACGCGGCTTTCAGAGTGAACGCTCGTGGCGCGGAGACCGTGGCCAAGGTGTGCCGCGAAAGAGGCGCTTTCCTCGTCCATCTTAGCACCGACTATGTTTTCCCCGGGGAAAAAAAGGAAGGTTATCTTCCCCGTGATGAGGCAGGCCCGGCGATCAGCGCTTACGGAGAGAGCAAGCTGGAAGGGGAGAGAAGGATAGCGGCGGCGCTCCCGCCCGGGCGTTTCCTGATATGCAGGACGCAGTGGCTTTACGGTAGGAATGGAAAGAATTTCGTGGACACGATAGCGCGGCTGGCGGCGGAGCGGGAATTCATCGAGATAGTCGACGACCAGTGGGGCGTTCCAACCTGGACGAAGGACCTTGCCGGACAACTATCGTGGCTCATTGAAAGCGGCGCGAGCGGTTTCGCGCACGCCGCGGGAGGGGGAGGCCCTGTCACCTGGTTCGATTTCGGCAGGGAGATCGTGGAGCTTCTGGGTTCGAAGTGCGACGTCAGGCCCATGACTTCCGAAATGCTTGAGAGGCCCGCCAAAAGGCCGCGTTACGGATGGCTCAGGAACGAGAGCATCCCGGGGAGCTTGGTCCGTCACTGGAAAGAATCGCTCTCAACGTATCTCGAAGAAGGGAAATCTGAATGAAAAAGATACTTGTTACCGGCGCAGCCGGATTCATTGGAAGCAACTTCGTCAGGCGGGTCCTCGACCTGAGGCCTGACTGGGAGATCCTTGTCGTGGACGCCCTTACATACGCCGGGAACCTCGAGAACCTCTCCGGCCTGAAGGAGAAACACGGCGCCAGGTACAGGTTCGAAAGGGCCGACATCAGGAAAACGGAAGACGTGGAGAAGGTCCTGAGAGACGAAAAGTTCGACGGCGTCTTTCACTTCGCTGCGGAGAGCCACGTGGACCGCTCGATCCTGGGGCCCCTTACCTTCGTCGAGACGAACGTTCTGGGGACCGTCAATCTGCTGGAAGCCGTCAGGAAATACCAGGACATCGCGGGTACCAGGTTCCTGCACATATCGACGGACGAGGTTTACGGGGCGCTCGGTAAAGATGGGTTCTTCACCGAGACGACCCCTTTGAACCCGTCGTCGCCATATTCTGCAAGCAAGGCCTCCTCGGACATGTTCGTCCTGGCTTATCACCGCACTTACAGGCTGGACACCGTGATTACGAGGTGCTGCAACAATTACGGACCGCTCCAGTTCCCCGAGAAACTCATCCCGTTCATGATCAAGCGTGCGCTTTACGGGGAACCTCTTCCGGTTTACGGGGACGGAAAGAACGTGAGGGACTGGATCCACGTGGACGACCACAACGACGGGACCCTGCTGGCTTTCGAAAAGGGGAAGCCCGGGGAGGTGTACAACCTCGGCTCGCGATGCGAGAAGAACAACATCGAGATAGTGACGCTGATAATAGAGAAGCTCTCCGCCCTCATGAGGGAAAGGGAGGATTTCAGGACGCCCGAGATCGCTTTCGTGAAAGACCGTCCCGGGCATGATTTCAGGTACGCGATCGATCCCGCCAAGGCGGAGAGCGAACTGGGCTTCAGTCCGGCCGTTTCGTTCGAGGACGGCATGGAGAGGACCGTCAGATGGTACCTGGAGAACCGCGGGTGGTGGGAGAAGATTATCTCGGGCGAATACATGGAATTCGTGAAAAAACTCTACGGGGAAAAAGGCTAGGCCCTTGCCGAACCTACTCGTTACGGGAGGCGGAGGCTTCGTCGGCGGTAACTTCGTCCGCCTCGCCCTTGAAGAGCGGAAGGACTGGAGAATAACGGTCGTCGACAAGCTTGGCGGGAAGGACCTCTGCCCGGTCCTGGACGGGCTGGAGGACAGGTACCCGGGACGCTTCAGGCTGGAAAAGATGGACCTGGTCGATCAGGGCCTGGGAAGGCTCTTCGACGAGGGTGATTTCAGGTATGTGCTGCATTTCGCCGCGAAAAACCCTTCCGGGAAGGACATCGGCTCGCCGCGCGATTTCGCGGAAATAAATGTGGAGAGGACGGTAAGGCTGCTCGAAGAGGTCAAGAGATCGGCGAAAATTAGGGATGTCAGGTTCGTCCACTTGTCTTCCTATGAGGTTTACGGGACTATGAAGGAAAAGCCCTTTGTCGAGAGCGACCCGCTCGACCCGACGACGCCATATGCCGCGAGCAAGGCCGGCGCGGACCTTTTCTCGTTCGCTTACGGAAGGACATTCGGCCTGGACATCGTATCGACAAGGACGACCAACATATACGGACCGTTCCAGTCGCGAGACAAACTGATCCCGATGGTCGTAAGAAAAGCGCTCGGCCGGGAGGAGATACCGGTTTTCGGCGACGGATCGATCAGAAGGGACTGGATATTCGTCGATGACCACAACCTGGGGGTGATGAAGGCACTGGAAACCGGAAAACCGGGGGGGGTCTACCACATCGGCGCGATGTGCGAGAAAAGCCAGTCCGAGGTCATCGGGGAAGTCCTGAAAAATGTGGCGGAACGCACCGGAATCAGCCCCGACGAACTGATGAAACTGGTGGTCTACGGCCAGGGGAGGCCTTCCGAGGACCTCAGAAGGACGCTTGACGCGGGAAAAGCGGAAAAAGAGCTATCCTTCCGGAGCCGCTATTCTTTCGAAGATGGGATCTCCATAACGGTCAAACATTTTATCGCGGAGGAGAAAAAATGACAGGAAAGATCTCGGAGGCCTTCTTCTCGGCGGCATCGGTATTACTTGTCATGGCGGCAGTCGCCGGCGAACCGGCGGAAGGATCGGCCCTTTCGCAGATGGTCGAAGCTGAGAGGAATTTCGCGAAGGCTTCCGTGACAAAAGGAAGGAACGCCGCCTTCGTTGACAACCTTGCGGACGATTGCCTGGTATACAATAAAACCTGGCTCACGAAAGGAAGGCAGTTCTTCAGGGACCAGAAACCCGCGCCGGTAGTCCTGAAATGGGAGCCGGAGTTCGCGGACATTTCCGCGGGCGGGGATTTCGGTGTGACGACCGGGCCGTGGGAGATCCAGGAATACCGCCCGGGGACCCAGCCGTTGCTGAAAGGCTATTTTCTCACCGTCTGGCAGAAGCAGGCCGACGGGGCATGGAAAGTCATCCTCGACAACGGGGCGATAATGAGCGTGCCGGAAAAGAACGAACACAAGGTCTCGTTCCCGGAAGGAGCAGACAAACCCAGGAAAGATTTTAAAGCCGCGGACGCGCGGACGGCGTCTGCCGAACTTAAGAAAACCGATTTACAATTCCTGGAAGCGTGGAAAAAGGAACCCGTTCCGGACACATACCTTTCCTACCTGGCGACTGACTGCCGAATCATGCGTCCGGGGGCTTTGCCGGCCACTACGGTGGAATCTGTGGATAAGATGCTCGCGGAGGAGGACATGCTGGCGACCTGGATCTGTGCCGGGAGCGGGGTTGCCCCCTCGGGAGACCTGGGATTCACCTACGGACTTTTCACTCGGCAGTCGGAGGAAAAATACGCCGAGGGCAGCTATGTCAGGATATGGAAGAAGCAGGCGGACGGGACCTGGAAAATCCTCATCGAAATGGTAAGTTTTGATTAGAAGCGCAGATGTTTGATAGAAAAGGATCTGCATGAAAAAGAGCGAGGCCGCGCTGGCGTGTTTCGTGGAAGGCTTCAGCTGTTCCCAGTCCGTCCTGTCGGCTTTTGCCGCCGAGATGGGTCTTGAAAGGGACAGCGCCCTGAAGGTGGCCGGGTCTTTCGGCGGCGGAATGGGGCGGATGGGCGGCACATGCGGCGCGGTGACAGGAGCCTTCATGGCCCTCGGCCTCAGGTACGCCAAGCTCGATCCTTCCGACAACGCAACGCGGGACAAGGGCTACGAGATGGTCAGGGAGTTCGCATCGAAGTTCGCCGCGCGGCACGGTTCCATAACCTGCAGGGAACTTATCGGCTGCGACCTGAGCACCTCCGAGGGGCAGGCCCAGGCAAAAGAAAAGAATGTCTTCGAACTGAAGTGCAGGAAATTCGTTTACGACGCCGCCGAAATACTCGAAGAGATGCTTGAGAGAGGAACACCGTGCGTCTCGAAGGATAAGCTTACCTGAGCAGACAGATGAAACCCGACACGGCAGCCAACGACAAGATCAGGATAAGCTTCAACATCAGGAAGCCGGGGAAGGCGGTTACCATCTTTCTCTCGCTTGTCATGATAGCCGTTTTGGGAGTTCTGGACTACATTTCCGGGTATGAGATGTCGTTCTCGATCTTCTACCTCGTGCCGATCTCCTGCGCCGCCTTCTTCGCCGGCGCTCCCGCGGGGATCTTCATCAGCGCCGTCTCGGCAGTCACCTGGCTCGCGGCGGATCTTTCTTACGGCCACGAATATTCCCACATCGCCATACCGGTGTGGAACATGATCATGAGGCTGGGGTATTTCATCCTCCACGCGCTGCTCCTCTCCAAGTTCGTCAAGCTTCACGGCATCACCCGAAACCTGTCCATCACGGATCCCCTCACCGGGGCCTACAACTGGCGCTTTTTCGAAGAGGTGATGACGAGGGAAAAGGAGAGGTCGCGGAGGACCGGGAAACCGTTCACGCTGGCCTATTTCGACCTCGACAATTTCAAATCTCTGAACGACTCTGACGGGCATTCTGCTGGGGACGACCTCCTCAGGACGATCACGTCGGAGATCAAGAGGGTGATCTCATCCAGGGACCTCCTGGCGAGGCTCGGCGGAGACGAATTCATCATCCTGCTGCCGGAAACCGATGTCGGGGAGGCGAAAAAGGTCTTGCGCCGGATCAACGATGAACTCCTCAAGGCGATGGACAGGAGGAAGTGGAAGGTCACCCTCAGCATCGGTGTCATCGCTGTGGGGGATCCTTCGCTGGAGACGGATCTCATGGTGAAGATGGTGGACGAACTGATGTACAAGGCGAAAAGGGCCGGCAAGAACAAGATGGAATTCATGAGCGTCGATACTGGAAAAACGGATGAATGACGGATCGTTCAGGTATCACCATGTCGGAATACCCGCAGACATGCGGGTGGACTGTGGACATTCTTTTTCCGGTTACGGGGCTTATCGCCGCGGTTGCGGGAACAACCGGTACGGCATCGGATGGATGAGGTACGAGGATGATGGTAGGGTGCCGGAGCTTCTGAAAAAGGTCCCATGCCTGGGGTCCGAGGCGGACGGCATCAACGAGGAGATAAGGTGCAGGGAAGGGATCATCGAGCCGGACAGCCAGTCCCATGGAGTGACCGTGGCCTTCGCCGAAGAGAACAACATGCCTGTCGAATTACTTCAGTTCACGAGGAAAATAAGCCGGTGAACTTCCGGATAAGGCACGCTGAACCCGGGGATTCAAGGGCGGTTTTCGAGCTCATCTGCGACCTGGAGAGCAGCAGCTTCGATTATCCGTGCTTCGAAAAACTCTACCTCGGGAACCTGTCCAACGAAGGGATAATCTACCTGGTCTCCGAGGAGGAGGGAGAGGTGACGGGGTTCCTCAGCTGTCACGGCCAGGCGCTTCTCCACCACATGGGGAAGGTTTTCGAGATCCAGGAACTGGTCGTGAAGGAATCCCTCAGGAACAGGAAGATCGGCGAGCTTCTCCTAAGGAGAGCGGAAGAACTGGTAAAGCAAGGCGGCGACAGGTTCATCGAGGTCGCCACCAACATAAAGCGCGAAGCGGCGCACAGGTTCTACGACAAATGCGGTTACGCCAGGACCCACTACAAGTTCACGAAGGATCTTCTCGGACCGGAGGAACGGACATGAAGATGAGAACATGGGCATGTCTCCTTTCAGCGGCTTTTCTCGCTGCGATCGCGGTATGCGCCGCAGGGCTGATCGAGCCGCAAGGAAAAAACATCGAGGAAAGGTTCGCTCCTCCTCGCGGCTATAGAAGGGTCGCCTGCGAAAAAGGCGGCTTCGCCGAATATCTCCGCGGGTACAGGCTGAAGCCGCACGGCGCGGAGGTGAAGCTGTTCGACGGGTCCACAAAAGCAAACATGGTGTGGGAAGCCGTCCTCGACATGCCGATCCTCCGGAGAGACCTTATACAGTGCGCCGACGCCGTCATGAAGCTCAGAGCCGAATACTTTTACTCCCGCGGAGAGTACGACAGGATCGAGTTCGCCCTTACCAACGGGATGAAGGTCCCCTTCAGCAGGTTCACGGAGGGCTGGAACGTCAAGGTCAAGGGGAACAGGACCGAGTGGGTGAGGTGGGGTAAGGCGGGAACGAGCAGGGATGTTTTCGACGACTACCTCAGGTTCATTTACACATACTGCGGGACAAAGTCCCTCGCGAAGGAAATGGTTGATGTCCCGGTCGGGGATATGAGGATCGGCGACGTCTTCATAGAAGGCGGTTCCCCGGGCCACGCGGTACTGGTCATGGACCTCGCGGAAAGCGTGAAGGGAGAGAAGGTGATGATCCTGGCGCAGAGCTTCATGCCTTCGCAGGAAATGCATGTCCTCAAAGGAGATGAGGGCATCTCTCCCTGGTACAGGGTCGGGGACGGCGAGCTCAGGACCCCTGAATGGAAGTTCAAAAAGGGAAGCCTGAAAAGGTTCCGGGAGAAGGAGAAGCAGGGCGGCTGAAATCGGGATCGGGGACATCCCGCGCGTTTCCCCGGACACGGCTTATTCCTTGACAGGGCTTGGTTTTCTATTGACAACCGGGGAATATTTTTGTAAGATTCCCGTTGACCTTAAAGGGTCTTTTTCCCAAAAAGGAGCAGAACGATGAAGTCATGTTTCAAAGTTGTCCTGGTTGTGGCAATTCTTTTTTGCGCGGTGAACCTCTTCGCGCAGGCTCCGATGGCAGACAAAGCTCAGAATTTCATTTCCGCCATGAACAAGGGCGAATTCCAGAAAGCGTACCTCTCCCTTAATTCGGACCTCGGTTTCAAGGTCACCGCCGACAATCTCCGTTCCTGGTGGGCCCAGTTGGTCTCCAAGGGCGGCAATTTCGTGGAATTCAGGGAAAGCTCGTCCGTCCAGAAGGGCGACCTCTACGTGGTGACGGCCCTCTGCAAGTTCGAGAAAGGACTGGTCGACGTGACCGTGGCGGTCGAAGCCTCGACCGGCAAGATCGCCGGCATGGAATGGAAGGGACACAAGGGCGCGACCACGCAATCCAGCGCCGCGACGCCCGCTGCAGAGACCCAGCCCTCCTGAGACTGAAAGGAAGACAGTTTTGGAAAGCAAGGTAACCATCAAGATCCCGAAACCGCTCTACGACAACCTGAAGGTGCTCATAGAAGAGAGCGGTTTCACTTCGGTTACCGAGTTCGTCGTATATGTGCTGAGGGACCTCGTTTCGCACCAGAAAGGGGCGGGGTCCTCCAGCCTTTCCGCGAAAGAGATCGACGCGATACGCAAGCGCCTGAAAAGCATGGGTTATTTTTAGGCGCTGATAAAAACCGCCCTTACAACCGGAGAAAAAATGGAAAACAGGAAGAAGGTCTTCGTGTTCGGAATAGACTGCTTCGAGCCGTCCCTTGTCTTCGAGCAGTGGAAGAAGGATCTCCCCAACCTGTCGAAGCTCATGGAGGAGGGAGCCTGGGGCAGGATGGAATCGACCCTCCCCCCGATAACGGTCCCCGCGTGGACGGCCATGATGACAAGCAAGGATCCGGGCCAGCTTGGTTTTTACGGATTCCGCAACCGGAAGTCCTACGACTACGAGGAGCTCTACTTCGCCAACGGCGCCTATGTAAGGGAAAAGACCGTCTGGCAGATCCTTTCCAGGAACAGGATGTCGTCCGTCGTCCTGGGGGTCCCGCAGTCTTACCCCCCCAAGCCGATTAACGGCATAGTCGTGGGCTGCTTCCTGACGCCCGACAAGAACAGCGTCTACACCTACCCCGAAGAGATCGCGAAAGAGATCGACTCGATAGCTGAAGGCGACTATATCATCGACGTTAAGGATTTCAGGACCGACGACAAGTCGAAACTCCTCGAACAGATCTATGTCATGACCAGGCGAAGGTTCGCGGTCGTCAGGAATTGGGTGAAATCCAAGGACTGGGACTTCTTCATGTTCGTGGAGATGGGCGTGGACCGCATCCACCACGGGTTCTGGCGATACCACGACGTGAACCACAGGCTTTACGAGAAGGGCCACGAGTTCGAGTTCGCGATCAGGGATTATTACATCTACCTAGACAGGGAGATCGGAAAAGTGCTCGAGATCCTTCCGCCGGAAACGACTATCCTGGTCGTTTCGGACCACGGCGCGCAGACGATGGACGGCGCGGTCTGCGTCAACGAGTTCTTCAGACGGGAAGGCTATCTCAGGCTGAAGGAAGAACCGAAGAAACAGCAGAAGCTGAAGACCTCGGCGATCGACTGGAGCGGGACGAAATGCTGGGGCGAGGGCGGATATTACTCGAGGATATTCATGAACGTGGAAGGCCGCGAGCCTCAGGGGATCATACCGAAGGCCGATTACGAAAAGGTGCGGGACGAGATAAAGAAGAAACTGGAGGAGCTCGGCGACGAGAACGGCAATCCCATCGGCACGAAGGTCTTCAAGCCGGAGGAGGTTTACAGGGAAGTGAAGAACATCGCCCCCGACCTCATCGTTTACTTCGGAAACCTCGGGTGGAGGAGCGCCGGCAGCGTGGGCGGCGGCTCTATCCACACTCACGAGAACGACACCGGGCCCGACGACGCCAACCACGCCCGGTTCGGGCTTTTCATGATGAAGGGCGGCGGGGTCAAGCCGGGAAAAAGAGACGGAGTGAAGATCTACGACATAGCGCCGACGATCCTGGACCATTTCGGCATTCCGGAAGAAAAGGGAATGATCGGCAGTAAGATAGAATAAAGGAGATCATGAAAATGAGAAAAGGATTCGTTCTTTGGTTCACGGGGCTGTCGGGTTCGGGGAAATCAACGCTGTCGAAAATGGTCGAGGAGAGGCTTCTCGAGAGAGGCGTCCCCGTCGAGGTCCTCGACGGCGACGAGGTGAGGCTCAACCTTTCGAAGGGTCTCGGCTTTTCGAAAGAGGACCGTGACACAAACATCAGAAGGATCGGCTACGTGGCGAAGCTGCTTTCCAGGAACGGAGCGTGCGCGATCACCGCGGCCATCTCTCCATACAGGGAGATCAGGGACGAGGTGAGGAAGTCGGTCCAGGAAAGGGCCGCGTTCGTCGAGGCGTACTGCGAATGCTCGATCGAGAAGCTTGTCGAAAGGGACGTCAAGGGGCTCTACAAGAAAGCCCTGGCGGGCGAGATAGCTAATTTCACGGGAGTGTCGGACCCTTACGAGCCGCCTCTCAATCCCGAGGTCGTCTGCCACACCGGAGAGGAAACTTCGGAGGCGAGCCTGGGCAGGATCCTGAAAACCCTCGAGATGATGGACCTCATTCCAAAAGACCCGAGCGCGGAATACAGCGCCGAGGAAGAGGCCGAGGTGGCAAAGAGGCTGAAAGACCTGGGGTACCTGGGTTGATAGACCTTCACACCCATTCGACCGCTTCCGACGGGAGCCTTTCTCCATCGGAACTTGTCGATCACGCCCTTTCGAAGGGGATAACACGCCTCGCTCTCACGGACCACGACACGATGGACGGTCTCGAGGAGGCGATGGGGCGCGCCGCCCAAAGGGAACTTGGCTTCATCCCGGGCGTCGAGATCTCCGCGGAGTTCCGGGAAAAAACGATGCACATCCTGGGCTTCGGGATCGATCCCGGAAACGGTTTCCTGAACGAAAAGCTGAAGATCCTTAGGCTTTCGAGGAGCGACAGGAACCCGAAGATCATCGAGAGGCTCAACGGAAACGGGTTCGCTTTGACCATGGAAGAGGTCTCGGCCGTCAGCGGCGGCAAGGTGATAGGCAGGCCTCACATGGCGAGAGTGCTTTTCGAAAAAGGGTATGTTTCCTCCGTGCAGGAGGCTTTCGACCTGTACCTGGCGAAAGGCAAACCTTGCTACGTGGACAAGTTCAGGTTCGAGCCGTCCGAAGCCGTTTCGGTAATAATCCGCAGCGGCGGAATGCCGGTCCTGGCTCATCCGCTGTCCCTCGGCATGGGTTTCGACGAGCTCGAAAGCGTGGTCGCGGACCTCAGGGGCCACGGCCTAGAAGGGATGGAGTGTTTCTACAGGAACCACACGGAGGAGGACGAGAGGGCTCTCCTTGCGATAGCGGGCAAGCTCGGCCTCTTAGTGACAGGCGGCTCGGACTTCCACGGGGCTAACCGGCCGAACATCGAGATAGGAACGGGTGAAGGCCGTCTGAATGTCCCCTCATGGGTATGGGATAAGTTTTCTGAGAGGCTTGAAGAGAAACGAAAGGCGGTCAATTGAGCTTCTTCAAGAACCTCATGAAAAAGAAGGCGCCCAGAACGATGGTGATAGGCCTCGACGGCGTCCCTTTCACTCTTATCAAAAAACTCTCGGAAAATGGGGTCATGCCCAACATCGCTAAACTCGCCGCGTCCGGAGAAAAGTATTTCAGGCAGATGGACGTTTCGATCCCCGAGATATCCTCGGTATCATGGGCGTCCTTCATGACAGGAACGAACCCCGCGCGCCACGGGATCTTCGGGTTCACGGACCTGAAGCCGCAGAGCTACAACATCCATTTCCCGAGCTATCCGGACCTGAAGGCGGAAACCATCTGGGACACTCTCGGAAAAGAGAATAAAAGGACAACTGTGCTGAACCTTCCCGGAACATATCCGGCGAGGGAACACAACGGGATCCTGGTTTCTGGTTTCGTCGCCATAGATTTGAAAAGGGCGGTCCATCCGGCGTCCCTTTACGAACGGCTCAATGCGATGGACTACCGGATAGATGTCGACACCCAGAAAGCAGGCGACAAGGAATATTTTTACAAAGACCTTTTCGACACTCTCGCGGCGAGGGAGAAGGCGTTCACCGAGCTCTGGAAAGAGGAGTGCGACCTCTTCGTCGCCGTGATAACAGACACGGACAGGCTCCAACACTTCGAGTGGGACGCCATAGAGGATGAGGCGCACCCACGTCACGGCAGGGCGATGGAGTTCTACTCGAAGGTGGACTCGCTTGTCGGGAAGCTTCTGGAGATGCACGGGAGCGACGAATTCCTGATAATGAGCGACCACGGTTTCTGCGCGATCGAGGAGGAGGTCTACCTCAACAGGATACTGAAAGATAACGGTTTCCTCGAATGGGAAAAGGATCCGCCGGAAGGAATCGGTATGCTGGCCGGGGAGACGAGGGCCTTCGCTCTTGACCCTTCGAGGATCTATGTCCACAGTGCGGGCCGCTATCCCAAAGGCAGGATCGACGAAGCGGCATCGGATAAGGTCCGAGACGAACTGAAAGAATTTTTCTCGGGCCTCGAAAGGAACGGGAAAAAAGTGATAAGGCAGATCTTCTTGAAGGAGGAGATCTACGACGGCCCCCATATTAGCAAAGCTCCCGACATGGTCCTTCTTTCGGAGCGCGGCTTCGACCTCAAGGGCAATATCAGGAGCGCTGTCGCTTACGCGAAGACCCACTTCTCGGGCATGCACACGAGGGACGACGCGTTCCTGATCTCCGGCAAAGGAACGCTTTCTAAGAGACCCCATATCGAAGATGTGAGCGAGATGATCCTCGAGGCCGTCAGAGGCGCGTAAAGATCTTCCGTTCGAAATAATAATATGATAATCATACTCATAACCCTGGACTGCCTGAGAAGGGACCACTTCGGGAACGAGCTGACGCCCGTCTTCAACCGGGGCCTCGCCGATTGGGCCTCCTTCACCAACGGTTTTTCTCAGAGCCAGAACACGCTCTCTTCGCACTTCACTATGCTCACCTCGAGTTATCTCTTCCAGCACGGCGTCTACTCGAACTTCAGGGGGAAGAAACTGCCTTCCCACTCGATGGACAAGCGCCTGAAGGAGGCGGGTTTCGGGACAAAGGCCGTGTGCGGAGTCTCTTTCCTTTCGGACCTTTTGGGGAACCAGATCGGCGGGAAGGACGATTACTTCGACTTCTCCGGGGGAAGGATCATGAACGCCTTCAAACGGAGGATCAGGGGCGAGAGACGGCCCGCGGAAAAGGTTGTGGCCTCGGGGCTTAAGTGGCTGCTTGAATCCCCGCCGGGAGAGGGCAAGTTCCTCTGGATGCATTTCTTCGACGCGCACATGGCGTATTCCGCCCCGCGCCGCTTCATGAAGAAGTTCGTCCCCCGGGAAAGATCGTCCAAGAGCGTCAGGGAGCAGTTAACCGACAGGGGATGGTTCTCGCCGTATTTCAAGGAGTACGGAAAGAAGGTTCCGCTGGATCATTTCCCGAGATCCTACAAGGCGGCTGTCAGCTATATCGACCACACCCTGGGGTTATTCTTCTCGATGCTGAAACAGTTCGGCCTTTTCGACGACGCGCTGATCTTCCTGACATCCGATCACGGTGAATGCCTGAACGGAGACCACGACATCTACTGCGCGCACAAGAAGCTCTTCGACGAAACGATCAACGTGCCCTTCTTCGTGAAATTTCCCGGTTCCGAGTTCGGCGGGCGAAGTTCCGACCTGATCGTCGAGCATACAGACATCGCGCCGACGGCGGTCGGATATGTTACCGGAAGGACCCCCGAATACATGGGAACGGACCTGAGAGAATTGCTCTCGGGCCGGGCTGCTCCCAGGAAGTATGCTTTCTCGGAGCATGTCGACAACTACATGAGGTCCGTAAGGGACGGGGATAACATTTTCGTCGAGATCGTCGAGGGTATGGAGAACAAGTGGGGAATGAAAGTGGAGCGGGAGAAGCTTTTCCGCAGGAACGGAGATCCCCTCGCCGACGCAGGACTCGAATCCGCGATGCTTGCCGAGATGTCGTCGTTCATGAGTAAGAACGCTTCTTCTTCGGAAGGAGACGACCTCGGGCGCGACGATAAGATAGAAGAACAGCTCCGATCGCTGGGTTACCTGTGACGATCCGCGAAGAGCACAAGAGAGTTGCCAAGGAAGGCGGGTACGCCTGGGTCTTCAGCCTGATAGGAGCGCTCGTCAGGTACGGCAACAGCGTGATCCTCACGAGGATGCTGGGGGCGAGGAACTTCGGGTTCTACGCCCTCGCCAACACTATCGTGACAGTAACGGCCATCGCGACATCGTTCGGGTTCCCGACTTCGCTGGTCCATTTCGTTGCCAAGGACAACGAGACGAAACGGTTCGGCGACCTGAAATGGTTCGTAAGGTCGGCAGTGAGGGTGACGATGGTCGTGAGCCTGGTCATCCTGATGTCGCTTCTCCTGCTGGTCCCATTCATTTCGGACACCGTCTACAAGAAAAGCGAACTGAACCTGCCGCTTTTCGGCCTGGCGCTCAGCATTCCTTTCCTGGCTCTTTACAACGTGAAGAGCAGTGTCCTGCAGGGTCTCAGGAGGATCAGGAAGAGGGTCTTCATCGAGAGGATCGCCCACCCTCTCCTGTACTCGGTCCTGTTGCTGCTGGGGGCCTACCATTTCAGGAGAATGGAGTTCGTCCTCGCGTGCTTCTTCGTATCGGCGGTCTCGGTGTTCGCGCTCTCGCATTTCTGGACGGCCAGGGAACTGAGGTTAGTTCCCGACGAGGCGCCTTCTTCCGGTCCGCGCTGGAAGGAACTTTTCTCCTTCTCCACGCCGATCCTGTTCCTTAATTTCCTGAATTTCCTGATACTGCAGTCGGACATAATGATCATGGGATTCTTCACCACCGCGAAGGAAGTGGGTATCTACGCGATAGCCAGCCGTCTCGCGCAGGGAGTCGGGATGCCGGCGGACTCCCTCGGTGCGTCGCTCGCGCCCTCCTTCTCCGCCATGACCGGGAAGAACGACCACGACGGGCTCGCAAACATGTACAAGACCTCGACCAGATGGATCTTCATGGCGGCCTCCTTCGTGTCCCTCCTTTTGGTGTTCGGCTCCGACCTCATCCTGTCGATATTCGGAAAGGATTTCCGGAACGGCGTGGTGGTCCTTTGCATACTTACTGCGGGACAGCTTTTCAGCGCCGCGTTCGGCACCAACGGGACCCTGATAACGCAGACGGGACACCCCAAGGTCAACCTCGTCAACGCGATACTGATGGGCGCGGGCAACATCCTGCTCCTCCTTTTCCTGGTGCCCAGGTACGGCGCGGCGGGCGCGGCGGCGGCGTCGGCGATCAGCCTCATGCTCCTTAATATAGCGAGGTCCGTGGAGATCGAAGTGATCCTCAAGATATCCCCCTGGAACAGGACCATCCTGAAACCGCTTTTCGCCCTGTCCGCGGGCATCGGAGCAGGGTACCTGGCGTTGAAACATTCGAACGCGGCGGCGTTGTGCTGCTCCGCCGCATCTTTCGGCCTCGCGCTGGCGGCGCTGGGATTCGAAAAGGAAGACAGCGAGATGTGGAAGAGGCTCATGGCGAAATTATCGGGAGCCCGGAATGGGTAGAGTGATCGTGATCGGATGGGACGGGGCCACCTGGGACCTCCTCATGCCGCTCATCGAAAGAGGGGTTTGTCCGGTACTGGGGCAGCTTCTCGGAGAGTCTGCGTACGGCCCCCTCAGGTCAACGATCCCTCCCGTCACCGCTCCCAGTTGGATCACCATAGCGACGGGGGTGAACCCGGGAAGGCACGGCTGCTTCGATTTCAACAAGGCGGACGGCGCCCTTTCAAGGATAAGGCCGCTCCAGTCCTGGGACATCAAGGCGAAGACCTTCTACGAGGTCCTCGAGGAGCGGAAAAGGCCTTTCGTCCTGATAAACCTGCCGGGAACATATCCTCCGCTGACCAGGGGGATCACCCTCACTTCCCTCCTTACCAGGGGAGAGGACGCGGTTTTCCCCGAGGAACTGAAAGAAAAGTCCGATGTGCTGAAGAATTACCGCATATTCCCCGACTCCGGTCTGCTCAGGAAAGGAAGGCTCTCCGAGTACATTCTGGACATCATGGATGTCGAGATAAGGCGTTTCGAAGCCCTCAAGGAGCTGTGGGAAAGGGATTGGGACGTTTTCTTTACCGTGTTCTCCGGAGGAGACTGGGTGAGCCACGAACTTTTCGGGGAACTGCTCGAAGGGACCGCCCCCAAGGAAGCGGAGGGCGTTTTCAGGCTCATGGACGAGGCCCTGGCTCACATCCTCAGGAGGATGAGACCGGACGATTCGCTCCTGATGGTCAGCGATCACGGTTTCCAGAAGGCCCGGGGGGTGGTGCACCTGAACGAGGTCCTCATGGAAAGGGGCCTGCTCTCCCCCGATTTTTCGCGGCCCTCGCCTCCTCCCAGCCACAGGATGGAAGAAGGCTCTTTCGCTGACGGCGACTTCGGGAAGCCTCCCGAATGGCTCCTGAGAAGGGGCATGGAGAGCGGCCTGTTCCGTTACGCCATCAAGGCGTTCAGGAAGGCGGGAGGGAAGTATCCGCTGTTCCTCCGCCCCGACAACCGGAACAGCAGGGCTTCCCTTTTCACCTCGGAGTCTTACGGAATAACCATCCACGAAAAAAGCATGTTCAGCGACGGCGCCGTGGAGCCTGAAGAAGCGGCCGGGCTTAGGGCGTCTGTCATCGAAGAGCTGAAGAACCTCATTCACGACGGGGAACATGTTTTCAGGCGTATCCTGTCTCGCGAAGAAGCTTATTCGGGCGAGTACGCCGCGGATGCCCCCCACATACTGATAGGCGACACGGACTGGGCGCTTTCCTCCGCCGTGAGGACCCTCGAAAGTGACCCGTTCGCAGCCTGTCCCAGGGGGATCCACAGCATGAACGGCATCTTCCTCGGCTACGGGCGCGCCTTCAGGAGAGCCGACATTCCGCTGAACGACATGAAAGTCGAGGACATCACTCCCGCGATCCTTCATCTTCTGGGAGAACCGGTTCCGGAAGGGCTCGACGGTTCGGTTCCGTCCAGGTGGTTCGAAAGCGATTTCGCTCAGAGGAATCCGGTCCGGTTCCGCAGGTATGAGCCTCCCCGAAGGGAGCCGGGCGAAGTGGAGGGGGACGAGATCCAGAAAAGGCTTAAGGGCCTGGGGTACATGTCCTGATGATGCCCCGCATTTTTGAGATATCCGGCAGAATTTCCGTTCATTCCCGTGTTTCAGGAGATAGAAAATGGCCGAACTGACGAAAGGCGTATCCGTTGTCGTTCCGTGCCACAATTCGTCCGGCACGATCGGGGAACTTGCCCGAAGGATCAAAAGCGTCCTCGACGCGAAAGGAACTGCCCACGAAATAATACTCGTCAACGACGGAAGCGCCGACGAAACATGGTCGGTCATCAGGAAGATAGCTGAAGGGCAGGAAGGTGTTCGGGCTGTCAACCTGATGAGGAACTACGGCCAGCACAACGCGCTCCTCTGCGGCATCAGGCGTGCGGGGTTCGAGCTGGTGGCGACCATGGACGACGACCTCCAGCATCCTCCCGAAGCCCTGCCCCTGCTTCTCGATTCCCTCGACGAGGGGACCGACCTCCTTTACGGGGCCGCGTCTGAAAGGGTGCACGGCCTCTTCAGGAATTTCGCTTCTTTCTGCATCAAGGCAGTCCTCGCCCTCATCATGAACAACAGGGTGGCTTCGAAGGTGAGCGCTTTCAGGCTTTTCAGGACGGAACTGAGAAGGTCCTTCGAGGATTACAATTCGCATTACGTTTCGATCGACGTTCTTCTTTCGTGGGGGACAAAAAAGATATCCTTCGTTGAAACGCCTCACCAGGAACGGAAGGTCGGCCGCTCCACATACAGCATCTCCAAGCTTGTTTCGCACGCGTTCGACATGTTGACCGGGTTCAGCGCGATCCCCCTCAGGATCGCGAACTTCACCGGCTTCGCGTGCATGCTCTTCGGCGCGGGCGTGCTCATCTATGTCCTGGCGAGGTTCGTCATAGCGGGCGGAAGCATACCGGGCTTCCCTTTCCTCGCTTCGATAATCAGCATTTTCGCCGGAGTCCAGCTCTTCGCCCTCGGCATAATTGGCGAATACATCGCGCGGATACATTTCAGGTCCATGAACCATCCGGCCTACAGCGTCAAGGAGGAATGCGGGGCGCGTGGGGACAAGGGCGAAGGCCGTGGCTGATCTTCGGCTGGCAGGCGCCGGAGATATGACCGGTATCGCCGGCATGGCGGTAAGATCGGCGTTCATCCCCTGCAGGTACCTGAAGGGTTTCGGAGGAAATCCCGGGGACCTCCGGCTGGAACAGATCCGATCGAAGCTCGATGGAGGTTCAAGGACCATCATCCTCGAGGAAAGAGGCGTCATAAAAGGGTTCGCGGTGCTGGAAGACCTGCCCTGGGATTCGGCCGTCTTCGGGAAGCGCATGGGGACAATATGGTGCCTTGAACTTGACCCCGAGGCCTCCCCGGGCGACGGCCGCGGCTTTTCGTCGTTCATCATCGAAACCGCGGCGAAGGACGGATATGAATTCCTCCTCGCGAAGGCGCACACGGACAACGTGAGAACGGTCCATCTTTTGGAGGGATGCGGGTTCATGCTCGTCGACACGCTCCTAGACTACGTCTGGGACAGGGAAGGATCACCCGCTGCCGGCCTGTCGGGAGCGGCGGAGATCGACGGCCTGGAACTGGGTGAAGCCTGCCCCGGAGACGAAGAGAAGCTGAGGCAGGTCGCGGGAAAGGCCTTCCTGCATCATTTCGGAAGGTACCATTCCGACCCCCGCATCCCGCGAGACCTGGCGTGTGGTTTTTACCGGGAGTGGGTCTCCGCCTCTCTGAAGGGGTACGCCGATCATTTCGTCGTGGCGAGGATCAAAGGCGAGATAGCTGGCTACTCGATCTGGAAAAAACAGGCGAACCTCGAGAAAAGGCACGGCCTGAGCCTGGGCCATTACAGCATCGCGGGGATCGATCCGGGGTTCAGCGGCAGGGGGTTGTTCTCTGTCCTGACCATGAAGGGGATGTCCCTCCTCCGGGACGAGGTCAGGTTCGTCGAGGGGCCGACGCACATAAACAACTACCCGGTGCAGAGAGGGTACGCGAAGCTGGGATGGAAGATCGCCGACGCCCGTCATTCGTTCCACAAATGGCTGGGAGAGTGAAATGAATTACAGGATACCTTTCAACAGGCCGGGGTTCCTCGGGCCGGAGACCGGTTACATCGAGGATGCCATAAGGAGAGGATGCATCTCAGGGGACGGCTACTATTCGAAAAAATGCGAGGCGATGATAAGTGAAGCCGTCGGTTCCCGCAGGGTCCTGCTCACCACATCCTGCACCCACGCGCTGGAAATGTCGGCGCTGCTCCTCGACCTCAAACCCGGGGACGAAGTGGTCCTGCCTTCGTTCACCTTCGTCTCGACCGTCAACGCGTTCGTCCTGAGAGGAGCCAGGCCCGTTTTCGCGGATATCCGCAGGGACACTCTCAACATCGACGAGGAAAGACTGGAACCCCTTCTTACCGAAAGGACTAAGGCGGTGGCAGTCGTCCATTACGCGGGCGTAGGCTGCGAGATGGACAGGATAATGGAGATAGCGGGAAGACGCGGGGCGGCGGTCGTCGAGGACAACGCCCACGGCCTGTTCGGAAAGTTTAACGGCAAATATCTCGGGACCTTCGGATCGATGGCGACACAGAGCTTCCACGAGACCAAGAACTTCAACTGCGGGGAAGGCGGAGCCCTGCTCCTGAACGATCCGAGCCTGGCGCAGAGGGCGGAGATCATAAGAGAAAAGGGGACCAACCGCAGCCGGTTCTTCCGGGGAGAAGTCGACAGGTACACCTGGGTCGACGTCGGCTCGAGCTACTGCCCTTCGGACCTTTTGGCCGCCTACCTATGCCTCCAGCTCGAGAACAGGGAAAAGATCCAGGAGTCAAGGCGAAAAATATGGGAATACTACATGTCGTCGCTTCGGGATTGGGCAGAGGAACATTCCGTCGGATTGCCCGTTGTTCCTGCGCACTGCGACCAGAGCTACCACATGTTCTATCTTGTCATGCCCGACCTGGCATCCCGGCAGGCTCTCATCTCGAGCCTCAAGGAGAAAGGGATACTTGCGGTCTTCCACTATCTTCCCCTCCATCTCTCAGAAATGGGGGCGAAGTTCGGGGGAAAACAGGGCGATTGTCCCGTGACCGAGGATGTCAGCGACAGGCTTCTGAGGCTGCCTTTCTTCAATTCCATGACAGAAGCGGAGATGAAGGAAGTTTCCGATTCCGTGAGGGCCTTCAGGTTCTGAGCCCATGGATGGAACGAACTATGATACGGGTTTTTACGCTGACATAGCCGAGGCCGAGAACAGCCATTTCTGGTTCAGACACCGGGCGGCCGCCGCGGGACATGTTTTTGAAAAGCACATCGCGGGAAAAAAATGCCGAAGGCTGCTCGAGGTGGGAGCAGGGACTTGTTACATGGCAAGGTACATTAGCAAAAGCGCGCGCGGGGCCGAAATAGTATGCACCGACCTCAACGCGCAGGGGCTCAGGATCGGCAAGAGCGCCGGAAACATAATGGCCGCAGTCGCCGACCTGGCATCGGACCCTTTCAAAGTCAAATTCGACGTGATATGCATGTTCGACGTCCTCGAGCACATCGGGGATGACATGGCGATGCTCTCCTCTGCGCGTCAATGCCTCGCCGAGGACGGGGCTTTGTTGTTGACTGTTCCCGCGGGGCCGTCCCTCTGGTCCGATTTCGATGTCGCGTCAGGCCATAAGCGCCGTTATACCGGGAAAGAACTGGAGAAAAAGCTGGAGCTCGCGGGTTTAAGGAAGGTTTTCGCCAGCCATCTTTTCTCTTTCCTGGTCCCGCTCATGAGAGTTTCAAGAAGAAAGAAGGCGTCCGGGGCGGAGGAGACGGCGGCCCGCGCGAGGAGACAACTTCATCCCCCTGCGGTCCTCAACTTCATGCTTTCGCTTGCCTCGGGAATGGAAATGATGATGATGAAAGCGGGAGCAAGAATCCCTTTCGGCACTTCCATTATCGCAGCGGCGGTTCCGCGGGAGAAACCGATCTGACATGAAAAGAAAGATACTTGTCATAGGGCTCGACGGCGCCACCTGGGACATCCTCCATCCGCTGATGGAAAACGGGGATCTCCCGCGGTTCAGGAAATGGGCGGCCGGCGGCTGCTCGGGGGTCCTTAAAAGCACTGTCCCCGCGCTGACGCCTCCCGGCTGGACGAGCGCCTTCACAGGCGTCAATCCGGGGAAGCACAACGTCTACGATTTCTTCTCGCTGGACAAGGTGACAATGAAGCAAAGGCTCGCTACATCTCGCGACAGGCGTTACCCGGCATTCTGGGAGACCGCTTCCCGGGAGGGAGCCAGGGTCGGCCTCTTCAACGTGCCGTGCGCGTATCCGGCCGACAAGGTCGAGGGTTTCATGGTGACGGGGATGGCCACCCCCGAGGGTTCCCGCGATTTCGGGTATCCCGGAGAAGCGGCCCTTCTGATTAAGGAAAAATTCCCCGGATACAGGTTCGGCGCGAGAGCTTCCCTTCTCGAATCGGGGAGGAAGAGTGATTTCCTGAAGGACATCTACAGAGTGACGGACACGCAGGAAAAAGCCGCGCTCGAACTGCTCAAGAGGAACGATGTGGACCTCTTCCTTTTCGTCTACGACGAGACCGACAGGGTGATGCATTTCTTCTGGCACGATTTCGATCCTTCCCATCCCGCGCACGGGAAAGGCGGCGAGTTCCGAAACGCCGTCAGGGATTACTACCGGAGGGTCGAGGAGGGCGTGGAAAGGTTCATCTCGGCGATGGGCGGCGATGTCGATCTCGTCGTCTTCTCCGACCACGGGTTCGGCCCTCTCGAGACGGACATCCACGTCAACAGGCTTCTTTACGAGTGGGGATTCCTCGCCGTGAAGCCGGTCGCGGAAGAGATGATTAAAAAGCCGCTCTGGAAAAGGGCTCTCAAAAGGATCGTTCCGCCCGGCGCCAGGAAGGTTTTCAGGGAGAAGGTCAGGCCCTCGCCTCTCGCCGATCCGCTCGGCTACATAGACTTCGAAAAAAGCAGGGCGTTTTACGCGAGCGTTTCCGGAAGGTCGATATACGTCCCGGACAAGGATGACAGGGAGAGGACGATTTCCGAGCTCGTATCGAGGCTCGAGGGCTTCGTCGATGGAAGATCGGGCCGAAATCCATTCGCGAAAGTTTTCAGGAAAGAGGAGATATACACAGGGCCCTTCCTGGAGAACGCCCCCGACCTTGTGATCCAGGAGGACGGGAGGTTCGCCTTCAAGGTCGAATGGTCGGGATCGGTGTCATCGGAAGCCACCCAGCACGGATGCCTCAAGAGCGGCTCGCACAGGCCGGAAGGCATGTTTTTCCTGAGCGGCCCCTCGTTCCGGGAAAACAGGAAGATGGAAAGCGCGGGAGTGTGCGACATGGCTCCGACTCTGCTCGCCATGATGGGGCTCCCCGTGGGCGCGGAAATGGACGGCAGGCCGTTGTCCTGGGCTTTCAAGGAATACAGGGATACCGGCGCCCGGGAGTATTCGGGCCTCAGGATAGATGTCGAAGAAGGGCCCCTCGGCGACGACGCCCAGGTCAGGGAAAAGCTCAAAAGCCTGGGATACATGTGACATGGCGGAAAAAACGGACCTCGCCATAGTCGTCCTCCACTACGGCGACCCTTCGCTCACGGTCAACTGCCTGAGGTCGCTGGACGGCTGCGGTGCAAGTATCTATCTCGTCGAGAACGGCCCGGAAGGTCCGCAGGGCCAAGAACAACCGGATCCCGGCCCCGGTGTCAGGATAATAAGGACCGGAGCCAACCTCGGATTCGCGGGAGGAATGAACGCAGGGATCCGCCAGGCGCTATCGGATGGATCCCGTTTTATAGCGATAATGAACAACGACACGGAGGCGGAACCCGGCTTCGCTGAAAAGATAATGGAAAAATTTCTCGGGCGCGAAGGAGGAAAGGTCTGCTTTTCTCCGCTGATCACCGACGCGTCCGGAGATAGCGTATGGTTCGGAGGAGGCCGCATGTCGTGGATCGGAGCGAGGGCGAAGCATTTCGGCTTCGGGTCCCGGCAGATGCCCGCGGAAGAGGCGGAAAGCGGCTTCCTGACCGGATGCGTCCTCTGCTTCCCCGGGGAGGCGGCGGAAAAGGCGGGCCTCATGAAAGAAGACTACTTCCTTTACTGGGAAGACATAGACTGGTCGGCAAGGCTCAGGAGGAAGGGGTTCAGGCTGATGGTCTTTCCGGACGTTCGTGTCAGGCATCTCGGGTCCGCTTCATCGGGCCTCGAGTCTGACAGTTATCTATACTATTATCACAGGAACCAGCTTGTTTTTCTGGCCCGCAACTGCCCGTTTATCCTTCTTCCCTTTGCGTTCGGAGGAGTTTGCCTGAACCTGGTCAGGGTCTGCGCCGCGTGGCTGCTCAGGCATGGCGCGGACGGCAGAAGGAAGGCGAAAGCGAGCCTCAGGGGATTCGCGGATTTCTTCCTGGGGCGCAGAGGCAGGATGCCCTCTCCCGCGGGAGCTTCCTGATCCCGATGCGGCCCGTGGTGATGGTCTCCCATTTCTTCCCTTTCCCGACAAGGTCGGGCGCCGAAATAAGGACTGCGCTGAACCTGAAGATGCTGTCGGAACTCGCCGAGGTTGTTCTCGTAGCGAACCAGCCGGGAGACGGAGACATCGCCGAAGCGGAGAAATACGCCCGGGAAGTTATCACGGTAAGTCCTCTGGGCCGGGGAAAGATGCGGTCCGTCCTGAGGAGGCTCAAGGAACCTTTCTCCGCTCTTCCCGCCGCCGGAAGCTGGCTCGATATCCGCAGATTCAAGGAAGTTTTGGGAGATCTCGGAGGAAAATACACGGACGCGGTTTATTGGCTGGAAGCTTCGTGGCTGCTTACGGCTCTCCCTGAAGGAAAAAAAGCTGTCGTCCTGGACCAGCACAACCTTGATTCGGAAGTCCTCAGGAAAAGGGCGGAGAACGCCTCCTTTCCCCTCTCGATCCTTTACAAGCACGATTTCCTCAAGCAGAGGGCTTTCGAAAAGAAGGAATTGAAAAAGGCGGCGGCGGTCCTCGCCGTTTCGGAAGAAGAGAAAACTCTGCATGAACGGAAATTCGGCCTTGAAAACGTGGAAGTCCTTCCAAACCTCGTCGATCTTGAACGGTATCCGGTCATCAGGGGAGACCGCGCCCCGGCAATCATCATGACGGGCGATTTCGGCTACGAACCCAATGCGGCCGGGGCGGAGTATTTAGTAAAGGATGTGATGCCCCTCGTCCGAGAAAAAATACCCGACGCGGCATTGGTGATCGCCGGAAAAGGCAGCGGGTCGCTTCCGTTCCGCGAAGAGTTCGTCGAACTGATGGGACCGTTCGAAAGGCCCGAAGACGCTTTTTCGAGTGCGTCCGTCGCGGCGGTCCCGATCTTCGTGGGCGGGGGAAGCAGGTACAAGATCATCGAAGCCCTCGCGAGCGGAGTTCCGGCTGTTTCAACTTCCGCGGGCGCGGAGGGGCTGGACCTCGGGGACGGAGAAGGCCTTCTGATAAGGGACGGGGTGCGGGAGTTCGCCGACGGGCTTGTCAGCATTCTCGCCGTAGGCGCTCTGCGGGAGAAACTTTCCGTCGAAGGCAGAAAGAAGATCGAAGAAAAATATTCGTTCTGTCATGGAAGGGCTATTGTTCTGAAAGCGCTTGAAAAGGCGGGAGAAGCCGGATGATCGGGAAAGAGCCGCCGAAGCTTGCGGTTGTGATCGTCAACTACAGGTCCGGGAAAGAGACGGCAGGGCTCCTCAGGTCCCTCAGAGAGGTCAGGGGAGGCGGAGAAAGGAACATTTATGTCGTCGATTCGGGCTCCGGAGACGGGTCTTGCGATGTGATCAGGGCCGGCCTTTCAGGGAACGAGTTCCTCATGGAGGAGGGCGAGAACCTCGGCTACGGAGCCTGCAACAACATCGGCATCAGGAGGGGCATGGAGTGGGGCGCGGATTATTTCCTGATCCTGAACCCCGACGTACAGCTGGAAAAAGACTTCCTGCCGCCTCTTCTCATAGCCCTCGAGGCGCGGCCGAGATGCGGAGTGGCCGTCCCGGTCACGCTTTCGGAGGACGGTTCCCGGATACAGTCGGTCGGAGGGGATTTCAACCTGTGGACCGGGACGGCCAGAAGACGGTTCCTCGGAAAAGACCCTGCGACGCTGAGAAGCGATTTCGACCGTGCGGCTTTCGCGGTCGGGCACTGCATGCTGGTGAAAAGGGAGTTCCTCGAGGATGCCGGCCTCTTCCACGAAGGGTATTTCCTCTACTACGAGGACGTCGAACTGGGCCTCAGGGGGAGCAAGGAGTACTGGGAGACGATGGTCGTTTACCAGTCGAGGATAAGGCACAGGGACACGACGGGCCACAGGCTCTTCGATCCCATCGTAAACCTTGCCGCCACACGCAACCAGGTGTGGGTGGAAAGGAGCTACGCCGGTCCGCTCAGGCTTCTGTGCTTCATCCTGTTTTCGTTGTTCCTCCGCTGGCCTTGGAAGTTCGCGAGGTGTTTTTTCACTTTTCACTTCAAGGCTTCCTTCATGGTGATAAAAGGCTGCTGGACGGGGCTCTTCGGGAGGGGATTGCACGGCGTTTCTCATCTCGCGCTTCCCGTCGTGCCGAGGAGGGCCAGGCTGGATGAACCCGGTTCCAACTCAGGAGAAGTCGTCGCCAGATGGATCCAGGCGCAGGACGCCTACCTGATAACCAAGCACAAGCTGGACCAGAACTACAGGAAAAGGATGAAGTGAGTATTTCTCTCTTGGTCCTGACGGCATTTTTCCTTTTCAGTTCATTCGCTTTCGGATGCACAGAAAATTGGGCTATAACGACATGCGAGATCATCTTGTTTTTAGGCGCCGGAACGAGGGCGTATGTCAAAAAGGGCTTTTTCCAATGGCCCGAAAGGTTGTCTCCTATCGCTCTCTTTGTCATCGTTCTAACAGTTGTGTGCCTGATCCAATTGATCCCGCTTCCGGTTTCCTTTTGGAGGTTGGCCGACTCAGACAGAGTCCTGTCATATGAAAAAGGGCGTCTTTCCGAAGAGCTTTTGCATAGCGAATTTTACAGGAGAGATCCTTTTGAAGCTGCCAGCATCCCAGAGGAAAAAGAGAGGTATTCTCCCCAAACTCCTTCATATCTGGCAATAAGCCACGCCCCTATACAAACCCTTAGAAGCTTGCTGGCACTGCTTTCCTTCCTGTGTTTTATTTTTTTACTCGAGGATGTTTCAAGGGAAGGTCCAGATAACATTAAGATGCTGGCTTGGATTGTAGGGATGATCGGGTTGACGATCGGCCTGATAGCGCTGATCGAAAAGGGAATAGAGCACAGGACCCACATTATGTGGTTCCGGGAGAGCGCCAGGGCTGCCTTCGCTTTCGGCCCTTTTGTCAACGGGAACCATGGTGAAGCTTTTATCAACATGACTTTTCCTTTGATATGCTATCTCCTTTGGAGGAAATCCAGTCACACGGGGAGACTCTCAGATAAGATAGGCATGCGGTTTGTTATCTTATCCATGTTGGCGCTCCAGGGAACCTTGGTGATAAGCGGTTCATCAAAAGGTAATTTCCTGACTCTTACTTTGATTCCTGTCGCGTTTTTTCTGCATTACGGTCTTTCAAAAAGCAGGAGATATCTTGTTATCGCCGGATCAGTCCTGTTTTTGTTGATCGGGTTAGGGGTAGTATTCCTTGTCCAGAACGGATTGTTGACGGATGAAGCCAGGGTAAGCATGAATTCAAATATTGTATCCAGGCTTATCATTTCCGGTTACGGCCTCGGATCTTTCGGGGAAGTGTTTCCGGCTATGGTTACGAATTGGCCGATGTTCAAGCCTATGAGGAACGTTTATCTGGAGAATGAATACCTCCAGCTTTACCTGGAAACCGGGTTGATAATGATACCGTTCGTCCTCGCACTGGTTGTCGCGATGCTTTTCGGATGTTACGGTGCCCTGAAGAGACACGGGGCGGTTTTCTGGCTTGTCCCCCCCCTTGCCTCGGAGATACTGAGAACATGGGTTGACATGAGTTTCCATATATTCCCGCTGGCAGCCGCATTCGTGCTGATATTTTGTCTGTTAACAGTAGGAAGAAAATAAAATGAAGCTTTTCGTGGCAGGATTCTTCGTTTTTCTCAGCCTTCTAGCTGTGGCGGTCAATTCTGCGGTATATGATTTGACGTTCCCTTCCGATTTCAGGAACGGGGCTTACGGAATACTCCTGGACGCGGAAAAAGCTTTGACAGACAAGGATACGGCTAAAGCTCTTGAGTTGTTCAAAATAGGGATGATGCGAGCCGGGAGGTGCGGCAGGAACGGCATAGTTACGAGAATCAAGACAAGGCTAGCTACCGCGGGAAGCCGGATCGCCGACGAGGACCCGATTTCAGCCAGCAGATTGTTGTGCGCCTATGCCCTTCTGTCAAGGGATTTTGAAAGCACTTCCGAAAAAGTGGAAAACCTTCTCCTCATGAAAAGCAGGGGCAATTTCACCAGGTTCGAATACCCCCTCGTAATCAAGGGAGGGGAGCAAACGTTCTGGCTTGCCCAACCCAGAACGGCTCCGGTCTATCTGTATTCGTTTTTGGATCCGGGCTTTGAACTGTATAAGTTGCCGGGGCACCTTTTGCATATGAAAGCGGGAGATCTTCCGCGCGGGTACAAATATAGTTCAACATACTCTCTTTCTGTGATCGGCAGCAGGGGGTTCAGGGGTGCCCAGCTGGAGTTTGACTCCGATGATGATGATCCTATCGGGGTGGTCGTGGGGACCAACGACAGTTGCAGGAAGTTTTACTCGTTGAACGATATATTGAAGATCAGGAACGAAACGAAGGAATTCAAGCTGGATTATCAGGAATATTTTTTTATGATCAATTCGCTGGTAGTGTTTTCAAACTCCAGCGGCAGCAGAAATGTAGAAGTCAAGCTTGTAAGAAACTTCAGGCCTTTGTGACATGACCGAAATGACAGGCGGGATCAGATGGAGGATCGACTCCGGGACCTATCTGCTGTGGAAAAAAGTATTCTCTGACATGTCCGGCAGAAGCGAAGCATCGGCTCCTGCCGGGATGAGCGACGATAGGTTCATCAATTTCCTGGTAAGGGAAAAAATAGCGCCGTATTATTATTTCAAATGTAACGGTCAGGGAAATATCGGCGACAGAACATTCCTGAAACAAGAACTGGAAAGATATTATTACCAATTCGTCGCCGCGAATCTGCTGTTCAGGAAAGAAGCCATAGAGGTTTTGATAATTCTCAACAATGAAGGATTAAAGCCGATCCTTTTCAAAGGGCTCCATCTCCAAAAAGAGCTATATCCTCTTCCGGAACTCAGGCCCACAAGCGATCTGGACCTGGTCGTCCGGAGGGATGAAGATTTTGGTCATGCGATGGAATTGCTTGAAAACATGGGCTACGAAAAGTTCTCCTACCGGTCGGACGGTTACGCGAGAAACATACTGAAAGAAATAGTGTTCATGCCGCCTGCCGGCAGGAAGATCATGGTCGAACTTCACCACAGCCTCAGGTATGGCAAATGGGACAAGAGGAAGGATTTCGATGAACCGTTCCTGAATGACGAAAATATTCACGATTGCGAAGATAACGGAGCGGAATATCGCGCGATGAACGACAACTTAAATTACCTTTTTTTGAACTACCATGCTTTCGAAAGCCATATAGGGATGAATAAGATCCTCTGGATAAATGATCTGCGGTTGTTGAAGGATAAGACAGATACCGATATCGAACGACTGGCAGAAGCCACGGACACGATGCGGTCATACAGATTCGGACTCCGCCTGCAGAAGGATATGTCTGGCGAAGAAAGCCCCGTGCACTGCTTTGTAGAGGACGGTTACACCGCCGAGATGGCTGCCGGCGCTAAAATAGCAGCTGAATTCGCAAACGTGGACGGGATATGCAGGAAAGTTATGTGGTTGAAATGGTTCCTGTTTCCGGACGTCGACTATCTCAGAAAAAAATACGGTGCGGCCGGCCGGAGCTTCCTTTTAATTTATTTCAAACATTTCACGGGGATATTGAAAGGATTGCTGAGAATGGGTAAAGTCCATGAATAGGAGATCCATGCTTGCGTTGGTTACCGGAGGTTGCGGGTTCATCGGAAGCCATATCGTTGAAAGGCTGGTTAGAGAAGGATATACCGTCAGAGTGTTGGACGACCTCTCTTCAGGCAAGAGGGAGAATATCTCCCATCTTTCTTCCGGCGTCGAACTGACCGTGGGAGATATCAGGGACGCAGGAGTCCTCGGCAAGGTCCTTGAGGGCGTGGAAGTGGTCTTTCATGAGGCCGCGTTCGTTTCGGTGCCCGAATCCGAGCGGGATCCCTCGAACTGCTTCGATATCAATGTCGGCGGGACCATCCTTCTTCTCAAGGAATCGGAGCGGTGCGGGGTAAGACGCCTGATCTTCGCTTCATCCTGCGCCGTGTACGGGAATAGTCCGGATCTTCCGCTGACCGAGGATGTAATTGTGACTCCTGGCTCTCCTTATGCCCTGTCAAAATCGGTCGCGGAGCAGATAATGCGCGAATTCTGCTTTCGAAGGCAGATCGGGATCACCGCGCTCAGGTATTTCAACGTTTACGGGCCGAGGCAGAACCCTGAAAGCAAGTACGCCGCCGTGGTTTCCAAGTTCATAGAGGACGGGACGCGAAGAAAAAAGCTAGTGGTGGAAGGCA
>ENA-UPTA01000248-UPTA01000248.1-activated-sludge-metagenome-genome-assembly--contig:-NODE-248-length-62286-cov-15.150536_pt1 | contig 62286 bp, 72 predicted proteins | sample MGYA00238184_ERZ773361 | MGnify/ENA primary metagenome ERZ773361 (study PRJEB29100, sample SAMN05720205) | activated sludge metagenome | isolation source: anaerobic digester from wastewater... | reverse complement strand
GCTCTCGTATATCTTTTGGCACACTATATACCATCCCATGGAATCTAAGATTTTCCTCACCGGTAAGGTCTCCATCTAGAGAAGGATCTTGGAATACTATCCCAATAGAATTTCTGACATCATCCCTATCCTTTGCAACATCGTGTCCCGAAATAATTGCATATCCTGCAGTTGGCTGAAGTAGAGTACAAAGGATACTAATAGTAGTAGTTTTACCGGCACCGTTAGGGCCAAGGAAACCAAATATCTCTCCTTCAACTACTTCAAAGGATATGTCATCTACGGCAGTTTTATCGCCAAATTTTCTTGTCAAGTTTTTTATTTCGATGATATTCATCCATCACACCCCTACTGAACGAAAGTTGTATTTACAACTAATTTATAAAAGTATCGGGAACTTTTAAAATCTTCTATACGTTGAACAATTTTTATTTTTCCAACATTCTCGTTCATTGCTCGTCACCTTTAACTTCTTGAATAATATTTTGTATCATTCTACTTAGAAGTTTTTCAAGGACTTCTTTTTCCTGATCTGTTAATCCGCTAAGGATAATTTTGTCTAAAACTGAAAAAATAGTTTTACGATTCTTGATTAACTCTTTTCCCTTAATAGAAGTATATACTCGATACATTCTTTTATCTTCAACATTTTTCTGTTTTGATATATATCCTGCCATCAATAATTTCTGGAGGGTTCGAGTTGTAGTTGTTTTATCTAGTCTTAACTTCTTAGATAGATCTTCTTGGCATATCCCCTCGTTTTCATAGATGACAATCAAGAAATGAAAAGGGCCCCTGCCAATATTTATATCTTTAAGTTCTTCTTTCAAATATAAATGAGAGTATCTCATAATCTCTGCAAACTTTTTACCGATAGTTTCTTCTTTCGAATAGAACCCCCCACATATTATTAAACGCCTTTAGCAAGATCCTCTAATACTGTAAGAGGATTTTTTGCCTTAGTAACGCCTGAAGCGAGAAGAACTCCCTCGGCCCCTAATTCAATAGCTTTTTTTACATCTTTTCCATTTTTTATGCCGGCCCCACATAGAACTTTCACATCAGGGGCAATATCTCTAATAGTTTTAACAGTGTTTTTGACAATGCCTGGGTCTGCATCAGTCACAGATACATTTCCTCCGATTAACTCTGGTGGCTCAACCGCAATAAAAGTGGGATTAAACATTGCTACTGCTTTACTAACAGATAGATTATTAGTACAAACTACGGACACTAGACCTAGTTCATTACATCTACTAACAATTGATTCTATATCCGCTATTCTGAGTCTATTTTCAGAATGATTAATAAGGGTTCCTACAGCCTTAGAAGCTTTAATACCTTCAAGAGTTGTTTTTCCAGTTCCACTTCCTGGTTTAATATTATCTGCATGCTGTGAAAAGACAGGTATAGAAACTTTTTCAGAGATATATGACAAATCAACAATTTGTGGGGCGATAGAGATATTCACACCCGTTTTATTAGATACTTCCTCGCAAATTTTTGCAAGTTCAAGCCCCCTAGGCCCAGATATTTCATTATAAATCTTAAAGTTAACAAGGATAATTGGTGTTTTCATTTTATCACAATCAATAAAAATCAGAGTTTATTTTTATTCTTTTGCATAGATTTCTTATACAAAAAAATAACTTAAAACTATAACAACAAAAAGACTTGGTAACATATTTACTACTTTGAATTTTTTAATTTCAGCAATGTTCATCCCAAGCCCTAATAGAAGTATTCCACCAACAGCACTGAGTTCAATAATAAGGGCATCACTTAGGTAATTACTCACGTAACTAGCGAACAAAGTTATACCTCCTTGATAAAGTAAGAGGGGAATAGCTGAAAACATTACTCCAATCCCTAATGCAGAGGATAAGGCGATAGATGCAACTCCATCCAATACAGATTTTGCAAACAATAAATTTGGGGCATTACCAAGCCCTTCTTCGATGGATCCAAGTATGGCCATCGGGCCAATACAATATATCAAGGTGGCTGTAATAAAGCCTTCAGAGAATTTGTCACTCGAATTTTTGAGTTTATTTTTCAACTTTTCACTTAACCCCTCAAGATATTTTTCTATGTCTATAACCTCACCAATTACAGATCCAATAATCAGACTGAACGCAACTATTAAAAAATTATTTGTTTTAATGGCCATTGTAATTCCTAGTGTAATTGTGAATAGCCCTATAACTTGGAATATAATCTTATTAACTCTTTCAGGAAACCGTGATTTAATCAAAATACCCAAGATGCTGCCAAGAATAATTGCGAATACATTAACTATTGTTCCTAGCATGAAAAATTAATAAAAATATTACTTAAATGCCTATCTAATTCCCTGTTGTGGGTATTATTTGAATAAATATTAAAATATGATTTATAGATATATTTTCATCGTTGCCGAAAAGTTTAAATATCTCTCTCTTTCTCCTAATCAAAAGCCGGAATAGAAGCAAACATTTATATAAAAAAACGACGTAATTAATTATTGCTTTATATTTTTTAATTGAAGGGATATCATGGAACTAGATCAGAGACTACTATTTGATTTTCTTGAGGAGTTATTGGGCGAAGAAGGTGTCGAGGTTGCAAACATAATTTATGAAAAAGAATCAACTGATGAAGAGATATCAAAAATCACCCATTTAAGAATAAACAACGTAAGAAGGGCACTATATAAGCTATATGATAATAGGCTTGCTACTTACCGAAGGATAAAAGATAAAGAAACAGGCTGGTATATCTATTACTGGAAGATGGACCTTTCAAAGGCACCAGAAGTAATTGAAAAAAGAGAAAAAGACTATGCTACACATCTTGAAGAATTATTAGAATATGAAAAAGATAATATGTTTTTTGCTTGCAAAAATAACTGTTCTAAGGTCCCGTTTGACGTTGCAGAACAACTTAATTTTAAATGTAATATATGTGGAGAAAAATTAGATTTCTTTGATAACTCTGAAATGATAAAAGAACTCGAAGAAGCATTGGGAAAATTCAAAAAAGTTGAAGCCAGTTAAGATTGTCATGATATCAAAAGAAGACGCAATATCCTTATTAAGAACTGAAGGCTGTTCTGAGAATGTAGTGAACCATTGTATCCATGTTTCTAAGTATGCTAAAGAGATAGCGGAAAAGGCTTCAAAAGATTATGAACTTGATTCAAATCTAGTTGAAATTGGTGGAATTTTACATGATATTGGTAGATCAAAGACAAATGAAATTCACCACGGATATATTGGGGCAGAAATCTTAAGGGGTATGGGTATAGATGAAAAAGTTGCGTTAATATGTGAGAGGCATGTTGGTTCGGGAATTGATAAAAAAGACGCCGAAAACTTTGGATTACCCCCAAAAAAATACATGCCCGAAACAATAGAAGAGAAAATAGTATGTCATGCAGATAATTATTTTATTAATGGGGAAAAAGTATCCTTTGAAAAAGTATATGAAAGATTCATAATGGAACTGGGCAAAGACCATTCTTCAATACAGAGGCTGTTATCGCTTCAAAAAGAGCTTCAAGAATATCTTTAATTTCAATTCATATAACTTCAAAGTATATTAAACCTTATCATAATCCTTATATAGTTTCTTAAGACCTATGTATTGGAGGCGATATACATGGAAAATGAAAAAATCTATGGTATCGTAGCAATTATCCTAGCACTAGGTTTGGTGACTGTTGCGGTATTAAAGCCCTTGCCACAAGGGCAGTATGACCAGTTGCAAGTAACTGGAACTGCAGTACTAAAAGAAGCACCAGATCAAGCTACAATATACGTATACATTGAAACAAGAAAAGATACTGCCTTGCTATCTCAGCAAGAAGCATCAAGGATATTGGCCCAGGTAATGCAGGCTTTGGAAAAAGAAGGTATACCTTCTGATAAAATCCAGACCGATACATTTAGCATATACCCTGAATATTATTACCCTACAGACAAAGAGCCTACTTTGTTAGGTTATAGGGCAGTCTACGGTTTAAAGGTAATAACTACGGATATAGGTAAAATTGGAAACGTAGTAGACGCATCTATTAAAGCCGGTGCTAACAGAATAAACAATATTGAGTTTGGCCTAAGCGATGCAAAAATGGAAGAAGTCAAAGTAAAAGTTATTAAAGAAGCAGTCAAAGTTGCTCAAGTTAAAGCAAATGCTATGGCTGAAGCAGGTAATTTTAGGCTTGGAAAAATTTCAAATATGAACGAATCTTCATATAGTGTAGTTCCATATAACAGAGTCTTTGCAGCCGTTAAGGAATCTTCGACAGTTGTACCCCCCGAAGATGTAGAGATAAGTGCTACCGTTTCTGTAACCTATAAAATTTAATTATTTTAATTTTATTTAATTTTTTCTTAGAATATCCTTTTGTTTAAAATCATTTTTTTTAGTAAAAGCTTTTATATTAATTCTGAGTAATAAATTCGGTGGGGTTATGGACGAACTTGATAAAAAGATAATATCAGAACTCAATAAAGACTCACGGCTTTCTTTTAGAGAATTATCAAAAAATCTTAACATTGCAGTAGGGACAATTTCACACAGAATCAAAAAGATGGAAGAAGAGGGGATCATTAAAGGCTATATCCCTGTCGTTGAACCATCAAAGGCTGGCTATGACTTTATTGCAGTTATTAATGTCACAATAAAGAGGGGGAAATTACAGGACGTTGCTGCCCTTCTCGATAAATTCAATAACATAGTTTCAATTTATAATGTAACGGGAAATTACGATGCAGTTATTATAGCCCGTTTCAAAAATAGAGGCCAACTTAATAATTTTGTAAAAGAGCTTCAGACTTTTGAGAACGTAGATAAGACTAATACTTCACTTGTATTAAACACGATTAAAGAAGACATTCGTGTGAAATTCGATTAAAAATGATATCATGAACAGACCAGGGATAGCAACTTTTGTTTCTTTACCGGATATTTTTACAATCCTAAATGGAACTTTGGGCTTTTTTGCCATATACTCTATACTTATTGGAGAAGCATTACTTGCTTCTAGGATAGTATTTCTGTGTATCTTTTTTGATAGTTTTGATGGATTTTTAGCTAGGAGACATAATAATTGTGCTGAGTTTGGTAGAAGTCTTGATTCATTATCTGATATAATTTCTTTTGGTATTGTGCCCTCTTTTATTTTTATTAGCTACGGAAATAATAATCTACTGGGTCTATTGTTAGGGGCAATTTACGTTATATCTGGATTATTACGGCTTTCACGATTCAATGCATTAAATTCAGAGGAGTATTTTGGCCTTCCTATTACAATTGGGGCAATCTTTGTGATTTTAATTTTTCTAGCAGAAATTCCTTTTTATTTATATTCTATATTAGTAATTATGACCTCTGTTCTTTTTATCTCAAATTTTAAAATTATAAGACCATCAAAAAACGGAAAATCTTTAGTGATATTTAGCACAATCTTTGTCTTTATTTCTCTAATTCCTTATCCACCTATCAAAATAGTTTCAAGATTATTGCTGATATTATTGCCCTCTATTTTCTTACTATATTTGTTTAAAGCTCATCGATCTTAAATCTTAAAATAGCCCCGATTCCACCAATGCCTTCTAGTTTTTTCCCTGCGTCGTGTTCACTCGAAATTACGTGGATTGTAGCTCGTTGCTCCCTAGATTTTTCAGTTATTTCTTCAAATTCAGATTTTCTAAGAAATTGGTCAACTATAAGAAGCTCATTAACTGCCCCATATTCTAAAGCTTTTTCAATAGCTTTGAGCCCATAGGTCCCCTCGTTTTTTATTATTCCTTCAAATAATCTTTCAACTGCGCTAGTTTCAAGGGATATTCTAAGATCTTTTTGGGCCTTTTCTAGCATGCCTCTTTTGATACACTCATAAATTCCAGACCTGCCGCCAGTTGACACGTTTTCAGTTATTATCTTATTGATAATTTCTGATTTGTACTCTTTTACAAAATTCATGAATTCATCTTTGTAAAATCCAGGCCCTGCTACAATAACAGTCTTTAAATTATATTTTTGTATTATTTCTAAAATCTTAGAAGAAGTTTCTGCATAAAATTCACGTTTATCTTTGTCCCTAGAGGATATTTCGTGTTTTCCGGCAATGCTCTTAGAAACTGAAACTGGGAAATCTACACCGTATTGAGTAATAATCCCAAAGTCTGCATCTCCTTCTTCTATACAGACAATCAAAATTTTCGGGGTTAATGTATCTTTTATGGCCCTATCTATTCTTTCTAGCTGGTGATTTTTCCATCTTTTTGTAAGTGTTATTGTTGAGTCCTCTTCTATATTGAAAGTGTGATAACTACCGGCCTCTTCTCCTTGTGTTATAATCCCAGTTGCTCTGAGTCTCATCACGTCTTTTGAAAATTCGATTTTTTCTACTGTTATCTCTAGTTTTACTGGAATTCTTTCAAGTTTTTCACTTCTTATTTTATCGCCTTTTTTCATCTCTTTTCGATATGTTTTACCGAATAGTAGATCTCCACTTTCTATTATATGGGATAGGTGCCAGAGATCGTCCGCATTGTCTACCCTTAACTTCAATATCCCTTTGTCAAGTTCTCTGTGAATTATTTTCATTTAATCTCGTTCTACAATAATAGTTTCTCCGTCTTTTACAAGATTTAGATTATCCAAGGGGCCATCAATTTTACCAAAAATATTAACTGCGCTTGCAGGTCTAATTTCTTTTTCTAGTGAAGCAGGAGTTTTTCCAAAGAATATGCAAAATGCATCTCCTTGTGGCCAGAAAGCTAAATCTCCTTTATTTACAATTTCTTTTGGATTTTCATATTCAACGTGCACAGGAATTGAAAAATAGAACTCCCCACCCCACCTAAATCCCTTAGCTTTAAGTGGAAGTGAGTCATAAATTGCTTTTGCTGTTTCGGATTCGTCTAATGTGGCTTTAAACTCAAATTTATCGGTTTTGATCTTTATTTGCATAAAAGATAAATATAGGAAGAAGATTTAAAATTTTCCTTTTTTAAAATTAGATCTTTCAAATTTCTTTTTTGGCCTGTTCTCGAACTTCCTCGTCATTTGCTTTTCTTTTTTAGGTGGCGCATTAGGATATTTCTTTTCAATTTCTGCTATCCTTTTCATTAGATCATCTTTTAATGCATCGCCAACAAAATCCCCGCTCACATTATCAACTCTGGCCGCAATAGCTATTTTTGCTGCAAGTGTTCTTGCTATTTTTCCTTTCTGCCACCATGGAGCTTTACCGATCTCTGGATATTGAAGTATTAGGCCATATTTAGGGGGGTCGGCACCTGTCTTTATGTGTCTAAAAAGAGCTTTTTCTGCGCCCATTAACTGGATAGTTGAAGAGGGTTTAAATGATAAGTTTTTGAGTCCCCCTGCGTGAGATATTAGTTTTGCAGCAATAATTGGTGTAGCAACTATAGATGTATTTGGGGCAACTTCATTTACAAGATTTGTAATGTAATTTTCTAAGACTTCCTTCTTTTTATACAGTATGTCAATTAAATCTGCAATTTCTCTAATTTGTGATAGGTCATCACTAGTTAATTCAACACCAAGTGATCTCTCAATTATTTCATTATTAAGAGTTGATTCATAAGATAGTAAATTCTTTTTTTCTCGATAATTGGCCTTATTACCTATCTTAATTATAAATTCTATGAAGTTTTTATTTTCCGGGATAGCTGCTACCGATTCAGGAAAATGTATCGAGTACCATTCTCTAATTCTTTCAAGAAATAGATTAATTGTTTCATCAAATTCATTAAGTGAATATACAGCATGAATTATGAGTTTGTCTTTTTCTCCCAATAGGCTTGTAACTTTTAATCTAGCTAACTCTTGGAGAACGGCTTTTTGTTTTTTCCGATATTCATCTTCACCAATTAGCGCTTTTTCTAGATTATCCATATGATTTTCTCTAAATAAGATTCCGCCTTCATTTGGGAAAATAAACTGAAATTCAGTTTTATCTTTTAATTCATATTCTGAGAAAAAAGACAAATCTGGATTTCTTTCCATGATTTTTTTTAATTCATAGGGGACTTTACCTTTTTCAAGTTTTATAATCGATTTAACTGAAGGTTTAGTCCCTTTGGAAAAAGCTTCAAAATCATTAATTTTGCCTTTATTATCAAGAAGGTAAATACCATTTACATTAACACAAATAAACATATATTCACTATACTAAAGATATGTCACTTTTTTAAATGTTTTTTGGATAGCTATCTTCTTGATGGTTTAAAGACACCTAAAACTGCCAAAATAAAATATAAGAAAACCCCTGTTAGAAGTCCTGGAACAAATGCTTTAATCTCATCCATTAGGTAATACCCGGGAATAACATATCTATCAAATATAACAATCAAGATATTTATCGCAAAAAAGATAATTATTATAAACCAAACTAGTTCATTTGGTTTCTCAAATCTATTTAGAATAAAACGCCCAAACAATAATCCTAATAATAATGAAGGAATTAAGATATAATAATCCATAAAATAAATTAGATATTTAGTATAATAAGATTTTCTATTGGCAGATTACCCTGCCCCAGAACAGCCGTCATCTCCTGGATTATATTCTGCTTTTACACCAACAATTCCGGGGGTAGAATATTTTCCGCAGCACTCTTCAATCAACTTTTCTGATTTCAGTTCTTTGCCACAGGCTTTAACTTCATCAATAGACGATTTAGTTATGTCTGATATTTTTTCAGGCGATATTTCGCCCCTCTGGTAAACAAGTGTAAGAATTTTTGATTTAAGTTCACTATTACATCCCATAATTACGCACCTATAAAAAATAGAAAAATTAATATATAAATTTATTGACCTACGGGGAGAATTTCTCTACCATGAGTTTCATTGATTACTTCTGCTGCGGATAGATACAACGCTGCCAATGCGGTAAATATACCTTCGTATCCTGCTATCGTGTGCACAGTGTGATTAAACTCACCTATAGCTAAAAGGAAGAACAGAATTGTCAAGGATATGAATACTACTTGTAATGCTTTAGGCTTCTTTAAAGCTGCAACGCTCATATAGGCCGTAAAAAGACCCCATGAACCTAGAAAAACAGCAAGCCCTGCCTTTGGTACGGGTGCTATTAATCCTGCATATTGAAGTAAAAACATCAGTGCCAGACCAAGCCAAAAAGCACCGTATGAGGTGAACGCTGTAGCACCAAATGTGTTACCTCTTTTCATTTCCCACATACCAGCATATACTTGGCATGCACCACCGTAGAATATACCCATCGGTAAAACCATTCCTATACTTTCAGCAGGAACAATCCCTGCATTGACAAAATTCAAAATAAGGGTGGTTAGTCCAAACGCAGCAAGCCCCAGGGGGCCTGGATTCGCAATTTTTTCTGACATAATAACCAATTTTAGGAAAAAATCAAGATATAAAAGGGTTACTGTTTATTCTCTAGAACGTCTTGTATAACTTTATGAATCTGCTTAACAAGAAAAGGTTTTTGAATTACCGTGGCTGCGCCGGCATCAAGGGCTTCTTTAAATCTTTCCCTATATGCAGATACACCTATCGCAGCTACATTTGGATTTTTTGCTTTGGCATGTTTTATAACTTCAACTCCTGATACGTCGGGGAGTCTTATGTCAACAATTAATATCTCTGGATTTTCTCTATCAAAAATCTCAATAGCTTCCCTGCCGCTTTCAGTAGTAAAAACTATATAGTCTTTACTTAAAATTAAATCATATAATTCTAGAAGTTCAACTTCATCTTCAACGACAAGCAGCTTAAGCATTATATTGTATTAGGATTTAGTTACTTAAAACTCTTTCTGATTAGGATTTCTTCTGTGAATTTACCGATAATAAGTTAATTTTTTAAGTATAATAAAAAAGAGGGAGTATGGAAAAACTAAAGCTTGATTTCCATATACATTCTTATTATTCTCCTGATGGAAACATGAAGCCTAGGGATATTCTTGAAACTGCAATGTCAAAAGGACTTGATGTCATTTCTGTTACGGACCACAATTCTACAAAAGGTGGTATTGAAACAAGAGATTATGCAGAAAAAAAAGACATGTCTATAAAAGTTTTAGTTGGCCAAGAAGTTAAAACACTTTCAGGAGAGATAATTGTATTGAATCTTGAGGAAGAGATTCCTAGAGACATGACTCTAGAAGAAACTATCTCTTATGGGGAAAAAGGATTTATCATTACACCACATCCATTTGATAAATTTAGAAAAGGCATTGGAGATGACATAGATTCAATTAAAGATAAAATTAATGCCATTGAAGTTTTTAATAGTAGAACTTTATTATCTGCCCACAATAAACTTGCCGAAACTTATGCAAAAACTAATAATATTCCGGGGATAGCAGGATCCGATTCTCATTTTTCTGAAGAACTAGGATCTTCTTATTTTATGGTCGAGTCAAAAAAGACAACGAACTCGATATTCAAAAGTATAAAAGAAGAAAAAATATCTATTTTGGGTAGGCAAACAGGAATAAAACCTCATTTGAAGACTAGTATGATTCACTTGTTCAAATAGGCATGCTTTAATATTTCTTTGAGATGGTTTGAATATCCCAATAAAGTATCATTTGTTGCTGTAACCGTCGGAACTGAAAGTAAAAGAAATGATAATAGTATGATAATTAGCCCAACATACATGAAAGCAAAGTTTACTTTTGTCCCTAAATAGTCCTTAGATAACGTGTAGAATAAAATTGTTGGGATTGACATTCCAAGAATTAATAGAAATACGACAGGAAAAGCATACATGAATAAGGAGATTGATAGGAAAATTAGTAACAATAGTGAAAGCGGATACACCCTCAATCTATTTTCTTTTATTATTTTTTTAGCATTTGTAGTGTTATTCTTATAATATAGGAAAAGAAGTGTGTATCCTACCGATAATGAAATAACGAAAGGAAATGGAAATCCTTTAAAACTGTTTGTAAAGAGAAACCAGCCGCTTGAAAATTTCAATATCTGTATAACAGTGATAGCTACTAGAGATGTATTTTTGTGACCTTTGAGTCTTATAGCTGGATATGAGTATAGTAGATTTAATGCTATTATGAATGAAAATATGGCAAAAAAGTTTATTCCTGCCAATAAAGAACACAAAGTTCCTAAAACAGATAAAATCACTATAAGATATTTTGCCGTGGGGATTGAGATACTTCCATTAGCTATGGCTTTCCAAGATATTTTCATCAGATTCTTTTTATCTTCTTCGTAATCCGTGAGGTCATTGAACAGATATATTGCCCCTAGACCTAAAGATAAACCTGAAGCCGCAAGTAGTATTTTTGGTAAGTTATAATCACCAGTTAAACTCACATATACTATAACACCAAAGAGAAACTGAAGGATATTTTTTGGGGCATTAAGAGTGGCAGAATTGTAGATAATTGCCCTATAAGTCATATCATTACTCAAATAAATTTTATTTATAAATATTCCTACTAGAGAATATATAGCATTTGATAGAGATTAATAGAGGTATATAGAGAAATAAATAAAAGTTAGCATTCACACAAAATAGGGGGTAGACTACAATTATTTTCTATTAGTGAAGTTAGCATATCCCTTGAATTCTCGTACCACTCTGGATCGTCTTGCTTTGTGCGCAATAAGAATCTTTCAGTGTTTTTATCGACAAGAAAGATCTTATCTTTCTCCTTTCTTTCCCAAACTTCAATTTCTCCTTTAACTGAGCACATGCTACCTAAATAATTACATGATTTAATAATAAATCCATAGGCTTGATCAAATTCGTTTGCCATGAATAGAATATTTTTGAAGCTGTTAAAAGACTAGACAGAGCATAAGTTACTTATTTTTGATATATAAAAATTAATTAAATCGTTATTTTTCGATATGGGGAATTAATACGGCTTTAATTATCCTAAGCGTATTCTTAAGCTGCACATTAACCATATAAATAGGTATTTTACTTTTTTTGAATAATGCACATCACAATGACTAGAACTCGTTACATACTGCTTTTAATAATTATATCAGTAATCTCTCTTGCTTATTATGTTCCACACTATGGGCTCATTTATGACGGGGGTTTATATGCCTCTTTAGGCTACTCTTTAATCAGTGGAAGTGGATATACATTTAATGGATACCCAGGCGATGTGCCCCCAATATTACCTCTTTTTCTTGCACTTTTTATAGGGATTTTTGGAGAAAAGGGGATATACCTAGTAGTGCCTTTATTTTCAATAATTCATGCAATTATTTGTTTTCTTATTCTAGAAAAAAGAGTATCTATGGAGGTAGGATTTTTAGGATCATTGTACGTTTTTTTTACACCCGTTATTTTTTACGATTCAATTAATGTAATTCGTGAGATTCCTTTGGTAACTTTTGTCATGGCGTCTTATTTAGTCTTTTTATGGAAAGATGATTCTTATAAGAAACATGCTTTACTAGGTGTTCTAATTGGCCTATCCTTCTTAACAAAATCAGTTGGATTCGTTTATACATTTCCAATCATTCTTTATTATTTGATTAAAATGAATAGAAAAGTTGCAATTAATTTGTTATCTTTAGTGATACTAGTTCTTCCATGGGCAATATGGTCTTATTCAAATTTCCAAACTCCTTTTGTTTCACATTCCGCTTATCTATTACCTCAAATAGGATCGAATATTATTACTTTTTTTACTAGGACTTTGCCAATATTTCTTCTTGGATCGTTTATACCTATACTACCTCTTTCGATACTTGGAATCAAAAAATCTGAGAAAACATTACTATTATTTGGATTCTTTGTGTTTTTATGTGCATTTTTATGGCCTGTTCAAGAAGCAAGATACTTACTTGCTGGGTACTTTCTCCTAGTCTATTTTGCATTGTTATATCTTAAAGACAAGAGAAAAAATATAACTGTTGCTTTTATGATTATAGCAGTTTTATTTCAGTTTGGTGCAACTGTATCAGTATTACAAACTAGCGTTGTTTCATATGGGCTCATAGATGAAGCGGGATATTGGCTTAGGGATAATACAGATACAAATTCAAAAGTGATGACACAATCATTTAGACAAATCCACTTTTTTTCGCATAGAAAGGTTTATCAAATACCCCAAGACCAATCACTATTTCAAAAAACTCTTGAAACAGATCAAATAGAATATGTAGTTATTGACTCCTACGAAAAAACAACTCCTCAGTATGCAAGAGATTTTTTTAAAGAATTAGATCCATTAGTTACTTTCGCTGATAAGGTGGGAATCGTTAATATCTACAGATCTCCGTATTATAACTCTAGTAAAACTGACATTTAATTATCCCTTGAGTGCTAGATAAGCGACATAGGATATACCTTTGAAGAAACAAATACCCGATAATTTTTTTAGTGTAAAGCTTTTAAGAGTCTATTTTAATAAATATTAAATGGATGACTTTGACGTTACAAAACTAAAAGGCTTGTCTGAAGAAGAAGTTGCCCAACGATTAGAAGAAGAAGGGTACAATGAAATTCCGTCAAAAAAGAAAAAAACGGGATTTTATATAGCATTTGAAGTTATTCGTGAACCCATGTTTTTACTTCTTGTAGCTTGCGGTACACTATATTTTATTCTAGGTGATATTCAAGAAGGCATCATGTTACTTTTTTTCGTGTTTGTTATAATTGGAATTACTTTTTATCAAGAAAGAAAAACAGAAAGAGCTTTAGAGGCTTTAAGAGATTTATCAAGCCCACGTGCATCAGTAATAAGAAATGGAGAACAAAAACGTATCGCTGGAAGAGAAGTTGTAAGGGGGGATATATTAATTCTTTCTGAAGGAGACCGTGTACCCGCGGACGCTATTCTCTTAAATTGCAGTAATTTTTTTGCAGACGAATCCTTGTTGACCGGTGAATCTGTACCAGTGCGAAAATCTGAATGTAAAGAAATAGCACAAATGATACCACCTGGTGGTGATGGATTACCTTTCGTTTATTCTGGTACACTAGTAGTAAGAGGGCAGGGAGTTGCTCAAGTAGAAGCTACGGGCATCAAAACTGAAATGGGTAAAATTGGTAAAGCCTTACAATCCTTAGATCAAGAAGGAACTCATTTGCAAAAAGAAACAAAAAATATTATCAAATATTTCTCTATAGCTGGTTTTTTACTTTGTTTAATTATTATTATTTTCTATGGATTATCGCGGGGGAACTGGATCCAAGGATTTTTAGCAGGTCTGACCTTAGCCATGGCCATACTTCCTGAGGAATTCCCAGTGGTCTTGACAGTATTCTTAGCCCTTGGTGCATGGAGGATATCCCAAAATAGAGTCCTTACTAGGAGAGTGCCTGCCGTAGAAACTCTAGGTTCTGCGACAGTGCTGTGTGTAGACAAAACGGGAACTTTAACTCAAAATCGTATGACCGTCAAGAAGATAGTATCTGATAGAAGTACATACGAGGTAAATTATGATTCAAAACAGTCTATACCGGAAGAATTTCATGAAATAGTCGAGTTTAGTATTTTAGCTAGTCAAAAAGAGCCTTTTGATCCGATGGAGAAGGCATTCAAGGAACTGGGAAATCATTATCTTTTTGATACCGAGCATATTCATAATGATTGGAAGCTCATGAGGGAGTATCCATTATCAGAAGAGTTATTGGCTATGTCCCACGTATGGAAATCTCCAGACGGAAAAGACTATATAATATCTGCAAAAGGCGCTCCTGAAGCAATTATTGATTTGTGTCATCTTGAAGAGACAAGAAAAAATCAGATTCTTTCAGATGTTGACAAACTTGCTAAGGAAGGGCTAAGAGTATTAGGCGTAGCAAGGTCAGATTTCAAAGAAATTAATTTACCAACTAAACAGCATGATTTTAAATTTGATTTTTTGGGACTTATAGGTCTAATGGACCCTATCCGGCCATCTGTACCTAATGCAGTCAAAGAATGTTATGATGCAGGTATTAAAATCATAATGATTACTGGTGACTATCCAAGTACTGCACAAAACATTGGTAGGCAGATTGGATTAAAAAATCCAGAAAAAATTGTCACTGGATCCGAACTAGATAAAATGACGGACGATGAGCTTCAGAAGATAATTAAAGATATTAGTATTTTTGCTAGGGTAGTCCCTGAACAAAAACTGAGGATAGTCAACGCACTGAAATTCAATGGCGATATTGTTGCCATGACAGGGGATGGCGTCAATGATGCACCTGCCCTAAAATCTTCAAATATTGGGATAGCTATGGGGGGGCGAGGCACAGATGTTGCTAGAGAGTCTGCCGATCTTGTATTACTAGATGATGATTTCTCATCAATAGTTAAGTCCGTTAGAATGGGGCGGAGAATTTTTGATAATTTAAAAAAAGTGATGGCATATATTTTGGCTATACATGTTCCTATAGCGGGTATGTCACTAATACCAGTTCTTCTCAAGATGCCACTAGTTCTATTGCCAGTACATATAGTATTTCTTGAATTAATAATAGATCCTGCCTGTTCAGTTGTCTTTGAAGCTGAACCTGAAGAAGCAAATGTTATGAATAGGCCACCAAGAAGTCCAAAAGAAAATATTTTCGGGAGATCAACAGCTTTATTGAGTTTTTTACAAGGATTTAGCGTTTTATTTATAGTCCTAGTAACTTATATTATTGTATTAAGCAGAGGGCAAGGAGAAATGGAAGCCCGAGCCTTTACATTTACAACTTTAATAGTTGCTAACTTAGCATTGATATTTACTAACAGGTCGTGGACACGAACAATCTTAACTACCTTAAAATCTCCAAATTCAGCACTTTGGTATGTCACATTTGGAGCATTGCTATTTTTAGGCATGGTATTGTATATCCCGTTTCTTAGAGATCTATTTCTTTTATCGATACTCCATATAAATGACATCTTAATATGTCTTGTATTGGGAATTGCCAGCGTACTGTGGTTTGAAGTACTAAAAATTATTAAATTAAAATTAAATACTAATGGATAATTTTCTTTCTGTTTTAAAACGGGGTTCTTATTCATTTTCGGGTGATACCTTAGATTCTTGGTTATTCAAATCGGGGGTAGTATATTAAGCATATAAATGGAAAGCTCCGATATTATTAGATGGATATGAAAACAAGAATAATTTTTAATGAAATTGAGCCCAAATATTTTGCCACCATGTTTGGATTTATTTTAGCTTTGCCCAGTAAAGGTATAAAAATCGAAAAAATCGAGTTTCCAGAAATATTGTCAAGTGAAAATTTTGAATTCTCTGATGAACTAAATCTTAAATCAAAAATGGGAACTCTTACATGGGAAGATATGAGTAATTCATTAAAAAACCCTGTTTCAATGACTATAACATGTCAAAACAATGTGAATTTAAACGATTTGGAGCACATAAGAAAGCTTTGCGATTGCAACATAGAAGAACGACTTGAAGAAAATAAGATAATCTTTTGGCCTAAAAATAGAGAAGCGTTATAGTTTTTTTACTAATGGTAAAATCGTTGTGGGCGCAACAGACTTTAGCCACTTTCGGCAAATCCTTAATTATAGTTTATTTTAATTCATAATAATACTATTTTGTATTTAATCTTGATTCAAAAATCTAATTAAGTTATCACGTTTCATTAAACACTCACTCTTTAATTTGTTTTTGTTAAATCCCCCAAAATGAATAAGGGGTAGAAAAATATTTGCAAAAATAGAAATCTCACGAATTTGCATAAGAACCCAAAATAGAAAAGATTATAAATCCTACGACAAATGTCTATTATCCTTTCAACAATTGGTGATAATTATGGCTTTTGGCGATAGATGCGATGGTAAACAAATAAGAACACTCTCTAATTATAGACGAGTCTACCCATTTATAATGAAAACAAGGACGGAATCTGCAATATATGCAGACTTTGAATTTGAAGTTGGCAAAACTCTAGAATATATGGAAAAAGTTAATGCAGGTTTAAGTGAAAAGAAAGTTAAGTTTTTTCATATTTTCATTGCTTCTTTAATCAGAACAGTTGCAATGAGACCTCAGTTGAATAGATTTGTTATGGGGAGAAGAATATTCCAAAGAAATGAAATACAGATATCAATGATAGTTAAGAAGAAATTAGACGAAGAGTCAGAGTATTCTAATATTAAAGTTATTTTTGATCCAAGAGATACCCTGGAAATGGTAATTAAAAGAATGGCCGAAGCACTTGATTATGGTAGAGGCGATGATAAAAAACATGAAGAAAAAGAAATAGATCTTCTTATTAAATTTCCAGATTTTATCCTAAAATTTATAGTCTGGGTATGGAGAGGACTTGATTATTATGGCATTTTGCCAGCTTCTATAGTCAAAGATGATCCAATGTATGCAAGTGTTTATGTAACAAATCTTGGTAGTTTAGGACTTAATTCCGTATATCATCACCTATTTGAGTATGGTAATACTTCAAATTTCATAGCATTGGGAAAGATCCACAAGGGGCCCGTAGTTGATAAAAATAGTGAATTAAAGGTGAAAGATGTAGTTAGAATAGGCTACACAGTGGACGATCGTATAAGCGAAGGCATATATTTTGTTAAAGCAATCGAACTGTTCCAGAATTTTATGCAAAATCCTGAAATACTCGAAAATCCGCCTTCTGAAGAGGATATTCAAGCATATTTAATGGTGACCGAGGGAAAATAATGTATGAAAAAAAGCCATGGCTAAAATATTATGAGAATTATATTCCTGAATCTATTGATTATCCTAAAAAAACAATGTATGAAGCAATTTCTGACGTTTCTCTAAAATATCCAGAAAGAATAGCTTACGATTTCTTAGACAATACTTCAACGTACAAGGAGTTCTTAGGCGATATCGATAAATTTTCCAATGCACTTCATGCACTTGGCCTTAGAAAGGGTGATCGAATTACTATTTGTATGCCAAACTGCCCACAAGCAATTATTTGTTTCTACGCCGCAAACAAAATTGGGGGAGTAACAAGTATGATCCACCCACTTTCCCCACCCAAGGAAGTAAAATTTTACCTTAATTTAAGTAAAAGTAAATATGCTATCACCCTTGATGCATTTTACGATAATTTTAAGGATATAATGGCCGATACTTCAGTTGAGAATCTTATTCTTGCAAAAATTACAGATTATCTTCCAACTCTAAAAAAGATTGGATTTAAAATAACAACTGGAAGGAAAATAAAGAAAGTTCCTTCGGACCCACGAATTTCTTGGTGGAAAGATCTAATGGAAAAGGATTATCCTAAAATAGAAAAACTAAAAATAGATTCTGATGAACTTGCAGTTATCTTGTATAGCGGTGGAACCACTGGAGTTCCTAAGGGAATTGAACTTTCAAATTATAATCTAAACTGTCTCGCTATGCAGGCCAGTGCGCAGGGACCAATTGTAGAAGACGATTCAGTTCTTTCAATTCTACCAATATTCCATGGATTTGGGCTTGGTGTATGTGTACATACATTTTTGATTGATGGTAGCAAATGCATATTAGTTCCTAAGTTTTCTGCAGATACCGTTTTAAATTTAATAAAAACTAAAAAGCCAGCTTATATGGCAGGTGTTCCAACTCTTTACGCCGCACTTGCTAGAAATCCTAAGATATCCAAGGTCGATTTCAGCTGTATAAAAGGTGCATTTTGTGGTGGAGATCACCTCCCTCACGATATTAAATTAGAGTTTGAAAACGCAACTGAAAAATCGGGAGGAAAAATTGTCTTAAGAGAGGGTTACGGATTGACTGAATCTGTAACAGGCGTTACAATTATGCCTAAAAATAATTATCGGCAAGGAAGCGTGGGAATACCTCTATCGGACATTATGATCAAGATAGTAAAACTGGACACATTTGAAGAGGCTCCCTCTGGAGAAGAAGGTGAGATATGTGTCAGTGGGCCTACAGTAATGATGGGATACCTAGATCATCTTGAAGAAACAGAACAAACAATTAAAATTCATCCTGATGGAAGAAAATGGCTACATACTGGAGATGCCGGTCATATGGACCCTGATGGTTTTATCTATTTTAAACAAAGACTTAAACGGATTATAATATCTTCCGGAATGAACGTTTATCCATCTCAGATTGAAGATGTTTTGGATAGTCATCCTGCAGTTGCATTGTCTTGCGCTATTGGAGTTCCACACCCGCATAAAATGAAAAGTGTCAAAGCTTTTGTTTCTTTGAAAGATTCATCTAAAGCAACTAAAGAATTAGCAAAAGAACTAGTGGATTACTGCCAAGAACACTTGATAAAATGGAGCTGCCCGGAAGAGATTGAATTCAGAAAAGAATTACCCTTGACATTAATCGGAAAAGTTGCTTATGGCATTTTGGAAAAAGAGGAATTAGAAAAAAGAAAGAATCGGGAAATGGATAAGATGCCAAAAGGAGATACCTTCTCAGAACCTGCAATAGACATATCCTGTTCATCGAGCCTAGGTGCCCCGGATAATCCTTAAATTATTTATTTTTTTCATATTTTGTTGCAACAAAATCTATAATAATCCCGTAGACTATCCCGGCAAAAAAACTGGGTACATCCCTAAATTCTGTTGAAAGAAAGATGGCACTAGATACAAATAGGCCCATTAAAGCACCTCTTATGAAAACATTACTAGATCCTTTTGTTATTTGAATATTGCCTGAAAGACCAATCAACAATCCCATAACAATTCTATTATACCACATGGCAGCTAAAAAAATAGAATTTTCAAATCCAATCCTAGTGCCAACGCCTATGATGCAGAATATTCCTAAAATTGCGCCAGTTAATAATGCAGTCGCTATCCTTTTTTTATTTATCATTTTATTCTACCCCCATATAAATTATAATAAATAAGTATTTAAATTTTAATATTCTAACAATCTAAGGATGTTATGGAAGAAAAAGTCAAACTCACAGAAGAAGAATGGGAAGAAAGTCTCACCCCCGAAGAATATTATATTTTAAGGAAAAAAGGAACTGAAAAGCCATTTACCGGCAAATATGTAGACACTAAAAAGAAAGGAAGGTATATTTGTGCTGGATGTGGAAATGAATTATTTGATTCTGATGCTAAATTTGATTCTGGTACAGGCTGGCCAAGTTTTACTGAGCCCGCAGAAGAAGATAGAGTAGAGGAGCAGGAAGATAAAACTCACGGGGTAGCCAGAACAGAAGTTTTATGCGGTAAATGTGGTGGACATCTAGGGCATGTATTTGACGATGGGCCTAAACCAACTGGCAAAAGATACTGCATGAATTCTGCATCACTCAAATTTGAAGAGGAATAATAAAAATAAATTTTAACTTTTTATATATACTAAATAGGGATCCGTTAAGGCGTAGACATTAGCAAAACCTTTGTTTGCTAGAAACTGAGCATTTGTTATTGCGGCTTGACTGGTACTACAATATGTTATGATTTTTCTATCCCGAGGTATACTTGATAAAACTGAACCTAGCTCAACGCCTGTTATATTCACAGCACCTTGTATATGGCCTGCCCGATATTCCTCGGGATTTCTTACATCTATAATAAAAAGTGGCTCTCCGCTAGCTATCATCTGTTTCAACTGCGAAGAATTAATCAGTTGATATGGAACTGCTGGGCTACCTGTATCCTCTACGATCCGATCTATCAAAGTAACAAGATTACTCTCAACTGCGAACTGAGTATTATCTCTATCACTACCTGCTATGACGAAGACCTCCTGCTTAGATATCCACCGATCCCTCGTTTCATAAAATATCTGGTATCCTTTTATATTCCTTAGATTATAGCTTTCATTTGAAGGCAATATTTGTAAAGATAAGTATCCTGTGTGATCAAGTGAATCAGGCCCGCCAAGAATTATGACATATGGATAAGAGGTATACCCTGTATCTGATTTTCCAAAATAAACAACGTTCAAGTCTCTGTTTCGAAGAGTAGAAATAATATCACTGTTTAGGTTATAATCTATAGAATTTGCCACCAAAGCTACATCTTTTTGAGCCGAAGCAATTCCGAGTGAGGAGCTGACAAAAAATAATAGAATAAATACAGTCAATATTTTTTTCGTACCAATCACCCGAGCATCCCCCTTATTTCTTCTGCCGACCCTTTGATTTCTTTGACTGAGTAAATATCACCATGACATTTATCTTTTATTATAGAATCTAGATATTCCATTAAAATCCTCCAATACCAATATTATTAATATCCATATATAAAAATGTTTGGCAAATAAATATAGATAATCACAAATATTATATACTAGAATTAGTTTATTAAGTGGAGTGTAATATGAACAAGACATCTTCAAAAGAAAAATTCATTTCATCTCTAGAAAAAGGAGATATAATACTGAGTAGAAATATCAAAAATCCAATCGAGACTCTAATATGCAAGGCCGTTCCAGATGCTAGGTGGCCACACTGCAGGCTTTATATCGGATATGGAAAAAGCGTTGAATCTACAGTCGGTGGCGTTCAAGTAAAAGAAGTTCAGCAATACCTTGATACAGATGAGCTAATGATCATAAGGCCGCCAGATTACATAGATAAAGATAAACTTGTTAAAGCCTGTATGATGTATCTTGGGCTAGGTTATAGTTATTTACAATTCATTAGAACTGGCAATTTATTTCTTATAAAAAGATTAATCAAGAAAGATTTAAGGAAATACTTTAGGATTGATCTCGATAAAAATGTCGTATGTTGCGAGCTTATAGCTTATGGATTACTAAAACAGGGGTATGAATATGAAGTTACTCCTAACTTCTGTTTTCCAGATCAATTTGAGGATGATAAAAGGATGGAAATTATTTTGAAATATATTCCTGAAAGCTATTCTAGTACTAAATGATTAGTCTTCTTTTCATCAGTCTTATTGAAACAAAAAATAATATTGTAGTGGCAGCCACAATCCACAATAGACTTGTTATTAATGAATAACTATATATGCCCAGCGTTAGCGCTCTATTTATTATAACTAAATGTGCCAAAGGAAGTATAGCTAGAGCTACATACTGGACTGCTAGTGGCAAGACTGTAATGGGAAAGAATGTACCGCTGAATAGAAACATGGGGGTAATAAAGAGGAAACTTGGGTAACTTAAGGTATCAATTGTTGGGCTTAACGCTGTAAAACACATCGCTATACAAGAGAATAACAGTCCACCCAAGAATGCAAATGGAATTATAAGTAAAGATGAAGGCATTTCGACGACACCAAATGCCAATAAGACAGGCAGCATAATTATGGCATATATGGTACTTCTAGTTGCTCCCCAAAAGAGTTCTCCGGCTATAACTTCCTCAATTGAAATTGGAGTAGAAATCATCGCGTCAAAAGTTTTGAGGTAATACATTCTAACAAATGAAGTATATGTACATTCAAAAAAAGCAGCGTTCATCACAGATATTGAAACTAGGGCCGGGGCAATGAATTTTGCATAGGGAATCCCATTAACATTATCAATAAATCCTCCTAATCCAAATCCTAAAGCCAAAAGATACATTATAGGTTCCAAGAAAGGAGGGATAAAATTAAGTTTCCAGGTTTTAGCAAAAGTAACAATGTTTCGCCTCCACGGCTTCAAAAATCTGTAAGTAAGTCCGAACATAACTATTCCCTTAATTTTCTTCCCGTAAGTTTCAAAAATACATCCTCTAGTGTGGCAGGTCTAGCGGTAACACCGCTATCAACACATTCTTTTAGTATAAGACTAGTAATATCAGACACTTTATCACTATATATTTCTACACTTTCATTTGCAACTTCATAGTTAATATTATTTTTTTCTAAACATGTTTTTATTTCGTTTGTGTTTTCTGCTTCTACAATGTGCTCTCCGACATATTTCTTTACGAGATCTTTTGGCGTGCCTTCAACAAGGATCTCGCCATTGTCCATAATAACTAGCCTATCGCAAAGTCTTGCGGCCTCCTCCATATAGTGAGTTGTTATAATAACAGTTATTCCTTTTGAAGAAAGATCCTTTAATTTTTCCCAGATGAGGTGCCTAGCCTGGGGGTCAAGACCTGTTGTTGGCTCATCTAAAATCAATAGTTTGGGTTCATTGATCATTGCCCTTGCTAATACCAATCTTCTTTTCATTCCCCCGGATAGCTTATCAATAGAAATATCCTTCTTCTCGGTAAGCTGAACATATGCTATCAGTTCATTAGCCCTCTTTTTCGCCTCTTCTATAGGTATGTCAAAGTATCTTGCATACTGAAGGAGATTTCCAATGACTGAGAAATCTGGGTCGAGGTTGTCCATCTGCGGAACTACGCCCATTAATTTCTTTATTTCTTTTTGATTGTGCCCAACATCAAGGCCGAATACCTTTAGATCTCCGCCAGTTTTTGGTGAAACACACTGAATCATTCTCATGGTGGTAGTTTTACCGGCTCCATTTGGCCCTAAAAACCCAAAAACCTCCCCTTCGTTTACCTTGAAATTGATTTTATTAACAGCTATAACATCGCCGAACTTTTTTTCAAGATTTTTGGCTTCAAGGACTATACCCACTATAACACCTGTTAAGGAAATTATCCTGTATTATAAAAGTCTTTACTTAAATTTATATCCTAAAATTTGGAGTTTAATCGATTGATTTAAATAGGTTAGAATATTAATATGGATGGGCTAAAAATGGCATCTATTATATATTTGTATCTCATAATAGCTAATTTTGTTTTGCTCTTGATTGTGTATTCTTTCAGTGTAAAAAATAAAAGTAAAATCAAATACCTCTATGCCCTTGGAATCACTGAAGTGTTATGGGTAGTACTCTATATTTTTCCTTTCGGAAAATTCATATCTAACTTTGTTGATTGTATAATAAAGTTACTCTAATTGATGTTATGTTAAATGATTCTAATAATTGGAAAATATGCCTAAAGTTCAGTCCAGCTAGTAACCTTATCCTTTCGGATAATAAAGCGATAAATTATTTCACTAGACTGGATATATTAGATGAAGAGCCCGGCAATGTAGAATCATTATGGGAGTTACCAGATGTAATATCACTTCTGAGTACACAACAGGAAGATGGCTCATGGAAATATTCAGGGGCTAAAGAAGAGATCAGATCCCAACTGAATTATAATCAACTTGAAACCTATAGAATTATCCGAGTTTTAATTGAAAAGTACGGCCTAAACAACACAAATAATGCAATTTCAAAGGCTTGCGAATTTCTCTTTTCCTTTCAAACTGATGAAGGGGATTTTAGAGGCATATACGGAAATGAATACACGCCAAACTATTCCGCAGGGATAATGGAGATGTTGACAAAAGCAGGTTATGGAAAGGATGATAGGATAGACCTTGGAATCAATTGGCTTATATCTACGAGACAAAATGATGGCGGGTGGGCAATACCCTTCAGGACTAAAAAGTGTAAGATTAGTGATGCCCTCTATGAAAAAGACAAGATTGAGCCAACTAAAAATGATCCAACAAAGCCATCTTCTCATTTAATAACAGGTATAGTCTTGAGGGCATTTGCAGCACACAGGCACTATAGAAAATCAATTGAAGCAAAGAAAGCCGGGGAATTTCTTAAATCCCAATTTTTTAAGAAAGACAATTACCCAGATCATGGCTCACCTGACTACTGGGGAAAGTTAGCTTACCCTTTCTGGTGGACAGATATTGTTTCTTCTCTTGATTCCCTTTCTAAACTCAAATTCAGCCTAGAAGACGAAGACATCAAAACAGGGTTAGAATATCTTATCACTAATCAGAAAAGTGATGGAACTTGGAAAATATACTATGGCCTCCCAAAAGACGATGACAACGATCTATGGATTACTTTGGCTATTTGCAGGGTATTCAAAAAATTTTATTCGATTTAGGTGTTACCGATAGTTTTAAATATCGATAACTAGTATAAATATCTAATAACGGTGTCGATTATGAAAGGAAAAATTGCGATATTAATTTCTTTGTTGATTATTATTTCATTTTTATCAGGATGTACGACTTCTGAAGTTATTGTCAATGATGGCGAGTTTTATGGATGTGTCCAAGAGCCTGTACTAATGGATCCTGACATCCAAAATGGTATGAATCAATTAAATGAACAATATCTAGCTGAATGCAGACGGGAGTGCTCTACATGCAACTGTGAAGCTGATGCTAAAATAGTAATTTTTCTTGAAACTATTTATGATGTAAATGGAAGCGGTATTCAATGGAAACCTGGACTTTTAGGCAAAGAGATAACACTCCCATTTAGTTATGGAATCAATAGATGCTCACTTTCTCCACAAAATCCTTTTAATGCGGATTTAGGTTTTGATATCAAAAAATGCTCAGAATTTCTAACACTGATACCTTACAATCCATTCACCGCTCCTTTTGCATTGTTTTTAGAAAGCTATTTTCTTGAATATATGCATCTAACAGGACCAACCCCAACAGAAAACGAAGGATGCTTCCCCGCCCCATATAAGAATCATTATCTGTCGTCAAATATTAAATGTCAACTAAAGGAGAGTTATGTTTTAGTTTTGACGTCAGAGAGTCCAGATCCCATAAACGTCAATGGGCATATAATTAATCCCATAGGGGGGACAAGTAGCCCTTACATGTATATAATTTATTTCTACTCTGGTTTTGACAAGGCTTTAATCGATGATTTTATTCTGAATCTCGGTGGATCGGGACTTGGTTTTGCAGGTATCTCCCCATATAATGAAATCCCTTCAGCTATTAATATCACACGCAATCAAGGCGAACAGATTAAAGTCTTTTTATATAGAGAATGCTGTTGGCACTGCAATCCAAAACCACAACTTCCTGCAACTATCTTATACCCAAAAGTAGACATAGAAAGTTTCACATTAACTAACGGAGATGCAATTATAAAAGACGGAAAAATAATATCTTCATTTACTATTTCACCCGGCGTTCAAAATACAACTATAGGTGTTGAAAACAGAGGATTCTTTACCCAGAACAACGTTTATATAAAATTTGTTGGATTGCCAGAAGGCATAGAAGTTAGTACAATACCAGAATCACAAAAGATTAAAGCCCACAATATTGGTACTTATGAGACTACCTTTACCGTTGGACCTAATGTGCCTTCAGGCACGTACAAGATATCAATGATAGTCTATTCTCCTAACGGAATACTTGACACAATAATTATGGACCTAGTAGTTCCATAAATCATTTTTTTCTAAATTTAATTTTAGTTATATATAGTAAAAATTCAAAGATGGATAGAGATGATTAGAAATAAATTAATGGATATCGGACTATACTCTCTTACTATAAATCCTTTAATTAAATACTCTATCAAAGAGATAACAACTAAATGTACTAAATGTAATAATACTATTTTGGGACAAATAATTAAGGATATTGAAACTGAAGAACATCCTATCTTATGTAGGAGGTGTACTGTTTTATTCCACCTCTTTAAAATTTGGATCCCCTTTCTAAAAATATTTGACTTTGCAGTTAGCAGAGAGTCTTTTAAAAATGTCCCAACTTTTAATGAAGGTTACTCTCTTACGTCATATACTATAGGCGCCCACTCTTTTTTGAAAGGAATATTATTTTTTGGTTACAGAAAACCCTTGATATTTGATTCACCGATATCAGTTGTGCTCGAATTAACTAGATTATGCAATCTTAATTGTAACTACTGTTATGCACATACTTTTAATTCTGATTTAAATACGCCGAAATACAATTTAGATTTATCAACTGACAAATGGCTCAAGGCTATAGACATTCTAAAAGAAGCTGGAGTCGCTTCCCTTGTTTTTTCAGGGGGAGAACCATTACTCAGAGAGGACTTTTTTACAATAGCAGAGTATGCGAATAAACAGGATTTTGCAACATCACTTGCAACAAACGGTACTACAATCGATAAAAAGATTGCCCAGAAAATCAAAGAATCCGGAATAAATTATGTACAAATAAGCGTGTTTAGCTCTATAGAAGAAACAAACGATGCCAATAGAAAAAAAGATTCCTTTAAAAAATCTATCAATGCAGTTAGATTCTGTAAAGAACAGGGATTAACTGTCGGCTTATCTTTAACCCTTACTAGCTTGGTAAAGGATGAGATACAAAGCTTTTTGGAGCTTGGAAAAAATGTAGGTGCTGATGTATGTATCTTTTTAAATTATGTTCCCTTTGGAAAAGGAAATGATCTTTTGAGCTTAGATAATGGCGACAAAGAAAAAATTCTAACTGAAATACTAAATAAACGTAAAGAATACGATAGATACTTCAGAAAAATTGTAGTATTACAAGCTCCAGAAATTTCTCAGATTCATTATGAAAAACAAAATAATAAAGAACTGATGCAAATTGGGGTTACCAAATTTGACAAACCAGGCTGGGGCAAATACATCGAATATGTTGGGGGATGCTCTGCCGGGAGATTTCTTTTAGCCATATCTAATGAAGGTACCATTATGCCCTGTCCTTTTCTAAGAATGAATTTAGGCAATATCCTAAATAGCGACCTTAATTTAATATGGAGAAATAGTGATGTTTTAAACCAAATAAGGGATAGAAATAACTGGGAGGGTAAGTGCGGAAATTGTAAATACAAAATAATATGTGGGGGATGCAGAGCAAGATCATATATTAACTCAAACAATATCCTTGCAGAAGATCCTTCCTGCTCTTACTGCACTTAATAATCCAATTAGGGCAGGGTAATCAACTAAAATAGCCATTCTAGAATAATCAATCCCCTGACACAAATTAAACATTAAAAACTAAAATAACAACATATATATTATATAAGATATATAATTGAATATTTATTGCATTTATTTTTACTAATGTTAGGCTTTACTAATATTTGTTATTTTGATAAATTTACGGAAGATCTACTTCCCATAAAATAAATAAAAGCACTAAAAATCAAAATAACAACATATATATTATATAAGATATATAATTGAATATTTATTGCAATTTACTAATATTAAATTTTAATACAGTTTTGCTTTATTCTGTCTCTTTTCCATATTTCGTCCAGCTCTGAATTGACAGTGCCAGCATCAATAAGGCCAGAAGACAACATGTGGGTGAAGCTTCTTATTGTACCAATGAATGCGATTAGTACGAAAAAGTAGAATTGCAGTCTAGTCCCCTAGATAGCGTTATCTGCCGGGGTAGGCAACAGCATCTCAAATATGTTTTTCATCAAATAATTGAAATCATAATAACTATAAGTTTTGTTATTTAAGATTAATTGCAATAATTATACACTATTATATTGTTAAAAATATATAAATATAAAATAATTGCAATATATTATTCATTTATCTAGTTAGTTATGGAATACCAATACCCTATTTTTTGTCGTAAAGACATTTATTAAAATATGAAAATGGAATCGGAATTCATTTACCAACTTTTTATTCAAGTTAAATTTAAATACTTAGTCACCCCCAGTTAGCATGGTGATAATATAGAATTTATGTCTTGGATGGATAAAAAAGCAAAAAAATTAAGTGTATGGGATATAGCTCTTGTCAAACTTGGCTCAATGATATTTGGTCTTATTGTTGGTTCATACATATGGTTTTTTGTGAGACAATATATTATTGCCTTTGTGGTGCTTTTTGTGCTAGTATATGCATGGCCTGTTTACAGATTTTTCAAATAATTTCTTAATTGTTTTTTTTATCTGATTAGGCTAGGCTTGTTAAACTAAAAAGGTGATCCTAGAGATTAATAAAAATAGGATTTTATACTAGATTCTATATGCCGGCGCCGTAAAAATACTGGATGATCTACTGCTTGCTACTAGCCTTAATTAGGGCCCTAATTTCTACTAAAAAGGCCCTAAAATCGTCCTTTTTAGCGAAATATACGTGAAAACCTTATATACTACGTATAATATACATTATACGCAATGTTTAAAGTAACTCAAGAGCTAAAAAGTAGGTCAAAAGTGGGTCGAAAGTAGGCTAAATTGGGCCTTTTTCAGATTTTCCCGCTTTTTACCATATTATATTAATCAATATCCAACTATAAAAATCTTATTATTTTGGAATAACGGTTTTTTTACGGCTTAGGGTAACTTAATTAAAGTATAAAATACGTTCTAGAGGGATATTTTTAAAGCCTTATAGAATTAACAATATCGATACTATGAAAAGTGCTTCTAAAGAAGTAAGTGAATATATTAACAGGTTACCAGATGATAAAAAAGAGATTGTTATAGCTCTTAGAAGCATTATTTTGGCTGTAGACCCTAGCCTAAACGAATCATTAAAGTGGAAACAGCCAGTTTATTCAAAGAAAAGAGATATATGTTATATCTTTCCTACAGGAGGGCACGTTAATCTTGGATTTTATAGGGCTTTAGAGCTTAAAGATCCCAAGAAATTACTTGAAGGAACTGGAAAGAATATGAGGCATATCAAGATAAAGTCAATGATGGACATTGATAAAAAATATCTTTGGGAATTGATATCCGATGCCATTTCCAAAGATTAATGATTTTGCAGTAAATTTTCATTAGCATATATTATATAATATTGTTTTGAAAAATATTTGCAATGATTAGTTAATGCAATTATTTTGTATTTATATATTATTTAAAATATACTTTAATATAATTATTGCAATAAATCTTAATTATTTATTATTTTGCTTATTCCTTATATAAGGTAAAGCATTAATAGTGTATGAGGTCGCAATCAATCCTATCCCTATTATCCCAATATCCTTGCTATGGATACGGTGTTCTCTCCTAGGATACTGCCATTAAACATCAAGAATGCCCCGATCAATGACAATGAAAGCCCTATTAAGAACTGTATAGCCGCTCTTTTCGTATGAATGTCCCTTTTGCCCCGGGGTAAATACCCTTTTAGACTTGCAAATGCCACAAATAGCGCTAGCGCTATCAAAAGAGCTACGATTATGACTAGTACTATTGGCAGATTTGCCACATAAAATATAAGCATAACTTCTATTTAAGACTTTTGTTTATTAGATTAATTAAAAAATCTAAAATATTTAATAAATATCAGAAATATGTCACTAAATCCTATTTAATATAATAAGTGACAATTGCAATAATTTTACTTTTATATATAATCTAATATATAAATAGTTAATATCCTAAAATACCATATCTTACTTGTCTAGGTACCATAAACAAGAACAAAATAATATTAAAAATGTAGAAGAATAATTAATAGATCAAATAACGTTGCAGCCTTCTAGATCTGGGTGATTTTTGCATCTGTTATCGCTTAGTATCTTCAAGAACTTGGGCATTGGAAGTGAAGTTGGACAGCCAGTGTTACCTCTTGCATCAAGCTTTGGTTCCCCTATAACGTAACTATCGTTGGGATCGTCGTATATGTCTATGTCCTTTCCGTTATTGCAGAATTGATTGTACCATACTTTTGTGCCAGTTGGATTTCCGGCTGTATCGCCCCAGTTATTATTGTGGACTTCTTCTAGCCCTTTCACGGGGTTATTTTTAATTATATTGTCTTTGACTAGAGTATTGCTCACTTTACCACCAATTGAAATTCCGGCGTAAACTGTTTTTTCAACAATGTTGCCTTCAACGACAGTATCTGAAACTGCTCCTCCTTTATTTCCCCATGTAATTATGGATATTCCATAATCCATTCCATCGAGAATATGATTGTCCTTAACAAGAATGTTCTTTGTGAGTATTTGATTAGATACTATTAGTATACCGGAACTTCCATAAGATCCTGGGAGCGATCCACCTGTAATTATGTTCCCTATTACTTGTGAATTCTCACCGGCTACCTGTATACCATTTCTCAGATACTTTTGAGTTAATACCTTATTATTTTTTACTATAGAAGTTGTTCCTTTTTCCGAAGCCATGCCTTGAACAATCCCTTCGGGTTGGTCTAATGTTTTAGAGAGAAGGACTGTGAATCCGTCTACAGTTATCGTCCCTAGATTACCCTTAATATCAATTACCCTAGCGCTTGTGCCAGGACCTATTATTGTAGAATCCCTACCAGCTACAGATTTTAATGTAATATTTGGTTTATTTATCAAGACATTTTCATTGTAAGTTCCTGGATAAACAAGTATTGTCTCCCCGCCGACTGCGGCCCCTATTGCAGCATTGATCGTTGCATAAGTCTTTCCTGGTCCAACTTCAAGTGTAGCTGCATTTACGGGAGTTATAACAGCCAGAACAGATAAAACTAATAATAATCCTACAACTAAAGATTTTATTTTTTTCATATTTTTTCACCATTTTTAGCTAATTCTGCACACTATTGTTAATTAATTATAGGTAATAATACTATATAAAGCTTTCGGCGATGATAAATATTGCTGGTAACTAAAAATTAATATTAGTAATAAATACTAGTAATTAAATATTATTATTGCTAAACGATAATTACTAAAAATAATGTGAAATAATAATTGTAATAATTTTATAGTCTTATATGTTATAGCATATATATTATTACTAAACAAAAATTTTTTAGATTTTTGAGTTTTTTAAAATAGAGTACTGGAAAAAATTCAGCCGATTTTTGGAGTTTTTGAGATAGAGAGCCTACTATATGGCAGATTATATATATTGTGAGATCAGGGCTTTTTTATGGAGTGAAAGGACGGAAAAAGCTTGGATTTTTAGGCAATTAGGGTAGGGTAAACGAACCTAAAACATCTTTATATTTTTCCATATCTTTTTAAATAAGAAAATAAATACAAATTTGATTATTATGCCTGAGAAATGCCCTAGCTGTGGTGGACCAGTTGATGTAAATTGGAAACAATGCCCATTCTGTGGATCAGAACTTCAAAAGACTGGATTTGATGTGCAGAAGACTCAGGAAAATAGCAACAATACACCTGAAGAAACTAGGACCCAAATATATAGCGATGGCCAAAAGGTAAAATATCGAATAAATGCCGAAAAGATAGCTATAGCTGCAGTAGTTGGAGTTATCCTACTTGTTGCAGTTGCTTTTTTAACAATGCAAAATGCTGCAAACTATTACAACGAAGGTTTGAATCTATACAATCAAGGAAAATATGACGAGGCAATAGCCAAATTTGACAGTGCATTGGAAATTGACCCAAATAATAAAGAAGCATATTATCTCAAAGGTTCATCTCTTGACAAAATTGGGAGATACTCTGAAGCAATAGCTTCTTTTGATAAGGCAATTACTATAGACCCAAATTATGCACTTGCATGGCAAAATAAGGGGCTTTCTCTTTATGCTCTTGGTAGATACTATGAAGCAATAAATTGCTATGACAAAGTAATTGAAATAGACCCAAATTATGCACTTGCATGGCAAAATAAGGGGCTTTCTCTTTATGCTCTTGGTAGATACTCCGAAGCGATAGCTTCTTTTGATAAGGCAATCACTATAGACCCAAATTATGCACTTGCATGGCAAAATAAGGGACTTGCACAGTATAAATTAAAACAATTTGATGAAGCTATAGCGAGCTTTAACAAAGCTAAAGAGCTTGGGTATACAGGATAAACGCCATATCTTTCTATTCTTATTACTTAAATCCAAACTAAACAAAAATTCTAAATGGCATGTAAGGGCCGTTTTTACTGTTCCATCCCAAAGCTAAGACATCATTGTTTCTTAAAGAATGATTTGAAACTCTAATAAAATTTCCTTTATCAAAAAGCCAGATTCCATTAACACTGTTATTGTCATGAATTATATATCTGCGATTTTCTTTTTTAATGACTGCATGCACCTCATCCACGTAAAAGTTCTCATCTAAGATCCTGACTTCACAATTTATATCTCTGCCAATCCTCAATTCATCATAAATTATAGGATATAACCTATTAACGATGCCCTCTTGAAAAAAATATAATAAGGGTCTTTGAGGCATTATAGAAAGTATATCACCTATATTAAAACTTCTTTTTTTGTAATCTTCCATTAGCAGAGGACCAAGTTTCTCATATAAGATTTGTTTTTGAGTTAACATTTTATTAGACAACATGAATAGGGCTATTTTTGCAATGCTATAAATATCAGTAAAGTATCCAGAAGTACCTAGGATAAGTTCAGGGGGGGAAAAGTCGCCACTATTAATCTTAATTCCATCTTCGTCTTTAACATTTCTAGCCGTCTCAAAATCAACTAGAACAGCTCTTTTGGTATTTTTTTCTATAATAATATTTGAAGGTTTAATGTCTCTGTGTATAATACTATTTTGATGCAAGTATTTGATAGAATCATGAAGCTGAAGAAGAACAGCATAGCTTTCGTCTAAAGGCACCGAATTATCCTTATATTTCTGTAAAGCATTTTCGCCTTGTATATACTCAAAAACTAAGTATGGGTAACTATTTGAGAAGTCAAGCGCTTTTACTATGTTTGGATGATCTAGTCTCTTTAGAATATTATATTCTTTTTCAAATCTGGTAGCTGCTATTTTTTCTTGGCCAGGTATAGCGATTTTTATGATTATATACTGCCCAGTAGGTATATATTCGCCTAAAAAGACAGACGTAACTTCATTTTTTGATAGTAAAGACAAAAATCTATACTTATTATCAAGGATACTCATTAGATATACTATAGAAGTTCTCTATTAAAGTTTTTTGAAAATTAGATTATTTTCCTATTTAGTTATAAGCGAAAAATAGAAATATTAATATATAGAAGTATTATAGATAAATAAAGAGGTGGTAGATAATGAATCAAACAAGAGGTGGATTTTACAGAGTCCCTATAGTAGTTACTCTAATTTCATCAATATCGATTTTAGCCGGATTTATTTTGTTACTGGCGTCGATATACTCATTTGTAGTTTTCTCACAACCCGTCATGCTCTTACCCTCAATATTTGGAATTTTGTTGGTAGTAGTGGGATATTTCCTATATAAAGGCAGGAATTGGGCAAGGTTTGGAGAAATAATAATTTTAGTTGCGCTTTCAATCATTTCCCTAGTTGCAATATCTGTTCCAGAACTAGGAGAAGTAATAGGAAAAATAAAGTATATAGGCGGCCTTCTTTTGCTTCCTTTACCTATATTGGGGATATCACTAATAGTGATTCTATTGTTAATTTTGCACAAAGAAACTGCCCAGTATTTCAAATATATTGGAGAAGTAGGTACAATTAGTTACAGGTTAAATAAGAAACCTAAGGATAGTCAAGAAGCTCCAGAACAAACGATATATAATAGACCACCCGCTGCAGGCGGCGTAAGAATAAATCCAACTTCAGCACAAACATACAGAAAACCTGGAGAGTCTTATAGTGAAACAATCTTACGCGAAGGTATGAGGAAACCTGGAATGCAACAACCACTTGGAACATCAATCCCACAAGATAACAAAACTATGATAGGCAGAAAAGTTGAAACTGCGTCGTCACCGTCCTATATTTTGTATCATCCAAATGAATCAATAAGAGTTGTAAACGAAATATATAGGATATTTGGCAGAGAAGACTTTGAAAGGTTTGTTAATCCTTTAGAAGCCCAACCAATTTCAAGAAAATCTAGTGGTGGCCACTTTAGAATAACTATGTCCTTAAATCAGATGAATGACGAAGTAAATTACTACATAGAAGATCTAGACAGCAGCAATGGTACAAAGGTAAATGGAGTCGAAATTAAGGGGAAAGGCAAAACCCGCTTAAATCACTCTGACGTTATAACAATAGGGAAATCAGTAAAGGTAGAATTCAAAACTCTATAATTTTTTAATATTTTTTATATATGAAGGGCATATATGGGCCTTTGTGAGAATCATAAGCAAAACATATTTGATCCCCGTCTTCTAGTTTTATATAATTGTAAGGTAGCTCTTTTAGACTAATCCACCTATTTTTCTTATATACAAAGATACCATTTCCTGTATTGACATCAACTGCAAACCAGTCCATCCCCTTCCTTACTAGTTGCAAATAACCTGAAGAAGGGGGGCCCCTAGACATAAAAAAAGTTGGCCCTGGTTCCATTATTTCAATATTAGCTTGACCTGTTCCTCCCTGGGTTCTATCTCTTGCAATAGTTATTGATTCTTCTAAAGTTAGTGGCACTATGTGATTTCCTATTATTATTCTTGGGACACCATAGTAGCTTCCATTAATATCCTTGCCAGTTGTTAGGTAATCTATCATCCCTCTAACAGTTAAGAATCTATCAGAAGGATTTTTATTTAAACATTTTTTGATTGTCTCTGAGATTTTATTTGATATGTTTCTGTTTAATGCTGCAGGGTCTATGGATAGTTCCCCATCTTTTAAGAGGTAAGGTTTAGGCTCTCTTCCTGTTACTACATAGAATAGTAAAGTTCCCAAAGAGTAGATATCACTCTGTTGAGAAGGTGTACCGCCATTAAGCTGTTCAGGTGCTGCCCAACCTGGAGTTCCAATGACTGTTTCGGCCTCTTTATACCCACTTTTTGCTGTCCCGAAGTCAATTAATACAGGATTGTTGTTGTCCATCAAAATATTCTCGGGTTTTATGTCTCTGTGGAGAATATTCATTGAATGAAGGTAGTCTATAGCGTTTAAAATTGGAATAATAGCTTTCATTGCTTCTTCTTCTGTAGCTGGTTTATCCCAGTATATTTCTTTTAAACTCTTACCCTCTATATAACGTAAAACAACTATGGGAAATCTTCTTCCATTCTGTAAATGCTCTATAGTATCAATATACCCAACAATATTTGGATGTCTTAAGGTCGATAAAAAATCATTTTCAATGCATATCTTTTCAATTTTAATATCGTCATTTTGCCCATCAATTTTAGGTTCTTTTAAAATAACTGTATATCCTCGTGAACTATGGGCGAGGTATATTATCCCCATCCCACCTTCCTTTAGCTTTTTCATTATTTTATATGTTGCACCAGAAATACCAGTTAATTCAATTCCTTCGTATAACATTTAAGGAATCACCGTCTTCTCAAAAGTATAATAGAGATGTTATCCTTACCTCCCATCTCTTTAGCAATTCGGATTAGTTCGTTCACTTTTTCTTTAATATCTAAGTCTCTTTGGATAATTATTTTTCCTATCAGAGAATCATCCTGCACCATATCCGATAGCCCATCTGAACATAATAGGATCCAATTGCTCTTACCAATACTGAAATCACCAATATCCGGATTTAAAGGTGTAGCAGTAATACCGACTGCTTGAGTGATAACATTAGACGGAACTTTTGTTCTAGCCTCTGCTTCTGTGACACCATATCGTTCCATATACATGCCTAGTTCGGAGTGATCTGCCGTTACCCTTTTTATGCATTCTTCACAATCATCTTCTAAATAGGTCATGTAAACTCTAGAATCGCCGACATGCGCATAATACATATGCCCTTTATTCAAAAATACTGCTTCTAGGGTGGTTCCCATATCAAACATTTCTTGATTAACTTTCGACTTAGCCAGTATCCTTTCATGTGCTGTATAGACAATATTTCTTAGGATATCTTTTATTTCACCTTCATTTAGATTTTGTGCAGTTAGCAGTTCTTTCTTTCCTTCTTCAATGACAGTTTGTACAGCGAGTTTGCTTGCCACTTCCCCTGCATTGTGACCCCCCATGCCATCTGCAAGAACATATAATGATTTTGAGCCATCTCTGCTGAATGATATGCCTATAGAGTCTTCATTTAATTCTCTTTTTAGACCGACATCTGAATTTGCATATACTTCTAATTCTTTTGGATGTGCTGAAGTTCCAAATTTCTTAGATTCAAATATATATAGGGTTCTTCCATCTGAAGATTTCGAGGATGCATTATATGAAACTGGGCGTTCTTTCTTCTTTGATAAAACAAAAATGTAAAGTAATCCAAATATGATTAGAATACCTGCTACTAAAAAAATAATTACCAATATTATGGCATTTTTTTTATTATCCACCTGTTTATTTTCTATTATTTTAATCTCATCTATTTTTTGATCTATTGTCGATAGTAGAAGTATTTCTTTTTCGGATTCTAATTTTAGGCCATAGATATCTTTTTTTAATGAATCTAAATCGTTTATAGTTTCAGTATAATCGATATCTTCAGACAAATTTGAGAATAATCCTGAGCTAGACTGCCTAATTTTTTCAATATCCAAGGAACTTTTGTACAATTCATTGAAAAAATTTGCCCTATTTTCTATCCAATTATCTTCAGATCTTTGAAAAAGAGAATCTTTAATTGACAAATAAACGGTATTACCCTTAAAATTCTCGTACCCCGTGTAAACTTTGTTTAGGCTATCCAGCTTATTTAAATCAGAATTTATTATTTTGCTATCCAAGTATCTTAATTCAGTTGCCAATTCTAGTAATATTCTTGAATCTTCATTTATTGATTCTATATTATCATAATATTCTATTTTTTGATTTATGTCTAATTTATTTATGTCCTCTAGAAATGATTTTGCTTCAGGATCTAATTCAGCATTGATACTACTACTAATTCTATTAAGTATCAGAGCCATATCATCAAGATTACTTTTGTTATTAGCTTCTAGTAATAGTGGGATATTTTTTTGGATAGTTGTATTATTTGATTCTTTATTTTTATCGATAATATTCTTCTGTATATCATTCTTTAGATTATCTAATGTTAACATCTTGCTTTGAGTGCTATCAGAGATAATTTTTACATTTAAGATATCTTCAAGAATAGTAATTGACTCTTCTAATTCTGCACTAGTAATTTTATTTTTAGCTAGCTCAATCTGTCCTTCGTAATAGTTGATATTAATCTCATCTTCTACTGCATACACATCATCTAGCATTGCAGTAGAAAAGACCAAAATAAAAAGAATAGTTAGAATAAATCTCATATTAGATTTCTTCAAACTCAATCCGCTCCACAGTAACTCTAAGCCCACCGCCAAAATCGATGTTATCTCCGTTCTTTATGACAAATATTCCTCTATCTCTAATCTCTACACCATTTAGCAAAGTTCCGTTAGCACTTCCGATGTCCTCTATGCAGATTTCACCTTTTTCTTCTATGAATCTAAAATGTCTTCTAGAGATATATGAAAGAACAGACTGTGGAAAGAATGACTTAAAATCTTCCCTGCCTGAGGGCGAGATGGGGTTAATAGGTATCCTAATTCTATTTCCATTTGCACTCAAGACTACTGCTTTTCTTTTTAAGGCAGCTCCACAAAATGGACAAAAAGCTCTGTCCTCTTTAGGGACCTCAGAAACGTTAGAATTACAGTTTGGGCACGTAACTCTTGAAGTGCCTTCCGTATGACTTCCAAATTTCAACTTATCGCCCCCATTTTTGTTTTCCACATTTTGGACAATGACTCCAGTAATCCTTCAGTATATAGCCACAATTTGAGCACTGAATACCACTCTTTTTTCTTCTAGACAACAGTATTCCAATGACGGCCAATATCAAAACTGTAATAATTAAGATTATAGAGAAGATATTGGTACTTTTAGTTTCCTTTCCCCCTAGATACTCATTAATTCCTGAGTTGAATTCATCCAAGTACTCTTTAGATTTAGTATAATCACCTGCTTCCCAAGATGATAATGCCATTTTGTAGTTGTTATCGATTGTCTTTAAGAGGGCCTCTCCGTCAAATGTAGGAACATTTTCTTCTTTGATTTTGTTAAGGAATGATGAATAATCGTTCTTAGCTTGGTTTATTTCATTTTTTAGAGAAATAATATTCTCGTAATTAAAATAATCCAACTTATACCCGTCAGAGGATACTATATAAAGATCCCCACTCTGGTCTACGTAACCACATATTTGTCCCTTATTCTGAATAGACTTACTAAGTACTAGTTTATTCTCATTTCCCTCGATTACAAATATTTTTCCTTTGTCTGTTGAAACAAGTGTTTTATTTTCTAAAATGTATAAACTGTTAATCGTATCATATTTTTGGCAACTTTTAAAGATCTCTTCTCCGTTGAAAGAGAATTGATTTTGAAGTGAATCATTACTCAATAGGTACAAACAGCCTTCAGCAGATGAAACTGCTATACGAGAATTATCATTTATCAGTATATCTGGATAATCCTCAAGCGATAATATTTTTGACAATATAGGCGCTTCTCTATAAGAGAGATTATAAAGGGATTTCTCTGAAGCCAACAATATGTCTTCTTTATAGTGTTGAAATCCTTTTACCCTAGCTCCAACATTATTTTTCCATAGTAAAGTTGAGGCGTTATTGTAGATTAAAATATCACCATTTGCAGCCCCAAAGACCAATTTATCGCCCAATGATATAAATGAAGTTAAAACAGAACTGGAGTTATTTTCAGATATTAAATCTCCTGAAGGGGCATATACATAGGATAACCACTCTCTTGTAGGGGAACTTATATCTTTAATAGTTATTACAGCAAGATACCCCTTGTCATCTATAATCGCCCTATCAAATTGCCCCTTGTGAACTCCATATTTGTATAGTACCTTCTTTTCATGATTAAACACAAAGAGCTTATTATCCACAGTTCTAATTGATATCATGTTACCAGAAGAACTAATTTGCGATATACCTGAATTAATTGAGTCAAGTAAAACTGATTTATTAGAATTTATATCAGGCCTATAGACATTTCCATTTCGTGTAAAATAAATAACGTCGTTATCCTTAATATCTACGTGCACTATACTATCTTCAGAATTAAAAGAAATATTATATAAATCACCAGGATTTCCTGAAACGGCGGACATTGAAATAATAAATATTAGGGCCCCTAATACGAGTGATTCTGCTTTCATGAATAACTACCTGAAAGTAGATATTTAAAACTAATGGTGTTTAAATTGAATGAAAAAACACTAAAAAATTATTATTTATCTCTAATAGTTAAAGCTTTTTCAATACAAACGTGCGCCTCTTCATGCCTTCCAAGTCTTCCAAGAGAAACTCCTTTATTGTACCATGCATCTGCATAGTTCGGATTTATATCAATTGCCTTGTCGTAGTAAGTTATTGCTTCGGTGTAATTTTTTTGATTTTGAAGTACAATCCCTTTATTGTACCATGCATCTGCATAGTTCGGATTTATATCAATTGCCTTGTCGTAGTAAGTTATTGCTTCGGTGTAATTTTTTTGAGCGTATGATTTCAATCCTTTTTTTACCCATGCATATGCTAGATATTCCTTAGATTTATTATGATTTGGATTAATCTCTAAAGCTTTTTCAAAACTAGCTATTGCTTCGTCATAATTTTCTTGACCATATAATCTGACACCTTCATTGTAATATTTTTCGGGATTTGGTATCATTGAGAAGGCCAAAATAATCAGAGTTCCCAATAATAAAAATAGGATCCCGAATAAAGAAACAATTAATTTATTAGAACTAGATTTTTTATTGTGATTATAATAACTATTTTGAGGGTAATTATTAGTTTTGCGCTTAGGTTTTGCCATTTTTTTATTAATAATAGGTGGGCTATCCGAATATATCTGGGTCTTTGTCTCTATTGGAATTGTATCAGAGTATATTTGGGTCTTGTTCTCTCGGGTAAGATCTTCATAGTATATGGGAGTTATAGATTCGTTATAGTTCTCTCTACCGCAATAAGGGCATACGCCCTCGTTCGTGTTAATTATTTTTTGGCATTTTTTACATATAGTCTTTAGCTTAGAATTGCATTTGGGACACCTTATAGAATACTCATCAATCGTAGCATTGCAATAAGGGCAAAATGAAGTATGCATATAACCAATTTTGTATATACGTGTATATAAGAATATGGAAAACATGCAAAATATTATTTTTTGTTTTTTGGGTGTACTGGAGATGCTTTCTCACGAACTAATTTGATAATCTTAAGGAGCTCTTCTTTATCGATCGAATCAATATCAACGAATTTCAAGTGGCGCATTGTCTTTCCAGTACCTTGAAACAATTTAACTTCTTCTGGGTTTAATCCAATAATCGAGAAACCCATGTTAATATGTTTTGGGAGGTTTGCGATGTAGTATAGATCATCATAGCACATTACCCCATATTCCATTTTTTCGTTTAGCCCTGGAACTGCTTCAATTAGAATCTCTCTTAATTTTTCCATTATTTTACTTCTATCCGGAGTTTGCTTTTCCAAATATATCTTTACTAGCGGATGCATTTCAATACCTATAATTATTGAATTTTCAAACATATAAAGATATGGAAAAAATAATTCTATCTACAATCTAAGAACTCTTCTATATCTTTTATGAATTTCAATGTTCCTTCCTCTATCTCTTTTGTTAGAGCATCTAGATCTCTGAAATCTGGGTTGGGCACTATGATTTCCTCAATAATAGAGTCAACACCTTCTGTGTTAGGCACAATAGTATGTTTATCCCAATCAGTTTCTTTGAATAGTTTCCAGTATTCTGTCTGAATCTGCTTGTTTTGTCCTGAGAGCCAGACTTCAAATCTAACTGTGTCATGAATGAAAACTATAGCAATCTTCAGCTTTCGATCCTTCAATGATTCGGGAGAAAAGGAAAAATATGTCATGTCCATATATCCATAATAAAGACCCGATACAAAATAATCTGGATAATTGTTTTTGAAGTGCGTCCTGAGATCCATTATATATTCCATCAAAACCCTGTATGCCCTGCTAACGGCGCCCTTCTTCATCTCTTTTCTATATTCGCCCACGTACTCGTGAAATGATTCCATAACCAAACCATTTTTTAATATTCTTATATATTTTCTGCTATATAAGATGTACATATCGGCAGAACCCAAAATTTTATATATTAGTTGAAATTGATTATTAACGTCCAATAATGGTGAAAATATGAAAAAAATCATAAATATCATTCTTATATGCGTTCTTTTTTGTAGTATTTTTATAGGACTAAATTCTGTTTCAGCGACAGACGGCGATAAAAAGTGGGAATATAATGTCCCTTTCACAATAATATCCTCGCCCTCTATCGGGGCAGATGGAACGATATATCTAGGAAGTTCAGATAGCAATTTATACGCCATAAATCCAGATGGGACAAAGAAATGGACCTTTCCGGCAGGAAGTCAGGTAAGATCTTCCCCTGCCATCGGCACTGATGGCACTATTTATTTTGGTACTCATGCTGGTAAAGTGTATGCGGTAAATCCAAACGGAGCAAAGAAATGGGAAGTATCAACAAGTGAAACTATATACTCGTCACCTGCAATAGGTAGTGACGGTACCATATATATTGGTAGCCGTAAATCTGATTACTCAAATGGAACGCTCCATGCAATAGCTTCAGATGGAACTTACAAATGGGGTTACATTACTGGAGGGCAGGGCATTGATATATCTTCTCCAGCCATAGGGCCTGATGGAACTATATATGTTGGAGGTAATCATGAACTCTACGCTGTGAAGCCCGATGGCTCTGAGAAATGGAAATGCACCATATTTAATTTGAACAGTAAATCATCTCCTGTAGTCGGAAAAGATGGAACAATATATATCGCTGGCCAAAATAGTAATCAATTACATGCAGTAAACCCTAACGGCACAACAAAATGGAACAGCTCGCTAGGTGGAATGATAAGTGCCTCACCGGCAATAGGAAGTGATGGGACTATCTATATAGGTGTTGCAGATGGTGTCGGAGGGCTTTGTGCGGTAAACCCCACCAACGGCATTATCAAATGGAAACTTACCACTATACCTAAGATATATTATTCTTCAGCAGCAATAGGTCCAGACAATAAAATCTATGTTGGTGCTGGAAATGACCTATATGCCATATCCCCGGAAGGAGCAGTTTTATGGAATTTCCCCACAAGTAATGGTATTTGGTCATCCCCCGCGATAGGATCTGATGGAACTATATACATAAACAGCTTTGATGACAAACTTTATGCAATACAAAGTAACTCTAAATGGACAGAAAAAGATAATGCATATATTATGAACGTATATGCAAATTCGCCTTGGCCAAAATTCGGGCAGAATAATTTCAACTTGCACAGATTGATTCCTGCCCCGTCTACAGTGAATAAGTCTTTACCCATGGAATGGATACTAAAGATACTCAAAGGAAACCAAGAAGAATAAATATATTTTTTCTATTATTCTTTTATTAAGTAAATAGAAATAGATTTATATCAATATTTTTTAGTGTGCTTAGTTAATATAAAACTGGAATAAAATAAATATTTGAGTGGCGCTAATGATTTCAACTAAAAATCTGACAAAGAAATTTGAAAATTTAACAGCAGTTGATAATCTTAATCTAGAAATAAAAGAAGGAGAAATATTTGGACTGCTTGGACCAAATGGAGCAGGAAAGACAACTACAATTTTTATGCTAACAACTCTAAAGCCACCGACATCCGGAACTGCAACAATTAATGGTTATGACATAGTTAAAGACTCAGACAAAGTTAGAAAATCTATAGGAATTGTATTTCAAGACCCAAGCTCCGATGAGATATTGACCGGCTATGAGAATTTGAAGCTCCATGGATGGCTTTATGATATGCCTGACGATTTGAAAGAGCGAAGAATAAAAGAAGTCCTTGAGCTTGTTGATTTAACAAATAGAAAAGATGATCTGGTGAAGAAATACTCTGGAGGGATGAGACGACGACTGGAACTAGCACGAGGACTTATGCATCATCCGAGGGTATTATTTTTGGACGAGCCGACACTAGGTCTTGACCCTCAATCACGCGATTATATCTGGTCATATATAGAAAAACTAGCAAAAGAAGAAAAAATTACCATTGTCTTAACTACGCATTACATGGACGAAGCTGACAAACTGTGCGATAGGCTTGCAATAATTGATTATGGCAAAATCGTTGTTTTGGGAACCCCAGATGACCTAAAGAAAGAATTAGGTGGGGACATCATCAAATTGAGGGGAAAGAGCCTAAACCTCGAGCCATTAAAGAATTTAATTTATGTAAAGAATATTGCTGCCTCTAGCGATGAGGTATTTTTAACTGTTGAAGATGCCAATATGCATATCCAGGATATCTTAAATACCGTCGGAAAGGTTGACTCTACTGAAATACGTTCACCCACACTTGACGATGTATTTATTCATTATACCGGTAGGGGGATAAGAGAAGATTCACCTGAAGGTAGTTGGGCAGAAAAAGCGATGCATGTGAGAGGGAAAAGATGAGCGAATTAAAAGGGATATATGCACTATGGTATAGAGAGATCAAAGTATTTTCAAGAGAAAGGTCAAGAATAATTTCATCTATTGTAAATCCAATTCTCTGGCTTCTAATAATCGGAGGCGGCCTTGGATCTGCAGTTTCATTTACTGGAGTATTTAATCAAATAGATTATCAATCATTTATTTATCCAGGTATACTGATCCAAACTGCTTTGTTTTCTTCAGTATTCTTTGGAGTTTATATCGTATGGGACAAAAAAATAGATTTCATGAAAGAAGTACTTGTATCACCTCTGAGAAGAACGTCCCTCTTCGTTGGGAAGATACTTGGAGGTTCTACCGATACTTTAATTCAGATAATTATTTTGATCTGTATAGGATTTGTATTTGTCTCCGTTGGGATAATGCCAGGCCTTAATTTAAATCTCATCTCTATCCTTATTTCAATGGCATTTTTATTTATGACAACAGTTGCACTGGTGAGTATCGGCCTCATAATTGGCTCTCAAATGGAAAGCCCTGAGGGATTCCAGTTAATCGGAAGTTTTCTAATTTTCCCGCTGTTCTTTTTATCAGGGGCTCTTTTTCCGATAAGTAATCTGCCTTCTTGGCTATCCCCGTTCATTTTTGTTAATCCTGTTACCTATGCTGTGGATGGGATAAGGGGGGCATTGATCGGGATCTCCCAGTTCAACATTGCCTTTGATTTTTTAATAATAAGTGTCTTTGCAATTGTTATGATCCTTTTTGGCACATATGCATTCAAAAAAATGAAAATTTAATTATTAATCAAAAGCGATCCATTAATTTAGGAGCAATTTCTTTTTCCATAATCTTAAATATAAAGAAATCAATAGTAATAGTGGGTAAAATGAAGAAGATACTCTTATTTATATTTGCTCTATTTGGACTACTCATTAGCTTGGGTTGTTTGCTCCAAGTTATATAGGGTTATCAATGACATATTATTAGATTGTATAATTGTTTTTTTAAGTCTCTATATTCTCTAAACTTGGATCTAGTTGTTTTGCCCTCTCGAAACACTCTTGGGATTCTTCATATTTTCCAATCTTATTGAGGATTACCCCCTTATTCCACCAGGCTTTTGTATGATTTGGATCTATAGAAATAACTTTGTCATAGCTTTGTATTGCTTCTTCATACCTTCCAAGTGTACTTAGTGTAACAGCTTTGTTGTACCAAGCATCGGCAAAATTAGGATCTATTTGGGAGGCTTTATCAAACTTTTCTAGGGCGCCTAGATACTTTCCTTGCTTATATAATGTGAAACCTTCTGCGTAATATGTCTGCGCCTCTTTTGGGTCTGTTTCAATTGTTTCTTGGATTTGAGGTTCAGGTTCCTTATCCAGAGTAGATTCAGGTATTATTGTTTGTTCAACTTGAGTCTGATTTTCTGTTGTGCACCCAATAAAGGCTACCAACATGGCTATTGTCACTAGTACAGCTATTCTTTTTTCCATGATTATGGTGCCATTTTATCATATATAAATAATATGGAGGTACATTCATACCCAATTTGAGGGCCTATTTATAATAAAACTTATATAATGCATATTTATTAATAATATTTACCCAAAAAGGCGATTTAATGGATTTTGATAGTAATCGAAACGATAATTGGGAGATGGACACTCTAGCCTATAAGGAAACATATACAAAAAAGATAACTTTAGCTGGAAGAGATGGAAAAAAATACACCTATAAACTTTGGTTAATTGCAGAGGACAAGCCTTGTGGAAGATGTGCTGGGGTAAGGTTCAGGTATTTTGTAGATGTTTTAGGAATTAATAATGAATGGATTCATTTGCCTGCATATGACGACAACTATTACTGTTCAAATCATGATTGCGAAGAGGATGGGTTGAAACCTCTAGAATTTGAAAAACTGTTCAGGAAAATTCAACAGGGTGCTGAAAACATAAATCTTGACTGATTTCTTCTTATTTCATATCTAAATTTAATAAATTTTATAAATTAATAATACATTTACTTTTTCGGCTGCTAATAGCCAAATAAAGGAAGTAATTAAAATGTATGGTGAAGGAAGAGGTGGCCACGGTAGAGGCCCACGTGAAATGCACAAGGCAACATGTTCAAGTTGTGGAGCGGAAACTGAAGTACCATTCGAGCCTGATGGAACAAAGCCTGTTTACTGCAGGGAATGTTTCCAGAAGAAAAATCCAAGAGGCCCAGGCGGACCAAGAGGTAGACAGGGTAGAGGCCCACGTGAAATGCACAAGGCAACATGTTCAAGTTGTGGAGCGGAAACTGAAGTACCATTCGAGCCTGATGGAACAAAGCCTGTTTACTGCAGGGAATGTTTCCAGAAGAAAAATCCAAGAAGATAAAGAATTTTAGTAAAAGGTTATTTTCTGGATATAAGATGACCTTTTATTTTTTATATTTAATTATATATTGTCTTAGTCTTCTTCGATCTCTTGGAATGGATTTACAATTTTTATAGAATATCTAACTGGGTCCGATTTTTCTTTGTCTTCATTATTTTTAATTATTGTAAGTGTATCATTTTTTAATTCTATGGCCATATCTTTTGACATTAATTCAACATAGTATTTATCAGAATTAGTTCCTTCAGACGTTCCTAAGATTACATTAGCTATGCCAAAGCAGTCTAAAATATCATTTGCTATTATCCCTGGCAAATTTACAATCTTTCTTATGATCCTATAATTTCCATCTCTACCTATTTTTGTCCAATTTGTGATATATATCGCCATTTTTTCACCTATTTTGATAATCCTTTATTCTATTTAACTATGAGTACTCTTTTAAGACAAAAATTATATTTGGCATTCATAGTATCCTCTATGATTTTATCGTTTTGTTATTGGGGTAATGATAAAAGATAACCACCTTATTAGCCCTTCCATACTGTTACCTTTTTTACAAAGTCTATTTGGGCAGCAATTGCCTTTTCAAAAGATTCTCCTTTGTAAAGATCAAAATGGCCAATTGGATATTTAATGACTGTTACCTTCTCTTTTAATATCTCGGCAACTCTTTTATAAGAATCTGGGGATACAAGAGTATCCTTCTCGCATATAATCAGTAGTACAGGACATCTAACTTTAGGGGCAGTTTTTATAGGGTCTGGCCCAGGTGGGATAAGTAAGCTCCTCGCACATAACTTATTGATAAAATAGTCAGATTCAGAAAAAATATTTTCATATCCAGCAAATGCTTCTGGGGCATTCAAAAAAGCTAAGGTTCTAGGTCTCCCAACAATCGGTATATAATGTGGAGGCAAACCAAACCTCGAACGCCCTTTGTCCCTTTGAGCATGTATAAAGAGTTTTATGAAATACCCTCTTCCTTCTCTTTCAAAAATAATCTTGTCATCTTTGCTATGGTCTAGACTTGGGCACTGGGCTATAACGCCTGCAATTTTTTCATCTGCGGATGCTGCATTGATTCCATATCCACCTGCTGCAGAGGTGCTCCACAGCACAATCTTATCACCGTTTATTTTTTTATTGTCCCTTACATAATTGATAACGGCCCTAAGGTCTTCTTGCTGTTTTTTTCCGTGAAACAGTTGTCTTGGCTCACCTCCACTTTCACCGAAATAACGGTAGTCATAGGTGATTGCAGCAATTCCATTTTTTGCAAATCGAACGGCATAAGGCTCTAACAATACATCCTTTGTTCCCCCAAATCCAGTGCTTAAAATAACACAAGGCACAGGTTTGTTTGTATTTAGGGGCATATATAACCACGCACTGATAAATGTATCATCTATGTCTATATTAACGTCCTGCCTACACTTTGGTACGGTTTTTTCTACTTTTTTCTTCTTAATTAGCTCTGGCTCAACTGAAATACCGGGATAAAAAATAACCACTGCCAAGTAAGATAATATAATCCCCAAAAGAATCAACAAAATCTGTAATAACATCTTAATAGACCCCTATACCCCATATATGAGGTAGTTATTATTAAATTAATCTTTCTTATACAAAGATTATAATTTTCTTCCACAACTTTCACAATAGACCCCACCTGGTTTTGCTTCTTTTCCGCAATATGTGCAAAAGGTATGAATGTTTTTTATTTTGGCTCCGCAACTATTACAAAATATCTTAGCATTATGTAAAGGTACACCACAGTTAGGACATCTATTTTGACTTTTGACCGAAGACACTTTAATTGAAGGAGTTTTAAGTGAGTGTATTTTCATAACGTTTGCTTTTTTGACCCTAGGTAGAGCTACTAACAAAAGTATACCAACAACAATCAATACAATAGCAATTGGAAGTATTGTACTAAGACCACTTAGCATAGTGCTAGAGGTGTAGAAAGGCTCATCTTCCCACCATCTATCATACGTGTTTACATCAAAGGACACAGGATTAGAAGGAACGCCATTTGGAGGGACAGTTGCTTTTTGACCAGCATTTACAGTGACTGTTTTCCTGTTTTTTACATCTGAAACCTTAACAGTTCCATCAAAGACAGTAAAAGATGAGGTACCATCTTCTTTGACAGCCACCTCATACTCAGTTCCATAAACACCCGTACACGCATGTCCAGTCCGAATCCCTAGATTATACCCTTCAGTAGTTGTATAATACCACTTTTGTGATGTATATGGTAAGTATATATCACCTCTCCACATCAATATATTTCTTCCATCGTACTTAAGACGCGTACCTGGACGGATACTTGCACGAGCCCCATCTTGTGCAAATTTTAAAGCTGCATATCCTGAACCAGAATCTGAAGAAGATGTTTCAATAATATCACCTTCTTTAAGTTTTAATATTTCACCTTTGTTCAGTTTTTTTCCATTGACAGTTATTTCTCCATATACTGCATCTAAATATATATTTTTATCACTAGGGTCTGCTTTGTAATAGGAAACATGAACTTCAACTTGATCCCATGCTTCGCCACCCTTCCCATCTTTTGTCTTTACAGAAATAGAGTAAATACCTTGAACAGGTTTATTTAACTCAAAAGTTGAACTTTTAGAATTTGGTTTTGACTTAGAATTAAGGCTAAATCCTCTATACCACTCATAACTCAATTTGTCCCCGTCCGGGTCAGAGGCATCTACTGAGAATATTATAGTATCATTTACAGTTGGATTTTTAGGAGAATATGTTATTTTAACTTCGGGAGGGTGATTTTCAGGAGACATTCCTGCTATTTTTTGGTCAATTAAATCTTTCGCATATTTCTCTAGGGCATCTACTGCCTTTGCAGTGCTGTCGCTGTAACCGCCATAAGATATACTAACTATAAAAATATCACGATAAACGAAGACAGTCATTCCCGCATAGCTAAAATCAAGGCTATCATCCGATTTTAATACAGGTACTTTCTGGATGTAACTCATTCTTGTAGAAGATCTTTCATCCCTAATAATTACTGGCCTATGACCATTGATTTCATAGGTGGGGAGTACTATCGGGGTCCAGGATTCATTACTCCAGAGTTCTTTGAGCCTCTTAATACTATTTGAGGCTTCTGAACTATTTTTATAACATTTAATTTCCATTTCAAATGCTGTATCTCTGCCAGTCCCTGAATCTTTAGTATATGTGCATCTTAATCCAGAATGCCTATCAGCTGCGCCCCATATATTGGTAGTATATATCCCAGAAGTATGTTTAGTTAGTTGAATCCCCAAAGAATTTAATTCTTTGCAGACACAATCACTGTTGGCATCAAATAAAACAGCATAATCTTCCCCTAATACTCCGCCTATTGGTACTAGGAACAATAATATTATGAGGAATATAACAAAGATTTTATTTATAACTTTTTTGAAGTATAATATTTTGGATATAACGGAAATGATATAATCTTTATAATCTTTTTCCATTAATACACCCGTATATAATAATCATACCCTGTATAATAATCTTACTATCAATACAGAATAAAAAGTAGAAAAGAAAAAAATTAAAACTGAAATCAGAACAATTTGCTCAGTTCTTCAGACATTTTTATAATCTGTTTTTCTTTGTCTTTGTTCCATACGATTATTCCAGAGCCACATATATCTCCGCCTTTGGATTCACAGATTTTCTTCATCTGCCCAATAGCTTGATTTCCCCCTGTACTAGCAAAAGGTAAACCTTTAGTTACAAAGCATGCGATCTTCTTATCCCCTAGAGAGTGAATTTGGGACATGTAGGCGTTCATAGCTGGACAGAGAGAAAAAGCATTGACCGGTGCTCCAAATACAATTGCATCGTATTTCTCAAGATTTGGATTTCTTTGAATCTGAATCTTATTTATATCAGTCTGTTTTTCATCAATTACTTCTATTCTCTCAATATTTGCAGAATTTCCTGCATTTTCAAGAGCTTTCTGCACCTTTTCAGCTACAGAGTAAGTATTTCCTGTTTTTGAATATACTATTATTCCAACTTTCATTTTGATCCTTCCTAACTAATATATTAATTAAAATTAAATTGGGAGTCCTGCCTTCTCATCTGAAGTTGAGTAAAATATATCGGTTACTTCGATTAAAAGGGCCCCTTTTGCGGGATACCTGTCTCCTTTTGCTTTCATCCATTTTCTTGCTTCCTCGTATATTGGTCCCTCTGTTAGATATTTACAATTACCTTTAATCTGATAAGCTTCTTTTTCCCTAATAATAGCTATTGATACCCTTGGATTCTCCAAGATGTTCTTTAACGTTTTTTTCATGAAATTATCAACTACAATTATAGTTTCATCGTCCAAAAGATACTTGGCGCCAATATATGAACAGTTTGGCTCTCCATTTTTTGAAGCTGTTGCAAGTTGGTGGAACCTTTCTTTTTCGAATATCTCCTTGACATTAGAAGGTATCTTCATAATTTACACCATTTTTACTTATCAAACATCGCATATAAATACTTCGTGGCATCATAAATAAATTAATATATCTAAAAATTTTATTTGTTTTAGTCTATTCATTTCACAAGGATTATTATGAAAAAGGAACAAAATAAAGAATTAGCAAAAAATGTTGATGAATATTTGGACAATCTGCCTCCAAAAGTAAAAGAAACTCTTGAAAATATACGTAGTGAAATCAAAAAAGCTGCACCTATGGCCGAAGAAGTGATAAGTTATCGTATACCAACTTATAAGTACAAGGGTGCATTAGTTCATTTTATGGCACATGAAAAATATTGTAGTTTCTTTGTTGTAAACAAATCAATCTTAGAGGTATTCAAAGATGAACTAAAAGATTTTGAAACTTCTGGAACAACTATCCATTTCACAGTGGAAAAATCTCTCCCTTTGAATATAGTTGAAAGAATAGTTAAAGAAAGAATCAGACAAAATGAAATGGTAAATAAAAAAAAGTAATTTAAGAGCCGACTTCTGCAATTATTACAACATAGTTTTTGCCATATTTTTTAGCGCATTTTGGGCAGGTAGTGTACCACATATACCATTTATTGATTTCAAGTTTTTTCTTCTTTGCATATTCTTTAAAATCCTCACACCATTTGCCAGTGTCTCCAAATGGGCCTTCGTATACTTTACTCAGGAACTTTCCGCTTAGAGTGACATTTTCTGCACCAGGAATCTCCTTGTTTACTGCAAGATAAAGATCCATGTTAAACTTTGAAGTGTGATCTGAAAGACATAGTGCATCTGGCATTTTTGCATTGGCTTTTTCTACTTTTTCGGTTAGTCTACTTATTACACTTCCAAAATTTATCGGCATGAAGAAAAGTGTGAATACTCTGTCCTTCACAAATCTTTTATTTTTCCACTCAAATACTTTCCCATCCCAAGGTTTTGGATCAAACTTAGGACAACATTCTTCTTCACTCATAAAATCCTCTTTAACGAAATAAGAATGAATTTCATATCTATAAATCTTGCGGAATATTATTGTTTAATAATTCAATCAGAGGGTAGTCTATTACAAAATTCATAGAATATAATTGGCCACCAGTCAACCTCATCGTTCTCCATGTCCTCACCATATTCAATACCATTTCTTACTATAATCAAGTTTTTATCCGGACATATATAAATGAATTGACCAAAATTACCAAGGGCGAAGAAATCATAGCTGTTTTCGTCCCTTTTTATGCCCCACCACATCCCAGAATAATAAGTAGAGTAATCCCTGAATAATGAAACGTCCGGATAATATCCTTGCGCGCTGGGAAAATATGGCTGAGTTGATAATTCTACCCAATCTTTAGAGATAATTTGATTTCCATTCCAGTTGCCTTTATTCAAATACAATCTGCCAAATTTGGCAAAGTCTATGGCTCTTGAGTTGATTCCACTCTCCATCTTCTCAAAATTAAATTCGTCTGTACTCCAAGAACCGTTATACTCCATGCCTATTGGATTCCATATCTTATCTTGAAGGTAGATATAAACTGGTTGCTTAGTTGATCTCTCTAGGATAATTCCTAAAAGAAGAGGATGATAGTTATTATATTCAAATTTAGTTTCAGGAGAATATTCAATCTGAGTTTTCTCAATAGCAAGTTTTCTCAAATCGGCTGCATAGTAGGTGTTTCTACCGTCAGATTTAGAATCGTATTTAATTCCAGAAGACATGTGGAGAAGATCTATTATTCTTATCTTGCTAAACCTTTCATCCCTCTCATTTAATTCAGGGATGTAGTCAGTTATAGGGTCATAAACTGAATTGATGTATCCCTCATCTATAGCTATTCCAATCAAAGCAGAAGTAAATGATTTTGCAACAGAAAAAGATGTCACAATCGAGTCTCTGTCATAACCATTATAATATTCTTCGAATAGTATCTTGTCGTCCTTTATGACAATAAATGAAGATGTTTTAGTTTTCTCAAGGAACATATCCAGATCTCCGATTTTCTGGTTATCCCCATACCCGATATCTCTAAAAGTTTCTTTGACAAGTTCTTCTGAATAATTCTTCTCAAATTCAAAGTAAGGTTCCGATGCAATCAAACTATGATAAGGGAATACCTTGTAGTGATTTACATTAGCATCTCCAAATCGGAAGTCTCTACCGATAATGGTATTGGAATTGAAAAGTATGAATAGAGAAATAGCGGATAGTATTAATAATATTACTACAAGCTTAAGTATCTTCTTAATCATGGGGCCCTCGGAAATAATAATTACATACATTTATGTCAACAAATATTTAAACTTATTCATTAAAAAAGTACAAAAAGTATAAGCAAGCATTGATTTTATTATGAAAAATGGATATCCTAAATTTATCAAAATAGCGGATAACTGGAAAAATGCCTTTGGAAAATATGAATAAAAAATCATCGACTTAGCAATATCAAAAACATTCCAATACCTATAATCAAGAAGATCATACTTGTGATCAATAGATTTTTCATCATCTTTAGTTGGCCCATTGTCTTAGGTTTTCTTAAGCCGCCAAATGAAACTGCCATTGATAAGCCTATTCCGATTCCTGCAGGGATACCAAATAAAGCATTTTTGAATACATTCTGCCCATATAATAATCCCAATGCAATTCCAACTGCAAGCCAGATCATCATAGACTTACTAAATTCTACCCGCTCTGGTACCAAAGCATCTTTGTCTTCTCTTATTGGTATCTTTATCAACGAAAGAAGTATATATACGCCCATTATAACAACCATTGCACCAATAATCATAGAAATGTTCTGAAGATCTGCCATGAAGAGAATTAGTTCTTCTTTTTTAAAAGGGTAGTGGTTAAAAGAAAATGAAAAATAAAAATAAATTTATGAAACTACGAAGTCTATAGTCATTGTATCAAACACTCCATTTGGAGAGTATGCTATCAAAGTCACTTTATAAGTGCCTGATGGAACGTTTGGATCTACTGTAAATGAGGCAGAATACGTACCGATATTGTGTGCAGTAATTTTTTGCGAATCTGGAGAAACTGATACAGTCATCCCTTCAGGTAAACCTTCGAATCTGACTCTCGAATCGTTCTGAGTAAAGAACCCCCTGTTCTCAACTTGGATCATTGCTTGCTGGACACCTGGGGAGATTGTGAGCGATGAAAGGATCTTGCCGTCTTGTATGATGATTGGCCCTCCTGCTATCGAAAGTGTTTCTATGTCGACCTTTGGATAGAGAATTGTAGAAGGTAACGATGGCTTCGGGGTACAGTCGTAACAGCACTTCTGCTCTAGGGTAAATGTCATAGAACCATCACCTTCGATGGTAATAGTTCTTGGAACTCCTTGATTTACATATACAATTCCTGGAACTTCTTCGAAAGGTTTTTCACCGTTGTACCAGACTACCCATTGCATACAACCAGGGTAAACACTGGGGTATCCCTCCAAACAGTTTTCATTAAACTGATAAGATCTACCATTTATAATTACAGTTCCATCGATACTATGTATATCCATTATGATAATCTCGTTATTATTGCATGCATAGTTAGGGGGCACTTCATAGCCATTACAAGGAATTGAACAATCAACTGAGGGATTGTTACCACAATTCCTTACATCATAACAGCAAGGTTTTTTTATATCTAAATTTGCCTCTTTCAAGATATTGGTTTGATTACATGACGGCGGAGTTTGGAAAAAAGTTCTAGAGTTTGTACATGATGGAACAATTAAAGTCAGCCTAGGGATATGTCCATTTCCATTGACAGCGAAAACCCCATTTAAACCATAAGTATATGGAGTAAGACTATTATACCCTTCATAAACATAGCAATCACTATTTTCTGTCTGCACCACTTGGTCCAAAATTGTATTGCCATTATAGCAAACTAAATCTTTTGCATAGCATCCTTTGACTTGGGCATCGTATATTTCCATCCAGTAAGGACTATACCAAGTAGTAAATATTTGGCACCATTGGAATCCTTCGAGAGCACAACATGGAGACAAACAGCTTGCACATTCTGCTGGGATGTTGTCACATAAAAATGGCGGATATTCCCTGCATTGGCAATGATCATGGCACCAGCAAAAATGAGGAACGTTTCTACAAGTACATTGGTCAGCTACACATTGTTGGCATTGTGAAGGTAATGTATCATTACAAATGTAGTTAAGTTTTTGTCCGAGCGCTAAAGAAAGCATAGATGTTAATAAAATCAGGATTGATAATAAAATCAATAGTTTTTTCATTAAATCACAATCCTAGATTCGACTATGATAATAGTCATTTAATAATAATATTTGTTCTATTTATCTTTTTCGGTGAATATTATCCCACAAGTATAAATATTTAATTGGATATAGGATTACTGTGAAAAAATGGAAATATATAAAGAATTTATTCTTAAGCACTCAATAGAGATTATGGTACCTTCAGAGAAGCTCTGGGATTTTTTTTATAACATTGAAAATAATTACATACTCTGGCATCCTAAAGATCATATACAGTTCAAATGGAAAAAAGGAAATCCACTTGAAGTTGGATCAACTATTTATTCGGAACAGACTATGGGTGGAGAAACTGGAAAACTTAAAGGCGTCTGTAGTGAAATCATTCCATACAGAAAAATAGCATTCAATTTTGACTTTCCTACCTCCTTTATGTGCCCTAGGATTGAATGGTTGATCGAGCCTAAAGGAAAAAACTCAATCTTTACAGCATTGACATATTATAGATTTGGGAAATTGTTCCTTAGATTAAACAAGGACAAAGTTGACCATATTCTAGAGACTACTGAAGAGCATATGAAAGAAGAAGGAAAAAATTTGAAAAGAATCCTAGAAAATTTATAGTATTCTATCTATAGAAAGACCAAACAGTAAAAACTATATACATAGAAATCAAAATATATTGCATGTTTGTCCCTTCAGGAAACAAATTATCTATAGCTAACTCCATTACTTATCTTAGGGTCATTCTTATTGTTTTTTTGATTTACTTCGCATATGCCAAGAATCTTCTAGCCTTCTCCATAGTATTCTATACTTGTGGAATATCAGATTATTTAGATGGCCCAATATCAAGAAAAATGAAATCTGAATCTGAGCTTGGATCTCACCTTGATTTTATGGCAGACGGTATTTTATTCCTATTATCTTTTCTCTTTATTTATTTAATTAAGCCAGAAATATATACCGATAATCGAATAGCCTATTCTATATTTTTATTAGCTTTCTTATTTGAGAGAATATTGTTCGTAATAAAAAATCGTGGGCGCTCCAGAATTCATACATATTCGGCAAAACTTTTCATAGGTTTTTATTATTTCTTCCTGCCAGTCATATTCTTTCTTGATTCATATAGGATACTTTTGTATATACTTCTAATTTTGGGTTCTTGGGCTTTTATCGAACTTTCTTTACTATATCTACTTTACCCAGATGATAATTCTGATAGGAAATCCATTTTTAGCGATAGAAATAATCCTTCTTATTTTATAGCTACATTGCCTATGCGGATAATATTGTTGCCATTCTTATTATATTTCGTTTATTTAAATCATTACATACTCTTTCTGCTAGCCTTTATTATCTCTGTATTACTAGATTTTGTTGATTTCTCTTTTATTAATAGGATCAAGGCAGATTCTCAGAATCAAAGAATAATCTATCAGTTTGCAAATGACTATTATATAATCATAATTTTGATATTTGCTATGCTAAATGAACTATCTTTTCAACTGCCCGGTATATTTCTTTACGAACTTATAGTACTCATAATAATAATGCTAATAAAAAAAAGTATTTCAAAAAATTCGAATTCAGATCCGATTATTGTCCCTGAGAAAATATTTCTTTTTACCACATACGCATTCTTGCCATTAATAATTACTCTAAGAAATAACAATGTATTATTTACACTTATAATACTGGCAGTATTATTTTCAATAATCCAGTATTCGACTCATGCCAAACATGTGAAGTCTGATTCTAGCACATCACCTGATTGACTAAATGCTCTTGCCCTGCAACCCCCGCACAAAACTTTATATTTGCAGCTTCCACATTTGCCTTTCAGATTTTCTCTGTTTCTCAGTGACATCAAAGTTTGATTTTCCCTCCATACATTCAAAATATCATCGATGAGAATATTCCCTAGTTTGACTCTAAAAAAGGGGCATGGTAAAATATCCCCTGAAGTTGTTATAGCTATGATAAATCTTCCAGCAAAGCATCCCCCAACATATTCTAAGAGGTGTTCAGATTTATTCAATTTGGTAAATCCAATTTGCTTGAGTTCATAACTTTCGCCAGTTTGCATAGCGTAATGAAGTCTTGCCACCTCGGGCGCCTGGAGTATTGTTATTTCTTTGAAATATGGATCGTATTCTCTTCTTTTTATTATCATTTCACTGATTAATTTTTCTTTTTGATTATTACTTAGGCTCAATTTATCTTCTTCATTTGACATTGGAATGTAGTTAAAAAAGCTACATACATCACAGTTAATCGATTTGGCAAGCTTTAGAAAATCTTCAACTTCATCTTTTACAATGCTAGTCATTGTGATTGCAAGCCCAACGCACAATCCAGAGTCTTTACAGTACCTAACGGCATCAATTGCTTTCTTGAATGAGCCTTTTCTCCTATGAAAATCATTTTTCTCTTCGTTTGAGCTAAAGATGCTTATATCGATATATTTTAGCCCAGTTGAGTAAAGTTTTTTTGCTATTTTTTGATCAATCATTGTTCCATTGGTCGCTAGAGATGTACTCATTTCTTTGGCATTAGCATATTCTAAAAGGGTGAAAAAATCTTTTCTTAAAAGAGGCTCTCCGCCTGAAAATGATAAAGAAGCGACACCTGCATCGCTAAGCTTATCAATAATATTTACCCACTGATCAGTTGTTAGCTCTTTATGCCCACCTACCTTATTGATGTAGCAGTAACTACAATCTAGATTACAATTCTTCGTTATTTCAAGGACAGCTGATAGAGGAACGCTTGATATTAGGGGTTTTCTGATTCCATACTCTAAAACTCCTCGCAAAAGAGAATTCATACTTCTCGCATATGAAGGAATATTATAATCGTCGCTTAGCTTTGAGAAGGATAAAAATGAATCAGAAATAAATTTAGAATTATGTTTAATGAATAAATTAATACCTGGCCTATAATATTTATAGATGCGATTACATCTATCACATTTATCCATCTCTTCATTAGCCAAGATATTTTTCAAAATCTGTTCTAAAACTGACAAGTTACATGTTTTGCACTTGTCAGTGAGTAATCTTAAAGAATATTTCGCTATTGGATTTGATGTTATTAGAGATAAAGCTACATTTCTAAAATATATAGATTTGACATTATCACCCACATATATTCAAGAAGGGAAAATAAATACTTATTGGTTAATCAAGTTATATTAAAATAATTATCAATTGCCAAAGCTGCAGATAGTACACTTGCTATAGCCACAATAGTACCTGCCAGTGAGTACTTTCTATAAGATACTATTTTATCTGAAGGCGTTGGGCAAGCTAAAGCTTCAATTGTAATTCCAATGTAGTGGCCAAATAACAGCCCTATTATAACAAAGACAAAATGATTAAACGCTAAACTAATCAAAATACCAATAAAAATACCTACGATAATCCCAAACAGAATTCCATCGCCTCTATTTGGCCTTAATCCTGGCCTCATAGAAGTTCTATTATTGCATGCAAGTGCAGAAGTTTTTATAATAGCAAATATTACTAATATTAGAAAATAATTGTTCATAGGTATCTATAATTATTGAGCTTTGTTATTTATATTAATTTCTTTGTATATCATTTTTAGATATTTTTATATAGTTTAAAGTAGATAATATAAAGGATTATATGAAAAAGAAAAAAAGATCTGATGAGGGTAATAAGGAAAATTATGCATTTAACACTAGGAAGAAAGAAAAAAGAACTAAGAAAAATAAACCACTATAATAATATTAATTAATCCTAGTAGTTCTTATAATAATTATTAGTGACAGTTATCTATGTATAATAAATTGATGTTATACTATCTTGCCATTAAACATGAAAATTTATAAAAGGCTCCTTTGATTATTTTTTTGTGAAAGTCATGAAAGTACTTATAAAACAAGAAGAATGTATCATATGCGGAAATTGCAGTTCAACCTGTCCTGATGTTTTTGTTCTAGAGCCAGGAGAAAGTTCTAAAATAACTAAAAAATATCGTGGAAATATTGATTCTGAAGGAGAAGTTGACAATACTTTAATTGATTGTGTTAAGTCAGCCGTTGATTCATGCCCCGTGAGTATAATATCTATTGAATAATGATTAATTAATATTATTAATCTTTGATTTACTTGCATCTACCATAGCTTTTATGTTTTCATTAGGAGTAAATGGTGGAGTTCCACATGCTGGTGCTAGGATATTTATGCCGTCCACCATATCTCTTAATGATTGTGTATAAACTTTTTCAGGTGCTCCTTGCATTATTACCGGTATTGTTTCTACACTACCGACTAGTGTAATTCTATCTCCAAGGCCGATCTTAGCTTCTTTTACAGAAGTTCCAGGGGCCTCAAATGAGAATGCGTCGAATCCGGTATGTGGAATTCTGTCCATGTATCCTCTTGTGTCGCCACAGATGTGTAGCATGGATACAACATCCTTTGTTTCCTTAGTTAGTCTTCTGTATCTTGGTTCAAGGAAGTACTGGAAGTCTTTTGGGTCTAATAAATCCCCCGATGCCGTAGGGTCTGGCATAGAAAATCCATCGACACCACTTGAATCGAGAGAGTTTCTAATTATTTCTATACAAAGATCAGTACAAATATCAAGACAAGCTTCAAATTTCTTCTCTTCTTGTTTTGACCACATTAATATTCTGTCAACACCGAAAAGGTGGCCAGCAATAGTCATTGGGCCTGTAACTGCCCTTAGAACTGGTACTTCTTTTTCATACTTATCAACTAAAACTTTAGCTGAACTCTCTACAATTGGATTTCTTCCTTTTGATATAACGTCTTTAGGCATATTATACTCTATCGGATTCGCCTTTTCAAGAACATGTCTTTTAACGGAGGGATGTCTTATATCTGTTCCAAGGTCTATTTCTGCCCCAAGCATTGTTGCCTCGGATACTAAATCGTTGTGAGAATAGAGAACATCAATGCCCCAAACTGTCCACCTTCCCTCTTGGAACTGTGCCATGACCTTTGAATCAGTCTGACATGCGGGCCAAGTTACATTTGTTGAGTCCATTAATTCTTTACAGTAGTTTGAAAATGTCATTACAGGTACTCTATCCACTCTACCACCAGTCATAGCGGACATAAATCTTCTATATGGTGTCATTTCCCTTAATGCCAAATAATTCACCTTGTTAATTATTTATAGACAATACTATATAAAAATATAGAAAGAATTAAATAACTATTAAATTATCTACTTTAATCTTTATAGGTGTTCTATTGACAAATGTTTATTTTATACATATGCCTTCCCCCACTGAAACAGAAAAAATCAGCAATGGAGCAAAAGTTCTCCTAAAGAAACTTGTCGAAGATGAAAGAGTTTCTCTAGATAGATATATCCCTTTGAAGGTTCACTTTGGGGAAAAAGGAAATCTTACTTTTATCAAATCTGAGAATTATGAAGGCATAATAAATTTTCTAGAAGATAATGGAATCAAATCATCTTTTATTGAAACAAATGTTTTGTATAGAGGCCAAAGAACAACAAAGAAAGATCATATCAAACTTGCATTAAAGCATGGATTTACTCAACTACCAATTCTTATAGCCGATGGCGATATTGGAGAAGATTACGATGAAGTTGAGATAAGCATGAAAAATTTAAAGACGTGCAAAGTCGCAAAGGAAATCTCTAAGCAGAAACAGATGATAGTATTATCTCATTTCAAGGGACATATTGGGGCTGGATTTGGTGGTGCAATAAAACAACTAGGAATGGGCTGTGCTGCTAGAGGAGGGAAGCTTGAACAGCATTCAAATACTGTCCCAATACTCAATTTTCTTCAGTGCAAAAAATGTAAAAAATGTGTTCAAACATGCCCCTCTGACGCAATCAAGATAGGACTTATATCAAGAATTGATAAGGGGAAATGTATAGGTTGTGCCGCCTGTATATCAGTATGCCCTCACGGAACTATGAAAATTAATTGGACTGGATCTGTTTCGAGAAAATTTTATGAGAGAATGGCTGAATATGCTTATGCAGCTCAAAAAGGTAAGCAAATTATATTCATATCTTTTGCCTTGAATATAACAAAAAACTGTGACTGCGAAGGTCATGCGATGAAACCTTTTGTGAGGGATTTAGGGATATTTGCTTCAACAGACCCCGTAGCAATAGATATGGCATGCCTTGACAAACTATCTCAGAGAGAGGACAGAACTGTTTTTAGAAGAGGAAGGTATATCCTAGATTACAGCGAGAAGATTGGTTTAGGAACAAAACATTATAATCTAATTGAAATAAAATAATTCAAACATCTACAACAACTCTCGCTGGTATTGCCTCTAGATTTTCGACGCTTAATGGAAAACAGTATACCATAAATGATTCTTTTTTAATTAAATCCAAGTTAGTAAGATTCTCAATTATAAATACCCCTTTACTTGCAAGGTATCTATCATAGATTCCGTGATTCTTACCCTTTCCTAATCCCAAAGCGTCGATTCCAACCATATTTATCCCCTTTCCTACCAAGAAATCAAGAACTTCAAAAGATAGTTCGGGATGGTTATAGTAATCATTGCTCTCTATTTTATTACTCCAGTTAGTTTTGAAAAAAACAAAGTCACCTTTTTTTACTAGATTTGGATTATTAATATGTTCCATCAAAATTTGACTTTCTTTAACATTGGAGATGTCTATCAAAACTCCCCTACCTATGAGTCTATCTACTTCTATCAAATTATCTTTCACAATAGTATCAATATGTGTCCCTATATGGGCAGGGGTATTAATAATCGAAGTACTGTATTCGCCTTCGTTCTCATGATAGCATTTAATCGAGGTAATAGAAAATGGTGGAGAACCCCCTCTAAATACCATCCCTTCTTTTAATTTTAAAGAAACATCGATTAGCATACTTTCACTTATAAACTGAATTTATCTATTATACCATTTTGAAGCTGGAACGCCACCCTTTCCCCAGTTAGCCTTCGGTATTTCAGTTATCAATACCTCAACAGCGTCGAGAGGCGCACCAATTATCTCGCTTACAGAATTAGAAACTTCTTGAATTAATCTTTCATTTTTCTTTTCATCTGTATTTTCTTTCCATATGTATATTTCAACTAGCGGAATAATATCACCACTAAATTAAGGATAATACTTAATA
>ENA-UPTA01000242-UPTA01000242.1-activated-sludge-metagenome-genome-assembly--contig:-NODE-242-length-63219-cov-8.317982_pt1 | contig 63219 bp, 86 predicted proteins | sample MGYA00238184_ERZ773361 | MGnify/ENA primary metagenome ERZ773361 (study PRJEB29100, sample SAMN05720205) | activated sludge metagenome | isolation source: anaerobic digester from wastewater... | reverse complement strand
AAAATGAGTGGAGATATAGTAACCGTTGTCACATCAACAAGAAAAAAAGACGATAATCTTTACAGAACAATAAAAAAAGCGTTTTCACATCCAAAAACACAAATTTTGATATATGAAAACGATAATCAAATGTCATTGGCTCAGGTCTATAATAAAGGTCTGGAAGAAAGTGTTAATGATATTGTTGTTTTCATGCACGATGATATCATAATTACCTCAACTAATGTCGGTCATAAAGTATGTCAGTTATTTCAGAAATTTCCTGATTATGGTATTATTGGAGTTGCAGGAACAACCGATCTTGTTAATGGACGTTGGTGGGAAATTAGAAAATCAATGCACGGAAGAGTTGGACACACTCAGAATGGTAAAACATGGACAAACAAATATTCCAAAGAAGCATACGTTGATAAATTAAAAGATGTTGTTTGTGTTGATGGTGTGTTCTTTATGGTGAATAAAAATAAAATCAAATCAAAATTCGATGAAGATTTTAAAGGTTTCCATTTCTATGATATACCATTTTGTGTACAGAATTATCTCGATGGTGTTAAGATTGGCGTAACCACAAGAATAGATATTGTTCATAAATCTGTCGGTATGACCAACGACCAATGGGAACAAAATAAGGTGTTTTTTGAACAAAAATTCAGAGACCATCTTCCAATCAAAATGACGAATAATAAAAGTCTCACAGAAAAATTAAATTATACCAGAGATAGTATTGGCGTTGGTATGGTTACTTATAATGCGCCAGACAGAATAAAACAATCAGCATTTACAATCCCACAATGGGTTAAAAACTTTGTAATTGTTAATGACGGAACACCTTACGACCCTTCAGTATATCCACTTAACGCACACATCATCCAACATGAGACAAACAAATCTGTAGGTGTGGCAAAAAACAGCGCAATAAAATATCTTCTTGAACAAGGATGTGAACATATTTTCATTATTGAGGACGACATTTTATTACAAACAGAAGATGTTTTTGATATTTACATCAAAACATCGCTTGAAACAGGTATTAAACATTTGAACTATGCTCTACAAGGACCTGCCAATAAAAAGGGTTCTAAAGGTTTTAATAACCTAGATGAAAGAGCTCTACAAAACGACCTTAAAGAACCAAATCCAAGACAGATTATAAAGTATCCGAATGATATTGAGATTGCTCTTTATCCTAACTGTGTTGGTGCATTTTCATATTTCCAAAGAGAAGTTCTTGAAGATGTCGGTGGATTTGATGAATATTACCGAAATGCAGGAGAACATCTTGACCACACACTTGCAATATTCAAAAAGGGTTATACTACCCCTTATTGGTGGTTTGCTGATGTAGCAAATTCTGATAGATATATTAAAGACATTGAAGGATGTATGGAAAACTCAACTATCGCAAAATCACCTGATTGGAAAGATAATTATCAAAGGAGTTTCTTACATTTTGCGAAGAAATATGGGTTTGGTCCAACTCAAGTTCCCGATAGTAAACCCGAACAGGTTCAACAGTCTTTAAATTATCTTATTCAAAATAGATAAGAAAAATTTTGGAAATTTCAAAACTATTTATATATTTGCATAAAGTTCTTTGATTTAATGGGGGTGACCTGGCTTTGACTGACGTTCAAATGGTAGGTGGGCACGTGGTCAGATATCATCTATGACCTAAAACAACGGTGGTAACAATTAAACGGCAACGTTTACACAAACATGGAAGCGGTGGGCTTGCTCGCAACTTCTAAAGTAGCTGCGTAGTCACAGACGAAACACTACAAGGGGTCGATGAACATATAACCTAGCAACAGAAGTTCCAACAAAGGTTGATACTACCCGCTAAATGTATCAAAAGTCTCGTTTGAGGCGCTACTTTAATACAAGTGAACCTTCCACAGTTTCGGGTAACAATGGCAAAATAGGAATCCGATATTTGTTGATTATGAATAATCAAATAAACGTGTAGTCCATTTATGATTTAGCGGACAACACCGCAGTTCGACTCTGCGCACCTCCACCTAAATTGTTAAAAATCAAGGAGTTATAGAAATATAACTCCTTTTTTTTATATTTTCGGCGATCAAATTACACAATTCCCATGTCATTTTATCGGACATGTTGTTTTTCATCCAATTTATCGCTCTAGAAACCCATCTAATATTACCTTTAACATAACCTTTTGAACTATCAATTCTATAATTGTGGAGATGTTATTTGTTTTTTTAAAAAAATGTATTTATATTTGACACGCCATGACGTTACACATAAAATATATGGGTCAACGCTAATCGGGCTCAAATGTGTAATATCGAAAAAGGTGCTTTGCAGAGCACCTTTTTTTTTGAGTATCAGAACAATATAGTAATTTTTGCACAATAACATTAATCACTATATCGTGCAAAAACTATGTTATTATATTGTAAATCAGAATGATTGAGTAAAATTTGCATAATTGTATCGGTTATGAAATCATGCAAAACGAACAAAGAGGACCGAAGCCCTCTTTGCCGAGAAATTTGAACAACCTCCTTTTCGTTTTATAATCTTTATCGTTACATGGCGACCAAACCATGCACTCGATTATAAATATCAAATCCTCTCCTTTTATTTACCGTATAAGACTTTTTCTTTCGCTTTTTCTATGTCAGTATTTCCTATACTTTTCATCCAACTATTTAACCATCTTGTTTCAGCATCATTCAATGGAGGTCCAACATATTTTCTGTCTCTTCTTACATTATTAAGAATGGCTTTCTGACGATCTATTGGCGGTTGTGTTGATGGTCTTAAACCTGTATCAAGTTTCGGAGCAACACTTGGTATTGCTGCGGGTTTTATCGGTTGTACTCTTTCAATAGGCTTTTCACGTTCTGGCGTTGCTGTCTGTGCAGGTGTTCCAAATTTATTACATCTAGCTAACACATCTCTGTATATATCTTCAGTAATACCACCTGAAATATCATAACCGACTTCTTTCAGTTTAGCTGATGTAATCGGCCCAAAATTACCTGTCTGGTATTTTTCTGGTAATCCTAGACATAGTTGAATTTCTCTAATTCTATCATTGTGACATCCAAACTGGAATGGCATCGCTTCACACCAAGAATATTTTGATTTCCCTGCGCCACCGCCACCTGGAGTTGTGCTATCGCCATCCCATGTAATTACGATATTATCAAGTGGTTTTCCGCCGCCAGCTCCAGCTTCGCCGCCTTCTGTTCCTGCTTCGACTTCAGCTGCTTTTGATTGTAATAACGCAAGTAAGTTTTTACGTGCAAGAATTCCGCGTTGGTCAAGACCTGTGGTTACGCTCTGAACATCATTGATAAGATTTCTTCCATGTAATCTTTCATAGTCTTGTTGAATTAAAGTAATAGCATCCTGTCCATCGTATTTAGCATCTTTAACTCTATTAAGAATACGATATATCGTTTGTAAGTCTCCTCTATCAATATTACCTTTTAGATTACGTGCAGTTCTTCTTACTAATCTATCAACTCTACCAGCATTAATATCCTGTTCAATTAAGATGTTTTCAAATATATCAGATAACGCATCATTTTCTTCTTGAACTATCTCAGCCGTTTCACCCTTACATTGCCATCTACCCTTTCTTTTTCCATTGGCATACGTAACAGTATTGTTCATATAAAATTTCAATCCACCTGCTTTATCATATTCTTCTTCTCCTGTTTGTGTCAAAACAATGACAGGGTCACCTTCAGTTGCTGAAGTCGATTCTAATGTACATCCAGGTTTACTTAGTAAATCACCAATACATGGAGGCATTTTTGTAGCTTCTTCTTCGCCTGGCTTAAGTCTCTTACGAAGAGCGTTAATACCAGCTATTGTTAATCCAGCAAGAAGACCTAATCCTGCCAATTTTAATATCCAAACAGTTTTAAGTGCCTTCCATACTTTTGGCAAAATCGGTTTTGGTTTAACTGTGGGCTTAACAGGTGGCGGTGGTGTAGGTGTTGTACCTCCTGGCTTGGTAGGCGGAACTTTACCTAAAGCCTTAGCCTGAAGTTCAGCAAATTTATCTCTTGCGTATATCTCATTCCTATTTTTTATTGCTGTAACCTCTTTTTTGGTTAATGCTCTACCATTTTTAATTGCATCATCAGACGCTAATTTCAAATCTCTCGCCGTCATCATCTTTCGATATTCATCGGCTTTACGTCCCATCGTACCAGTAACACCAAATTGTTTGAAATCTGATCTAACAGCCTCTGCGAAACGTTTCTTTAAAATGGACATTTCTTCATTCATTCCTTTTGCTGCTAAAGCGGCATCAAGACCTACCAACTCGGCAATTTTAGCGTCTGTAGCACTAAGAGCTGCACGTGTACCTTTAGCGCCTTTTGTGACTGCTTTAGTACCTTTACTTCCAGCCTTACTGGCAGCAGTTCTAGCTGTTCGTTTAACCGCACCCGCTTGCTCGGAAATCGTATCGAATATTTTAGTTAACGTTAATGAATTCATATATTTATTTTTTAATTTTTATACTCCAGCAAATACACTTTCAATTGCTTTAATGTTTTGTAATTCAAGATCTGACATACCTGTTGGTACTACTCTGCTAGGTTTTGAAAATACTTTTTCAGCTCCTTTTTCAATTCCATAAATCATACCGCCAGTTGTTGTTCCTGCTTTAGTTGCGGCTAAACCTTTCGTTCCTATTAATGATTTTAAACTTTCAACAAGTTTAGACATTATACTTGATATTTTACCAAGAATCCCACTCAAAAATTTAGCGCCAGCAGGAAACTTTGATGATAAAAATTTCTGAGCATTACTCATCATTTTTGGAACTTTAGATGATCCATTTATAATTGATTGAACAACACCTTTTAATTTTGGATTTTTAGCAAAGAACTTAGCAGCTTGTTCAGGGGTTTTTAATGCTTTCAGAGGAGCAAATGACATTTTAGCCCCTTTGGCTATCGCCCCCGTTGAAACTAAACCTAAAACATCAAACCCTAATGTTAAAAACTTCATCCACATTGGATCATTTTGTTCTTCTGCAGGCCAATCATTGGTTGTTATTTGATAAACATCCAATGCTGTAATTAATGCCCAAGGTATCCATTGAACACCCTTTCCTATACCTGTAGCAACAAGTATTGCATCTATTGTTATACCTATTGCACTATAAAGAGCATCTTTTAATTTTCTTAGTACATATCTAACACCTTTAGCTAACAAAGATATTATTTCTCCCCATTCACCTTCGGAAATTGCGATTCCGAATTTTTTAACACCTTCCCATGATGTTTTAGTAAAATCAGCAATACCCTGACCTGCGCTTTTAAACTGTCTACCTACCCATGTGTTATCAAGAAATCCAGCTTCAAGAAGTATGTCTCTTAAGCCATATAAATTTTCTTTCCCCTCTAAAATAGGTAAAGAAATAATATTTTCTCTGATTTCTTTATATTCGTTATCTTTTAATCTTATATTTTGAAAAATATTTTTAAATACATCGATGGAACTCCAAACATTACCCAAAGTTCTTTGTTCTTGCATATCAAAAACTTCGTCATGTATCAAATAATATCTACCATCAACCGTGATGCATGCCTCAAAGATATAATCACGCTTCGGATATATAATTTCGTACATTTTCATTTATAATGTCTATATTTTTATATAAATATCTTACCTTAATGGATTGGCTTTACCTCTTTGTTTTACTCTATCATCCATTGGTTTATTTCCAATTGGATTTGCTGGACCTCTAGTTACTCCACTTTCCCAACGATTAACCTCTGGATATGCAGGAAAATCCATTTGTCCTTTACCTTCAGCCCCTGTTGATGCACCACCTGGAGCAGTACTAGAAGGCCCAGATGAATATGGTGATGACATGCTTGAAGAAGAAGTCGAACTTGAAGTTGAACTTGAAGTTGATGATGATGCCGTATCTGATGACGATTTCACATCTTGTTCATCAATTTCTTCGCTCTTTTTAAGTATCCTACTAAGTTGTTTTTCGGTAATAATCATTTTCATACCATATAAATAGTAAAAAAGTAAGATAAATAGTGAAAAAACCTCAAAATGAGTAAAAAAACATTGAAAAATGTTTGGCAGTCTCATAAAAAGTTTTTATCTTTACATGGTAAACCAATTAAAATTGAAAAAGATGAAAAAGTTCTTATTTTTACTCTTAGTTCCGTTTCTTTTCGGATGTGAAATGTACCTAGAAGAAAGTGAAGTACATTTAACAGGCAGAGAATGGTTTTTCACAGACTATCAAATTGTAGTAACGAGATCAATTTCAGATGTTACCGTTATTAAGGATGAAACAGTTTGTATCACTGCTTTTGGCGAACAAAGTTATTTTGGCGATGGAATTCTTATGCAACAGAACTACGATTATGCATTAGAAGATAGAAGGTTCATCAAAGGAGCTACGATATGGGAATTCGATGATAATAACTATACATTGTATATTAATCGGAATACAGATATGAGATTTCCCGTTGTATATCCGTCATATATGAGAACCGAACATACTCAAATGCGTGTCGAAAATCCAACCAATGGCGCCGTCACAAATTATACATTCTTTACTGATGCTATGGGTGCTAATTATCCGTTAAAGCTCACATTAACGTCTCCACCCATTGTTAGTGATTTACTTCTTTCAAATGGAATGAGAGACAAAGCTGTTACGGTTCAGATTATATTAATTTTTACAAGATAGTTACTCGTCATAGATAGTAGAATCTATCTTTTTTGCGAATAATTTAATAAGCTGTCCTGCTTTAGCATTTGCTTCATCTTCAATGGGACCTCCAATATCTGGGGGTCTCACTTTTAATTTACCGTCTTCCCATTGTTTATGATGAGTTAATTCATGCGCGATACTTCTCATAATATCGACCATCATTCTATTCCCACAATAAACTTTCATGACTTTATTTTCTTTACCATAGTCATAATTTGCTGTTGTTTTAATATCCTTTTTATTATCAGTTAAAACAACCGTAGGGACATGTTTAATCCCAAGTTCGTTTTTTACAAACTTGACAAAATCAGTAACTTTTTCTTTTTGATTATTTTTTAACATGTTCAGCTAAATTATGTTGTACAGTAACGGGGTTCATGGCAATTCCTCCGACGTTTAATATTTCATAATGTAAATGTGCACCTGTCGTTCTACCTCGCATAGGATCTTTAGGACCACCACCACTATATCCAATTAATTGACCTTTTTTAACTTGACTTCCCTGACTAACTACAATCTGTCTTAAATGACAAAATTTAGTATATACGCTTCCATGATTTAATTTAATAAAACCACCACAAGGATTTGGTGTTGTGTCTCTTGCCGATTCTACAGTTCCATCTAATGGTGCATATACTGGCGACCCTGATGGTGCAGAAATATCAATACCTTTATGGTCTCTACTAGCGCCAGCAACATTTCTTAAACCAAACTCACTACTGATAGGCATTTTTTTACCTAATGGATGCATCATTTCATTACCTTGAGGAATATAATCAGCAAATTGTTCATCATCAGAATAAGAACTTTTTACTGCATCCATATTAACATTTTGATTACCAGCTATAAGTTTCGCAAGTCTTCCTAAATTTGGCGCATCCTTTTGAATGTCTATATCTGCTTCGGTTAATTTGGTGATTAACCCTTTAACCTGTTGTTCTGTTAATCTAACTTTCATATGTCTATAAATATATTACTTATGTCAATTATGGTATTTATATATAATATGTCGATAAATTTTTTACTACAGGCAATTAGGATAATTCATATCGGTAATTATGACGATACTGAAGTAAGAATGATTTACGATTATTTAAGAAACCTTGACAATTCCACTTTAATTGATTATTTTAATGCAAATTCTGTTTTACACTACCACAATGATCTTGAAATATATATCGAAGTGATTAACGGAATGTTAAAAATTCTTGAAGAAAAAGAAGAATATGAAAAATGTCAAGTTTTATTGAATAAAAAAGAAGAGTCATTAGACATAATGAAAATTAATATTGATGAATATGAGCATAATTGAAATGTCGGAAGAAGAAAAAAATGCTATTCGTAAACAGCACGAAGAAGCAACAAAAAGATTCTATCAGAAGATTGCTGATGATAAATCTGGATTGAAGAAGCCGAAAGAAGAAAAGAAAGAAGAAAAGAAAAAATAATTAATTCTCTCTTCTTTCTTCTGGCTTATACCAAACAATCCTATCGTGCCATATTGGTGAGGCCAGCAATAACCCCGAATGTATTTTACCCTCTTTTGTGAGTTGATAGATATGGGAACTCCATGTTTGTTCATATGGATGCGCCCATGTAGTATCTATAAACATTTTCTGATTACCTTTTTTAGAAACTATCATCGGCCAATTACAATAATTCACATCTCCAATCAAATATGATAATCCATGAAATGATTTAACATGTTTATAATTTGCTGGTGGTGAATTAGGATCTAGTCCCGTTATTGGTAGTTGATCATAATCTGGCCAATCACGAGTACGAATACTCTGCGGCACATTATACCAAGGTAATGATTTATCGTTATCAAAATAAACTTCAGTAAATGATAACTTCAAGAAATCAAAATCTTCTTTTAATGCGATTTTATGTACAAGATTATATAAATGAGGAACATATTTTCTAAATCCATTTCTACAAAATTGACCATTAAAATCTTCAGAATTTATACACATATCATCTTCAAAGAAAAACATATAATCAGCATCAGATTCGTGGAAATGTTCTGCTGCTTTCTGTCTACCTCCACATATACCTGTATTACGTTCCATTTTGATATATTCAAACCCATATTTCTCTGCAATTGATTTATTACCAATAACCGCATCTTCATCAGTTGAATTGTCAATTAAAACCAGATGCGGTTTCTCTAGCCATTCAGGTACTTTTTCCATTGTATCAATGGTGTGTTGTAATTGTTGAGGAAAATTAAATGTAAGAATATAGAGATTGGTTTTAAGTTTTGATATGTCATAATCACCAACTGTTCTAATTTTTGAAAGTCTTTCAGGAATTGGCTCAATTACAACATTATCTTTCAATAGTGCGTCTATAAATTTAACGATTAGACCATTATCATCAAGAGAATATCTTTTATATATATGTGGTTCTCTATATGACATAATAGCAAATATACTTTCCTCAGTACCCATAAATCCTTCAGAAAGAGTTCTATCTAACGTCGAATAATATGTTCCATTTGCTGCATTAATAGCTTCTTTTGTTCCACCAAATAATCCACCCCTACAAACGTATTTAACAGTATCTCCAGCAAATTTATTCATTCCTTTAAAATCAAATCCATGAATTTCATCTGTTGCTTCGTATGGATATGACAGGAATAAAAAATTATTAAGATGGGGAATTATCTTATCAAGTACACGATCATTGATAAAGAAATTTTCATAAACTGTATTTGTAATCCCAGCATCGAGCCATATAAAATATTTTGTATCAAATGGGTTCCAGATTGTTGCATCATTAAGAAGAAACATTTTGGATTGCACAATTGGATTATACCATTCAAGAACTGCTTGTGGACTTGATGTTAACCATCCATATTCACCTGTTCGATTAAACCAGTTGGGGTCTGTTCTTATTTTTTGTGTTCTATCCCAAAATGGTCTATACATATTCTTTATGTACTCTAAATTTGCAACTTTTACGTAAGTATTTTCTTTACTTCTCTTTTCCCAAACCAAATATTCATACTCCTGTGGAATATAGATAAACATATTAACTGGGAAATCTAAGAACCTTTTAAAATGTTCGATATAATGATCAAAACTTCTGCCTGGCCTATTAATATCCCATAATCCTGTTACTACTGTGAGGTCCTTATTCATATCGTTTATCATACTTTCCATAAAATCCGTGTTTAATATTTTATTATAATTCTAAAATTCCCATTATATGTTTTAACCTAACACTTGGATGTGAATATTTTTCATAATATTCTCTTCCGTTTTTAGTAATAAAATTAAGAAAATCAATATCGTCTTTAACTTCCAAAAATCTTTTCTTATATGCCTCGACGTATAGTTCACCGCCTTCTCTATCACTATCTACACTCCATGGGAACGGTGACCTGTCAACTGCGATATAATGATAATTAGGTATTAACGGCGGATTTAATTGTGTCATGAACTCCAATCTTAACATTGGAACTCCCGTTGCTAAGTACTCAAAATCTCTATACGCCACTTCACCCGCACACGGACAAGCAAATCCAATTTTATACTTAATCATTTCTCTCATATAACCGACATGATTTAAGCTAGGATTGGTTGGATTACAAATACCAATATCTCTTAATCTTTTCACGTCATATCTCCAAGCGTCATTACCCATAAAAAACATTTCATCAATTAGTTTTTCATGTCCTATGAATTTTCTCAAATGATAAAAATAATCATAATTAGTTGCGGGATCATATGGTATCCAAGAGCTTTCAAGTAATTTAAATGTAAAGTCGAAAGGGTTAAATCCTTTTGGAAAGAAATTACCTGTTTGAAAAAATATAATTCTGTCTTCAGGATTACCTCTCTTTTTAAATGGAGCTAGGACAGAACCAGGTCTATCGGCCCATGTTATACCCTTCAAAATATCTTTCTCTTCGTCATAGATAAACATTTCACAATCAGGTAAATCATAATCAAATTCTTTAACATACCCTGGATTAACATCAGACGAAATAATGTCAGCATTATATGTTTCTTTAAGATATAATAAAATTTCTATAAAGAAATCATTCCATCCATGATGGTAATACGGTGATATTGGTAATGTGCAATATATTTTCATTTCTTTTTAAAATAATAATCTTCAATTATTAAACCATCCATTTCACTTTCTTCAAAAATTTTAAAAGCGTCTTTTAATGTTGATAATATCGGCTTTCCTGCAACATTAAATGATGTATTTAATAACACACCAACTCCAGATTTTTTCTCAAATTCAGTTAGTATATTATATAACCACTCATTTTGTTCTTTTGTTACTGTCTGAATTCTTGCAGTACCATCAACATGTGTTATCGCAACAAGTTTCTCTCTCCATTCTTCACGAACTTTTGGACAAAAACTCATCCATTGACTTTCTCCTTCCCACTCAAAATATTTTGACACATCTTCAAGTCGAACAACAGGGGCAAATGGCCTATACCATTCTCTATGCTTAACCTTTTCATTTAATATATCTTTCATATTCGATATTGTTGGATTGCACAAAATACTTCTATTACCCAACGCTCGAGGCCCATGTTCACTTTTTCCTCTCGCAACTCCTATAATTTTACCATCATTAAGTTCAGAAGTGATTTTATCTACATCAAAGAAATCTGTTTTAAAAAATTCTTTTTCATGTGTATAATGCGATAAAGAATTAATGTCTAATAATGGTAGTCCTGAATATGTTAGGTCTATTTGTTTCTGTGGCCTCAGGTTACCCAACATTAATCCTAATGCAATACCACAATCATTTGGGTCTGGGCCAACAAAAATGGGTCTATTAAATTCTTGTTTCAGCCTGGTATTAAGTAAAATATTTAAACCACATCCACCAGTTATACAAATAGGTAGATTTGAATATTCATTCATAAAAGGAACTGCTATTTCCAAAAAACATTCTTCAAACGCTCTCTGCGATGTTGCCGCAATGTCCCAAGCTAATTCTCCTTCAAGCCTTTTATTTATATCAAAGCTAACACCAATTTTTTTACCTAAATCATCCATATTGAATTCAAAGTTCAATCTTCCATCAGCATATCCACCATTAGGTCCTGATTTATAAAAGTCGATAAAATAAGGTAGCCATTCCTGACGAACAGTTCCATATGAAGATAGTCCCATTATTTTACCTGGATACACCAAATTACCTTCAGATATGTCTTCATGTTTTATATCATTTAAATAATGGGCAAAAACCATATAAGGAAATCCCAAATCGTAATGAATATTAGGTTTTGTAGGATTAAAAATAACTTTTATTGGTTTAACAGATGTTTCTCTATTTCCTATATAAACACAGAAGAAAGCATCATCACCACCTCCATCAAAACTAAAAATCAATGCGTTCTGAAATGGCGATTGATAAAAAGAACCAGCGGCATGTGCTTGATGATGATGAATATTCTGAATATAATTCTTAGCAGGAATATATCGTTCCAAATGATAATATTTTTCTAAGACGACCTGTGTGTTAAGAAAATAACAATTATCAAATTCCTTTATACCAAAGTATTCTGTTAAGAATTTCGGAATGTACTTAGCATAGAATAGTATATCCGAATACCTTGGACATTTATATTGTGCAATTCCGCCATTTTTATAATTAAGAAATCTTTCGACTTCTAATACCAACTCAATGTTACCATCTTTTTCTACAACATAACTGGCATTATGTGACCCATAAAACGATATGTTAATCATAATTAAATCTTAATTTCTACTCTTTCAGCCCATCCACGCGTATCACTATACCCCCAGAAAACAACCCTAGACGGATTTTTATCTGTTAGAAACATTTCTTCATAATGAATGGGTTTCCCGTTTATCATAAAATCAGTTAATTGTGTCCCTTCAATCGACTTACTAAAAATACCTATTCCATTTTCATCATCAAATGCAATTAGAATAAATCGATAATCATTAGCAGGTAATTGATACCTTTCTATATTAACTAGGTGATAAAAGGAAAACATGAAAGAATTTTCCCATTCTTCTTCATTTTCTATAACAGGATTTGGAGGAAATTTACAGTCTGATGTATATTTTTGGAACGATTTTTTCTTAAAATGTATTCCTGCGTACTTTTCATAGTCTCGTATAGTTCTTACAGTACCAATATCATAACCTGTCAAATCAAAACCGTTATCTTCGGTTCTAAGTAATTGTCTAATCTTGGCTCGAGCTTTATCCTGTTTTGGGCCAAACGTATAATCCCCCTTTTTATATTGATCATCCCAAAGTAATATACCATTTCGTTCTGTTCTCATAGTTGCGTGCCATATGACGCATCTATGTGGATGAAATAAGTCATATCCATGAGTAAATGATCTCACAGTCAAATTAATTTCTTCACCGCTAAATAAAATATCAGGGTCATGACGTACTTCTCGTGCCCATTTATTGGGACCAAAAGCAAAATGTCCCGATAAGAAACGTGCAGGAAATGGTTTTGTTAAAGATTGCCAATTTGGAATACCTCTTGGTCTTATGAAAATAGTACCAAAAGGATAAAAACTTGCGGCTTCAGATAACCAAGGCTCCATAACTCTTGCTTTGGGATCATTGAACGGATCGTAATATGGTAAATAACCGCAAATTAATGGGTTATATCCTTCTTCTTTTAAATCATAATACCAATTAAGTAGAATGGTGTCCCAATCTTTAATAAACCTATGATGTGAGTCTAATTGACACACAAAGTCCTCATCTGTCAAAAGTGTGTCATTAATGACAGCTCTTGCATACGGTAAACCTTTAGCATCAGTATAGAGCATATCGTGAATTTTAAATCGCGGATCATTACGATATTCGTCAACGTTATCAAATCCATCATCAGGATTATATTGTCTACAAATACCAAAATGTATCCTTTCAGGATATGTTGCATTTTCTAAAGCACTTTTAATTGTTGGAACTAATTCAGGTTCTCTATATGCAGGAAGATGAATTAATATTGTTTCTGTATTATGTAATTTGGATGCGTCCATATACTCGGAAACATCGATGTCTATTTTTTTCATGTTTTAATATAAATTTCCAGTTATTCTTTGGCACCATCCTTTTGATTCACTATATGGCCAAACAACCCAATACTTAGGTTGGAATGATGTATGAAACTCTCTCCATATTTTACAATATCCATCGGGGTCACTCATTAATGCTGCGATTTCATTTTTATCAGCATCTTTTCTGAATAGTGTGCTGTCTGAGCCATCCCCAGTATCTTCTCTATGAAATGCAACAACCCAGAATGAATAATCCTTCTCAGGAACTAAATCAAATCCAACATCAATACAATGTTTGAAAATCCTAACGAAAGACTTTTCATATTCTTCATCGGAAAGTTGTGGGTTAGGTGGCATTTTCTTATCTAAGGTATATTGTTGAACGGATCTTCTTCTAAAAGATACTCCTGAATACCTTTCATAATCTTCAAGAGATCTAACTTTTCCGAAATCATAAGGACCAAAATCTTCATCTCTTACCGCCCCGTCCATTTGGAATAATTTTCTATTTCTTGCAAAAGATTCGTTATTTTTTATATACCATTCTTTAACATCGTCCCATTGTTTCTTTTTATTTTTTCGTGTATACTCGTGCCAGATAACAACTCTGTGAGGATGAAATAAATCGTAACCCCAAGTATATGCCCTGACACTAATTGAAACTTCTTCACCATGAAAATAATAAGTTGGATCGTGAGGTACTTCTTTTACGAACTGTCCTGTTGTGAAGGCGAAATGTGCCGAATAAAATCTTGCAGGTATCGGTTCGTTCAGTTCCATAAAATTATCAATTGTCGAAGGCATTGTATGAACAACGCCTTCAGGCGCAAATCTATCAAAATGCATGGTCCATGGAATATTTATTCTTCCCTGTGGGTCATTAGTTGGTTCATAGGACGGAATATACCCTGTTATTAACGGTTTTTCGTGTCCCTTTTCACGTAATTGATTATACATATTGATTAACTGTTCGTCCCAATCTTGACTAAATCTATGATGAGAATCTAACTGAAGTGTATACTCTTCATTATCATATTGTTTTTGTAATAAATTCCTTGCCCAGCAAACACCCTGAGAAGACAGATAATTAATATCAATAATCTTGAAACGTTCATCATCTTTAAATTCAGTTAAATCGTCCCAAATATCTTCGGGAGAATGTTGCCATGCAATAGAAAAAACCAAATTCTCTGGGTATTTGGCTTTACTAACGCAATCTCTTAATGTGGGGAGCAGTTCAGGATCACGATAGGAAGCCAACTGTATGAAAATCTTATTTTTTTTCATTTAATTTTATTAGATTTTGATTGATTATCATTGCACCAAAGTGGTTGTAAATTACTGTAATGGCACAATTCATATATTTCTTTTTCGTTTTTGCCCGAGTCTAATGGAATAATATGGTCTATATGCCATCCATAATAACCATAATTCTCCCACGACATACCATTGTCGAATTGTTTTTCAAGATGAATTTTTAATTCATTCGGAGAACATCCAACTATATCAAAAGTTTTATTTGTTTTGGATATATTTCTGATGGATAAAAATTTGCATATTCTACCTCTGATATTATGTTTTATTTTGTTCAACGGATCCGATCGTCTTAGTTTTACGGTATATTCATTCAATCGAATTCTGTTTTTTTCGCAATACGCCTTTCTTTTTAATTTCATAATTTCTTGATTTTTATCGCGATATTTTTTCCGTGTTTCTTTTAATTTTTCGGGATTTGATTTCACATAAGATTCGCGTATAGCTTTTGCTTTGTTTTTATTGTTTTTATACCAATTTTTTTGGAACGTTTTAATCTTTGTAAGATTATTTTTTCTATATGATCTACCATACTCCTTACAACAACTCTTACACATATGAAAATTTTTGTAAAAATCATCAAATTCTTTCTCTAATTTACATCTACAACATCTTTTCATACGTATAAAATATAAGTAATATAAAGAAAATATTAAAGGAAAATATTTGGATTTCTCAATATTTTTTTCTAAGTTTGTAAAAATTTATTATATGAATAAGAGGTATCAACCATTTATAATCGAGAAGGCGGGTATAATGCTTGAAATCTTAAAAGATGACATTCAAAAGACCGATGAGGCTAAAAATAGACTTTGTGATATATTAACAAGAAAGTTTATTGATGGCGATATGGATGCCGAAACTCCAATACATGAGTTATTAACTAAAGATGAAATCTTAATGTTCATCCATGAATCATTAATTCATGAAGATTTAGTTGAGCTTAATAAGATGGGCCTTTTGGATTATATCGATGATGAAAATAATGAACCAATCTATTTTTTAACGGAGAAGGGGAAAAAATACGCAGAAACGATGTTGAAGAAAAATTAATTACTTTTTCTTTTCCTCTATCTGTTGGCCGTAAAGCATCCTTTTATGTGCTCTAATTTTACCTTTTAACTGGTTTATGTTATTTTGTATTCCATTAAGATATAAGGAAATATTATTAACTCTTTTACCTGTTATCGTTTTAAGTTCGTTTGGTAACGCATCTTCCAGTTTCCTAAATTCCTTAATTGTTTCGTTCAATGAATTCTGTAACTCTTCAATTTTGAATTGAATACGGCTAAAGTCCTGTCTGGAAATTCGTGATCTTTCCTCATTTAATATTTTTTCCAAGACTTCTTTTACTTTTTCTTCTGTGATAATACTTTTTTCCATATCCTATAAATACTTTTTTATTCAGTAATTTTTTTATTTCATAAATTTTTCTTATTATTTGGTTGTAAATGAATTTGACATGAAAGATATTAAATTTGATTTAAACGATATTGTTATCGTTCCCGCAGAAGAAAGCGAAGTTAATAGTAGAAAAGAATGTGAAGTAACAATTAATTGGAAAAGCAATTATTCTATGCTTCCCTTGATGGCCGCTCCAATGGATACAGTTGTATCAGAAAAAAACTTTCAACATTATATCGATAATGGAATAATACCATGTTTACCAAGAGGACAATATATTAATCCACATGCAGACGGTGAGCAAGGGAATGGTCATAAACCTTTCTTTCAAGCATTTGGATTATATGAAATAGAATCGGCGCTGAAGTCATATAAAACTACCAGAGAATTTATCGGGAAAGTAACTGGCACTACCACATCTTTTTACACACATACAATTCCATTTTTTTACTATTCACATGTACTCATTGACATTGCAAATGGTCATATGAAGAAATTAATTCCATTAGTTAGGGAAATAAAAGAAACGTGGCCAGAATTAGTATTGATGGTTGGTAATGTTGCAAATCCTGAAACATTTGCCAATCTTGGACTTGCTGGAGCTGATTATGTAAGATGTTCAATAGGGACAGGGGCAGGATGCACTACCGCAGCAAATGTTTCAATTAACTATCCCATGGGGTCACTCATTCAAGAATGTCGTCAGCAAAAAAAAGAATTAAACCTTAATACAAAGATTGTTGCAGATGGCGGAATGAAAAACTATTCAGATATCATAAAGGCTCTTGCGCTCGGAGCCGACTACGTTATGATGGGGTCAACATTTAACAAATGTATTGAATCTGCAGGCTTTAACTATCTGTGGGGAATTAAAATATCAGAAAGAGTTGCAGAAATATTGTGGAGATGGGATTTTCCTGTTAAGAAAAAATATCGTGGAATGAGCACCAAAGCAGTACAAAGAAGTTGGGGTAAATCAGAATTGGTCACTGCCGAAGGTATCACAAAATATCAGAAAGTCGAACATACACTTCATCAATGGACTGAAAATTTTAATGATTATTTAAGGTCTGCAATGAGTTATTGTAACGCAAAAAAATTGGACGACTTTATAGGTGTCGCCCAATATGTGTTCATTACAGATGCAGCAAGGAAAAGATTCGATAAATAATTAATCAATTCTGAAATCAGGGTCGCTTCTTTTCATTTCAAGGTCTCTAACCATACCTTCTTTAATGTATTTTCTAATAAGCGCAGAAACAGTTGTATTCTGATCATCAGCAACTTTTTCTATTTTCTTATAATAGACAGGTACAATTCTAAAAGATAGCATACGAATAAGCTGTCTGTGTTTAGGCTCATCTGAATGTCCAGGATGTGCTTCTTTTGTTTTTGATTTTTCTGTTGCCATTTGAATACTTTTTTTTATAAATATTTGGTTAAGTCCTTTTTTTTCATTATATTTTGTTTTAGTTAGAAAATAATATCTAAATTAAATATTAATATGGAAGAAAAAACAGGAAAACCAGAAAAATCTCCCGCTATCAAAGAATGTGAAGAGAGATATCCCGAAACAACCAAAGAATTTAAAAAAATTCTTGGTGAACAATATGAGTTATTTTGCAAGAAACAGCTCAATTACGGACCCGATAATATCTCGGTTGGAACAAGACTTGCAAACCCAGATGAAGTTAAGTTATCACTAACTGGATTATGGTTCAGGACGAATGATAAAATTCAGCGATTGAAACAGCTGGTTGTACTCGGAAAAGAAGATGTTGTGGGAGAATCTATACAAGACACATACTCAGATTTATCGGTCTATGGGATTATTGCTCAAATAGTTAGTAGAGGTAAGTGGGCGAAGTAAATTTTTTTATCTGAAAAGAAAGGAGAAATCTTTTGGTTTCTCCTTTTTTTTATTATATTTGCGTTGATAAGGTATTTATAAAAAACGAAAGGCCATGAAAGTTAACGTAAATCATCCCTCATTTATATCCTTTTTAGAGAACATTACTACTAATATCTTATCTGCCATAAAAATAGACGATTATTTTACATTAAATCAAGAGAAAAAACTATCTGTTTCGTTTACTGTTTTAAATCTCTTAAAGAATAGTGCTAAGGTAAAGGCAGATTTATCCGATAGTGAGTTGAAAAGTTTTATAACATTTCTTCGAAACAAAAACGAGGAAAATGAAAACTATGAATTTGCCGCAGTTTTAAATGATGTGATAAAGAATTATGACGCTACAACTACATTAAAAGAAACCGCAAAAAAACAGGCAAAAAAGGATAAATTGAAAGATACTACTTCTTCTCAGACTCCTCTTCAACAATAACAGCATCAGGTATTTCAATTAAGAAAATTAAGGTTTCATCATTCTCATTCTTTTTTTTGAGAACCAAATCACAATGCCATAATTCTTTGACTTCATTTATGAAGCCTTCCTTTATCCTGTCTTTGGGAAACCTTCGATAGACGTAATATAATTTGTTCTGATATGTTAGTACTTCTAGACCTCTAAGGGTTAGCATATTTTTGTTTTTCATAAATATATATAAATTATTGGAGATAATCATCATAATAAATCAAAAATTCTAAATATTTATCACATATGAGAAAGTATATTTTTACCGAGAACCAAATCAAGAAAGTTGTTGATAATATCATTCTTGAACAAACGATGTTAAAAGAATCATCGGAAATTTACACTATAAAAGATTTAGCCGAGATGTTATCAAGAACAGGATTAGATGAACCAACTGTATTAGAAATGTTACAAGATGTTTTCAAAAGTGGTGGCGATGAGGCGATAGTCGACTTATTTAAAGTTAGTGCTGAGGTTAATCTTAAAACTATCGGAAAAGGAAAATATGTTATCAGAATGAGTTAATAATTAAAAAAATCAAAAATTAATGAAGTTCGAAGATTTATATTTAAGTTTATTGTCAGAACAAGTTCCTCCTGAAGACGATGATGATCAGTTAAACCCGCCTGAACCATTCGATCCAAATCAAGAAGAAGTTCCTGAGCCAGAAGGTGAAGAAAAACCAGAGGAAGGAAAACCAGAAGGTGAAGAAAAACCAGAGGAAGGAAAGCCAAAGAAAGAAAAACCATTAAGCGAAATGCAAAGGCTTAAGTTAAAATGGAAACAAGAATTTCCTGGATTAACTGAAGAAACAATGAACGATGCTATTGCATTTTTTAATAGAAGAAAAAACGGTTTAATTGAATATAAAGAGCCAGGATGGATAAATCCTGCTACTGGCCGTAGACATATGAATTTACCAGAAATTGCTGCTATGGCCAATAGATTTCCTGAATTGCGTCCAGTACTTTCAGATCATGCTAAGATTAGAGACATTCAAAACTACACATGGGAAGAAATGGAATTCTTTATGGATAGGGTGAGTGCACAAACAACCGAAATTGAAATGGAGATCAAAATCGAAGGCGATACTCCAGAAAGACAAAAAGCAAGCGCGTATAAAATTTGGGAAAATTCTCGAAATATCATTGTTAACGAAAGAAACGTTATTGTTGTTAAAGTGCAATCAAAACCTCACTCTATAGCTTTAGGTTATTTACAACACCTATTAAATGCTGAGGTTAAAGATAGAACAGGTGATTGGGGTAATAACTGGTGTATCACCAATGGGCCAAACGATGGTGCAACCAACATGTATTACAACTATCGTGATAGACGTGCATATTATTTTATCTTAGACAAGAATAAAAACGAATATGATCCTTATTATGTTTCAGTAATACAGCCAGTAAGGCCAGGACATAGTGAACATCCATTTGTCATTACACCAAGGCCGAATAGAGGGGAACAGAGCAGATTAAGTTGGAGAGATGTTTTAAGTCATTTTCCAAGTCTGGAAGGAAAAGAAAGTTTATTTACGTTTTTCCCATTAACTCCAGCAGAACAAAATGATATAACGGTTGATAAGATTAATTTTACCCCAAATACTGAACACAATCCGAATCCGTATGACTTTGCCATTCAGTCCATAAAGATGCAGCAAAGATATATTGAAAGCGGTAGAATAATCAATGATAAAAGAGCGTTTGACGTTTTACCTCATAGTGAACCAAATAACCTCAAAAAATCATATATAGCTAGAACTAATCTTAACGACTATAAAAAAAGATTTAGATGTTCTGACCCAAATGATCCACTTGGTATTTTAAATTTAATTGAAAGGTCGCCAGGCGGGTTGTACAGGTTCTTAGACGAAGTGGTACTACAACATCAGCTAGGAATAACTGGCGGTGTCGATGGTCTTAAAAGAGGTATCGTAGGTATAGAATTTAAACAAGGATATTCAACAATAGATAAGAAATATACCTTGTATCAACAAAGAACAGGAAACCTTGTAGGTGTAATGGATATGGATACGTTACAAATGGTTAAGCCATTAGTGTATTTCAATTCATCATCAAAATTTGTTGTGAATATGAAAAAAGCTGAGGTTTATGTTTTAAATAGATATGCGACACATCAAAGTAATGATTACTTCTATTTTCTTATGCCAAAAGATAACATGATAGGTGATAAAAAATCTCCGACATATATGAAGGGATATTATTTTGATGGCCCTGAAGGTGATCAAATATTGAATTCACCAGGTTATAGAATAATTAAAGGATATTAGTTCAATGAAAAAAATTATATTAACAGAAGAACAGTCCAAAAAACTAGTAGACAGACTTATTAATGAGCAATCTCGTTCATGGAGAGATCTACTTAATGATGACGGCAGGATGCATGTTGAAGTTGACTGTAGTTTTTATTATCATAGAGCTACATTTAAAGGTGGTGAAATAGATAGTGTTTCTAATAATAAGATGAGTGTATCGTTTCTACTTGAGCCTGAATGGAGAAGTTATGGAATAAAATCTATATCTGTTTATGATATTAAAGGTCCAGAAGCTGTTGAGTTATGGATAGAATATTTTGTTGAAGGTAAAGAAGATCCAGAAGAAACAACCTTTGATTTAAAACTTGACTGGGAAAACATGTTGCAAACGGAAGATGATGAGAGTTTGGGATGGTTTGGTATTAGCGATGACATAGAAATTGAATTAGGTAATGACCCTCAAGGTGGACTAATTGCCACAAGTATTAATGTTGGAATTCGTGGATTTTAAAATACTATTTACTTTAAAATAGTTCTTTGTTATATTTATGTTTAACCTTGTGATTGAGGTTCTAGTGTCGGTCAAACGGCATTTGAGTTGGAATTGATACCAACAAATAGAGGCTCAAATAAAAATAATATAAGGAATGAAAACACTATTTAGCGATGGGGTTACTGTCCCTACAGCATTTGTCACCAAAGGTAGACAACGAGTAAAACAGTACAACAATGATACCGTCTATTTAAATGACGGTGATGAGTTCGAAATCGAACTTTTTAATCCAACTTCAAGTAAGGTTTTAGCAAAAATCGAAATTAACGGAAAATCTCTCGGTGCAGGAATTGTTTTACGTCCTGGCGAAAGAGTATTTCTTGAAAGATATCTCGATGAAGCAAGAAAATTCTTATTCGAAACCTATATGGTTGATAAAAATAATGGTGACGTTATGAGAGCTATTGCCGATAACGGTCAGGTAACAGTTATGTTCTATAATGAATACACTAGTTCCTACGGTATTACATACTCAGGCAGCCCAACCATAACAACATGGCCACCATTCACACAACCATATTTTGATTATACTTCACATTCATACATGACAAAGGGGATGTCTGAACAGTCAGTTACATATGGCTCTGCGGATGTGAATTGTTTTTATTCACAAACAGCATCATTAGGTCTTGAGAAACCGCCTAGCGCCCCTAAAACTGAGATGAAAGCAAGTTTGCTAGAAACTGGTAGAATTGAAAAAGGATCCAATTCAGGACAATCATTTTCATATGATAATACATCATTTAACAGCTGGTGGTCTTGGAAAAGTGAATGGAAAATTCTTCCACTTTCACAAAAACCTCTTGTAAAGGAAGACATAAAAACTTTCTGTACAAATTGTGGTGCAAGAAAAAGAAAATCTTCACATAAGTTTTGCCCAAATTGCGGAGCAAAATATTAATAATAAAAATGAAATCACAAGGTTAATAAAAAAGGGGGTTAAACACCCCCTTCTTTATTTTTCTTACTGAAATATAGAGCTTTCCCTAATTTTTTTATTGTCTTTTTACCTTTGTAATTGATCTCATCACATGCCCACCTGATAAAGTCTTCATAATTCTTATATTTGTCTATAATAGGTATTCTATAGTTCTCTTTAAATTCATTCCATTTACCCAATAAACTTTCAGGTTTATTTTTTGTTAAAATCTGATCTGGATTAGAATATTTCATAAGTTCTCTAACTTCGTTTATTTTAATAGGTAATCTACTATCATATACAGTTTCAGCGTATGCGGATCTTTCTAATTTTGAGGTATTATATAAAGCGAGTAAAAGAATTGAATATGGCGCAAAGTGATAAATAGTACTTTCACCGCTAGTCATAAATTTTTCAAAATCTCCAGAGAATAATTCTACACCCTCTTTACTTTGTTTGGCGCCAGGTTTACCCTTAGATATTTTCATATAATCCTCATACGCATGACGTAATTCATGATTTATTGTTCCGTCGCCAGCATCAGGACCAAGAACCAAATTTACATGATAATTTTTGTTCTCATCATATCCACTGGTTTGTTCATCGTAACCACCAAGAGTTCCCCAATCTTTATTTATTTTAACATTCAATTCATCAATTGGAAATGATTTATATTCATTCGGATATTCTCTACCTCTGATTGTAAGTTCTGGCGGTTCTTTACCATTCTTGATATATGTTCTTACTAATCTAAGATGTGCCTTTATCGCAGAGTTCCAAGCTCTAGCGTCGAAACTAATTCCAAAGAGTTCTTTTATTTCTGATTGTTCGTTTATTGAGTGTCTTTTGAAATTAAAATACGATTCAAACAATTCATAGTTTGTGGCGTATACTGGGATACTATCTATTTTAACATACCCTTCGTATCTTTTATTTTTCTTTTTGTTAAAATATGTAATATAAACAGACCCATCATCACAATTAACTTTGAAATCATTTATTTTAATGTAGACGTTTTCGTTTTCATATTCTGGTTTATTTTTGAAAAGCCTATCATAAATCATATTAAACTTTTCTCTATATTCAATACATTGTTTTGTAGCCTCCATATTGTCTAGCAAATTGTTGAAATATTTATCAACCGCAGATTCCATATCTTTATATTTTGGATACGTTGTACCATAATTGTAATAGGCTTCATAGTAATTTTCTGCCATGCTATCGACATTATAATCGCTAGCATAATCCTCAAGAACATCTTCTATATTTCCATCAATTTTTTCAATGTTCTTTTTTCTAAGATACTTCAAAAAATTAACAGTATTAATTATAATTTCATTATCATAATCAACATCAATATATCCACTAATTGCGTCAATTTCATCTTTAATGTTTTCTTCAAAAGCATCTGTACTTTTATTTACAACACCATCTATAAATCCTTCTCTTATTTCATCATTTTCTAGAAATCCTTCAAAATATCTGTCTTTAAAACTTTGATAATTTGGTGTACCTAAACCATAATGAACATCGTATTCGTTAGCGTCATGATATTCCTTAAAAATCGGCTCAAGAGCCGACTTCCAACTATCATCATCCATACCGTCACTAAAATCACTATATACTCTTGAATACGCGTCCTGTCGGTCAGATTTTAAAGAACTTAATGCACTTTGGATTGATTGTAAAGTGTCGTTATAAAGTTTTTTCAAATAAAATCTAATTGTAGTATTATCATTATCATGACTAGTTACGCCAAATTCAATTTCCGTTTTTATATTATCATCTTGAATTAAAAGGTTTAAATGTTCTTCATTACGATTAATGATTGCATTTATTAATGGATTTTTGTTTTCTTCATCCTTCATCATTTTTTTCAAAAAATCCATTGCGTCTTCGCTCGATAATAAATTAAGATGTTGACTTTCCCACTCTGTTTCTTCTGGCGTCACTTCTCGTACAAATGACGGAAAAAAGAAATTTCTAATTTCTTCATTTTTTTCAATAAACCCTTTAATGTCAATAGGTCGGTCTTCAGGACTCATATATTGCTCAGTCTCAAAATGAAGTTGATATTTATTTTGAGGATGACTTTTATCAATTATTATATAAAGTGGGCCTTTATCGTTATATCTCAAAAAATAATTGTCTCTTTCACGGTAGTCCGCCGTTAAAGAATAAGGGCCGTAAGTTGTACACCATTGGGTTCCTACACCAAGATAACAAGCCGCCTTTTCGGTCAATGGTTGTAATATTAACCATTGTTTACCGTTAAATAACGTTTTATAATCCCTGTTTGATAACGATTTTAATATGATATCTAAGTCTTGGGTCTCGATATTCATATACCTTTTAACTAAGTTATAGATGTCACTAATTCCATCAATTTTAGTTGCGTCTACAGGAACATGATATTTGTAAACATATCCAAGATATTCCCTTATCTTAGATAGGTCTTCTCTCTTTATTTTTTTCGATTTATAGAGATAAAGTATTAACTTAGCATATTTCCCTAGCTTTGCAACCTTGTCACCCTCTATCTTGGTCTGTGGGTCATAAGACGTAAGATTTCGGAAATTTTTATAGTCTAAATCTTTATAGTACTTGTCATATACCTCAGCAGGAGATAATTCAAGTAATAGACTTTCAATTAATGGCGTGATTTTCATGTTATATATAAATATTGAGAAAATTTTAATAAAAAATGAAGATTTATATGAAAAAACATTGAAAAATGTTTGGCAGTCTCATAAAAAGTTTTTATCTTTACATCGTTAAACCAATTAAAGAAGTGAATATTATGAAAAAGTTACTCGTTCTTATCTGTCTTCTTCCCTCGATTTTACTGGGAGCACAGACTGTCGATTATAAGAATTTCGACACGGAAAAGATGAACAACGCTGTTCTCAAGGCTATGGTCGGGTACACAAAAAGTAACTCCGACATCAATGAAAACAAAATCCTCAGTTACATTAAAAGGAACAATGAGAAATTCGAACTCAACGATCTTGATATGAGGCTCAACACAAAGTTCCTGGCAGAGTACGATACAATTTATGAAGACATCGAAAACGTGGTTACAGCTGTAGGAGTATTATCTTGTGTTTCATGTGATGAACTTCAAAATTACGAAGAGATATCCGCAAAATGTGTAAAAGATTACAACACAGGAATAGAAAATTTGTTCTCGATAACACAATATGGTAAAAACATTACTCCGATAAGTTACTACAACAAAAAGACCAATAAGGTTTATATTTTTTGTGTCTTTAAGTAATCATTCGGTAAGATAATGAAAAAGGAGACTTAGTGTCTCCTTTTTTTATGGTTGCTGTGCTTGTTTTGCTGCTTTCAATGTAATTGATAATGATGGCACAACGTATCGTCTATTTGGGGCCGTTTGTTCTGGGACAGTAGGTTTTTCTTTTGTCCAGCCTGGACCCCATTTATTTGTCTCACCCATACCTTTGAACTTAATTGCCCCACCCAATTCTGGAAGAGCTTTATTTAGTTCCTCAGATATTTTTCTTGCCCTTTCTCTGGATAGACACATATCATAATCTGCCCTAGTTTCAGCATTTGCACAAGGTTTATATTCCCCAACAATTCTTTGGTTTGGATCTCCGTCAATACTTGAATACCCTAAAACCATAGGATTTAAAGACTTATATGCATCAATAAATGCCTGTCCATATTTTTGTATATATCCTTTTATTTCTTGAACATACTTTGACATTTGTTGTCCAACAATTTCAGGTGACTTAAATTCTGCATCGTTGAAATTGAATAAATCCTGTAAAACTAAAGTTTGAACTGTTATGGTTGTAGGAGTTAACGGTTGTTCTGCCTGTTTAAAAGAAAGTCTAGCAGATGATACATCCATTGAAATCATACCACTTTCTAGAATACCGTAATTTCCATTTCTAAATTTATAAATGATTTTATTTCTTTCAAAAAATTCTCCCAGAGGATATTCTTGTCCAAATGGTACAGAATATTTTTCTTCTTTATTATCTTTCAAAGATCTGATAACAGTAAGCTTAATTGTGCCTTCATTGTCACGATCAGTATAAATCACCCCCATAATATTCGATTGAGTGATTTGTTCTTTTAACTCTGGATGTCTTTCAACTAACTCTTTGTATTCAGGTATTTTCTGTATTTCTTCGGCCATAGTAGCCATCGATGGCCCACCAAACGTTATCTTACTTCTAGGTGGAATTATTGTGGCATATACACCCTTAACCTTCATTTCCATTGGATACGTCTTTTGACCAATTTTTACTGAAACTACAGCATCTTTTAAAACAAGTCCAATTGTTACTTGGTCTAGTATCTCTTTTTGTTTTTTGTCAATAAGATCGTTAATCTTATTTTGTAAAACTTGTAATTTACTCATGTCGTTATTCGTTCCAGCCAACTGTTCGTTGATAACTTCAGGTAATTCCAAAATTTTACTTAGTTGTTCTTCTGATATTGCAATTCTCATAAGACGATTTTTCATATATCATAAATATATAATCGTTTGTGTTTTTTTACTATAAGTCTTTTTTATTATTCAAAAAATCCATATATTTTATAAAATAAGAAGAATATGGAAAAGTATTTTAACAAAAAGACCAAAAAGACAGAAAGATTGTTTGATACTCTTAATCCTGTCTATAGAGTTGTGTACCAGAATCCATTAGTCGGTAATAAAGGGGAGGCAGTATATATTACTCTCGAAGCTGAAAACGAAGATATGGCAAAAGATAAAGCCATGAAAAATAAAGAGTTTAGTGGATATATCTTTATGAAATATTTTGATAAAAAATTCCTTAAAGCTTACAAACCAATTGGAAATTACGTAATTGGTAAAGTGGAATATTATGAAGGAGATCCAAGACTATGAAGATTATTAAGTTTGACCCCAAAAGTCCTTATTCAGAACAATTATACGACACATTAGATGATATTCTCGAATTTGGAATGAACTATCTTCCATTCATATTTTTAAAGAAAGTTTATCTGGATGGAAAAATGTTACAGTTGCCACGTTGGATAACTAAAAGGCGAATGGCTGAAATAGATAAACGTACACAGGACTTGATGAACAATTTAAATTGGGAATAGTTATGAAGGAAAAAAAAGAAAAAGTCGAAACTCGGTCATCAAAAATGACACGTTTAGCAAAAGAAGCAATCGACCTCGATATGGAACTTCAATATTCTGAAGGTAGAATAATGGATATTCTACATGAAATAAAAAAGATGTCTCCAACAAAAAGAGAAATAAACAGTAGAGATTTACAATATCTCTTTGATTCATATTATGTGGGATGATATCAATAGTTGCTGGTTATTACAATAGAAAGAAACTATTCTATGAAACCTTAAAGTCAATATCAAGATCCACTTATAAAGATATCGAATTTATTGCAGTAGATGACGCAAGTTCTCAGGAACAAAGAATAGAAGAATTTCAAACTGAATTTCCGTTTTTAAAAGTCATAAGAATAGAACCACAGCATAAATGGTACATAAATCCATGTATACCATTCAATATTGGTTTAAGAGAAGCAAAAGGAGATGTTATTGTTTTACAAAATCCCGAATGTTATCATGTTCACGACATACTCACTTATGTTAAAGATAATATTGACGACACAAAATATATCACATTTTCTGCTTACGGAATAGATTCATCAACCACTACAAACTTATCGACATTAAATCAAAATAATAACGTTATCAACATTTTCAATTCATTTCCACAAAGAGTATATATTGGCGGTGATTATATGGGATGGTATAATCATTCAAAGTATAGACCAGTTTTTTATCATTTTTGCTCAGCAATTACCAGAAAAAACATGGAAATACTTAACGGATTTGATGAACGTTATGCACATGGATTTGGATACGATGATAATGAAATATTGGTTCGAATATATCGAATGGGATTAAAAATATCAATTGAAGATAGTTTATCAGTTTTGCATCAATATCACACAAGTTCACATTGGAACGGATTAAACGCTGCACGGCTAGTAGAAGTCAATCGTTCTTTATTCACAAACGTCACAATAAGAGAAAGTAGAATTACTGTAAACGAAGATAAATTATGGAATGGCATTTAAAAATACCAAAAATACTTCATGTATATTGGGGCGGAGGGCCTTTGAATTATCTTCGTTACATGACGATTAAATCGTTTATGAATCTTAATCCTGATTGGAAAATTATATTCTTATACCCAAAATACCCAACAGCTAGAGTTACATGGTTTAGCGACGAACAAAAATATTCACCAACATTTGTTGATTTTTTACCTGAAGTAATGAGGATGCCAATCGAAAAAGTAGAAATTAACTTTCTTGATTATGGCTTTGATAATCATATTCCAGAGGTTCATAAGTCAGACTTCATAAGATTGGAACAATTAAGTACAATGGGCGGTGTATGGTCAGATATGGATATTTTTTATGTAAAACCTATGAGTAGTCTATATTTTAACACCCCAGAAAACAAACATATACAAACAGTTTATTGTAATCAAAAATACGGGCCATCTGTGGGATTTTTAATGGCTACCGAAAACAATAAATTCTTTAAATCAGTCAAAGAAATTGCGAAAAAAGAATATAGTCCATATCTCTATCAAAGTATTGGTGCTATAGTGTATTTAAATCATTTCTCGACGCACAATAAGATTAATTCTATAACCCCCGCAGTTAACTTAGAAATGGATGTTGTGTATCCGTATGATGCACATACGTTTCCCGAACTTTTAATTGAAAAAACACCCAGAAGAATAACCAATAGAACAATAGGTATTCATTGGTATGGAGGTTCGGCAAAATGGGCAGATTTCTTATCAAAAACAAACGGTGGAAGAGAAAATCTTCCAAATAACATTATAGGAAATTTATTAAGGCATGCGAGATAATCATCCAATATCAATAATCCTTACAGCTCGTAATGCACAGAATTTCATTGAAGAATGTTTGGATTCAATAGAATCCCAAACGTATTTTAATGACAACAATGATTTTGAAATTTTAATAGGTATTGATAACTGTCAAAATACTCTTGAAAAACTGGCACAAATTCATCATAAGTACAGAAATTTAAGAATTTTTATGATGAGGAACAATGTTGGGCCTTATATCACCATTAATACATTGTTGGATCACATTAAATATGAAAACATAGTTCGGTTTGATGCCGCCAACATCATGTCTCCAAATCTGATAGATGAGATTTCTAATTATATTAATTCATTTGATATCATAAAGTTTGCATATAGTGATTTTCGTTACAACAAATCTAAACCAATTGAAACACGAATAATCAGAACTTCAGATGGAATGTTATTTTATAAAAAACATATTTTTGACTATCTAGGTGGTTATCGTGAATGGTATGTTGGTAGTGATGCTGAACTTTTGGGAAGAATAACCACTAAAGTTAAAGTTAAAAACATATATACCAAATTATTTTATAGAAGAATTAACACCGAATATTTAAACTTACAAATAGATCCTGACAATAAAAAGGAGATCAGATATTATGGCAAAGATGATCACGTAAAAATAAGTAAAACAATAGATGAGTATTCCGAAATAAAGGTAGAAAATTTTGTTCTTTTATTTCCATCTCCAACACCATCTATTTCACCTTCACCGTCTTTATCACCATCTCCTTCACCGTCGCCAAGTACCATATTTGAAAATATCATACCCAAAAAATGGAGAAGTAAAAAACCGTCTCCAACGCCAGAACCAAAAATATCAACAAAAAAACCTATTTCAATTATCATTACAGCGTATAATGCAAAAGACTATATTGAAGAATGTCTAGACTCTGTTGAAAACCAAACATATTTTAAAGACACAGATAATTTTGAAGTTTTAGTTGGTGTTGATGGGTGTGAAAAAACGCTGAAAAAAATTCTTAAAATTCGTGACAGATATAGGAATTTAAGAATTTTTATGATGAATACTAATAAAGGCACATATATAACAACAAACACATTATTAAACCATGTTAATAATGATTATTATATACGTTTTGACAGCGATGATGTGATGACATCAAATATGGTTGAAGAAATAATGAAATATGTTAATGATTATAATATTATTAGATTTCAATATTATGATTTACAAAGTGGGGTAGTTAAGAAAACTGCAAGAATTGTTTATCCTCACGGAGTAATGTGTTTTGCAATGTCATTAATTAATCAACTAGGGGGATATCAACCATGGATGTGTGCGGCTGATAGTGAATTACTAACCAGAGGGAAATCATTACTCAAAGAATATTATATTGAAAAGCCGCTATTCTATAGAAGATTAGACCATAATAGTTTAACAAATAGTCCAACTTTAGGATTAAATTCTAAAATCAGAAAAGAATATAAAAAATTAATCGGAACACATAAAGCAATAAAAATAGATAGAATAACAAACGCGTATGTCGAATATTAAGTATTTAACCAAAACTGCACTCATAAAAAGAGTTTCTGAATTAAATGATGTTTACTGGGCAGATACATGGTTGGGACGTTGGAAATATATGTATCAAGTAGTTAAAGAACTGAAAGAAATAAATCCTAAAACTATTCTTGAACTTGGAGCATATAAGGTCAATTTATGCAACATAAGTGACAATATGGATTTAAATATCGATTTCATTGACGTAAACAACTTAAATAATAAAACATATATCCAAGATGCAACATCTTTACCGTGGGATATTCCTGACAAATATTATGACGTTTTTGTTGGGCTACAAGTTTTCGAGCACTTCGAAAATAAAAAACAAAGTGAAGTCTTCAATGAAGTAATGAGAGTTAGTAAAAACGCTATATTGTCTTTCCCTTACATGTGGAATAGTCCAAACGATTCGATGCATCATATGATTAATGATGAGACAATTAAAAAATGGACAAATAACATAGAACCCGTGAAAAGTATATTTATAAATGTACCGCCAACGCGAAGACGAATAATATTTGTTTTTAAATTCTAAATGTCGTGAAATTTACACACTTAATAGTTAGTAGAGTCAATATCAGATGGACAGAACAATCAAAAGACGAAAAATGGTTAAGAGATAGAATTTTTTTGTTAAATAGAACATTAAGGCCATCTATTCAAGCACAGACAAATAAAAATTTTAAGTTTGTTACATTGTGGGGATATGACCCCATTGATGTAATTAACGTTGAACATGCAATAAAAACTGAAAGTGTTGGGCTAGTAAAGATCTTTGATGATGTTTTGATAGAGTTAAAAAAATTAATTGACGAAGAAAATGTTTTGGTAACAAGAATTGATAGTGATAATAGTCTAGGCGATGATTTTGTGGAAACACTTCATAAAGCAGTCAAAGAAACTGAATTACCCTTCTATTATGACATATCAAAACATTATATGTACCACACAAAAACCAAAGAAAAAAGAATTTGGCCATTTGAAAAAACTACAGGTTTTATTTCTGTAATGGAAAAAACATCTGATTTTACATGTATACCTTATCATCACAATCACGGAAAAATTGGCAATGTAATAAAAGGAACACAAGTAGAAGGATTAGACACACTTGTTAATATTCATGAAAATAACTTATCAGCAAAAATGCTCGGTAAACTTACAGATTTCGATATTAGTAAATTTAATTTAAAACTATGAACGTACATGAACTAAAAAAACAACAATGGGACAAATTTTATGAAACCAAATCATATATCTCTAACACTTCTGTTAATTTAATTCTTAATTATCATAATTTATCATGGCCAAAAAAATTGGTAATTATGGATATTGGTGTCGGTCAGGGAGATTTTATTAAATCTCTCAGTAAAGATAACATAATGATTGGCGTCGATGTTAGTCAGAAAGCCTTAGATACTGTTAAACCATTCTGTAAGAATGTATATTTTTCAAAAGACCTCAAAGAAATTGAAGATGTAGATCTTGCAATATGTAATTTAGTAATGCAGCATAATCACGAATATGAGGTCGCTAGGATTATAAATGATGTGAACATAAAAAAAGACGGAATATTAAGTTTCCAATTTGCCTCATTAAATGAAGAAAAGTCAACATTAACACCAAAAACAATCAAGAATCTTAATAACGGGATGTATTACTTTTATTCTCCTAAGAAAATGGCCTCAATTGTTGATTCAACAAATAAAAAAGTCCTAAAAATATTCGGACCATACTGGTTCGGAAACGATCATAATTTTGATTGGAATATTTTTCATGTTGTAAAAAAATAAACATTTACAATCACTCGTAAATTGTTTACATTTATTTGTTATAGTTTAAAATAATGAGAATATTAACAGTAACAGGGATTAGGCCAGATTTCATAAGGATGTCGAAAATATTCAAAAAATTCGACGAAAATTTTGACCACATATTAATACATACAGGACAACACTATGATAAGATGCTGTCTGATGTATTCTTTGAGGAACTACAAATCAGAAAACCCGACTATAATCTAGAGATAGGCGGCAAAGGCAAGGAACATTTTCATCAGACAGCAGACTTATCTGTAAAACTTATTGAACTCATTCGTAATAAAAATCTTAATCCTGATTTAATCTGTTTTCTTGGAGATTCCAATTCAGTAGTATCTTCAGTATCATTGAAGAAAGAAGGCTACAAGATTGCGCACATCGAAGCAGGTATGAGGTCATATGATAAACGTATGCTTGAAGAAATTAATCGAACTGTTTGCGATCATTGTTCCGACTATCTTTTTGTTTATCATAAAAATTACAAACAAAAGGCAATAAAAGAAGGTATTAATGAAAAACAAATATTTGTTGTAGGTAACACAATTGTCGAAGTTGCTGAAGGATTAATGAATAGGCTTTACAATAGACCAAAGAAATATCAAGGAATAATATTAGACATACATCGTCCTGAAAATTTTAAAGATAGGACAAGATTAGAGAATATAATGGAGTTCGCTAACGATATGTACTATTTCTTTAAGACACCTGTTAGGATGTTAAATTTCGGAAGAACTCAGCAAAAATTAGACGAATTTGGAATTGTGCTCGGTAATGTAAAACCAATTCCTTTGATGTCCTATAAAAATTATATTGAAGCTGTTTATGATAGTCTTTTTTTAATATCAGATAGTGGAACTGCACAGGAAGAACCAGCATTATTTAATACACCCGTCATTGTTCCAAGAGACTTTACAGAAAGGCCAGAATCAGTAGAATATGGCTGTTCATTTATGCTAGATGTGAATTCCACACATAATGCAACTTGGGGATATTCGTATAACTACATAAACGAAGTTCTCGGCAGAACAAAAACAATAAACCCACAATGGCTACTGGGAGACGGTGACACATCACAGTTAATTGTGGACGAATTAAAAAAAATTTTTAATGAATAAAAAAGTTTTAATCCTCGGTGGTGCAGGTTATATTGGTGGATTCGCCACCGATTATTTAATCGGAAAAGGATACGAAGTATGTGTTTTTGATAAACTAATATATGAAGATAGATATCTTAAAAATGTCAATTTTGTATATGGTGATATTAGGGATACCGATCATGTAATAAAAACGGCAAAAGATTACGATGTGGTAGTTATTATGGCCGCATTAGTAGGTGATCCTGCCTGCGCTGTAGATGTCGGATTAACCAATGAAATAAATCATCTAGCTGTTCTTAATATATGTCAGAGATTACCGCAAGACAAACACGTTATATTTTTAAGTACGTGCAGTGTCTACGGAGCGCAACTGGATATTCTTGATGAAAAAAGTCCAACCAATCCATTGTCGGCATATGCATCAACTAAATTGCAGGCCGAAAAATATGTTGAAGAAAGACATGGAACAATTTTTAGATTAGGCACGGTTTATGGCCTTGGAGACACATATTCAAGAATTAGACTAGACTTGGTTGTAAATGTTCTTGTGATGAAAGCTGTTTATGAAAAGAAAATCGAAATTTTTGGCGGCGAACAATGGAGGCCATTGATATGCGTAAAAGATATTGTGGGGTATATTGAAGAAGTAATAAGAAAAAACATCAGAGGGACATATATTCTTTCAGAAGGAAATTACACAATGAAAACATTAGGTGAGCTTATGAAAGATTTGATGCCCGAAATTGAATTAAAACTCACAGAAATATCTTTTGAAGACGCTAGAAACTATAGAGTGAATGGAAAGAAAGCCGCAACGACATTCGATTATATACCACAATATAACATTCGAACTGAAGCTTTGAGAATGAAAAAGATTTTCGAAGAAAATAGAATTTGTGATGTTTACGATGAAATATATCATAACGGGAATTTTATAAAGAAAAACTATGGAAAAGTGTAAACTATATGAAGGAAAAGTCTTTGTAGACGATAGAGGAACATTAAGGTTCTTCAATGATTTCAATTTCGAAGATAACGGTATTAAAAGATTTTATCAAGTTGAGAATCACGAACAGGGATTTATAAGAGCATGGCATGGTCATAAGATAGAAGGTAAATACGCCTATATTGCAAGAGGTTCGGCATGGGCAGCTGCAATTGATATGGAAGATACAACAAATGTTGAAAAATTCATACTTAGTGATAAAAATGCTCGAATTTTATTCATTCCGCCAGGAAAATATAACGGATTTCAAACATTGGAAAAAGACACCATAATAATAATTCTTAGTACTACGACAATAGAACAATCTCAAGGAGACGACTATAGACTCCCATATGAAAAGTTCCCCGTCTTTAACAAAGAATATAGATAAAATGAAAAAACTACTATTTTTATTAGCACTAGTATCGCTTATATCCTGTCAGAATAAAGGCACCGATAATAAATTAGAAATAGTTACTCAAATCGATACAACCAAATATGAAGAAGTTAGATATGTAAATGCTAAACATTTCACATCATCTGGACTTTATAACTTACATTGTAAATTGTGCCACGGAAATAACGGAACTGGTGATGGAGTCGTTGCTAGATATAATGAGGAAATTTGCCCTTATGATTTATCGAAAGTGACAAAAACCGATAAAGAAGTTTATTTCGTAATATTAAACGGAGCCGATCATATGCCAGATGCGTCAAAACCTGTAGCAAATCATATATTAACGCATGATGATATTTGGTTGGTAGTTTATTATATAAAAAAATTTAAAGAATGAAAAAGATTATTATCATATTGATATTGTTCCTTTTATCCGTTCTTACTCTCGGTGCTCAAGAGTATTATACTCGCGAATTACCAAAAAGGATAAAAGAGCCAAACACAATTTATCTTATTTTTCAACCTGTTGATTTTGGTGTAGGATTAAGATACGACAGGATAATAACTTACGATGATAAATTATTTGGCGTTTATGGGGCCCTTACACACGGAGAATTTGAATTAGAAACAGGAGAAAAAATAAAAAATCATTTCAAATTTGTAAGCGGAGTATTATTATATCTTGACCCATATAATGAAAATTTTAATGTTTATTTGGGTACAGGATTGAGTTTTAATATTTATGACGGTTTATACAATATACCGCCAACGTTTGACCCACGAGCATTAAATCAATGGTCATTTGAATTATCATGTAATGCAAGAATAAATAATAATTGGAATTTAGGCATCAGACTGGATCCCATAAAATGGGAAAGTTCTATTGATGTCGGATTTTCATTTTAAAAATAAACATATGGAAGAAGAAGTAAAAAAACCAGAAATGGAAAACTGTGTTCTTTGCGGAAAAGAAACGCAATATCCAAGACACATGCATATAGATTTTCGTGAAAATTATGTAGAAGGTGTCGGTCAACTCTGCACAGAATGTGCAAATAAAATTTATAACGATAGAGCATAATGAAAGTATATGTATTCGGTTACACAGGAATGTTAGGTAGGTACGTATTTACGTACTTAAAAGAAAAAGGATTTGATGTCGTTGGAATTTCAAGAAATGAAATTGATGCTACTGAATATACCGAAGAAGAATTACGTGCGGTATTATTTCATAATGGTTTCAAAAAAGATGATGTCATCATTAATTGTATGGGAACAATAAAACCCCAGGTTGATAAACTTGGAACATTACCCGCAATAAAAGTTAATTCGGTATTCCCGCATTATTTAAGTAATGTTTGTGAAAATGATGGATATAAAATGATACACATCACTACAGATTGTGTTTTTTCGGGTAAAGACGGTCTCTACAAAGAGAACTCACCCCATGACTGTATAGATGTGTACGGAAAAACAAAGTCCCTGGGAGAACCCTTAAATTGCACCGTAGTGAGGACATCAATTATTGGTGAAGAAGTTGGACAATCAAGATCTTTAATTGAATGGATAAAATCAATGAAAGATAAAAGCGCTAATGGTTTCACAAATCATAATTGGAACGGTCTAACTTGTTTACAAGTTGCTAAAGTATTTGAAGATATTATTGTGAACAACAAATATTGGAAAGGAGTTCGACATGTGTTTTCTCCTAATATTCTTACAAAATATGAACTTGTTAAAACAGTCTCAGATATTTACGATCTTAATATAAAGGTAGTGCCAGTAGAAGCTGTCGGTAAATGTGATAGATCGATGTCAACAATGTATGATGATTATAAGTTTGATATTCCGACTATTGAAGAACAAATTGAAGAGTTGTTTAACTACTCATCAAAATTATTTTAATTTTTTTTACTATTTCTTTGGCAATTCCAAAAATTGCATTTATATTTGTCCGTAATTGTTCTTTGAAATCCAATGTCGGGGAGATGGCTAAAGCCGTCGCAGCGTGTAGGGGTCGTGCGATAATTACGTAATAAGCCCACGAAATGCAACCTTGCCTGCTACTGGGGTGAAAAATACCCAGATCTCACCGAGATTGGATAAAAGAAGTTCAGTTTAGGGTTCTGTAGGGATACAGACAAGTGGTTCTAATATAGATAGCTTAATTAACCCGAAGGTGTTGAGATCTGGTCAAAAATTAAATAATGCTTAACCTACCGATTAATTCTCAACACCTTCCTAAACTTTTAAATTATGGATGATAAGAAAAAATACAAAGTAATTCAAGTTCCATCGAGTGGTCAACATACTTGGATGGGCGGGGCGCGTACCTTGTGTTTCGTATATTCAAAATATCACGGAAATTTTATTCTTGAAGGTTATCATAGAGAAGTAGAACTGTTTCTCAAAAATAACTTTACTCATTATTTTTGCCGTTTTAGCCTTTGGCATAAAGGGCGTGAGAGGGGTATATGGTATTTTTGGAAAGAACATGTTGGAATTTTTTCACCATCCAGACATCGCAAAGATTGGAAATATCTTATCAGACGATACACAACAGGAACTTCACCATTAGAAAGAGAAAAAATAGAGAAACAATCTCTTCATCTCAAAAGATTACCCAAAAGATGGATACCAGAATTTGACAGATTTTAAAATGGATTTCAACGAATTAAAAAATAAAGCCGCAAAAATATCCGATGAAACATTCGGACGCGCTAACCCTGTTAAGGCACCAATCTTGAAACTTGTTGAAGAAATTGGTGAATTACTTGAGTGTTTAGATAAAAATGAAGACCCACAAGTAGAATTTGCCGATTGTTTTCTTTTATTGGTGGATGCTTACCGTAAATATTATGGTGACGACGTAGACATGCAGACATTAATAGACGTTTCGTCTGAAAAATTAGACATCGTGGCCAAACGTAAATGGGGAACGCCTGACAAGAATGGAGTTTATAAACATATTAAAGATGTCTAAGAAAATCTTACATGACACGAAAGGTGTAATTGTAATTGCATCGGCAGAATTCACTTATTCTAAAGAAGAAATTCTTAACACATTAAGTGATAATGATGAAAAATTAGTCGAGGCTGCCACCAATTATGCAAAGAAATTATCCCAAGAAAAAATAGATGTTTGGGAACAGATAGGAAATATTCTTATTACTGAACAAGGATATATGGTTGCACTATTTGGTGATGATTTGGAAAAAGTTGAAAAACAGAAGAATAATGAAACAATACTTAGACCTATTACAGAACATTATTGATAATGGTATAGAGAAAGAAAGTGGGAGAGCGAATATGCCAAATACCATTGGTATTTCATATGGGGTAATCCAAATGAATCTTCAGGAAGGATTCCCATTACTGACTACCAAAAAAATGTTTTGGAAAGGCATATTTCATGAATTACTTTGGTTTCTAAGAGGAGACACAAACATCAAATATCTGGTAGATAATGATGTACACATATGGGATGGTGACGCTTATCGTTGGTATCAGAAATACTTTGAGATGCAGAACATAGATAAAGTTTATATGTTTACCAAAGATGAATTCATCGAAAAGATAAAATTAGGTGAACTGCTTCATATTTCTAAACACGGATATACAAGTCAATACAAATATAAACTTGGAGATCTCGGAAAGGTTTATGGGTATCAATGGAGAAATCAAAATGGCGTTGACCAGATAAAAGAAATCTTAGCAGGGTTAAAAATAAATCCATACAGTCGTTATCATATTCTCGATGGATGGAATAAGGCCGATTTCAAAGATATGGCATTACCACCATGTCATTTACTTTATCAATTTATTGTTAGACCCCTTTCTAATAAAAAAAGAAACGAATGGTATCGAAATCACGGACCAATCCATACAAACAGATTTGACCCCGACACGTATTTTGAAAATGAATTTTTGGATAAAGAGAATGTTCCAAAATTCTATCTTGATCTTAATATGTATCAACGTTCTTGTGATACTTTCCTCGGAGTCCCATTCAACATTGCCAGTATGTCTTTGCTTCTTACTTTGATTGCTAAGATATCGAATATGGTTCCTGGCATGGCGAGATGGATTGGCGGTGATGTTCACATATATGTTGATCATGTTGATGTTGTCAAAGAACAAATAAAAAGAGAACCCCGTAGTTTACCAAGGCTAAAAATTAACAAAGAAATAAAAACATTAGAAGACGTACTTTTATTAACGATAAATGATTTCGAAATAACAGAATATGACCCGTATCCTGTATTAAGGGCTGAGTTATTTACAGGATATAAAAAGTAACCCCTCGGCGCATCAGAGGTATTTTATATTTAACAACAAAAAAATTTTAAAAGATGAAAAAATTGGCTTTACTCTTAATCGCAGTTGTCACATCGATAACTGTTAGTTGTCAGGACAAAGATTTTTATAAAAAAACAAATCATTATAAAGGTCTTTTCACAACATTCGTACAGTTCCCAGATAGCACTAAATTAACTACAGCAAATCTCGGAAGCGCAGATTGGTCAACTATAACAGGAAAACCATCAATTTTCCCTTCGTCTTGGGAGATAATACTGAATAAACCGAATTTTGATGCATTATACAAACCAATTGGTTATGTACCAACATGGGAAAGTGTCACAGGAAAGCCAACAGTATTTCCTTCTTCTTGGACACTTGTGGTAAATAAACCAACATTTGCGACAGTTGCAACAACTGGTAATTATAATGATTTACTCAATATTCCCACGACATTCACACCATCAGCTCATAATCATGATGCATTATATAAACCAATAGGTTATATTCCAACGTGGACAGAAATCACAGGAAAACCAACATTTGCAACCGTAGCTACGACTGGTAGTTATGCGAGTTTACTTAATATTCCTACAACATTTAATCCTGTTGCACACACCCATAATTACGAGACTGAAATCACTAATAAACCGCCAGAAAAAGATTTATTGGAAGCCATTGCAGGTTTGGATTATTTACCAATACCAAGAAAAACAACGACCCAAATTAACGCATTGGTAATGCCATCAAACACATGTGGACTTGTTCGAGATATAACACTTAATGTGTTGAAATTCTGGGACGGTACAATGTGGAACGTCATAATCACTAGTTATTAACATGAAAAGATTATTTCTTGGATTTATTCTGATATTGTTAAGCTGTTTGTTCCTTCAGGGACAAACTGTCTTAACATATGAGGGACAGACTTATAATAATACTGAAACGCCAGTATCTTACGGAGTAAACGTCCCAAGAAGTACTCCTACAACCTTTACCTTCCGCAATAACCAACTTAACTTTGTTAATCTTCAAGGTTATATGTTACAAGCAGGAGATGAAGGTATAAGTGCCTCTAACAATAATCTTAAAGGTGAATTGATTATAGGTAATAAGTTTAATTGGAACGGAGATTTTAGTGGTTTAGGTACATCAATGACAATTACACACGGCTTATTTACTGGATGTAATATCGATGTCAATATTAAGTACAACTATCTCAGTCGAGTTCCAATGGGTATTATAAGGAAATCCGCTAGTAATATGGTTAACACTACTGGCGGTGTTTCATATAATATTATCAAAACGTTCAATGTCGGTGGAGTTGTTAAAGGTATGAGTAATGTCAATTGGTACAACAATACCTTTTATAATGATAGACCAACATATAGTAGCACAGATCCAACCGCAGGAACTTGGAGAGGAGCGATTGATGTGTATACAAATACAGATGTTACTCCAAACTCTGTTGCTCACGGGACTAAAATCAAAAATAACATATTCTATTCTAAATATAAAACCTTAGCTATAGATGTTATGGATACCGAAAGTCTCGTAGGATTTGAATGTGACTATAATGTATATTGGGTCGAAGAAGGTGATCATACTCCAGTATTCAATGCAGGCGGCTCGACTAAAACTTGGGATCAATGGAGGGCAATGGGCTACGACCAACATTCAGTTGTGATGAATCCTAACTTCATTGACTTCGTTAATTTCGTTCCTACTGCAAGATTGGATTATGGTACGAATTTGGGCACAGAATTCAACACAGGACTTGCAATTAACTCTACATGGACTGTTGGGGTGTCTCCAGCAACTCAGGTACAAAACGGTACGTGGCAAGTCGGAGCAAGAGTTTATGCCCCTGTTGCACCTCCACAAACAATATTCTATTTGTCACCATCAGGAAACGATAATACTGGCGATGGAACAATAACCAAACCATGGTTCACTCTCAATAAAGCTTGGGCATCTGTTTCAGCTGGTTGCACAATATATATGAGAGGCGGAACATACAATTATCTTAGTCAGCAAAGATTAACAGGTAAGAATGGAACTTATGGAAATGAAATCAAAATATTGCCATATCAAAGTGAAATACCTGTGATAACAAGAGGTAATCCGTTCACGTACCCAGGTTGGCCACATGCTTTGGTTTATCTGACCGCAGATTATGTTCAAATCAAAGGAATTGACATTTCTGGGTTTACCCAGGTAAACAATGGCGATATGTGGGAGCCATTACGAATATACGGTTGTAATTATTGTACCTTTGAACTATTAAACATTCATCATAATGGTGCAGGGATGCAATTAACAAACTCCAACCAATGTATCGTTAAAAACTCTGATTTTCACCATAATCAAGATCCTTTAACAACATCTGCGGGGGCATACGGAAACGCTGACGGTATGGGCGTTGACGGTACTAATCCTAACGCAATAAACTATGTATATGGTTGTCGTTTTTGGTATAATTCCGATGACGGTATTGATACATGGGCAGAAGAAGGAATGGTTTATATTGAGAACTGTTGGACGTTCTGGAATGGTTTTATTCCTGATACATGGAATGTTGGTGGAGATGGTAATGGTTTCAAATTAGGAATAACTGCCGCAAGTTCACCAACTGTTGTCAAAAGAAAATTAACTAATAACATCGCGTTTCAAAATAAGAAATGGGGTTTCCTTGATAATGGTCTGAAATGTAATGCTGAGATTTATAATAACACAGCTTATCAGAATGGTTATAAAGGTCTTGATAGTTGGTCGGGTGGTTTTAATTTTACCACTACAACCGAAGCAACAAAATATTATATCAAGAATAATATTGCGTATGGTAATAGCGACAATGCTGATGTTGGTGATGTTACAAATATAAATCACAATACCTGGGACTTATCGGTGACCGTTAACGATGCTGATTTTGTTAGTTTATCTACAACAGGATTAGATGGCTCACGTCAACCAGACGGGTCGTTACCTACCACAACATTTCTACATCTAGCACAAGGTTCAGATTTAATTGACAAAGGTGTTAGTGTTGGTTTACCATTTAACGGCACCGCTCCTGACCTTGGAGCTTACGAGGCCAATTACGGCCCAATCACACCGACAAGTCCGTATTATATTTCTGCAACAGGAAATGATAATACAGGAAATGGAACTATTGATAGTCCGTGGTTTACTCTCAATAAAGCTTGGTCATATGTCAAAGCAGGAGAAACAATATATGTACGTGGTGGCGTTTACAAATATGATTTAGAACAGTTCCTAACCAATAAAAGTGGAACAGCAGAAAACTATATCAAAGTATTCGCATATCAAGATGAAGTACCAATAATCAATCCAAGTACAAGTTATACAGGAAATGTCGGTATAACCGTAGAGAATGTGAGTTATGTCCATATAAAAGGATTGGATGTTTCTCAATATACTCAACGTACTTCCGATGATTGGTATAATGGTATCATTGCTGCGGATGCTAATTACTGTATCTTCGAGGAATTAAATGTTCATCACAATGGATTTGGAATGTCATTAGGAAGATGGACTACTGGTGATCCTGTCACGGGAAATGTTTTCTTAAACTGTGACTTCCATCACAATTATGACCCGATAACAGCCATAACTACTAACGTTCCTTACGGTGGTTCTGATGGACTAACAATTAGAGTAGATAATCCAAATTCAGTTAATACCGTTATCGGTTGTAGATTCTGGAATAATAGTGATGATGGTTTCGATGGTTGGTATAATGCTGGCTTCTTATTATTTGAAAACTGTTGGTCATTTAACAATGGTTATCGAGAAGACGGTGTTACCGAAGGTGGCGATGGTAATGGTTTCAAAATGGGCCCACTAGTTGCTCCACCTTGGACTGGATATGAAACTGAACATAAACGAACAATGCAGAATTGTATAGCGTTCAATAACCGTGTAAATGGGTTCGACCAAAATGCATCTCTATGCGTCATACATTTCTATAATTGTACTGCATTTGGAAACGGAAATCATGGTTTCTTAATGAATAATAATTCTGCAATCCAAATGATTGCCAGAAATAATATCTCATATAGAAATGCTAAAGGTTCTGCATATTTCACCGCAGTCTCAACCGTAGACCACAATACATTTACATATAACAATGGTGTTAATACAAATTATTCTGTATCTGATGCGGATTTTCTTAGTATATCGCCATTGGGCTCAGATGGACCAAGACAATCAAATGGAAATCTACCTGATATACTATTTTTGAAACTATCCAATGGATCAGATTTAATAAATGGCGGTGTTGATGTTGGATTACCATATAAAGGTCCTGCGCCAGATCTTGGCTCATTTGAAACCGAAGACACGAGTCCTGTGATAGTTAAAGCAATTATCAGTAACGGTTATATGATTACAACTCAAGGATCACAAGTAACAACGAATAAATAAGATGAGCTGGAACGAAAAAAATCTTGAAGAATTTATTCGTACCCATAAAGACGAATTTGATGGGTACAATGCCAATGATTTTCATGAGGAAAGATTTTTAGCTAAATTGGCTAGAAAGTTCAAAAAATTTATTAGCATTGTGCCTTATCTTATTCGTGTTTTTATTGTAACAATTATTATCTTTGTAGTTTCGATATGGGCATGGAACGAATTTATCAGGAAAGATAGACATGAAGTAACACTTAAACAGAAGATTATAAACATCGTGACAATCAAATGAAAGATAGAGAAGTAAGAAGAGAAATCAAAAAGATTATCACAAACCGTCTTTTTGAATTTAACACAAAAGAAGAACGAGAATCAATTATCTCAGAACTACTTGTCGCTACGGGTATATCATTTAATGATAGTACAACTCCCGAAATGATGATTGACGGATATATTCATCTTAATGGATATAATCCAGAAACAAAAAAATTCATTGACGTAACTGTAAGACCGTATTTTCTACATGAAGTGTGATGCTTGTAAACATAAAAAATTTCACTCACCTGGCTCTTGGTATTCTGTTGCAGAAGGTGGAGACGACCCCTATCCATATGAATATTGTTCAAAATCTCATTGGTGCGGAGAACCAATAGAATATAAAGAGATTATACCTGAAGAAGATCCATTTTTAAATTGTAATGATTATGAAGAAATTATTCAACAAACTCCCCATCCAATGGTGGGTTAAATACGGACACTGGTGTAAAACTACCTGGTGGTACGTTCTGACAGGAAAACATTGTAAAAATCAATTAAGGCTCGGTAGACCTTAAATTATTGATTTATAGTCAAATACTGTAAAACCGTTTATTTTCTATATTACAATGGATTTGAATAGGTTAGAAAATGTAATTAAAGTTTTTGATGAGATAGGATAAAAAGAACACACATGGGAAAAATTAAATCACCATTAAAACAACTTGAGGAAAAAGGTATTATAGGTAAACCTATTGACCTTGATCCTGATTGGTACAGAAAACATCTTGAAGAAGAAAAAAGGGCCAAGGAAGAATCCCGTTTGAAAGAACAGAAAAGAATTGACGATATAAAGTGTCCTTCCTGTAAATCCACGAACAAGAAACATGTTATTAAAAGTGAGAGTAATGGGATAATCGGGCCAGGTTATAGGTCATGGGCAACAGAAGAATATTTTGTGTGCCTTGAATGTGGAACAATGTTTAAAGATGTGGGAAAATTAAAATGAAATATACAAGATACCTAATTAACGGTAAATTCATGGATATGAGTATGCTAGAAACCGATAATAAAATTCTTAAAGTTCCGTCTGTTTTAGTCTCAATATCCGTTGCAACTCTTGGACTTGCGATTTTAACATCCGTGTTACCTGCCGTGGTTGCGTTAGATGAAACAAGAAGAATAAAATACCATACAATCAAATATAAACGTCGTCGTTTAAATAAAATTCAATAACATGATAGAACTAAACTTAGATAACCTGGAATCAGCCCTGAAAACAGATAAACTCGTTATTATCGATTTCTGGGCATTATGGTGCGGACCATGTAGAATGATTGAGCCAATCATAAAAGAACTTGCTGAAGAATACTCAGATAGAGTGGTCTTCGCAAAATGTAATGTCGATGATGAACCCCTAATCACCGCCAAATATTCTGTTAGAAACATCCCTGCCGTTCTTTTCATTAAAAACGGAAGCGTTGTCGACAAACAAATCGGTGCAGTAGTGAAAAAAGTTTTCGTAACCAAAATAAACCTACATATATGAATACCAAAGATAAACTAAGAACACTGCATACATATTATTTTGCAACTCGTAATGCTGGACATACACAACTCCTAAAAGAGGGTACAAAACGTTTTAAAAAGGATTTCTTGGTGATTTCTGACGACACAAGGGATTACCAATTTCTTGAACTTGAGCGTGATCAGGTAATATCATGGAAATATATGGAAAAATTAAAAGGACATCAACGGCCAATAGTCATTGATAACTCTGCTATGATATCACTCCTGTATGATTCCTTACACGAAATTGAAACCCTTGAAGAAGAAAACGAAAGGTTAAGAGAAATAATGTCATCACCAATGAATGAAATATTCCAAAAATTTGACGATTTACAAAAAGAATTTCGTAAATTTCGGAAAGATAAAAAAGAAGAAATAAAAACAACATGAAAAAACTGTTAATCCTAGCGTTTTTAGTCTTATCAGTATCACTAAGCGCACAGAACATTCAATTCCTTACCAATGGTAAAGAGAATTTTGCAACCTTCGAGATCTTTAAACCCTATGACCATGGGGTATTGTACTATTTTAGTGATTTCAAAATGACCAAAAATGGTATAAATGAAGTTTATTCCGAAATCTCAGCCTATGTCAATGTCTATAAGACATTTAGTGTCACTGCACAATATAACGCAGGATTAAATCAGGATTTCAACATATTTCCCGTATATCTATGTGGCGTATCAAAATCCTTCAAGATAGGTGAAAAGATAGATTTATCGGTGGATGCTTTATATCGTCATCAAAATTTCTTATATTTAGGTGATAAAGAAAAACAGGATGGCTACCAGATAACAACAGTATTCTCAGGAAACTTTAATAAATTCCAAATTTCAGGATATTGTGACTTCTGGAACACCAAGTATGTAATCTTCGAACCACAAGCATTTTATAACGTCTATAAATCGTTGTGGCTAGGATTGGAATGTAGAACATCAAATTACTCTGACGTATTAAATTATGATGCCGAAGGTGATTATATAGGGCAATATTCCAATTATATAATGGCGGGAATAAAATGGGTGATAAATTAAAAAATGAGTAAAATTCTTACAGCGAAAATTGATCCAGGAATTAAGAACTGGCAAAATACCGAAGTCAAACTTGGACAATCAGGTAAAGTTGTAGGTAAAGTCGTTGCTTATAATGAAGAAACAGGAGGAATTGTCATCGAAGTAGATGATGATGTATGGGAATTAATTTTCAATCAAAATAATAAAATATCTTTTAGCCAATCATAAAATGTCAGAAAAAGATATATTCAATACTTCACATAGTAGTCATAACGGAATTATCCTTGTGGTAATCCTTGGCGTTATACTATTCCTGTGCATAGTAGCAATAGGTATATTTCAAGCAATAGGTTAAAAATGAAAAGCGAATTACAACAGGAACTCCTAAAGAAATATCCACAACTCTTCCAACAGGATTTAAAAATCTATACGGGCGAAAAACCCATGGAAGAAGAATTGGCAGAACTTCATAGCCAAAAGGAAATGGTTCTTCCAATTCAATTTGGATTCGAATGTGGAGACGGATGGTTTACATTACTAGACCAACTGATGCATAGCATCGAATGGCACCTGGATCCTTCTCATACCTGGCCAAGAAAAGAAAGATTACCATTCCAAATTGTACAAGTAAAAGAAAAATTCGGTGGATTAAGATTTTATTTCCATGGCGGAGACGATTATATCCACGGAATGGTCTCATTCGCTGAAGCATTATCATACAAGATATGTGAACATTGCGGATCAACCAATAACGTAACACAAACCGAAGGTTGGATTATAACATTGTGCGAAGATTGTATGAAAGAATATAAAAAGAAATAAAATGAGAATAGAAGAGTTCTTGAGAAATAATGGTAAGAATTACCAATTAAGAGTTATCGGAGAAGAAGACGATAAACTCCATATCGAAGTACAAACTTTAGAATGGGACGGTGAAGGATCCACTCAGGATTTCATGGTTAAAGATAATATATTATTCCCAATAGAAAATGACGGAAGAAGATAAAATAGAAATTGAACGATTGAGGAAAGCAATCGATAAGTACGATGAAGAAATATTCAAAGCACTTAAAACCCGTTGCTCATTGTCATACCTGATAGGACTAAGAAAACATAGCAATAATCTACCTATCGTCGATAATAAACGATTTACTGAAATGGTCGATGATAAAGTCAAAACATTTACTACCGAATTCTTGACCGAAGATAATATTCGGGAACTATATGACGTAATTCATAAACATTCATGTATAATACAACAAAAATATGGCACAAATAGTAGAAGCAATCAATGAAGTCTATAATATAGGCAAAGTCAGAGGAGCATCATTGTTCCTTGCAGGTGGTATTACCAATTGCCCCGACTGGCAATCAGAACTCATAGAAAAAATCAAAGATGTTAACCATCTTGTGATTTATAACCCTCGGAGAAAGAATTTCCCAATCAATGATCCAAACGCAGCAGAAGAACAAATAGTGTGGGAATTCGAACATCTGTCAAAGGCAGAAATCATAGTCTTCTGGTTCTCAAGAGGATCACTAAACCCAATCGTACTCTTTGAACTCGGTAAATATGGATTTATTGATGGGAAAATCATAATCATAGGAATAGACCCAGAATATGAACGCTCTCAGGATGTTAAAATCCAAACATTACTCGGTAAAAAATACGAACAAGTTAATTTCCACGATAATCTGGATTCAATCGCAAAAGAAATAATTGACAGAACTAAATATATAACAGACTAATGGAAACATCAGAACCAATAAAAGATAAACCAATGGTGACCGCAAAAGACCTGGCATTTAAAGCATATTGCGCAAATCTTCCTAAAGATATTGATTTTGCGACAGATGATATAAAAATGAGATTTGAAAACTGGTGGTCAGAATGGTATGGAAGAGAGGAACATAGAGACGGATTTTACCATAAACATAGCGTGTTTATTGATCTAAAACGTTTTATTCAAGCTGAAGATTAATACCAACATAGGATTTTTCCTTTATGTAAAGGAAGCTTTAGTACTATTCATAGCACAATCAGTCCTATGCACAATCATTGCCATAAATTATAGGTCAATCGCTCAAGGTCATTATTTATTCACAGCATTAAGCTCGGCTGCTATCGCATATATAACATATTTTCTCATAGGTAGAATATCAAATCAAACTAAAAGAAAAGAGAAAGGAGATAATATCGCTTGGGTCGGTTTCATGCTCGGAAGCGTGGTAGGAGATATTATCGGTATTTACCTATCAAAATTGATGCTGGGCTCTTAATAACTATACCAGCGACCCCAATACCTTACTATAACATCTGAACGTCTTAAAACTCTTAAAAAGTCGGAATTTTCCAAAAATTTTCTGGAAATTTTTTTTCCGAAATATAGGGTTCGAGTTTCCAACAATTTTTCTGGAAAAATTTCTTTCACGGCATTGACCCCCCTTTCTATACCCCGAAAACCCCTATTATAAGGGGGGATACGGAGGGGGGGAGGGGGCAGGGAGGTGTGTGGTAGGATAAGGGTAGGGTGCCGTTTGATTTTCCGAGTCGGTCTTCAGGAGAAGTTCCTTCTTGGGTCGTTGTGTGTCCTGCCGATTGAGTTTCAAAATATCCTCCCCACCGAAGGTGGTGGGGAGGATATTTTGGGTAGTAAAAAAAAATTTAAAATAACTTCAAAATAATTTGGATAATTCAAAAATCCGTTTTATCTTTACATCGTTAACCAATAAAAATTATGACAATGATTGACATTAGAAACACCGAAGTAGGAAAGTTTTTCGAGGGTATTGTTACCACCGACATTACAAGAACCGAGATGAAGAATATGTTATCGGAGAAGAATTACCCCGATACAATTAGTTTCGTTTCGTTAGTTCCCGAAGACATGAACCAATATCTTGACTATTGGTTGATAGTTGACGGAAAGAAGAAGAAGAACCCGAACCCGACACGTAACCCCTATTACGACATGGGTATCAAAAAACTCGTAAGGAAGTACAAAATTGTTACGGGATTTGACTATGAAAATTCAATCAATAACAGATTGAAGAAAGAAGAAAAAGAACCCGATTTCGAGGCGAAAAAACCCGTTTGGTACGATATGATTTCAAAGTCATTGGTTACCGACAGAAAGACACATACCAAGTTTTATTTGAGGTATCAGTATCAGAACGATAGTACAATCGGTAAACCCGAATTTTTCTTCAATGACGACCCGATAGGAAAAGCGTTGTTTGAAAGTTTCTTGACCAAAAAGGACTACGAAAATCAGTACTCCAACCAAGGACTTGATGACACGTTAAATTTCCAAGTCTGTGACCTTAACAATATCCTTTATATTTCCATGAACAACCAACATTATAGGTTAGTGGACTAAAGGTAAACGACCATAAAAGAAAGGGTGAACGAATGTTCACCTTTTTTTTTACACGACACCGAAGAACGGAGATGGGGGACAGGTGGTGATAAATAACTCAATCGGCACGATACGTTCACAAGGAGGGAAGATGAGATGGGGACAGACGGTGAAAAACAATTCAAACGGCATTTACCCAAGAGAAATGGAAGATGAGATGGATGACGGTCCTCCCAGAAAAGTCAAACGGCAGGAGATTTTAAATCTTTAAAAATTTTAAAAAAAAAGGAAATTTTTTCAAAAAAAAATAAGTCAAACGGCAGGAAAATGGATACTCATTTTCAATGAATTATGATATCGTATTTTTGCTGTTTGAGTTTTGATCCGACTCGACGATGGACATCTCTCTATCCATTCTTGCTGTTTGAGTTTCCACAGTCCTCGACGAACTCTTGGTCGAGAAAAAATCTTCAAAAATAGTAGTTAAAATATTTGGATATTAAATAAAAAGTTTTTATCTTTACACTATGTTAAACCAATAAACTTACGACAATGAAACTCACACCCGAAAAATCAAACATCCTTCGTGACACCATAGGTCAAATAATAAATGACCGTTTGGATTGTTTCGTAGAAAGTCTTAATGACAATGAATTTCGTGAAGAAGTCACCGACCAACTTAGTGAGGATTTTACTGATGAAGAAATCGAGGAACTTGTTGAGTTATGGGATAATAACGATGAGGATGAGGGAATTGATAATAACGTGTGGATGGGATTTATTGATGAAATCCTTAATGGAATAATGAAACGAATTGAAAAGTAAGTGAGATAAAGTCACTTATTAAAACCCCGACCAAATAAAATGGTTGGGGTTTTTTGTTTCCACCCAATCTGTCGTCGACTCATGGTGATGGACAATTCAATCGGCAGTTTCGTTGAGAACAAGAGAAGGTTGGGTTCCTGAAGACCGACCCAAAAACTCAATCGGCACGTCTGTCTTACATATAGAAAAAATTGTATTACGTGCCGTTTGATTTCTGATCGACTGGGTCAGGACGAAGTAGTGGTGGTGGATTGGTGTTAAATGCCGATTGACTTTGAAAACTCAGAGTCCTCCTCTTGGGTTGGGATTTACGTCAGTAGTGCCGTTTGATTTTGAGAACTCAGATCCACGGGATGTGGGTGGTGAAAATAATTTTAAAATAGTAGTAGAATAATTTGGAAATCTCATATAATGTTTTTATCTTTACATAAGAAACCAAAACACAAGAATTATGAAAGCGATTTTAATTGATGTAAACCAAGAATGTGTCCGCCCCGTAGTAGTCGATGACCGCGACCACTTACAGAGTATGTACAACCTTATTGGTTGCGAATTGGTGGACAGAGTGTCAATAAATGACCACGATGATATTTGGGTTGACGATGAGGGATTGTTGACCTTGACCGAAGATAGTAAATTTTTTACATACAATGGTCAACTTCTCGCAGGAAATGGGTTGGTTATGGGAGTGAACCAAGAGGGTGAGAGTGTAGAACCGACTATTACCATAGATGAGGTAAGAGCAAGGGTGAAGTTTCACAACTATACTGAAGCGTACATTATGTCGAGGAATATGTGATTGTCTGTGTTTCTTGTCAATGGTTAAGGTGGGCGAATGTCCACCTTTTTTATTTCACAACAGTCAGGATTGTCCATCCCCTTCAGAGCTTTGTAAATCAAACGGCAGTATTACACCGAGAACCCACAGTTCGTCCGATCGCGATCAGCCAAACTTAAACGGCAGGTTTTTACTCCTAGGAGAACCCAAGATGTCCAACATCCACTCCTGGGGCTGCGCTGTTGGAAAGTCAAACGGCAGTATTACATGCCGATTGATTTTTTGGGCTGATCAGCCCACGACAGGTTCATGGGGGAATTCGTCTGTGCCGATTGATTTCTCTGAGTCGTTCACCCTCTGCCAAGAACTAAACTTCTTTCAAAAAAAAATTAAAATAACTGTAAAATAATTTGGAAATGTCAAATATTTTACGTTACTTTGATATGTAAACCAAAACACCAAGACAATGAAAATAGTAGAAAGTTCAATCGTTCATCTTCTCGACAATCCTGAATGGATGAGTTTAAAAATAGAAAATGTTACTAATGATTTGAATATAATAGGTCATCAGTACATTGAAGAAAGAAAATGGTTAGAGGATAAAATAAATTTTCTTAAAGACAGAGGTAGATTTAGAAAATTAGTTCTCAGTCCGAATTCATTGAAATTGGTTGAGGGAATTATTGTTCCCAAAGAAATAAGAATGGACGTATTGAAGTCATTACCAAATCGGAGAGATATAATAATGTTAGATGAATGTAGAGGGATTAGGTATATTAAAACCGATAAAAAATTGAATGTACTTTATGATACTTCTATTTTTGGAAACATGGGACGTGATGAAATAGAGAGATTGACGAGTTTATCCGATTCCGAAAAAGAGAAGTTTTTTTCTGATAAACCAAGTATCGAAACATATTTTTCAGTTGATTTTGAAACGGGAATAATTGACTGTCATTATGGAGAAAGAGATATGTCCGATAGAATGACCGAAGAAAATTATAATTTCTTTATGAAAGTCGTTACATACTTAGAGTTGACACCAACAGTATTACTTGTCGTCAACGGTGGTGAGAAAAAAGGTGATATAATGAGAGGTAATCTCATTAAGAATGAAACCAAGTCATCGGTAATACACGTCAATACCAACTGGAATTACAAGATGATAAGATTAGGTAGTTTCAAAGTTCGTGGTCATTTCAGATTTCAACCCTGTGGACCAAATCATTCACAAATAAAACTTGTCTATATTGATATGTACGAGAAAGGTCTGATGAGAAGATTATCACAAAAGGAATTACAGAACTAACGGTAATACAAGGATAGTAAAGGTGGACTGAGGTTCACCTTTTTTTTTGGACAAGAGTGGAAGTTGGATGGGCTGTCCACCCGTCGAGGTATTCTGGAAATCAAACGGCAGGGTTGGTATTACAAACAAGATGTCCATCATCGGTCTTGAGGATCAGATCTCGGAAACTCAAACAGCAAGTATCCGTGCCGATTGACTTCTCCGACTCGGCTGTCCCCACAAGACTGACTTCCCTCCATAAAAAAATTAAAAATATTTTCAAAAAAGCTTGTGTATGTGAAATATTTTGCTTTACTTTGAATTGTGAATGAAACACAATTTAGTAATCTTAAATTTGTAATAATATGAGTGAAAATTCAAAAAAAATCGGTGAGGTTCTTCAGACGAAGGACTATTCAATGTTCAAGTTCCACAGGGAAAATCGTAAGATTATACCCGCTCACGTTAACTCTCTTTATAAGAGTATGTTAACTCACGGATGGGCTCATGGCTCAATAGCCGTTGTTGACAGTAGGTTAAATGTTATTGACGGTCAACACAGGATTTTAGCGGCTGAGAAAGCTAATGTTCCCGTCACCTACACCATGAATAAAAAGGTGACTGCTGATGAGATTGGTACGTTAAATACCAACACCAAAAACTGGAATATCATCACCCACCTTGAAAGATTTGTGAAACTCGGTTACCCACATTATGTCGTTCTTGACAAGTTCATGAGGAATTTCCCCGAATTGAAACCGACAGAATGTACGATGCTTGTCCGTAATACTATGGCGTCCGCTAACAGAGAAATTTTTGAAAGTGGAAAGTTCGAAACAAAGAATGTTTTGGTAGCGTATGAATGGGCACACAACATCATGAAACTGAAACCTTATTTCGAAAAAGGTTACAACAGGTCAATATTTGTACGTGCCTTAATTAAGGTCATGTCCAATAAACCTGAATTCAATTTCTCGGAATTTCTTCATAAGGTTCAGCTCAGACCAAAATCAATTTTCATGTGTGGTACGGTTGACCAATACATTGAAATGATTGAAGATATTTACAATTATCGCAGGAGTGATAAGGTAAATTTGAGGTTCTAAACTAACTTCATTCACATGAAACCCCGACAGTCTGATAACTGCTCGGGGTTTTTTGTTTCATCATTGTCCACCACAGTTCGTCGGATCCTGAGATGGACAATTCAAACGGCAATTTAAGAATTCCCAACCAAGATACGACCCATCAGGTCTTGAGGATCGGGCCTTGGAAACTCAAACAGCAAATGTCCATGCCGATTGAGTTTCCGACGGCCCGCTGTCCCCATCAAGTCTTTCTTTTTTTTAAAATAACTGTAAAATAATTTGGAAATGTCGCAGAATGTTTTTATCTTTACTATGACAAACAAATGAATTATGAAACGCTGGAAAATTGAGATAGTAGCAACCGATGAAGCACAAGCTTCAAAGATATTATCAACTATGTCTGATCTTTTTCAGACCGCCGCTAGGTTTAATTTACCAATGGAATCTATTCTTATGGATGCTAAAGGGAATAAAGAAATGTCAAGTTGTGAAATGATAAAAGATGAAACCAATGACACCAACAGATGAGTTTTTTACAAAGTTAGCAAACCTTTGGTTCTATAAAGAGCCTCCGACAGGTGAACTTTCCGATAACGTTAAGAAATGGTTAACGGATATGATTAAGATGTTTATGTACGGTGAGGACAGTATTTATTCTCATCCGAAAATAAACGAGATTATTTAACTGTTCAAAGATTTTGGAATTGTTGACTACTCAAAGAATATAAGAGATTTGTACTTTGAGGGTAAGATGAGAGTGCAGGTTGAACTTCGCGAGGCTTTTAACAGTCCAATGGTAACAATGGAACTCAAAGCGTTAGCAAATGTACTCGGTGAACTCTTCAAGAAAATTGAAGGCGAGGTCAAGAAGCAGGTTGAGAAAGAGAAAAATGCTTCAGCAATACCGCAGTTAAGAAACAAAGATATGTTCAAGAATTAATTGTCATCGTTGTTTTGGTTAATACGGAGCGCTAGAAATAGCGCTCTTTTTTTTACTACCACAACAGTCCACCTGTTCCTAGGCCCTGATCAACAACTTAAACGGCAACCGTATTACACGTAGACCAAGATACAAGAAGATTGCTCTTGAGGCTGCCCTGAATGGAAATCAAACGGCATAACGTGCCGATTGACTTCTCCTGCAGCCGACGAAGAATTCCTCGGTAAAATTTGGATATTTCAAAAATTGTATTTATCTTTATATCATGAAAAGAAAAACAGGCACGGATTATCGTAAGGAATATAACGACCTTAAAAAGAGTGAAGTGTCATTAGATGCACATGTCACCGAAAGGTTGGTTGAACTCGCAGAGATACACCCTAATGCAGTCATTCTCAAAATACATGATGACGAAGTGAAAGCAAAATCACTTGATAATAAGGCGTGGGTATCGAAGTTACCAATCGAAGAGAGAATACAATATATAGAAGCCATAGAAGCGTGGAGCCTTGAAAACGTAGAGAAAGTCGTTCAGATGAAGATATAAGTTTTTTGTTTGTCATAGTTTTGGTGAAAAACCCCGTTGGCAGTAGTCGCGGGGTTTTTTTATGCACGAACATGATGGATGTGACATCCCAGGATCGCAGAGTCGTAAAATCAAACGGCACAAGATGCCGATTGAATTGTGCAGCGTGCCTGGAAGAGTAAACTGTACACACTCGGAATTCCCCTGCCGTTTGACTTCAGACTAGAGACGGAGATGGAAGGAGATGGGGGTGGAAAATAATTTTAAAATAGTAGTAGAATAATTTGGATAATTCATAAAAAGTTTTTATCTTTATACTGTAAACCAAAACACAAACGAAATGGAAAAAATTATTGGAAAATACAAAGTAGAAGTAGTGCAGGATGAAGATGCACAAAGTCCCGATGATTGGGGTAATGATGATGTTTTTATTGTGTTCGATCACAGACAGTTTTGCGTGGAACGGAGAGGATTTGATCCAACAGACATATTCAATGAGCGTTTCAACAAAGGTTTTAAAACTTATGACGGTCATTGGATATTTCCTTTGTACGCTTATATTCATAGTGGCGTGGCACTTTCAGTAGGTAGTCACAATTTCCCTGATGCCCGTTGGGATGTTTCTTTCAAAGGATTTGTCCTCGTCAAAAGAGAAAAGGGTTGGTCTTACACAAGTAAAAAAGCGTTTGAGATCGCCAAGTCAATGGTTGAGGAATGGAATATGTATCTGAGCGGTGAAGTTTACGGATACAAAATTACCGATACCGAAACTGAAGAAGAAGTCGACAGTTGTGGGGGATTTTATGGTGAAGAAGAAAACTGTATGACAGAGGCGGAAGGTATTGTACAATACATGGTTGAGCAGGACAAACATGGTCAGCTTGAACTCGAAATGAAGTAGTCCGTATTACGGAGCATTAAACCTCGGCGAAAGTCGGGGTTTTTTTATGCCCGAAGAAGATGTGGGAGAGTCGTCGGCTGACTCAAAGAGTCTGACAAATCAATCGGCAAGAACCGTATTACATGCCGTTTGAGTTTTGACTGGAGACCACGGGTGGACAGTCTATCCAACCTCCTTGGGTAAAAATAATTTTAAAATAATTCGAAAAACATTTGGCAGTTAAATATAAAGTACTTATCTTTACACCATAAAACTCAATGAGATGGAAGAAGTTCTGACATATCGGGAACAAAACATAGAATACAAAGGAAAGAGAATCCGTTGTATACATATGGAAGATAAGTTTCCTGTTCCCGATGGAACTGAAGGAACTGTAACGAGTGTAGATGATGTGGGAACCATTCACGTAAAGTGGGATAATGGTTCAACCCTTGGGTTAGTCCAAGGTGTGGATAGATATCAATTCGTATAAACATATTGGTGTTTCTGGTTTTCTTTTAGGAATTCGTTTTAGTGGTTCGCCCCCGATATCAAAAGTGTCGGGGGTTTTTTCTTGCTGCCGTATTACGTCAGAATGTTCACAACGAGGAGTTAGATGAGACAGGTATGAAAATCAATCGGCAATATCCTTGCCGTTTGAATTGTATGGATACCAGCAAGGACCTGCTGGATGCACTAGTATCTTCTGGTTTTGCTCTAGTTTGCTCCAGTAAATGGCCCATTTGCTCTGGTAATTGCTCTTGAGGATCGCGCATGGCCCATGCTCGAGAATTCAAACGGCAAGTATTTATTTTTAAATAAACATTTCTTATATTATAATCTATGACACGAAGCGGAGCAGCTATATTAACAGCTTATTTAATGTTGTATGTTACAATGTTCATTCTGTTTCCCAAAGTGATGTTAATCATTCTATTAGGTTCGGTTTTATTTACGATAGGTATTGTATGCCGATTGAGTTTCCAAAAGCCTGAAGGTGAATCAGGGGTGGTGAGATAAAATCTTCAGAAAATATTTGGCGGTTAAATAAATTATACATATCTTTACATAGTAATAAAACCAACAGAACTATGGGAAAGTATGTAAATCAAACAACAAAAGGAATGGTCGGAGCATCATTCGAGCAGAAATGTAAAGCACTACTTGACGATGGTGCTATAATCACCCAGAAACCCGAAAAGTTCATACCCAATCTTGTATGTGTAATTGATAATGGTCTCTTCGGAGCCGCAGGTTACATTTACAATGAGGGAGAATTCAGAGCATTTACCGATCCACGCGATACCAGACCCAAGAGATGGTTTATCTGGGATAAGGTAGAGCAGTTCGCAGGATAGTTTTTCATGTGCATACATTTTTAAGTTAACAACTGGATTGGGGCGACTAATGGTCGCCCTTTTCTTTTTATACACCAAGATGCCAACGGGAACTCCTGGAGCTTTGAGCTTGGGAAATCAAACGGCAATCATTCCTGCCGTTTGAATTGTCGTTACGGCATGCCTGGAATTCCTCTTTCAAGTTTCTCAAAAATAGTTGCAGAATAATTTGGAAATGTCATAAAAAGTTTTTATCTTTACATCATAATCAAAACTTAAAACGATGGGAAAAGATCTAATAAAAGTAGTCTATAATGACGAACCGATATTCACAGTTGAAAATCCTGACGTGAAAAAAAACATTGTTGAACGTATTATGGGGTTTTCAGCAGAAATATCTGAAGTCACATTAGAAAGACCATCAGATAATACAATCAGGAAAGCCAAAAAGTTTGAATTACTTAAAAATGAAGGTCTGAAATTCCCCGCGTTCGGTTTATTCTTATTGTTTCCGAAGGGTACTGAAATTTATGTTTATCTTGACTAATCATGAAACAAAAAACAATAAAGAAATGAACCGAGACCTTGCAATTCTTGCTTATCTTGAAGCAGTCAGAAATTATAATAAAAAGCATAAGAAAAAGTTGAAATATGAAAACTTTAGTGATACACCCAGACGATAGGACAACCGATTTTCTCCGTATCATATACGAGGGAAAAGGTTATGATGTTGTTACCAAAAGATATATTCCTGCCTCGGACTTTATCAGAATGATAAGACCGTATGACAGAATTATGATGATGGGACACGGTTGCCCTTATGGGTTGCTTGGTATGACAATGACCATGATGAATCCACACGTCATCAAAAGACTGAAACTAAAGCAGACAGTTTGTATCTGGTGTAACGCAGACCAGTATGTTTTAAGGGAAGGTCTGGTTGGGTTTTATACTGGAATGTTTATATCCGAAGTTTCAGAAGCTAGATACTTTGGTATTACAGTAGATCAGGAATCAATTGATCACTCAAACAATCTTTTCGTTACTCTTATGAGAGATATTGTCGAGAGTGAAAATGTCCTGACCGAGATTAAAACGTCATACGTTGGTGATTGTCCAGTCATAAAATTCAATAACGAAAGACTGTATTACCGCGATGGGTTTGAGGACGATCCTTATACACGCAACGATGGTGAAACACAGGAGGAAGCTGATGCCCGTATGACAGAACCGACCAAAGAAGAAATTGAACAGTTCAAAAAATATTGGGGACAGAGCCATAGTGAAGCTACATCAAATCTTGGTTACCCACGCAGTCACGCAGAATCTGATGAACTCTTAATGGAAGATTTCTTTTGGGTTGAGAAAGATAAGAAGTGGTATAATAAAGAATCATCACTCTTTACCGAGAGAGATCAGGTTATTGCAGATTATTTACGAAATAATTCATAACAATATGAGCCACGAACAATTTGATGACGGATTTAAAGTATGTTGGGCATGCTTTGATGAGGACTCTAACACCTATCCCATAGACATTATTGATGAAGATGGAAAGGTTGTGACAATAGAGGTTTGTAGCACCTGCTATGAGGACAGAGAAAAATTATTCAAATTAGCTTGATTATTATCAAAACTATGTGTATATTTTATTATCTGTGTTCATAATTAAGTTTTGGTTAAGTTTAACATTGGCGGGTAGAGATACCCGCCTTTTTTTTGCACACGCACGTAGAAGGTGAGTTCCTGAAGACCGTCCAAGAAAACTCAATCGGCAACTTACGAATTCTGGTTGATTCCTGAAGGATCCTGGCGCATGATCAACAAATCAATCGGCAAGAAAATCTCTTTGCCGTTTGAGTTGTGACAGTCCCTTTTGATTATCTTATATATACCGTAGGTATATATAAGATAAGCAAAACCTTACAAAAATTGTTTTCATTTTGCTGTAAAATAGTTTCAAAAATATTTGGCAGTTAAATAAATTCATTTTATCTTTACCGTAGAATTAATTACTCACTTAATACTACAGAGAAATGTCAAACGATCAAATTGCAATGTTAGAGAAATCAGGTCTGAACTGGAAAGTAAAGACTGAAGGCGTACAGACAGCATCTGGAATTTTAATTCCTGACCGTATCGCTCTTGTTCGCGAAGACAACAATGCCGTACTTGGTATTCATACCGAGGCTTACGTTCCCTATCAGAATGAAGAACTCCTTGAACTGTTATTCAGGATCTCTCAGCAGTCTGGTTTGAAACTTCACACAGGCGGTTCATTCAAAGGCGGTGAAAAAGTATGGTTTCAGCTGAAATCCGATGACCTCACTCTTGGTACGGACAAAGTAGAAGGCTACATTTCGGGGTTCAATTCATTCGATGGACGTACTTCACTGGCTTTCGGAAACTCATCAATTACCGTATCGTGCCAGAACACATTCTGGAGGGGTTACCACCAAGTTGACACCAAGCTGAGACATTCATCCACCATGAAGCCGAGAATTGAGGAAATCCTACGCAAAATCGACGTACTGATGAAAGAAGAACAGGACGGCTTCAATGAAATCCGCAGGCTCAATTCCGCACCGATTACTCCCGAAATCCGCGAACTCATTACCAAAATGATGTTCAATCTGGAAAAGGAAGAAAGAATCGACCTTGGCGAACTCTCCACCAACAAAAACAACAAACTCATAAGGTTCAATTCTGTTGTTGATATGGAACTTGCCAACAAAGACCATTCATTGTGGGGGTTGTTCAGCGGGGTTACACGTTACACCACCCATGAAATGAAAAAGGGTGACAACTCCGAAGGTAAGATGTTCGGAAGGACTGGCGCTATCGAGCGTGAAATCTACAAGGAACTTGTTGAGATGGTATAAGCAGTATCAGCAAGAATAAAGAGCCGTAGTGATACGGCTTTTTTTATGCTTTATAGCGAAAGGTGCATTGCCAGCAGAGTCTGGCTGGGAGTCAGTAAAATCAAACGGCAACAGATATTTCTGCCGATTGACTTTACGGGCTGCAGCCCTCCTCGTGGGCTGAAGCCCAATCATAAAAAAATTAAAAATAGTTGCAAAAAAATTTGGAAATCTCATATAAAGTTTTTATCTTTACACAAGAATATAAAACTAGAAGACAATGCCAAATCACGTAGCAAACAAACTCATCTTGGTCGGAACAAACGATGAAATCGTTGAAGTTCTGAAGAAAATTCGTGGCGAGGGAAAAGATAATTATGTTGAGTTCAACAATATCATTCCGATGCCACCCGAACTCCATGAAGTTTCTTCACCTGTCAAAATCGTGACAGAAGCACAGATGGCTGAAGAAATCGCCAAAGCTGAAGAAATGAAAAAGAACAATCCACAGATGTACGATCTTATCGGTCGCCAGCACGGCATTACCAAAAAGATGCAAAAGGAATACTTGAAAAAGTATGGTGCTGATAACTGGTACGATTTTGCGTGCAACAACTGGGGTACGAAATGGGGAGCATACTCACAGGAAGCTCCAGTATGGGGCAAAGAACCTGACGGCAGAGACAATGTTACATTATACTTTGAAACAGCGTGGTCAACTCCACTTCCCATTGTTGAAGCTCTCAGCAAGATGTTCCCAAATATCATCATGAGAATACGTTGGGCTGACGAGGATGTGTCATACAATATCGGTGTTATCAAATTCCTTGACGGAAAAATCCTTGAAGAAATTATCCCCGATGGTGGCACTGTCGAAGCATATCAACTCTACTTTGAAATGCACCCAGGTTACGAAGAAAACTTTGTGTTCGAGAACGGAACTTACGTTTGGAAATCCGAAGAAGAATAAACTCCATTACCAATCTCTCTTTTTTCTTGCTCCAAAAACCCCGTATTACGATGCGGGGTTTTTTTTTTCTACTACCACGACTTATCCTTCGACGACCCCAGAATTGGCAAAGTCAAACGGCAGAACGTATTACGTGCCGATTGACTTCTGGATTTCCATCACCCTCCTCGACGGGCAATCAGGGAAAAAAATAAATGTTAAAATATTTGGAAATTAAATATAAAGTTTTTATCTTTACACAGAAAACCAATTAAAACGAATTGAAATGAAAAAGTTTAAATTAACAATCATTGTCAGTACAGAGGATGACATTACGAAAGATGATTTTCGTTTGTTATACCACGATGTTATTGACGGATTTGAACTCACCCGCGATGGTGAAGAACTGACAGAGGAATTCAAATTAAAGGAAGCCTACATTGATTCGGTTCTTGAAATGGAAACCGATGAACGCAAACTGAAAATTCAGGAAATCCGTAGGATTATCGAGGAATGGGGAGCAACCAGTTCTTGTGAACTTGAACTCGAAGCGTCTCCTTGCCTTAACTCAATGGGGAATGGTAAGCGCAATGTGTCTGAACTTATCGAGTCATTCAATCATGACGGAGTAGGAACAGTAGTCTATCAGGATGAGCTTGAACTTGATGAGAACGATTACACTTACGAAGAGCTCTCGGATGAAATCATTGATGAAATCTCCGACATTATGGAGCAATACGATGTTAGTATGACAAAAACAATGAACCGCTGTAAAAACTAAACCAATGGGAAAATTAGATGCACTTAAAGAACTTGGTTGGAGGGTTATAAAAGAAGTAACCGACACAATCAAAAATGATACTAAAGACAATCCGTTGAATGTGTTTACTCTCAATGAAGATGGCGACCCAGTTGATATTGATGGCGAGTTAATGGATCCCGACGCTATCTACGACCTACCCTATGGTTATGTGGTTGGGAAATACAATGAGTATTTTCAGGGTGTGGTGAAAGTAGTGAATGGGAATGACGTTACTCTCTACATGACAGGCGAAGAATTTGGCGAACTATGGGATACTGAAGTTGACCAACTACCATTTGAAACCCGCGTCGAGTTATTGAACTTCCTAATGAAGCGGAAATAGGAACTGTTTAAATTTAAACAAACCCTGCCAATGTGCAGGGTTTTTTTATGCCCATGTGCATTGCCAGCAGGATGTGGCTGGAGCTGCTCAAGTCAAACGGCAACGCCAGGATAAGTCCCTGATTTCCTGGCTGGTCTGGGATCAACTCAAACGGCAAGAATATCTGCCGATTGAGTTTTCGGGCTGCTCACAGCAGCCCACTTCTATCCAAAATAATTGCAAAAAGATTTGGATATTAAATAAAAAGTTTTTATCTTTACATAGACAAACAATAAAAACTATGACAACA
>ENA-UPTA01000241-UPTA01000241.1-activated-sludge-metagenome-genome-assembly--contig:-NODE-241-length-63316-cov-92.342186_pt1 | contig 63316 bp, 51 predicted proteins | sample MGYA00238184_ERZ773361 | MGnify/ENA primary metagenome ERZ773361 (study PRJEB29100, sample SAMN05720205) | activated sludge metagenome | isolation source: anaerobic digester from wastewater... | reverse complement strand
TGTAACCTCTCATAAATCCGTGGGTTAAGTCTTGTCGCTGTACTCCTGCTAAACCCTCCTGCTGAAACTTTACTGCCCTCAGCTCCGCTTACGTCTTCACTGGAGTATAGCGTTCCCGCTGCTGTTGAAAAACAACTCCTGCGGATGCGCTATAGCTTGCTTCCGCTCCATAGGGATTTACTTTTGTTCCGGCTGCTCCCTACATCAAAAGATTCAGCCCTTGTAGGCTGCTATGCCCTCTGCTGGCTTTTTGCAGGGTAAATGCTGCATCGCTGCCCTTGCTTATGGCTTTTTCCAGATTTGCAGCCATCAGCAACACCCCTGCCCTTCGCTAGCACTTCATCCATTCCCGGCGTGTTCAAGAACTTGCATCTTGCCAGTAGTGTGTATATGCCCGACATACCATACCACTGGAAACAACTTAAAGGTATTTCCACCAAAACAAGCTTTGCATCATTCTGAATTATAGCTGCATAAAGATATCCACGCTAACCCGTTGCGAAATTTTATTAGCCATAAAAATATCCCTTAAAGCCTCCATGGGGAAAAAATGCTGGGAGCCAACCATGTAAAAAACGCTGTACAGCGAGCTATTTTGAGCGCCCACCTTTTCTCTAAAGGGAATCACGACGGTTTCAGCACCTGTTTGGGGTATATCAAGACTTTGGTCTATGTAAAGTGTCCCCCCTTTCATTCTTCCTGCTGCAGTTCTGGCATACCCAAGTCCATCGGCAGAAGTAATAGCCAGGATATCGGGAACAGGAGAGCCAGTATAAAGTATGGGTTCGTGTGAAATTATCACCTCTGCAGCTGAATACCCAACTCCGACAGTAACCGGGTAACTTCCTTTTTTAGTAGCATACAACCCCGACAGCATGGCTGCTCTGGCCAGAAATTCAGCTGCTAGTTGAACACCTTCGCCTGCTGATCCTGACAGCATAATGCTTACAGGCTTACTTATTGCCCCTGAGTATTTTGGCTCTACCTCAAGTTTTTCGGAAAGCAGGCTGGTAGGATTACTATTTTGTGGGGTTTGAAAGAGGCGCTGTTTAGCCTCCGTAAAAACTTTCACCTTCCATCCGGCTTCCTCAACCAGCTTGGGAAGCTTCATGCCGGGGTTTGATTTTACCCCGTAGCTGGTGCAAATTTCCATCACCTCAACCAGCGAGAAGCCTTTGGTAGAGAAAGCGCGTGCAAGAGAATCAGAAAAATCGCCTATTCCAACCACCCTCTCAACATAAGCTGCGCCAGCAGCAAGCATTAATTCGCAAATATCGTAGCCGGACTTTGTGCTGCCTTCAGGAAGGGTTGGAGTTTTGAAGCCACAGGGTGTAAACTCAGAGGGTTGTCCACCGGTCATGCCGTAAAGCATGTTGTTATGCACAACCACCGTCATGTCGAATCCAAGATGAGCTCCGCCGACTAAATGCTGCATCCCGATAGTTGCACCTCCATCGCCCGTAAAAACTATGACCTTCTTATTCGGGTTACTTAATCCTGCCGATATTCCTGCTGCTAAGGCCGAAGAGCGTCCATGAAGGCCGTGCACGTTGTGGGTGAGAAAATTCTTATCAACAATGCCATGGCAACCAATATCGGTAACCAGAACTACGTCAAGGGGGTTAAAATCTAGCTTTTGTAAGGCCTTTTCGGTGTTCTGGGCAACAGCAACATGTCCGCAGCCCTTACAAAAGGGTAGTTGTCCTCCGGTTAAAAATTTTACGTTGTTCATTCTAAAAATCGTTATGATTTAAATATAACCGATTCATTCTAGTATTTCCGAAATTCAAATATTAGGGTTTGCATAAGTAAATAATTTCTAAAACTTTCTCATTACCTCGTCAACAATTTCGGAAGGGCTTATCATACGGGCAATAGCATTAACACCGCTTAACCCATTACGACCAGCAGCGCCAAAAAGCAGCTGGCGCAGCTGTCCGGTAAGGTTTTCCTCAACCACCACTACGCGTTCGTAACGGTTGGCAATGTCAACATAATCACGTGAAACGGGCAGAAGGGTCTTGGCAACCAGCAGCGACACCTTTTCGCCCCTTGCTCTTAGCTGCCTAACTGCTTCGCGTGAAGCTTGTGCAGAAATTCCATACGAGACAACCAGATGTTGAGCTCCTGCTTGCTCATCAAGGTCAAATAAAAGGTATTCCTGAAGGTGCTTGGTAACCTTAGCCTCCAACCGCTTCGTGTTTTCTATAGCCTCGGGAGTTGAATTTTGAAGGAATCCCTTTGTGTCGTGTGTTGAAGCGGTTAACCGCACTGCATGGTTGTTTTGGCTAACTGGCATAAAATCGGGAACAAGCGATTCATCAACCTTGTAGGGAATGTAGGTATCGCTGCCACTAAACGTTTTAACCTTAAGTGTTTCAATCTCCGCCAAATGTGACCAGTCGAAAGCCTGAAGGGTCATCACCATTTCCTTTGATGTGAGTAGCACAACAGGAGTTCTCAGCCTGATGGCAGTATGAAGGGCTTTAGCTGAAATATCCCAGCAATCGTTTAAGTTGCTTGGCGAGAATGTTGGCAGGGTGTAACCGCCGGAAAGGGTACCGTGAACCAGTGAAAGATCGCCCTGCGCCCCACAAGTAGCCGTACCTGTTGCCGGTCCTAAGCGTTGAACAAGAACAATTACCATGGGCAGCTCAAACATGGCCGCCATGTTTATAGATTCCAGCATCAGGGCATAACCTGGGAATGAAGTGGCTGTAACTGGTACATGTCCAGCAATGGCAAAGCCGCTCATCCATTGAAGTGTCGTAATTTCATCGGGAGCAGCAAGCATTGTTGGGTATCTCTTTGTGGCGTAGAGGTATAGCAAGTTTGCAGGAGTAATTGGGTAACCTATGAAGGTATCGGCGCCGGCACGAACAAGCGATTCGGTAATAAGCCTCGATCCATCTATAAAAGCCAAGCTGGTTTTACCTGGGTGCATACACAACATTTTTATTGATTAAACCTTCAATACAATCATTTGAGAAACCAAGCGTTTCCTTTAGAATTTGAATTGTATGCTCACCGTAATATGGAGGAGCAGCCAACTCTAGGGGCTTGGAATTCTCATTGTAAGAAAAAGCCACCGTTCTTAGTCCCTTTATCGGGGTTCCGGCTGAAGTTGTTCCGCTCATAACCAGCTCCTGCGCTTCGGGTTGGTCGAACACCTCCTGCATGTTGTAAACTCCACCTGCAGGTATCCGCCTTCTGGCGAGTTCATTTAAGAAAGGATCACGGTCTATTTGGGCAACTAAATCCTGTAAAATTGGGTAAATCTCGTTGCGATTCTTGACGCGGTTGAAGTTGGTAGAGTACTTAGGATCCTGAGCCAATTCGGGCTTCCCCAAGATTGAGCACAGCTCGGCAAACTGTTTATCGCTGCCAACAGCCAGCACTACAGGTTTCTCGTCGCGGGTATAAAAAATTCTTCCATAGGGCACAATGTTGGGATGATCGGAACCCATGCGCTGGGGGATAGAATTTCCCACCAACCAGTTGGTGGCTTGGTTTGCCAAAGCGGCAACTCCTGATTTAATAAGGCTCGCCTCAATATAAGTCCCTTCACCTTTTCTAAAGCGATTCAGCAGAGCCAGCAAAATTGCCTCTTTTAGCTGATGTCCGGCAAGTATATCCATCAGTGCAACGGGCATTTTCACAGGTTTCCCTCCTTGTTCACCATTCATGTAGGTAAAGCCACTTTCGGCCTGAATGATTGCGTCGTATCCAGCGCGTTCATTCTTTAATCCATACCCGGTTAGATGGGCGTATATCAGCGATTTGTTGTATTGTTTAAGGGTATTGTAGTCCACCTTCAGTTTTTCGGCATCGCCGGGTTTATAGCTAACCAGCACGATGTCCGAAACCTCGGTTAGCCTGTAAACAATGTCAAGCCCCTCGGGTTTGTTGAGATCGATGGCCAACGACTTTTTCCCCCAGTTAACACAGCTGAAGTATCCCGAAATATTTGTATCGGGATCTTCGGATGGTAATTTCCAGGTTCGGGTAACATCACCCAAGGTAAGTAAGTTCTCAACCTTTACCACTCTGGCGCCCAGCTCAGCCAACGCCATTCCAACACTTGGCCCGGCCAGCACGTTGGCCAGCTCAAGAACCCTTATGTCATTTAGTAGCTGATTCATTGATATTTAACTCCGATGATTTTTGTTTACCTGTAAAGTACTTCGTGTAGATGTTGCCTATAATAATGAAAAATACTGTTGCAATGATGCTGGCATAGGTTTTATCAATGTCAAACCAACCAAACTTTTTGGCTACAATGCTAATAATGATGGCCAACGTGCCGCCAATAAAGGAAAGCTGAACAGACAGGGTAGAAATCCACTTCAACTTGTAAATACCCAAAAGTATCACTATTGCACCAATTGTTCGAATGGCATAGGAAAAATACCCTGCATCAAGAATTGCGCCCTTCATAAACAGGGCTAAAGGAACGGTTACCAGATTTACCAGTATTACGAGCCTTTTAGCAAACTGGAGGATTTTCTCATCGGATGCCTTTTTGTTTATCAACCCATGGTATATATCCTTAGTAGCAATGGTAACAATTGAAAAGCTCACCGGCCCGATGGTAGATAAAATTGCCGCAAGAATTGCCGCAATTGCAATTCCCCCAATCACGGGATGAACAAATTCGGGGGTCATTAGCAAGCGTGGAAGGGCCATTTTGGGGTTAAACCCGGGGGTAACTTCAAAAAACAAACCACTTCGGGCAATAAGACCAAGAATTCCTGTGATAATTCCAAAAGGAGCTATAAAAACTGCCGATAAAATGGCAGCCCTTTTTGCGGTAATAGGATTTTTAGCTGCAAAAATAGGTTGAATGCTGGCTTGGGAAGCCATTCCACCAAAAATTCCACCCAGTATAAGGCTCAACGCAGCATTCCATCCTATGCTAAAAGGATTGTACAAATTTTGAGGAGCGCCAATCTCAACAAGCCTGTTGGTTAAATTTGAAAAATCGCCAATTGCAACAAGCCCAATAATTAGGGCAATTCCCAACCCAACATACCGAACAACAAGGTTGAACACAGCAACAATAGTGAGGGCGTGCATTCCGCCCATGTAAGTGTAAATTGTGGTTATAGTAGCTGCAATTATGACGGCCCAAACCCAATTTATGTTAAAAATTGGCGAAAGAACAGTTGCAAAAGTGGTTAGCTCCACGTAGGCAAGCGTTATAAAAGCAATTAGAAAGGCAATAGCCGATATGCTTCGGGCACGTTTTCCAAAAATGCTCTCTACCATTTCGCTCACCGTATTCACCTTCCGTTCGCGGTAAGCTTTGGCTAAAGTAAAGCCGAGTATCACCATTCCAATAGCTGTGGAAAAATTATAGAGAATAGGTTGCAGGGTAAGGGTGTCGAATGCCTTTTCGCTAACGCCAACTGTGCTCAACCCACCCAGCCATTCGGCGGCTACCACCATTGAACACACCAGAAGCCCCAGGTTTCGACCGGCAACTAAGAAGTCGGCTGACGATCGGCTAGCAAGCTTTTTTGTAAAAAACGAGATAAACAAAACCACGGCAAAATAGGCTAACACTACCCAAAAGTAGGTATTGGTCAGTAAGCTCTCCATAAATCTTAAATGTTAAGTTGATTAGAGTTTTGCGGCCAAGATAGTAAAAATTCCATCCTCTAGCCTAAAACAGCTTATAATTTTTATAAATTTCGGATATTGGCTAACAATATGAAAGTAAAACAATCCGTTCTGTTCGGATTTATCAACAAATATACCGTGACAACCATGACCAATAACCAGACACAACAGTGAAGGGTCTGCTAATCTTGGTCAAAATCATTTACGGGAATGTTCAGGATTTTTCAACCCTTAAGCTGAAATTTTACTGAGGAAAAAATCACTACAGCTTGAGTTCCTGCTTTAGAATCGATTCGAGGGTTTCAACGCTAATCCGTTTGGCTATAATTTTTTTACCGGAATCGAGGACGTAAATAACAGGCGTGGAGTAAATGTCGTAGAGGTTTCGGAAATTAGAGCTGAATGTAGGGTCCCAAACATTAATCCAGGTTAAGTCGTTCTTAGAAATGCTTTCCATCCATTTGGGCTGGTCGCCCTGGGTGTAAACGGCATACACCTCAAGGCCATACTTTTTGTAGTTGTCGTAAACGCTTTTAAGCTTCGGCATCTCCTTTTTACAATGGCTGCACTCAGGATCCCAAAAGAAAATTACAGTAATTTTAGAATTAATATTGCTAAGCCTAAAGTACTTGCCATTCGGATCGGGTAGCCATAAGTCGGGGGCAACTTTACCAATAAGGTTGGGCTTTAGTGCATTTACCCTTTCGGAAATTTTATCGAGAAGTTTCTGGTCGGCCCACCAAGCTTGGCCTCCAAGATAGTACTTTTCGGCTAATACAACAAACACGCCATCCATGCCCATCCTTTCTGAGGTTTGAAACTTGTTAATTAGGTATGAAAGAATGTACTGGAACATCTCCCTGTTTGCCTTCGATTTTTCAACCAGGTTAACTGCTGCCGCTGCAATGCTATCGGGATGGGGTATAAGCACCCTATCGAAGTAAATGTTTATCTTGTTCTCCAGAATTGGGGTGCGAAGAAGCCGTGAATCGCTGAAATCAATATTATCGAAGTAGTGATCGCGGTTAAAATTATAGCTGTGAACCCACTTTAAGGAATCGTAAGCAGGCGTGTTAGCAGGAATCGTAAATTCAGGAACCTCAACACTTCTCATGGCTTTGATAATTGATGCCAGAAATGTGCCCCTGTTGTTGTTCTCGACCTCCAGCCAGTAGGCCTTCACCTTCTCGTCCAGCTCATTCATTTCTTTCCGAAGCTGGTTTGACCTGGTTGAATCGGTAAGGGCATCCTTCATTTTGGCCGATAGCTCATTGCTTTGAGCCTGAACACCCATCATAAATTGTTGAAAATGAATAAATTCTTCATTCTCCTTTGAGCCTGTAAACTTCAGATTTTCAACCATGTTTTTAGCCGTTGTTTGAACTCCAAAACGCTGGTTGTTGCTTAAAAGAACTTCAAAGTAGGTTTTGTCCGGTAGGATTACCAGGTAAATTCCACCTTTTAGCAAGCTATCACCCTCAAAAATGGCTACACCGTTAGAATCTATACGTGCTGTATCGCTCACAAATTTCTTATCACCAAAGTGGTACCCCAAAAGCAGGGTGGTATCCTTCAGCCCATCAATTTTAATCTCAATTCTATACCCGTTGTGGTTTTGGGCAAATACACCAAACGAAAGGAAAAAAAACGGTAGGGCAAATAGCAAATTTTTCATGGTTACATGAATTTATTAACGACCAATATTTTCACCTCAAAAATAGAAAAAAGAAAAATAAACTTGCAAAATGAATAATTCTCGGAACATACATCAACATTGTGCACGGGTAGTTGTTTTGAAATAAATGGAACAAATGCAATACCAAAAGTTACTAAACCCACATTCCTAAAAGTTAATGTTTGATAAGCCCAATAAACTTGCAAATGAGGTAAGCCCCTACCTGTTACAGCACTCGTTAAACCCAGTCAGCTGGTATCCATGGGGAAACGAAGCTTTTGAGGTTGCAAAAAGGGAAAATAAGCTGGTGGTGATCAGCATAGGGTATAGCAGCTGCCACTGGTGCCATATCATGGAAAAAGAATCATTTACCGACGAGCAGGTAGCCAGGTTGATGAACGAGAAGTATGTTTCCATTAAGGTTGACCGGGAGGAGCGTCCCGATATCGACCACATCTACATGAGCGCCGTGCAGATAATAACCCGCCGGGGTGGATGGCCATTAAACTGCATAGCCCTTCCCGACGGGCGGCCTGTTTACGGCGGAACCTACTTCCCAAAAGATCAATGGTTGAATATTCTTGAAAGCATGGATGCCACCTGGAAGAGCGAACCCGAAAGGGTTTACGAGGTAGCGGAAGACTTGGCAGAAGGAATTGCCAACACCGAGATAATCCATGTCAAGACGAAACTGACGGAGCTGGATTTTACCGGAATAGTAATGGGGAACCTGCAATCCATTGAACCTGCTTTAGATTACGGCCTGGGTGGAACGCGTGGTGCCCCGAAATTCCCGATGCCGGGGCTGCTAGGCTATCTGATGCAGAGCGCACAGGCTACCGGTAATCTAAAACTTAAAAGCTTCGTTTCCACTACGCTAGATAATATTGCCAATGGCGGAGTTTACGACCATGTTGGAGGAGGTTTTTTTAGGTATGCCGTTGACTCCAGGTGGCACACACCCCACTTTGAGAAAATGCTCTACGACAACGCTCAGCTTGTTGAGCTCTACTCCCTGGCCTACCGGATAAACCCAAACCCATCATACCTGAACATAGTGTTTAACACGGTTGATTTTCTCGACAGGGAGCTACATTCACCCGATGGTGGTTTTTACTGCTCGCTTGATGCAGATGCGAATGGACTGGAGGGAGGCTTCTACACATGGACCAAACAGGAACTTGACGAAGTCCTGGAATTTGATAGCGAAATTTTTTGCTCGGCATATGGGGTAACGCCTTCGGGAGATATTAATGGCAGAAATGGGCTTAAACGTTGCGCTTCGGATGATCAGCTAAGCAGCTTATTCGATATCCCTCCGCAGGAGATTCAGTTCAGGCTGCAGCGCAGCCTAAAAACCCTTGCCAGCATAAGAAACAAGCGTATTCCTCCGCTAATAGATGATAAAGTTCTAGCATCATGGAATGGTTTATTAGTTTCAGCCCTGGCGCAGGCTTTCATCACCTTTAAAAATCCACGTTTCATTGGGCTTGCCAGCGAAATTGCCAGCTATCTTGAAACCAAACATTTTGTTGAAGGCAACCTGAAACGGGTTTTCTGCAAGGGTAAAACCTATGGTAACGCCCTGCTCGACGATTATGCCAACTACATACGCGCCCTGATTATGCTTTACCAGGCAACGCTGGAAGAAAAATGGTTGTTTAAAGCAAATTCATTAGCGCAGGAGGCCATACGGGATTTTTGGGATGAGGGTAAAGGTATGTTCTATTACACCCCGGGAAGCAGTGATCTGATGGTTCGAAAAATGGAGCTGATTGACGGGGTTATTCCATCTTCATCCTCCATAATGACCGGAAATTTGCTTTTTCTGGCTAAGCATATTGAAAACCCCCTTTACAGCAAAATAGCCATGCAGGTGCTGGCCAATTTGGCTGAAAATACTAAAAACAACGGAGTATTCTTGTATGGCTGGGGAAACCTTATGCTTTCGCTTGCACTTCCTGAAGTTAGCATAACCATATTCGAGGGCACATCAAACGATGTTAACGACATTTTAGGCAGGGTAATATACCCTAACATTTATTTTGAGTTGATCGCTAAAAAGGTTGACCATAAATTTCAGCTATGTGTAGGTAGCTCCTGCAGGCTCCCTATGGACTCGGCCGCTGATGTGGCTCAAGCTGTTAATGGCATTGGCTTGCATAATAACTCATCGAACTTCTAAGAAATAATATTTCCGCACCAACCACTCATCCAACTTTTTGCACTTACCCGAGGGTTAGCTGTGGCAAAACCTGTATAAAGGCTAATCACATGCAGGCGTATTGGCTCTTCGGGCTGTAAAATTAAAAGTATAAGTAAAAAATCGTCTTAGCCATCAACAATTTGGCCACCGAATAATTAATTTTTCGTAAATTGGCCGTATCGTACTTAAACCATGCGGATTTAAACGTTTTGGAGTTTAACTTTTAAAAATAATCAATATACAGGCATAAGCTACCTAAAGTTAACCATTTATGGCGTTTGGATGTAAGACAAATAACCGACAGTCAGAACGAACAGCGCTAAGTAGGCCGCTCTAGCACATCAGAATTGACAAACATTTTCACCCTCAACCAGCTAACCATAAGATAATTAGATAGATGAAAAAGATTTATAAAGGAGTAATGGTTGCTATTAGCGTTATTGGGCTAGTGGCAATCTTGCTGTTCATATTCTGGCAGCTTCAGCCCTCAAAAAAACTAAATATCTATATCCTGGACAAAACAGTTACCCGGAGCAATCGGCCAGAGCATAGGGCCTTGGTTTGGGTGCTTAACCAGGACAGGATTGTTGGTCCCGATGGCAAGACCTATCGGGTTAATGAGGATTACTGGGGATTTTTCCCCATTGATTTGAACCAACAGCTATTCGACTTTAAGGCTATACGGCTAAATGAGGTTGATGCCTATGCTGCCGCATACGATGCAGCATACTATGCCGATTGTTATGGTGTTTACTCTTTTGAATGGTATAAAAACGATGCCCAACCTATACGTTCCTCTAAAGTTTATGGTGGCCTTAACCAGAACGACTACCTTCTTCTAAAGAGCATGAAGGATATGGGAAAACTCATCATAGGAGAATATAATATGTTCAGCACTCCAACCAACGCACTAATGAGAAGTAAAGCCGAAGAGCTATTCAATGTCAGCTGGACGGGTTGGTCGGGAGTATTCTGCCGCAACTTAACCCCTAACGAGGCTGGTGGCCCTGCACCATGGATGCCCAAGTTGTATGAATCACAACACCTTAAACCATGGCCATCAGAAGGTAAGGGCATTATCTTACTCAGCAATGATGGGCTAGTTGATGTGCTAGTTGATGGTGAAGATTTAAATTCTGCCTTCCCGGTAATTATTTCAGACAATACAGGAATATCTCGCTTTGGTTTGATTTCGGAAATTCCATTCGCGGGTTGGTTTGAATTTGTTGTTCCCGGTAGTAACGCTGTTACCCCTTCAACTTTTAAGATTAACACTACCCAACAGGGCTTACAAAAACTCAGGGCAATTGGATTGACTAATGAATTCCCCGCAGTAATACAAGCTAAATCAAATGAGTTCACCTTCTACTTTGCCGGAGACTTTACCGAAAACAAAGTTACCATGTTCACCTCTAAAATGATGGGGGGCAAATTCCTGAACCAGCTGCTTGAAGGTAAATCGGAAAATTCTCAATTCTTCTACAAGTTTTACTCCCCGCTAATGGAAAACATTCTGAACAGCTATATAAATAAGACGCAGTAGCTAGTCCATATCTCAGCACAGGTTAACTTTTAATTCGAACAGGAGGAACAAACCAATGCACATAGATTCTGCTATCAATTCCCCGTTACCAAATTTATAGGCTGAGAAAACAGGGAAATTAACACTTTTCCCAACTTTCGAGACTATGAGGAATTAATTTACCCACCCCTTCGGATTTTACCCAACTCCGCTGAAACAAACTAGAAATATCCATGCTGAATTTTAGTTTTTCCTGCTATTTTTGCAGGGTTACCAGTATAAAGCAAGAATCAACTTACCTGGACATTCCCAGAAATCCGAGATCATCCTGAGCTAAATGGTTGATAGTTATAGTACTACTAGCAAATTAAAGCCTTGAATTTTCCAGCTGATTTAACCGAGCGATTTTTTGTTCATAACGGCCAACTCCTCCCAACTACCAATTTTACGGATAGCATGGTTGAGGGCGAAACGGTGGTTTACGAAGTAGTAAGGGTTGCTGGCTCAACACCCATTTTTGCAATTGAACATTTATTGCGCCTGCAAGCCTCAATCAAAAATTCCAACCTGCCTGCATTGGCAAATAATTCAGCTGCCAGTTCCCTTAGAATGCTCACTGAGAAAAACCCTGTAGCTGAAAAGAATGTCCGTATAACCTACAGCGTATCCACCAATCATCCGGTCCGGAATTTAACGGTTTACTACATTCCTTCAAGGTATCCCACCAGAATTGAAAAACAGAAAGGCGTTGTTCTGGAATGTATTGATGCCGAAAGGCCTAACCCGACGGTTAAAGTTGAGAACAAATCGCTGCGCGAGCTTACCAACGAGATCATAGAAAGTCATGGATGCTACGAGGTTCTTTTGGTAAACGCCCAGGGGGAAATTACCGAAGGAAGCCGTTCCAATGTTTTCTTTATCAGCCGTGATAGATTATTCACTGCGCCAGAAACTAAAGTGCTAAGTGGAATTACCAGACAAAAAGTTGTGCAAATATGCCATAGCTTGAACGTTGAACTAGTAGAAAGATGTATAGGCATTAAGGAGCTGGCGTTTATGGATGGTTGCTTTCTTACAGGAACTTCACCAGGAGTTCTACCCGTTAGACAGGTTGGTAACGTGAGCATGAACGCCTCCATACCTGTAATTAACGCTATATCAATGGAGTATGAAAGGCTGGTTGAGAAATCAAAAGCCGAATGGCATAGTTTCACAGGAAGCAGCAAATAAGCCCTGCAAAGAAAGGTAGAAATCTCCGGGGAGTGTTCAATTAAGCATTGAGCAGTTGACCAAGCGCTTTTTCACAACAGCCAAGTGCCTATACCAAGCCTAAAACTTAACCCAGCCAAAAATTTAGGTATATTCGCAGCATTATACCGAATAGCCAACACCTAAGCTGCACGATGAAAATATCCATCATTCAAGCATCGCCGTTTTGGGAGAGCATAGAGGAAAACCTTCAGCTTTTTACCGCCAAAATTGAAAGCACTTCAACAGATACCAACTTGATTCTGCTTCCCGAAATGTTTACCACCGGTTTCACCATGAAGCCCAGGGAATGCGATGCAAGTGAAGCCGAGCGAACTCTTGATTGGATGTTGCAAACCTCCATGGTAAGGAAAGCCGCTATTGTTGGAAGCATTATTGCCCGGAAAGAAAACAAACTCGTGAACAGAATGGCTTTTGTTATGCCCAACGGACAGGTTGTTTTCTATGATAAACGCCACCTCTTCAGGATGGCCGGTGAGCACAACCAATACTCCGCCGGTAACCAAAGGGTAGTAGTAAGCTACATGGGCTGGCGGATACTTCTTACCATTTGCTACGATTTGCGTTTCCCTGTTTGGTGTCGAAACAGGAATGACTACGACCTGATGCTCAACGTAGCTAACTTTCCGGATGAACGAAGCTATGCGTGGAATTCCCTACTGGTTGCACGGGCTATCGAAAATCAGTGCTTTGTAGCCGCCTGCAATCGAGTGGGCATTGATGGCAGCGGGGCGAATTATTCTGGTGATTCTCAGGTAGTTGACCCAATGGGACAAATTGTAGCTAAGGCAAACCCCAACAGCGAATCAACTATTGAAGCTTCAATCTCATTGGAGCAACTCCATGAAATTCGTGCAAGTTTTCCGGCTCATCTTGATGCCGACAGGTTTGAAATTCATTAAAGGAGAAAACCATGCCTGCAAGACATTTATTGTAAAGTTTTCGCTTAACTTTTCTTCCCCGAAATTCATGTAAACCCTTGTATGTTAAGGGTGTCAAAAATCACCCGAAAGATTAAAAAAACCGGGTTAGCGGCTAACCCGGTTTAAAGCTACTTTTTAATATCATAAAAGCACCGTTGGGGCGAATGGAGCTTGCCATCGGCAACCAGCTTCTTAATCACCTTGTCAACCTCCTTCTTATCAATTCCGGCAGCCTCGGCAATTTCTCCGGCCTTCATCGGTTTTCCAGCAGATGATAGGGTTTTAACAATTTTTTCTCCAGTATCCATAGCTAAATGATTTAAGGATGTTTGCACAAAGTTAACCTCTTGGGTGAAATTTCAAAATGGTTTCACGGAGAAATTCCTTGTCTAGGTGGGTATAGATTTCGGTAGTCAGAATGGATTCATGCCCCAGCATTTCCTGAACTGCACGCAAATCGGCACCTCCCTCCACCAAGTGGGTGGCAAAGGAGTGTCTTAAAGTATGCGGGCTAATATTCCTGGTTATCCCTGCTGCCTTGGCATATTTTTTAATGATGAGAAAAACCATTTCGCGGGTTAGCTGTTTTCCCCTACGATTTAGAAAAACGATGTTCCCAGACTTGGCATCAACAGTAATGCTTACCATTATGCGCTGCGACAAGTACATGTTAATGTCCGCTATAGCCTTACGGCCAATGGGTACCAGCCTCTCCTTGTTTCCCTTTCCCAATACCCGCACGTAACCATCATCAAAAAAAAGGTCGGTAAGCCTTAGGTTTACCAGTTCTGAAACACGTAACCCACAGCTGTAAAGGGTTTCGATGATTGCCTTGTTGCGATGCCCATCGGGCATACTCAAATCAACGGCTGCCTCCATGGCATCAATCTCCTCAACGCTTAAAACTTCAGGCAGCTTTCGCCCGGTTTTAGGCAGCTCTATAAGCTCAGTTGGATCGCTGTCAACTACCTCCTCAATAAGCAAGTATTTGTAGAAGCCCCTTACACTTGAAACTATCCTGGCCTGAGAGCGTTTACTCAACCCGCTATCGTGAAGGTGTGCAATAAAGTCCTGAATTTGCTCTCCGGTAACCGATTCGGGCTCTACCCCTATAATCTCTGCAAAACCATACAACTTCATCATGTCTGTATGGTAAGCTGCCACCGAATTTTTAGAGAGAGATTTTTCCAGCTTTAAAAAATTAATATAATCCTCAATAGCGGCGCTCCATCCCATAAAACCATTCTTTTACAATTCTTTCACCACAATACACCCAGATTTATAAGTATAACGAAAATACAAATCGCCATACTCAGAGTTTGCTACAAATAAACATAACGAAAAGGCAATTTTACAAAGTTTTCTGAATTTCTTTTAAATTTATACGTTATCGCCCTCGTATATGGTTCTGGGCGCTATTTAAAAAATTTATGTTTCTCTAAATATTGAGTAGTTTTGCACCGAAAAATTTAGCGAGTATGCTTAAAAGGACAAAAATCGTGGCCACCATATCCGACCAGCGGTGTGAGGTCTCCTTCATCAAGTCGTTGTATGATGCCGGAATGAACGTTGCCAGGCTTAACACCGCCCACATGAATCCCAGCGGGGCTAAAATATTGATAGATAACATCCGAAAAGTATCCGACCATATTGCCATTCTGGTTGACACCAAGGGTCCAGAAATCCGGACTTCATCTAAGGGAGCTGAGGTTAAGGTTCAGCAAGGTATGACGGTAAAGATATCGGGCGACCCGAACGGAGAATCGGGTGGCGACAACATTTTTGTTAGCTACCCAAACATACACGAGGAGGTACCTGTTGGAAACGCAGTGTTGATTGATGATGGAGAAATTGAACTTAGGGTAAGGAGTGTGAGCCACGATGCCCTGGTATGCGAAGTTGAAAATGGAGGTGTAATAAAGCTACGGAAAAGCGTAAACCTTCCTGGTGTGCATATCAACCTTCCCTCGCTTACCCAAAAGGATAAGGATTTTGTGCAGTTTGCCGTTGAAAATAGGGTTGATTTTATTGCCCACAGCTTTGTGAGGAATAAGCACGATGTGCTTGAAATAAAGGAAATACTTCAACAGCAAAAAAGCCCAATAAAAGTTATAGCCAAGATTGAAAATCAGCAAGGAGTTGATAATATTGACGAAATACTCGACCATGCCTACGGCATAATGGTAGCGCGGGGCGATTTAGGCATTGAGATACCTTCCGAAAAACTACCCATTATCCAGAACCGGATTGTACGAAAATGCATTGAAAGCAAAAAGCCGGTTATCATCGCCACCCAAATGCTACACACCATGATTGAGCATCCCCGTCCCACCCGTGCCGAAATTAGCGATATAGCCAACGCCATATACCAACGGGCTGATGCCATTATGCTTAGCGGTGAAACGGCTTATGGGGCCTATCCTGTTGAGGCTGTTAACGTGATGACCCGAGTGGCAAATGAAGTTGAAGATGTTTTGGAGACCGACTCGTCAATTAATCTGGCTAGAATTAACAATGAAGTTACTGCAGCTCTTGCAAAATCAGCGGTTAGGGCATGTTCAATGCTGCCCGTTAGGGCAATTATTGTGGACACGCTTACCGGGCGCACCGGACGTTACCTATCGGCATTCAGAGGCCAAATTCCTATTTATGCAATTTGCTACAACGAGCATGTTATGCGCCAACTTGCACTTTCATACGGAATTGAGGCATTCTACATGGAACCGCGTCAATCACGCGACCATTTCCTCAGCGACGCAATAAGCTACATGCTTGAACAGCGTAAAATTGCCTCGGAGGACATGGTGCTTATTATTGGGGGCAGCTTTGGCCCGAGCAATGGCGCAACCTTTATGGAAATTGGCAAGGTGAAAAATCTGGCAAAAAAAAAGGGTGAGTTCTAATAACGTTTAAATAGCCAATTCAACCATTTTTAAGCCTTTCAGATTAATTCTCTACAATTTTTCCAGAGTTCTACATATCTTGCTTATTTTTAGATGGGTTGATGTTATACTCCGATTCGCGTCGTGGACAGATGGCAGGTTCCTAAAACCGCACTTGCTACGCGCAAAATGAATGGGATTAGCTGACAGCTATGGTTAACACTTTACATAAAAAAACCCATCTGCTATTAAGGTAGATGGGCTATACAAGGTTATAAGCTGTGCATCACATAATTCTAGTAAAAACGGAAGGAACCTTTGCTAAAAGTATAAATCCCTCTCCCCTGCCTTTATTCGCTCCATACGGCGTTTTATTTCCTCTACATTCTGATTTCCATCCAGCTCGGTCAAGGTTTTATCAATCAACCTGTACCCCTTATCCTTAACCTCGGGTGTAGCATAGTCAACCAGATACTCGGTTAGGGTGAGAACTGCATTTGGGGTACAGTAACGTTTGATAAACCCTGGTACAGAAAACTCCATAAAATGCTCGCCGGTTCGCCCCAGGCGGTAACATGCCGTGCAAAACGAGGGGATATAATCATGTTCCACCAAATCGTCAACCACCTCGCCCAAAGATCGGCTGTCGCCAATTTCAAACTGCTCACGATTAAGATTTTGCTTCTCGTTTTTAGACTCAATATAAGCGCCCAGCTCCAGCTTAGTTCCTCCATCAATTTGAGAGACGCCAAACTGCAAAACCTTTTGCCTAACATGCACGGGTTCACGAGCGGTAAGAATCATGCCGGTGTAGGGGACAGCTAGCCGCAGGATTGCCACCAACTTGACAAAGTCATCGTCAGAAACAAAATACTGGTTGGTAATATCCAGACCTGAAGCCGACTTTATACGCGGAAAAGATATGGTGTGGGGGCCAACGTTGTAACAAGCCTCAAGGTGGTTGGTATGCCTAACCAGCCCCAACACCTCAAAACGCCAGTCATACAGGCCCATCAATGCACCAATTCCAACATCGTCTAAACCAGCCTCCTGTGCCCTATCGAGCGAGGTGAGCCGCCATTCAAAATCCCGCTTTTTACCTGCCTGGTGGTACCAACTATAAGCTTCAGGGTTGTATGTTTCCTGAAAAATCTGGTAGGTGCCAATCCCTGCCTTTTTCACTTTCAAAAAATCTTCAACGCTTAGCGGTGCAGCATTAATGTTTACCCGCCGAATTTCACCTCTATCCTTTTTAACCCCGTAAACCAGGCGAACGGTGTGGGCAATGTAGTCGGCGGAGTACTCCGGGTGTTCTCCGTAAACCAGTATCAGCCTTTTCTGACCGTTATCCTCAAGCGCCTCAACCTCCTTGGTAATTTCCTCATCCGAAAGGGTTACCCTCACAGCTTCGGTGTTGGAGGTTCTGAACCCGCAATACTTACAGTTGTTTGTGCACTTATTCCCGATGTAAAGCGGCGCAAATAGGACAATTCTATTGCCGTAAACCTTTTGTTTAAGTGTACGAGCTCCCTGCAGGATTTCCTCAACAAGCTCAGGCTCGGAGGTATTTACCAGAACTGCAACCTCCTCAAGGTTTAGCCGATGCTTGTCGAGCGATTTGGCAATGATTTCCCTCACCCTTTCGCGGGTGGGCTTGGCGCTGTTGATGTAACCCCAAATTTCATCGGGATCGATGAAAGGTTTCATTCGCTCATCGGGAATGCTGTAAACTTCAGGATTAAATTTCATTTGTTTGCAAATTAATTGTTAATATTTAGTTGGTAATGCATGCAAAGAGTTGCAATGCCCCTCATTTCATAATTTTAAGTAATTCATCATTTTTTTCACGCTTCGTACTAAATCTTCCCCATAACATATATACTTCATGGGAATGAATATGCTTTGCATACCCATAATCTCCAACCTAATGATAGGTTAGAATAGCGCAATTCTAATGTAAAGGAGAGAAAATAGGTAGAATTACCCTTTCATCATGAGGGTTTTTACCTGTACGCCATCGAGCTTGCCTACCGGACCGGTTAGTGCGCTAATTTCATCACTGGTGCCATCGAGCACCAACGAGATAACACTAACACCCCGCTGCTGAAGCGGAATCCCCTGCCGGGCGACAATCACGCTGGAATGGGCCGAAAATAGCTGGTTTAACTTCTCCACGCTTCCCCGGTTCTCCACCAGGATAAGCGCCGCCCCGATTCTCCTTTCCATCAGAGTTCTCCTTTGGATTAGAACTGTTAGCTGAATCCTCGAAAGCAATTAAAATTCCTTTCCCGGATACAGATTTTTAACCTTGAAATACAAGTTTAATTACGTCGTAAAGTTACAAATAGTTACGCTATGCTTCAGCACAAAAAGCTTTAAAATTTATCGGAGCTGCTCCTTAAAAAATGAGCTCATCCAAGGAGCTGCAAGCTGCCGAAAGCTGACTAGTCAGGCGTTCCTCATCAGCTATGTCAACATGATCGGCAAGTTGTTTTTGAAAAAACAACTTTGCATCATCCTCGGAAAGGATATTATCAAACTCCATTATATGAACGTCAACGTTGAGTGGCCCTAAAACGGGTTCATTACTGCCGTAATTGTCGAGCCAAATAATGGCCATGGCGCGGTAATGGGTGCTATTCCATTCGAGGGTGACAGCGTAAATACCCTCGTGGGGTATCAGCTTTCCCGCTTCCTCAATTTGAACGGTAAGGGTGGGGAATCCTGCTCTCTGGAAAATATGAGCACCTTTGCCCAAAGTACCCATAATAATAAAGTGATGGTCGAGGTAGGCGTTGGCCCGTTGAATTTTACCCTCGAGCAAAGCCTTACGGATTGCAGTGGAGCTAACGGTTTCCTGCTGAATATCCTGCTCTGGAATTTCCTCTACTCCAAAGTTGTACTGCAGGCCAAGGCGTTTCAGCTCTTCAAAATCTCCCTCGCGGTTATGGCCAAAATGGTGGTTAAACCCGACAACTACGAACCTGGCGTGAAGCTTTGCTATTAAAAAATGCTGTATAAAGTCAACCGACGAGATATGGGAAAACTCCAGGGTAAACCTGACGATAATCAGGTGATCAAGACCTGTTTTGCTTAAAAGTTCAATTTTTTCCTTTTGTGAAAGTATGAAGACCAGATTCTTACCAGCATTTTCGGGGTACAGAACCTTGCGGGGGTGCGGATAAAAAGTAATAAGCACCGATTCACCGTCAATACCTCTGGCAATATCGTTTATTCTCTTAAGAATGGCTTTATGGCCTATATGCACGCCATCAAAAGAGCCCGTTGTAACCACAGGATTCTTAATATAGCCAACATTATCAAAACCATAGTGTACCTGCATTTAGGAGACAACGTTTAAGGTTGAAGTTTTACCGGCTACTCATCCTTAGTTTTAACGAAATAGGCAACCTTTTCCAATGAAGTAATCATATCAAATTCTTCAAGATAAACTGTATCGGGGACATTTAATGGAATGGTGGTAAAGTTAAGGATTCCTTTAATCCCGGCAGAAACCAGCTGTTCAGCCACCTGGGTTGCCGAGTCGGGCGGGGAAGTAATGATAGCAATTGAAATCTCATACCGTTTGGAAATTTCAAGTAAATCCTTCATGTGAAAGCAGTTAACACCAGCTATAACACGGTTAACCTTATTCGGATCAACGTCGAATGCAGCAACAATATTCAGCTTTGGCCGCTTACCGTTGAAGTATGAAGTGATAGCACGCCCCATGTTGCCCATTCCTACTACGGCAACATTTAAGCCTTTCTCGTGGTCAATAAGGGCGCCTATTACATCGGCCAACTCCTGGGTGTCGTACCCCTTTTTCTTTATGCTGGAGTAGCCGATAAGCATTAAATCGCGCCTTACCTGAACAGCTGTGATGTTATGAATTCCGGCCAACTCGTGGGAGTAAATGTGCGTTTTCCCTTTAGCTATACAACTTAGCAGGGTACGACGATATTCACTCAGCCTTTCAACGGTTTTCTCGGGAAGCTTCATTCTATTAATAAAATTTAAATTGACTTAGTAAGTTCAGCTTTATATTCATCACAATCCTTAGCCTGCCTATGAACATAAGGCTATGCATGTTTTAAAGGTAAATTTATATAGCTTTGGACTAGTAAACTATTTTCTTCGCCAACTTCAACTCGTATTGAAAATAGCGAAAATGTAGAATCATGCACAAAACTAAATATCTTTTTAAAAATGTTACGCTTTTCTTTAGGTTATGAAGTAAAAGAAAGATATATGTTTAACAAAGGTCAGTGCTAGCTAGGCAGGGTTTTCGGCAGATACCGGAAATTGGAGGGTAAAGGTTGAGCCTTTTCCCAACGTGCTTTCCACCTTTATCTCGGCGCCGTACTGATCGGCAATTTTTTTTACAATGGAAAGCCCTAGCCCACTTCCGCTAACGTTCCGGCTAAGGGGGTTTTTGATGCGGGTAAACTCGTGGAATAGCTTTGGAATGTCATCAGCGCTAATACCAACACCCGAGTCAGAAACACTGCAGGTTGCATAGGTGGGGGTTTTGCTGAATTTACATTTCACCCATCCCCCCTCTACGTTATACTTTATTGCGTTGGATATAAGGTTGTTAAGAAGAATTTCCATGTCGTCGGCATCGGCTTTAACAACTACCGGCTCATCAGATTCGAGGGTAAGAGTAACATCGCGCTGTATGGCCATAGGCATCATGGTTTCAACCACCAGCCGAGCTACCAGGGTAAGGTCAATATCCTGCAAGTCTCTTTCCCGCTTACCCGATTCTACCCGTGTAAGGTCAAGCAGGTCCATAATCAGGTTGCGCATGGACTGAATACGGGAAAGCGAGCGGTCGATAATTTCCTGGTAGTCATCCAAACTTTCGCCAAGCTGTTTCTCCTGCATCATTCTAAGGTAACCCTCAATGGCATTCAGTGGGGCTTTGAGCTCATGCGACAGCATCGTTAAAAACTCAAACCTCACCTGTTTGCCTTCGCGATGGAGTTTTCGGGTCATTTGACGGAGGAAGTAGTGCTTGGTAATATTCTCGATTGACGAGCGAAGTTCCTGCGGAGTAAAGGGTTTGGGGACAAAATCGTGAGCGCCAATGTTGGTGGCTTTAACCGCCAGCTCCAACGAAGCATAGGAAGTAATCATCATAACCAGGATGTTGGGTTCATGAGCACTGATGAACTGGAGCACATCAATTCCTTGAATTCCCGGAAGTTTATTGTCAAGAAGAACTATTGCAGGCGGCTTGCGCTGGATAATCTCAATAGCCTCCTCACCTGTGGCGGCTTCAACCACATTAAAGCTAATGTCGTCCTCCAAAAATGGATAGTTAATGGTGTAGTTTTTAAGTATTCGTGAGACACCTGAGCGAATTCCTGGCTCATCGTCAACCACCAAAACGTCAACAACCTCCATATCGTGCTAAAGTTTTAACAGTTTAACAATCTCCCTGTGAAGTTGGTCGGGGCGAATGCCCTTTTCCAGGTAAAGATCGGCCTTAATCCACTTCCGTTCCTCCTCGGTGTTGATTCCGAATGTCATCCCAGTTTCGGCCGAAACAGCAGTTGCAATGATAATGGGCACATCGGGGTACTTCCTTTTTAGCTTGTAGCTTAATATAAAACCACTATCCTCGCTCTCCATCATTAGGTCGAGAATGGCCAGGTCGGGTTTAATGGTGTTAAGCAGCGTTTCCGCTTCGTGCTGGCTTTCGGCAGTTACCGTTTCAAAACCCATTTTTTCAACCTGAAATTTCAGCTGGTACAGGTAGTCAACGTCATCGTCAACAATTAAAATGGTTTTCTTTGCAGGAGTAGGCATGATCCATCAATTTAAAAATTGAACATTTAACCTAAAGTAGGTTTCCGGGGAAGCACAATGGTAAAAGTGGTACCAGTGGGGCCTTTGGCGGGATCGGTGTTGGAGTCCACCTCTATTTTCCCGCTGTGCATCTTAACAATTCCATAGGTAGTGGCCAGCCCCAAACCGGTTCCTTTGCCAGTTCCCTTGGTGGTGAAGAAAGGGGTAAAAAGTTTATCCATATTCTCCTCAGGTATCCCCGTTCCGGTGTCGCTCACCCTAAAAATTACATCGCTTTCATTCTCATCCACCTCAACGGTAAGCACCCCTCCGTTTGGCATGGCATCTACAGCATTCTTATTTAGATTGGTTAGAACCTGCATCATTTGTTCGTAATCGAGATAGGCCTCGGTATTGTTAGCCTTGCATACTACCTGAGTTGAAATGGTCTTAGGGATAACTACAGAGGTTACGCTTTCTGCAGCAAGTTTTCGTATATCAACCCTTTCTACTTTAACCTGATTTTTACGGGCAAAGTTGAGCAGCCCACCCACAATTTTTTTACATCGCTCGGCCTGTGTGGCTATCAGCTCCAAATCCTTGCGTAGAGGATCGTCGGGCTTGCATTCGTCCATAAGAATATTGCTGTACATCAGCACTACACCTAAAGGGTTGTTTAGCTCATGGGCAATTCCAGCCGAAAGCTGCCCCATATGGGCAAGTTTTTCTGATTGCTTCAACGCTTGCTGCATTTTTGCCAACTTTTCGTTTGAAATGGCAAGATTGTCAACAGAAATGTGAAGTTCTTCGATGGCGTAGGGTAAGCACATTTCCACCTCGGCTAACCCATCAATTATGGCAATGGCATGCTCAACGCAGGTTTCATATCCACAAGCTCCGCAATTTAGCTGGTCGCGGGGCGAGAATTTTCCCATACTGGCCAGCACCCTGTTTATCTGATCGTCTGATGGTATAGGCATTCGCCTATCATCACGCTGGAAAGATCTGGAAACATCAATATCCCTAAATTCGTTCATGCTATAAAGCCACTCATCATGCTCAAGCTCCGAAAGCTTTTGCCGGGCATACCTGCTAATCTGGGTTTTACGTTCAAATCGTTTACCACCAGGCGACATACCGGGACCCATTATGCAGCCATCGCAGCAGAGTAGCTCGAGGTTCTGCCCCTTAAGGTTTCCAATTTCCCACTCCTTAATAGCCTCCTGAAATCCCATACGACCTTCAGCCACCGTAACGTTACCTTCTACCAAATCCTCGTTTACCCGTACCGTTTGAATTAACCCCCGGCTTACCGGGAATATAGCACCCCGTCCGGCACGGGGTAGGTCAAATTCCGAGGGGGTTGCTGCTTCGGGGGTTACACCTGCGTATTCCAGCATACCTCGTAGCTCCCGAAAAGTTAGCGCCTCATCAACCTCATCGGTTTCCGCTTTTTTGGCAATACATGGGCCAATAAATACCAACTTAACCCCATTCCCCAACTTTTTTCGAACTACGCGGCTTATAGCAATCATGGGTGATACCACCGGGGCCAGGTATTCGGTTAAATCGGGATGATAGTATCGTATGTAGGTTACAATTGCCGGGCAATCCGAGGAGATGTAGCCTTTGCCGCTTCGGTCTTCAAGCAACTCCTTATACCTTCGAGCAACCAAATCGGCACCAAAGGCTACCTCGAAAACATAGGAAAATCCAAGCTGCCGGAGCATGCCTACAAACTTCCGGTAATCATCAATTTCGCTGAACTCAGCCGGAAAACTTGGAGCTACAAGGGCGGCTACCTTATCCTCCGACTGCAGTAAATCCCTGACCTCCATTCGTGTTTGCAGGTAAACTTTTGCATCCTGACTGCACACCTTCACACAATTCCCGCATCCTATACAGCGTTCGGCAATCACCTCAGCCTGACCATTGATTATTCTGATAGCTTTAGCCGGACACTCCCTCACACAGGTATAGCAAACCCTACAAAGTTCCTTTATTGTATATACCAGCTTGCGATTTTCCTCCTGCATGGACTTTACTATTAATTATCTTTTTTACCTACACGTTTCGAATTAGCATCGGCCAGACCTCCCAACTTAGCTAGCTTGTCATAGTAGCACGTCGCGCTTGTAATAGGAAGTATGAAGAAACTTTTGGGCAAGTTCACCGCATGGTTCTTTCAAAAAATCATCGTAAACACTTTTCACAACGGGGTTTTTGTGGGATGATTTTACCACATCGGCCTCATCGAGTTCGTATATTGATTTGGTTCTTTGCCTTATCTCCTTAGGGTCCATTGCAAAAGGCTGCCCGCCACCATTAACACATCCTCCAGGACAGGCCATTACCTCAACATAATCGGCCCTAACATTTCCATTGATAAGCTCAGCCATAAAGCTATGAATGGATTTCATGCCGCTCAGCACTACAAACACAAATTCCTGTTTACCTGTGGTAAGTTTAAACTCTCTAATGCCGGAAGATGAACGTAGTTCTGCAATTTTAAAGTTGTCCAGCTCCGTGCCCGTATTCATGTAGTGCAGGGTGCGGGCAAGAGCTTCGGACGATCCTCCTGAAACGCCGAAAAGCTTACCTGCCGAACTACGAATATCGAAGGGGGAATCGGGTTGTTGGGATTCAACATTCTGTACGTCAATTCCGTACAGCTCTACCAGCTGCACAAGCTCACGGGTGGAAATAACCGTATCAACATCCGAAACACCCTTGGTAGTCATCTCCTCCCGTCGGGCTTCAATTTTCTTAGCCAGGCAGGGCATTACTGAAACCGAGAAAATACCTGCCGGATTAATGCCGTAGGATGGTGCAAAATACGATTTAATAAGCGCCCCCATCACCTGCTGGGGTGATTTAGTAGTGGATAGCCATGAAAGGTGTTCGGGGTAGTACTGCTCCATAAACTTTACCCATGCCGGACAGCATGACGATATAAGCGGATGCTTCTCTCCATTTTCCCTCCGCTTCAAGAGTTCAGTAGCTGTTTCCATCACCGCAATATCGGCCGCAGCAGCACTGTCGAAAACGTATCTAAAGCCAATTTTACGTAGAATGGCGTTTAGCACCCCATTCAAATCTTTACCTGGTTTGAGCCCCAGCTCGCTAGCAAGCGATACGGAAATAGATGGGGCCACCTGAACAACCGGAATAAGGTTGGGGTTGTTAAGGGCATCTATAACCTCATCAACGTTTGAGCGTTCGCTTAACGCACCGGTAGGACATGACATTACACACTGCCCACAAGCAATGCAGTTTGAGAAGGTTAAATCGCGCGACATGGCTGTGCCTATGTACATATTGCAACCCCGCTTAACAAATTCAAACGTGGATACAGACTGAAGCTCATTGCAAATTCGAACACAACGCCCACAAAGCACACACTTGGATGGATCACGAATGATGCTGTGGCTTGATAGGTCGAGCTTTTGGGAGAAGGTTTTGTTTTGGGCATGCCGTTCGCGAACATGCAGCTCAACGGCAAGGGATTGTAGCTCGCAGCGTCCGTTTCTTTCGCAGTAAAGGCAATCGTCCGGGTGGTTGGCAAGTAGCAGTTCAACCAACGTTTTACGTGCTTTTACCACTCTTGATGAATGGGTTTTAATCCGCATGCCCTCCTCAACAAGTTGCGAACATGACGTAACCAGCCTTTCACGTCCCTCAACCTCAACAACGCATAGACGGCAGGCACCGGTAGGCGACAACTCCTTCATGTTGCAAAGGGTTGGAATTTTAATCCCATTCCCCCTTAGGGCGTTTAAAATGGTTTCTCCTCGATGAACTAGAATTTGACGGTTGTTAACCTCAATGTTGAAATTCATGTGTTAAATTATTTCAAACAAGTCAGTAATCAATCTGTATCAAAAAAATAAAACAAAAGGCTTAGCTTCCAATAACGCTTCTTCATTCCTCGCACCTTTAGGTTTCGCTCTTAGTTGGGAATATTTCATAATTTTAACCAAAAATGCAGGTTATCTATAGAAAACCGATGCAAACTTGCAAACCTCCATGCAGCTGCCGCAACCCGTGCATTTATCCTCTACAATAAAGTAGGGAGAGCGAGGAGTTCCAATAATGGCGTTAGTTGGACACTTTTTGGCGCAGGCGGCACAGCCCGTGCATTTCTCAGTATCAATGTAAAAAGTTCTAAGGTCGCGGCAAACTCCGGCCCTACAGCTACGGTCAAAAATGTGCTCCTCAAACTCGTCTCTAAATGCCTTTAAAGCTTTTAACAATGGCTTGGAAGCGGTTTGACCTAGCCCGCAAAGGGAGGTATCGTGCATAACCTCAGCAAGCGTTTCGAGCTGAATTACACCCTTAAAGCGCTCGAGGGTGTGGTGCTTGTCGGAGGAATCGGGACGACGGGAAATCTCATTCAAAATTTGGTACATACGGCTAGAGCCCTCCCTGCAAGGGATACACTTTCCGCAGCTCTCGTTCCGGATGAAGTGCATGAAAAACTTGGTCAGGTCAACCATGCAAACCGACTGGTCGAGTATCTGGACTCCCCCCGAACCAAGTGGTATGCCGTGGACTTTCAGCTCATCAAAGTCAACAGGGAGGTATAGCTCGTCAGGGGTAACGCTAACCCCAGATGGGCCTCCCAGATGGATTGCCTTTAACGTGCAGTCGGGCTTAACCCCTCCTGCCAGCTCTACAATGGCTGAGAGTGGCCTGCCCATGGATATTTCCACCACACAGGTAAGGGAAGCCTTACCATTTACAGAGAAAATTTTAGTTCCTTTTGATGTGGCCGTCCCTATTTTCATAAACCAGTCAGCTCCATTAAGGAGAATATCTGGGATACTGGCAAGGGTTTCGACATTGTTAACCACGGTAGGCTTACCATTTAACCCCACCTCGTTAGGGTAGGGAGGTTTAATAGAAGGCGTACCACGTTTCCCTTCGAGGCTTTGGATTAGAGCAGTTTCCTCCCCGCAAACGTAAGCTCCAGGGCCTTGAAAAATTGAAATATCGAGGCTATAGCCGCTATCTAAAATGTTGTACCCAAGCAAACCAAAATCGTAAGCTTGCTCCATGGCCAGGGTAAGCCGGTCAACGGCCAGCTTGTTACGGTTTCTAATGTAGATAATTGCTTTGTTTGCACCAATGGCATAAGCGCTTATTGTTAAACCTTCAATGATACGAAAGGGATCGCTTTCCACTAAGAGCCTATCCATAAAAGCGCCGGGATCGCTTTCGTCAGCATTACAAATCATAATCCTTTCGGTAGCAGCAACCGAAAGGGTTTTACGCCATTTCAATCCGGTAGGATAGCCTCCGCCTCCACGTCCCCTCAACCCGCTTAGCTCAACAATACGGCAAACGGAATCGGATGTTTGATTCCGCAGGGTATAGGCAAGTGCCCGGTAACCCCCGAATGAGATGTACTCCAGTAGATTTTCGGGATTTATAATTCCAATATTTCTAAGAAGTAGCCTATCCTGTTTTGCAAAAAAAGGGAAATCATCCTTAACTGGAATATCGGGCCACGGTTCAAGAATATCGGAATTGTGCTGAAAAAGTGCCGTATCGGGTTGAACAAAGCTGTTAAATGCACCATCGAGCAGGAATTCAACTCTATCGTATGTTACGTTTCTGAAGGCCACCCGCTTTTTCCCCGGCAGCTGAACCTCAACAATTGGCTCGAAGGAGCAAAGGCCATAGCTGCCAACGGGTACAATTATGGCATCTACTGAATTTTCTTCAAGATAGCCCTCTATTGCTTTCAGAGTTTTCAGGGCGCCAGCCACAACCGATGAAGTTGTAATGCCAATGTATATGACTGTTTTTTTTACCCTTTCGTGCCTGTATGTTGATAAGTGTTTTTGGGTATCACTATTTAGCTCGGCATGAAGCAAGGGTAGCACCTGTTCACAAAAAAAAGTTTTATCGGCTAAAGTGTAACTGTGGTTCATAACCTTTCAATAACAGCTATGTTCAAAACTCCAAGCATATCATATATAGCATCATAACTTAACCCATTGTGGATGAAAATGTTGAATATCCAAATGGCACTACTCCGACTCGGCTAACCCGGCAAGAACTTCACCAAGCTTAGCCGGTGTGAGGTTACAATAGTACTCTTCATTAATCGAAATAAGCGGTCCCGACTCACAAGCTCCCATGCAGGAAATTACCTCCAGGCTAAATGTGCCATCACGACTAGTCTCTCCGTTTTTAATTTTTAAATTCTTCTCAATGAAATCAATGATCCATTTTGAGCCGTTCAGCCTGCACGAAGTGCCATTGCATACCAATATATGGAACTTACCCTTTGGCTCAAATTTAAACTGGTTGTAAAATGTAGCCAAACCATAAACTTTGGAAGTGGGTATGCCCAAATGCTTACCAACCATGACAATTGACTCCTCATTTAAGCATCCGGTTTTATTCTGAATTTCCTGCAAAATGGGGATTAAGCTGTCCATTCCGGCATGGTCATACTGTTCAAGTATAGCTTCAATGCTTCTTTTCATTACCCATCAAGAAATTTTTAAAAATTGTTAACTCAATAACAATTAACTATTTTCCTGTATAACAGATATTTAAGTTGGTATTTTCACCTGTTAATTCCCGAACAAATTAATAAAAGAAATTTAGATAATCTAACTTTATTTAAATTTGTGATTGAATTAACAGAAGTTTTTTTAAGTAAGCCAGCAAGAGGGTTAATCATTAAACGCTCAGAGGAAACAATTTAAAGGATTGGCAGGAGAACATGGGAAAGGTATTATAAAGCCCAGCCAGACAATAAGATGGAGAAAAAAAACGAAATCGTGATATGCTTGGGTAGCTCCTGTTTTGCGAGGGGAAATAAAGCAACCCTAAAGACCATACAGAAATACATAGACGATCATCACCTAAGGGAAAAGGTTTACTTTCACGGGGGGCATTGCTTTGGCAGATGCGCTGAAGGGCCTACAGTAACCGTTAATGGGAAAATTTTTACAGGCGTTGACGAGTACAATATTCTGGATATCCTAAATAGCGAGTTGAGCGAGTACTAATCCAAACGATTAAAACAAATGTCGCAGCTCTTCGAAATAAGTGAGGAAACGTGCATAAACTGTTATGCTTGTGTGCGGGTTTGCCCGGTAAAGGCCATCGAAGTTAAAGCCGGTCAGGACTTTGCCCGAATCCTCCAAAACAGGTGTGTGGGTTGTGGAAGCTGCCTCAATATTTGCCCGGTGAATGCGGTAAGCTACCGTTCCTCCAAGAAAAACGTTCTGGAGCTACTTAAGGGCAACGAACCGGTTGCTGCTATTTGCTCGCCAAGCATTTCGGGTGAATTTGTGGATATAACTGACTACCGAAAGTTTGTTCAGATGATAAAAACCTTAGGGTTTACTTACGTTTGCGAAGTTACTTTTGGTGTTGACCTTGTAGCCAGGGAGTATAAAAAGCTGTTCGATGACTTTAAGGGAAAGTACTTCATCACCAGCATGTGCCCGGTGGTTGTATCAATGGTTGAAAAGTACCATCCCGAAATGGTCAACAACCTTGCCCCTATCATTTCGCCTATCATTGCTACCGCCCAGGCTGTACACAACCAGTATGGAAGTAATGTCCGGATTGTTCATATAGGCCCCTGCATACAAAGCAAGGAGGAAGCAAAGCTATACAACGGGAAAAGCCAGATTGACGAGGTGCTTACCTTTGTGGAGCTCCGCCAGCTATTCGAGGAATTTAACATAAACGAGAGCAACCTGGAGTACTCCGAGTTTGACGAGCCAATTGGCTACAAGGGATCGCTTTACCCCATTGGCAGAGGCATACTGCAAGCCGTTGACATCAGCGAAGACTTGCTAACCGGAACAGTTATCAGCGCTAACGGGCCCAACAACACACTTCAAGCCCTGGAGCAATTCGAAACCAGCGCCGAAATGATTAACCGGCATTTTAACCTTTTCTACTGCGAGGGCTGCCTTATGGGACCGGGTACATCGAAGGGTGGAAAAAAATTCATTCGCCGAACAATGGTGGTTAACTATGCCAACAAAAGGTTGCTAACGTTTAACCGTAAAAAATGGGAGGAAAACATATCCCGAAATGAAAAGAATAGCTATACAAGGGATTTCACCCCTGATGACCAAAGGCTGCCACTCCCCTCACAGCAAAAACTTGAGGAGGTGCTAAAGGTAATTGACAAGGAATTTGTTGGAAAGGAAACAGGTTGTGAAGCTTGTGGATATGCCTCATGCTACGACTTTGCCTCTGCAGTGGCATCGGGGCTTGCCCATACGGACATGTGCTTGAACTTCACCCTAAAAAACAGGCAGGAGTATATTAAATCCCTTCGTTCAACTAACGAGAAGCTTGCTAAAACCCAGGAGGCTTTGAGGGAATCGGAAAAAAAGGCGCGAATAGAGCAGGAAGCAGCTCGTGAGGCTTCCGAAACGGTTACCACCATGCTTAAGAAGCTACCTGCTGCAGTTGTGCTTATTGATAAGAAGCTAAAAATCATACAGAGCAACCAAAGCTTTATTGATTTGCTTGGCGATGACGCCCTAGAAATAAACGAGATTGTTCCCGGACTTGTTGGTGCAGACCTAAAAAGCCTGGTACCCTACAATATTCACAACCTGTTTACCTACGTACTTCAAAATAATAGCGATATATTAAACCGTGATGTTCACTACCGCGATAAGCTGCTGAACATCTCCGTATTCACCATCAGGCCCAACAGCATTGTTGGTGCTGTTATCAGGGATATGTATGCTCCGGCCGTGCAGAAAGAAGAGGTTGTTAAGCGGGTAACCGAAGCCATCGACAGGAACCTGGCAATGGTTCAAAAGATTGGCTTTTTACTAGGCGAAGGTGCCTCAGAAATTGAGCAAATGCTCAACTCGATTATTCAAACCTACAACGAGGGGGTTGCCAAAGCAGAAAACAGCAAAACAAAATAATGGTTTAAGCAAACAGCCTTCACCCCATGTCCGAGAAATTTTTTATAGAAGTCAACTGCCAGCAGAAGAATCACGATGGTGAGCGAATTTGCGGTGATGTGTTTTACTCCAAACGTCTTCAGGATGAAGAGCGAACCATAATAGTGCTTTCGGACGGAATGGGTCATGGCGTGAAGGCCAACGTGCTGGCCACACTCACCTCAACAATGGCATTCAACTTCACCCGCGAACATAAGGAAGTCAACACTATTGCTGAAATAATCATGAACACCCTCCCCGTTTGCTCCGAAAGAAAAATGAGCTACTCCACCTTTTCCATTGTGGACATTGAGCACAACGGCGATACCCGGATTCTTGAGTATGATAACCCGGAATGCTTTATCATGCGGGGCACCGAACCGCTAATACCCGAATGGCAGTGCATAATACTCAACAGCGAGCAAAATGCCGGAAAGGAGTTGAGGTACTGCAGCTTTACCCCGCAAAAGGAGGACAGGATAATACTATGGACCGATGGCGTAAGCCAATCGGGCATGGGAACACCCGATTATCCATTTGGCTGGAGTGATGGGGCAAGAGAGTTTGTAGAAAAAATGGTAAAAAACGAGCCCGACATATCGGCCCGTAAGCTAAGTGCCAAGGTGGTAAACATGGCTTACGTTAATGACGGCTACCACCCAAAGGATGATACTACCTGTGCAACCATATACTTCCGGCATCCCCGTAAGCTACTAATTTGCACCGGGCCCCCTTTTGAAAAGGAAAATGACTCCATGCTGGCAAGTATTTTCAATAGCTACGAGGGTAAAAAGGTAATCTGTGGCGCCACTACAGTTGATATTATTGCCCGTGAGCTCAAACGTGAAGTCGTTGACAGCATGGAGTTTACCGACCCCGACTTACCCCCAACCAGCCAGATGGATGGTGCTGACCTGGTTACCGAGGGAATACTCACCCTGAGCAAGGTGAACACCATTCTGGATTCCTACAACGAAACCGTTACCCTTGGCAACGGACCGGCCGAGCAGCTGGTTAAGCTGATTCTCGAAAGTGATATAATTGACTTCGTAATAGGCACCTGCATCAATATTGCCCACCAGGACCCCAACCTACCGGTTGAGTTGGAAATCAGACGAACCGTGGTTAAGCGTATAGCCAACCTCCTTCAGGAAAAATTTTTAAAAGAGGTAAAGTTGAAGTTTCTTTAAGCTAAATACACAACTTCAAACCAAAATTTTACAGCTTAAGCCCTTACGGGGTAAGGAGTTTTGGCCAACATTGGTAATAGATTAGGTGAAATTTAAAACAACTCCCCACAAAATTGAAGATGGAATAAAAAAGTTTTGTACCTTTCATCACAAATTCATCCTTGCGCTTTTGTCATATAACCATGCTATCTACATCAAGAAAAAAATGATGTTGGTCAAATTTGCTAGCAGCTTAAAGCAAAAACGGCGATCATGAATCAACCCATTGTGTATATTTTCGTAGAAAAATTAACATTTTGATTTAACATAATTTCTATGTATAACCTTAGGCATCTTTCCTACCTCTACTTTTTAATTTTGATATTCTTCCCAACGAAATCCTTTTCACAGGATTGGAATCTCCTGTTCACCCTTGAAACTGATGCGGAATTTTACATGGCCGATGGTAACTACTCCAGAGCGGCCGATACCTACCTTAAAGCCCTAAAAAAATACCCCGAGAGCTGTAACCTGATGTTTAAAGTAGGATACTGCCTGCTGAAAACAGATGACAGGAAGGCTGAAGCCCTCTCCTACCTTGAGGAAGCTGCAAAAAAGGTATCCGACAAGTACGACGCCCGTTCGCTTAAGGAGGCCAACTCACCCCCTGAAGTTCTCTACCACCTGGGCATCTCCTACATGCATCAAAATAATTTTGATAAAGCCAAAGCTCAGTTTGAAGCCTATAAAAAGTACGTCAACCCAAATGATGCGTATGTTTTGCAGCAGGTTGAACAAAACATAAAGAGCTGTGAAACAGCCAAGGCTATGATGGACAGCCCAATTGGGCTAAACCTAAACCGACTTGAGGAAGGTGTAAACAACGACCAGTCGAACTTCGATGCCGTTCTTTCGGGCGATGGAAAAACGATGGCCTTCACCAGCCGATCCACCTCGGGTAACAAGGTGTTCATCTCCTTCATGGATAAGGGTAAATGGTCAATCCCAAAGGATATTACCCGGAACCTTGGTAGCAGCTACCTCACCACCTCATTCCTATCTTACAATGGCGAAGAGCTCTACCTGATAGATAACGATTTGAAGAATTCAGAAATTGTAGTTAGCTTTTTACAAAAAAATAAATGGTCGAACCCGGTAAAGGCTGCAAAACCAATTAACTCTAAGGCTAATGAGACCCATGTTTGCGTAACCCGCGATGGCAACACCGCATACTTCACCAGCGACAGAAAAGGGGGGCAAGGAGGATTTGACATCTACAAGGTAACCATTAGCGGCGACAAATGGGGCGAACCCGTAAACCTTGGTCCCAACATCAACACCCCTTTAGATGAAGCAACACCATTCCTTACCCCCGATGAGAAGTACCTGTTCTTCAGCTCCCAGGGGCACAACAGCATGGGTGGATACGATATCTTTTATGTGAACCTGGAAGGAAGCTCTAACGTCAAGAATATTGGGTACCCCCTAAACACCCCCGATGACAACCTTTTCTACTTCCCAACCAGCCTGACCAGCGGCTATATTTCAACATTTTCTCCCAATGGGCTGGGCGGTCTGGATATTTGCTCGGTAGAAATCATTCCCCAGGTTGATGTTAAAATCAACATAATGCTTGCCGACAAGGCACCAGCCGATAAAAGCTACACCGTTAGCATCATTGATACGAAAGATGGCAAGCCGGTTAGCAGTGTAAACCAAAACGGGAAAAAACAAATTTTACAAAAATTATCCCCGGGAACGTTTACTGTTGCTGCTTCGGGTGTAGAATTTGACTCTACTTCGAGCCTTCTCGAAATTCCCTCAAAACCCGACAAAAACGAATACCAGATTAGCCTATTGCTGAACCCCTCCCAACCTAAACCCGAACCTGTTGCAGAGGTATCCCAACCGGCAAATGATATACCGATTCAAAAGGAAGTAAAGCCCGTACCAGTAGTGGTGGAAGAGCCTAAGCCCGAAAAGCCTGTTCCTGCTTCGGTAGAGAAGCCAAAGCAGGAAAAATCAACAGCTGCCAGTGTACCTGTTAACCCATCTCCCAAGCCTGAAGTTAAAAAACGTGAGATGGAAAAGCCCAAGCCAGTTCATGTTGCCGTTACAAACCTTTCATTAGCAGCTGGAACCTCTACATCATTAGCCCACCCTACCTATTCCGTACAGCTTATGGCTTGCAAGCAGCCTGTGGACTACGACTACTTTAAACTCGACAGCATATTTGTTTCCATATCGCCCGAAGGCTACTACCGTTACAGCGTTGGTTATACTCTCAACGTACAGCAAGCCGAAGAACTCCTTGCCAGGGTAAAGACATTAGGCTACACCAACGCCTATGTTAGAATTAACAAGGAGCAGCCAAGCTACACCATTCAACTTATGGCACTCACAAAACCCAAACGGTTAAACCAGCTAAACGTAATTGGTAGCACTATGGTTTACCGTGGATGTGATGGAATATATCGTTACTGCACCGGTAGCTACTCTACGCCCGAAGAGGCGCAGAATGACCTGGCTAGCTTTAAAAATGCCGGATACTCCGATGCCTTCATCAGGCATTTGGGGAGATAAAATTAACCCGTTCAGAAAAAATTTTCCAACACAGCCAAACCGCTTAACCCTGAAACCGCCCTAGTATTATACATTGCCATTTGGGGCACTGCCACCAAACCGTACTTATTTGTAACTTTGCCAGCTGAAAAAAACAGAAATGGAACGTGTAGTTGTTGGACTTTCGGGAGGCGTTGATTCAAGCGTAGCAGCATACCTACTTAAGGAGCAAGGATATGAGGTGGTAGGCATGTTCATGAGAAACTGGCACGACACAACAGGAGTGCTCAAAGGGAATTGCCCTTTTGACGACGACAGGGATTTTGCCGAAATGGTTGCACGCAAGCTAAGAATTCCCTTTGAGTTTGTTGACTTAAGCAACGAATATCGCCAGCGTGTTGTTGACTACATGTTTAACGAATACTCAAAGGGTCGCACGCCCAATCCCGATGTGCTATGCAACCGGGAGATAAAATTTGACGCCTTCGTGAAAGCCGCATTCGAGCTGGGTGCTGACTATGTGGCTACCGGTCATTACTGCCGTAAGCAGGAGATAGAGGTTAATGGGCAAACATACTACCGACTATTGACCGGAACCGATAGCAACAAGGACCAAAGCTACTTCCTGTGCCAGCTTTCACAGCAACAGCTCAGCAGGGCATTGTTCCCCATTGGACACCTGCTCAAGCCCGAAGTGCGAAAAATTGCTTCTGAGCTGGGTTTGGCTACTGCCGAACGTAAGGATTCTCAAGGAATTTGCTTTGTTGGCAAGGTTGACCTGCCTGTTTTTCTTCAGCAAAAAATTAAAGCAGTTGAGGGCGATATAGTTGAAATTCCCAGGGCATTTTACAGCTCCCAACCGGTGATTTCTCCTGATGATCTAGAAGCACTCTGCAAGCCCACTTTCTACAGCAAAGCCGACGGGAACCTCGTTGGACAACACCATGGGGCTCAATTCTTTACCATAGGCCAACGCAAAGGCTTAAATGTGGGGGGGAAATCAGAACCTCTTTTCGTTATTGCCACTGATGTTCAGCAGAACGTGGTTTACACGGGTATGGGTGACGATCACCCCGGCCTATACCGTAAAGGTCTGTTTGTCAGCCAAAACGACGTTCACTACATCCGTCCCGACCAAAAGCTAAGGCCCGGACAAACAGCAAGGTTGATGGTTAGAATACGCTACCGGCAACCACTCCAGAAAGCTACGCTGCTTTCCAGGGATAATGGAATCTATATCATTTTTGATAACCCCCAAAGAGGGGTTACAGCGGGACAATTTGCTGCATGGTACGATAACGAGGAGCTAATTGGTTCCGGTGTGATTGCCATGTAGGTTGCAACCCGAATTCACTCACCCCCTTTACCTCAAATAGGGAATCGAGCTGCTGGCCATAACTATGCAATCCAACCTGCTGCAAAACAAAATAAGGCATGTAGCTGTTTACTGGTTAAAATTACTACACGATGAAGCGAGTTGCCATTGTTGCATCATGGTTGCTGATTACGCAATTTTCCATGGCATGTGAAAGTCAAACCAACCAAAACCACAAAGAGATGAAAGCAAGCGCTAGCGAAACTATAACCCTCGGGGCAGGATGTTTTTGGTGTGTAGAGGCAATATTTAGCAGGATTGATGGGGTTTTGAAAGTGGAATCGGGGTACTCAGGTGGCTCAGCAGTAAACCCAACCTACAGGGAAGTCTGCAACGGTAATACCGGTCACACCGAGGTTGTTCAGGTTACTTTCGACCCTGAGGTAATACCCTTGGCTAAAATTTTGGAAATCTACTTTAAAACCCACGACCCCACAACCCTCAACAGGCAAGGGGCAGATGTAGGATTTCAGTACCGCTCGGTAATTTTTTACCACTCCCAGGAGCAAAAAAAAATAGCGGAGGAAATTAAAGCTGAGCTGGAAAAAGCAAGGATATGGAATTCACCTGTTGTTACGGCTATTGAACCGTTTAAAAACTTCTACAAGGCCGAAGATTACCATCAGGAATACTACGAAAACAACAAGAACCAACCCTACTGTCGGATGGTGATAACCCCAAAAGTTGACAAACTCGAGAAGGTTTTTGCCGATTACCTGAAACACTGAAAGGGCAAAGAAACTCCACGGGGAACCACTAGCCAGAACATTCCTGCGTTATCATTTAATCCGTTTCTAAAAAAGCAAACGGGTAAAAAAATCATGCCCTCAGGCATGGCAGCCATGTAGGCATATCCATCATAAATACACCCTGCTGGCATTAACCCTTAGGGATACCGTTTTCAAAAAATTTCCGGTAAAAGGATTCAATTATGGAAAATGAGCCTACTTTTGCAGGCTAAAAGTAAAAAGCACTCAACCAATCCTGAAAGACGATGAGTTTTATACAATCAATTATCATAGCTATTGTTGAAGGAATAACGGAGTTTCTACCCGTGTCGTCAACCGGCCACATGATTCTGGCTTCAACATTAATGAAAATTCAGGAAAATGATTTTGTAAAAACCTTTGAAATATTCATTCAGCTAGGCGCAATAATGGCCATCGTAATGCTTTACGCCAAAAAGTTTTTGCAAAGTTTTTCTATTTATGTAAAGCTTGGAATAGCATTTATTCCCACTGCGGTGGTGGGGTATATAGCCTACGACTTTATCAAAGGATATCTATTCAACTCTATTGTAGTTGCAGTTTCACTAATTGTTGGAGGAATTGTTCTGGTGCTTATTGACCAAAAGCTTACTACAAAAAAGAGTAAAGTTGAGGTGGTGGAAGATATTTCGTATAAAAATTCTTTTTTCATAGGATTAATTCAGTGCTTCTCCATGATTCCCGGAGTGTCAAGGGCAGCAGCCACAATTATTGGGGGAGTTTTTAACGGACTTGACAAAAAACAGGCAACAGAGTTCTCGTTTCTACTTGCCGTTCCAACCATGATTGCCGCCTCTGGGTATGATTTGCTGAAAACTCCAATTAGCTTCACCTCTCACGAGGTTGTTTTGCTGGCAACGGGATTTGTGGTAGCCTTTTTTACCGCATGGCTTGCCGTAAAAGTCTTCTTAAAAATAGTAGAAAATTACGGCTTTAAGTATTTTGGCTACTACCGGATACTCGTAGGCGCTATTTTTTTGCTGTTTTTTAGGTTTTAGCAAACCAGCAGCTCCCCCCCTGCATGGTAATAGCCTTAGACTCTACAAAACAAGAAATGCTCTGAAAGGATAGCTATACCTACCGGGTATTTTCCATGGGTGTTACTGCTAACACCCTTTATAAGCAGCATTCTACGAAACCTTTATCCTGATAATTAACAGGTTAACTCAAAATTCAACCTGTAAAGCCGATCGATCTGCTAGAACGTCTTTGATCATGCCACAGCCCTGGGAGCTGAAATTTAAAGGTAGCTCATGATTTTCCCTGAAATTTGGAATAGAGAAATTTCGGCTAGCTTTGCCTGGAACTTAACGGAGATAAGCCTCTCTTCGGCATCGAGTAAACTTTTCTGGACTTCCCTTAGCTCAAGCCCCGACAAATCGCCCAGCCTATAGCGTTCCATGGCAATTTCCAGGTTTTCACGGGCTACAGAAAGGTTTTGCTCTTCAAGTTTCAGCAGCTTGAGGTTGTTCTGATAGGCATAGTATATGGTTAGCAAGTCGGCTTTTACTCCCTGCACCACATCGCTATACTCATGCTCCCGATTTTCTATTTCAATAGCTGCGTTTGTCCGTTCGCGCTTGCGGTTGAAGCCGTCAAAAATATCAACTCCAAGAGTAAGACCATAGCTTAAGCCATGAATTTGCTGACTTTTTACGGTTCCGGTTTCATAATCGTTGAATGAATAGTCATATCCCGATGTAAGGTTAAGGTAGGGGTACGAACGGGAAGCGATAATTTTGTAGTCGTACTGCGATATTGTTGTATTTCTTCGGGCAATTTGCAGGGAGGTGTTTTGATCCATGGTTGAGGCCAGCAAATCATCGTAAAGCAACCCATCATTAATTGAAATGACCGTATCCTTTGGCCTAATGTCATATCCCAAGTCAACGTTGCCCATTAGCTTGAAAAGTCGCACCTGCGAAGCTCTAAGCACCTCCTTCTGCTTGGCAAATCTGGAGCTGTCGGAATTAAGATACACTATGGACTGCAGCAGGTCAACTTTTGAAGAAGAACCCAGCAGGTACCTCTCCTCATCAATTCTAACCCGCTCGTGCGAAAGCTCCACGGCGTATGCCATGTTATTGTAAAGGTTGAGCTGCTGGATGAAAAAGAAATACTCGGAAGCAATTTCTGCTGCAAGATTTTCCATTTCCAGCTGAGTGTTCAGTATGCCCAGCTGCTTCATTTCGTTAAGCTTCTGGTAGGTTGCCTTCACCTTGAAGCCGTTAAAAATGGTCATGTTCAGGTCAACCCCAACCACCCCCGATGTATTGTTCACACCATTGGCCTCGCTCTCCGATCCATCGGTAAACGACTGGTGAGTGGTGTTGCTAGTTCCTCCGTATCTTCCCGAGCCGCTGAGCGTAGGCAGGTATCCGGCATTCCCTACGGTATAGTTATTTGAGGCAATTTTTTCCTGATTGCGGGCTATCAGTATAGAAAAATTTTGCTCGAGGCCAGCCTTAATGCATGAGCTCAAATCGAATAGCTCCTGTGATTTGGATAAGCCGCTACACAGGCATATCAGAAGGGTAATAGTAAAAATCCTTTTGGCCATTGGAGCTGCCAATGCTGAGGGTGTTGTTTGGTTCATTAAATCAAACTTTCCATTCATCAGTATTTAATATTTATCAGTTTGAATATCAATTGGTTTCAGAATGCAAATCTATAAAAGTAGCTACGTCCAAGTGTGGAAACCCCATCAAAACATTAACCAAATTAGCGGCTACTGCTCAATACCTTCGACATCCCGCCCTTTTGAGTTTGCCGCTTTACCTGCAGCAGATTCGCTGGAAATCAGCAGGTAAACACCGGGTATAACGTAAAGTGTAAGGAAGGTAGCAACGGTAAGACCTCCAACCACAGCAGTTCCCATTGCAACGCGACTTTGCGCTCCCTCGCCCAGACCTAACGCCAGGGGTAGAATTCCCAAAATTGTCGATAGGCTCGTCATCAGAATAGGACGAAAACGTGCTGCAGCAGCATACTTTACAGCATCAAGTTTGCTCATGCCGGCATTTTTACGTTGGTTCGAAAACTCAACAATAAGAATTCCGTTTTTTGAAACCAACCCAATAAGCATGATGATTCCAATCTGGCTGAATATGTTCATCGTGATGTTAAAGTACCACATGAAGATTAAAGCTCCGGCCAAGGCAAGGGGAACGGTCATCATTACGATTACAGGGTCCTTAAAGCTTTCGAACTGGGCAGCTAGAACAAGGAAAATGAGCACAATGGCCATGGCAAATGCAAACATAAGGCTTGATGAACTTTCTGTGAAGTCCTTCGAGTCACCAGCCAGAGCTGTTCTAAAAGTATCGTCGAGAGTTTTGGCTGCAATTTTATCCATCTCCTCAATTCCCTGGCTAATGGTCTTTCCCTCTGCCAGCCCGGCCGATATGGTTGCCGAAACAAACCTGTTGTAGCGGTAAAGCTGAGGGGGAGCGGTCGACTCCTTCACCTCAACAAAATTATCGAGCTGTACCATTTGTCCTGCATCGCTGCGAACGTAAAGCGATTTCAAATCGAGGGGTTCATTGCGGGTAGCACGTGGCAGCTCGCCAAGAATTTGGTATTGCTTCCCGTTCATGATGAAGTACCCAAAACGCTGCCCGCTAAGGGCGAGTTGAAGGGTTTGACCGATATTTTGGGTTGAAACCCCAAGCATGTTGGCCTTGTCACGGTTGATTTCAACCTGAAGTTCGGGTTTGGTAAACCTCAGGTTTACATCGGCCATGGTAAAAGTTGGATTATCCTGCACCTCGGCCATGAAAGCAGGGAGTATTTCACGCAGCTTGTCAATGTTTTGGGCTTGAAGCACGTACTGGATTGGCAAGCTGGCCCGCTGTCCACCAAATGTTGACTGTTGAATTACATTCACCCTGGCTTTGGTCTTTTTTCTGAGTTCAGCGGTTAGCATGTTGGCAATATCCTGCTGCGAGCGGTCTCTCTCCGATGGCGGTATCAGAACTACATCCATGGAAGCACCTCCTCTCCATGCACGCGAAGTGGCCTTCTCAGCTTCAGGAACCAGCTTATCAACCAAAGCAGCCACATCCTCAACATACGCTGCGCTATAGTCGTAGGTTGTCCCCTCGGGGAATGTAACGCTAAGGCTTACCTGCGATCTATCCTCCATAGGAGCCATTTCGGCAGGGATACTTTTCCAAAGTAGAACTATCAGGCCAGCAGCTACCACAAGAATAACAACTGGCAGGTACCTATGCTTCAGAAAGCTGCTTAGCGAATTCCTGTACCCACTATTCAACGAGGTAAAAAACTTTTCGGTGTAGCTATACGCCTTGCTCCTGGTATGCCGGGTTTTAAGGAGCTTGGTGGAAAGCATGGGGGTGAAAGTCAGGGCAACAAAAGCCGAAATGGCAACTGCTCCTGCAATTACAATACTAAACTCCCGAAACAGCCTCCCCGTCATACCCTCAAGAAAAACAATGGGAAAGAATACGGAAATCAAGGTAATGGTTGTGGCAATGATGGCAAAAAATATTTCGTTCGATCCCTTAACACCCGCCTCCAACGGGGTCATACCCTGCTCAATCTTAACGTAGATATTCTCCATCATGATGATGGCATCGTCAACCACCAAACCAATGGAGAGCACTATTGCCAGCAGGGTTAAAATGTTGATGCTGAACCCTGCAAGGTACATTATGAAGAATACGCCAACCAGCGAAACGGGGATTACCAGGATGGGGATAAGGGTGGTTCGCCAATCGCGAAGGAAGGCAAAAATGATAACCACCACGAGAAAAAATGCAATGTAAATGGTGGTTTGCACCTCCTTAATTGACGACCTTATATACTGGGTGTTGTCGAAACCCACCACAATATTTACATCATCGGGCAGGTCTTTTTTAATAAAATCGATACGCTTGTAAACCTCATCCACAATTTCAATTTGGTTTGCCCCGGGCTGTGGAATAACAACTACCGAAACCATAGGCACACCGTTCATTTTCATAATGCTTCGTAGGTCTTCGGGGGCCAGCTCAGCCCTTCCGATATCACGAACCCTAATCAGCTGCTCGCCAGAACGTTTAAGAATTAAATTGTTAAATTCCTCGGGTGTTGACATAAGGCCCAGCACCCGAATGGTAAGTTCGGTGTTTGCCCCTTCAATACTGCCCGCAGGAAGCTCCACATTTTCACGATTCAGCGCATTTCTAACGTCAAGCGGAGTCATTTGGTACCCGGCCAGCTTCGCAGGGTCGAGCCATATACGCATGGCGTACCTTTTCTCGCCCCAAATGCCAACCGAGCTAACGCCCGAAATGGTTTGCAGCTGCTCTTTCAGAGTAAGATCGGCAATTTCGGAAAGCTCGAGCAGCGAGCGCTTCTTGCTGTTAATGGCAATATTCATTATGGGACGCGCGTCAGCATCGGCCTTCGAAACAGTTGGCGGGTCGCAATCGCGTGGCAAAAGACGCTGTGCCTGCGAAACCTTATCACGCACGTCATTTGCAGCAGTCTCCATGTCAACTGAAAGTTCAAACTCCACGGTAATCCTGCTGCTTCCCTGACTACTCCGGCTGGTAAGGGTGCGAATTCCGGGAATGCCGTTGATTGACTGCTCCAGGGGTTCGGTGATCTGGGTTTCTATAACATCGGAGTTGGCTCCGGGGTAGGATGTGCTCACCGAGATGATTGGCGGGTCTACGCTAGGAAATTCCCTAACACCCAGAAAGGTTATACCTATTGCGCCAAGTAGCAGGATGATGAGGGAAAATACGGTGGAAAGTACCGGGCGATTTATACTTAATGATGAAAGACTCATGTGCTTTACTGGAGATTTATTGCATTAGTAATAATTGTATCAAGCTGAACAGGAATGCCCTGTCGCAGCTGAAGAATGGCGGAGGTAAGCAGAGTGTCGCCAAAGTTGAGGCCTGTGCGCACTTGAATGCGCGACTCGGTGCGTAGCCCGGTGGTAACCCTAACCTGTTCGGCTTTTCCATTCCTGTAGATGAATACCTTTTCACCCTCCATTTCGGGGATTAGCGCCTCGGTGGGGATTGAAACAGCGTTTTCAATTTTTGAAAGCTGCAGGGTGATGCTGGCATAACGACCAGGCTTCAGCTCTTCGTTGGGATTTGGGTACATAGCCCTAACCACGATGGCCCGTGTAGCCATGTCAACCTTGGGTGCTACCGCGTAAACCTTTCCGGTAAACTTACTTTCAATTCCGTCAATAACAAAGCTAATGTCATAGCCCGGGGTTACCTCCCCGGCGTACCGCTCGGGAATGGAAAATTCAATTTTAAGGGGGCTAACCTTAACCAGATGGGCTATTGGGGTTTGGGTTGAAGTGTAGGCACCCTCGCTAATCAAGCGCAACCCGACAATTCCATCAAATGGTGCCCGTAGCTCCGTTTCGGCAATACGCGCTTTAATGAGCATGATATCAGCCTCAATGGCCTGTAGCTCCGTAGATACCTGGTCGTAGCTCTCCCGACTGATGGCATCGCGCTCAAGTAGCTGCTTCTGGCGGAACAGCTTTTCCTCGGCCAGCTTGCGTTGAGCCTGAAGCTTCTGAAGCTGAGCCTGCAGCGGGGCATCGTTTATCTTGGCCAACAAATCGCCCTTTTTCACTTTTGTTCCCTCCTCAAAGTAAATGGCTACAACCTTCCCGGATGTTTCAAATGAAAGGTCAACCTCCTCATCCGGGAGTAAGCTGCCGGTGGTAGAGATCAACTCGCTCATGGATGTTGGAACAATAATAAAACCGTTGGCAAAAAGCGGCTGGCCTCCCCCACCCCGCATGGCCATTCGTCCTGGTACTTTATCTTTAGAATCACTATTTGAAGCATCTTTTACCTTGGGATACAGAATAATCCCAACTAAAAGTAGAGCAATAGCAACCGTAGTAGATATCCTGATAAGCCTTTTAGAAAATGCTGTCATTTGATGCTGATTTTATTTTAAGTTTACTAGTTAACACCTTTGCCTAGTATGACAGCAAAAGTTAAAAAAGGTTGAAAAACAGAAATTCATTTTTCAACAAAATTTAACAAAGAGAATCAAAATATAAGGGATAAAAAAATTAACCTTTCACATGGTCAGGGTTCTCAATTACATGGAACAATAAAAATCAAGAAGTTACCTTGCTAATAACAGGAAGAAATCGAGAAATCGAGTCTAATGCTCATCAGCACACGTGCTAACATTTATCCTTTTCCCTTTAATTCCTTACGCTTCGACAGGGTTATGCCAGGCATTCAACCTTTAGGATTTTTTTATTAATTTCGGGGAGCTTGTTAGGCAATCACCGATACAGGTAAAAGTAAGCTTTCAATGATATGAAACATACTTATAATGTAGCTTGCTCAAACACGCGTTAGCAAAATATGGGTGTTCCATCCGCCCAACCCCGATGCCTTAAAGGTATGGGTCAAGGTATTTGTAATCAGAAATTTAAAAATTTTGTACGGATGAAACCACAAAGTGTAATCAGCAAATTTTTTCACTACTTCAACCTCGAGTCCGAGCTCGACAGCTATGATCGCATTCATGAAAGCATCGTGAAGGACGTGGTGTTCAGGGGAACCAACCTGTGGATTTTAATGTTTGCTATCATTATAGCATCGGTTGGCCTGAATATGAACTCTACAGCGGTAATTATAGGCGCTATGTTGATATCGCCACTAATGGGGCCTATAAATGGTATGGGCTACAGCATAGCAACCTACAACATGAAGCTCTTTAAAATTTCTTTAAAAAATTATGGTTTTGCCGTGCTTGCCGGGCTTTTTGCCTCAACCCTCTATTTTTCAATAAGTCCAATATCAACTGCACATTCAGAGCTGCTATCCCGAACAACTCCCACAATCTATGACGTAATAATTGCTCTTTTTGGCGGGCTGGCCGGAATCGTTGCCATTAGCAGTAAGCAAAAGGGAAATGTTATCCCCGGTGTTGCTATTGCTACAGCGCTTATGCCTCCTCTTTGCACGGCAGGCTACGGATTGGCCACAGGGCAGTTCAACTTTTTCTTTGGGGCGTTCTACCTCTTCACCATTAATACGGTTTTTATAGGTATTTCATCTGTTGCCATTTCTCAAATTCTTAAATTTCCGATAATTGCTGACATGGATGTCAGGCAAAAGAAAAGCATAAACAGATGGATTTCTACGGTAATAATCGTGGTGCTGCTTCCGAGCATTTATTTTGGCTACAGGCTGGTGCAAAATGAGAAATTTAACCTGAATGCTAGCCGGTACATTTCGAATGTAAGTTCCTTTGAGGGCAACTACCTACTTAGAAATAACATTGATGTACGTAAAAAAATCATCACGCTAACCTATGGAGGTGTAAGCTTAACTGAAAAGCAAAAAGAAGCGATTACCCAAAAGGCGAGCAATTTTGATCTCGATGATGCCAAAATACTTATTGAGCAAGGTTTAGCCTTGAATAGCTCAAATGAAACCGACAGTGAGGTTATTAAGCTTAGGTCTGAGCTAACCCGCTTAAATATGATTATCAGGGATAAAGATGCCCAAATTGATAGTATCTCCAGGAAAAGGCAGCTAGGCAAAACCCTCCTGCTGGAGATTCAAGCTTTTTTCCCTAAGATTTCCAGCTGCTCCTATGCCGAAACCTTCCAGTATAAAACCGACAGTTCTCAACCCGATAAAACCACGGTAGTATTTTTCGGTATAACCTCCGGGATAACCCCTGCCGAAAAAAAGCAGATTTCCAACTGGCTCAATGCCAGGTTGAATCAGGACGACATCAAGGTTTTCTGGGAGTATGTGCCTAAAAATTAATTTTTAATTCATTGGCACATTCTTTCGCGCTACATGATGCTTTCTACCACTACTGCTCGGGCCAGAAGTTCAGCATAATTTTCTACAGCCTTCGATTAGCGGCGAAACCTCCTTCCAAAGTATTCCATCTATAATTCCCGCCCTAGCGGTATTCCATATGTTCCTGATCGGTGATTTTTTCGCAGTAATGGCATTTCAGGCTAACATTTTTCTTGTCAACCACCTCAAATTTTGGGGCAACATTCTCAAAGTTGGTAATGCATTTAGGGTTCACACACCTAACTATGCCCGTAATATGGTCGGGAACCTCAACCAGCATTTTCTCAACCACCTCATAATCCCTGATGATGTTGAGCTTGGCATGGGGCGCCACAATGGCTATTCGGTTAATCTCCTCGCGTTCAAAGTACTTGTCGGCAATTTTCACTATGGCCTTTCTACCCAACCGCTGGCTTTCCAGATTGGTTCCAAAGGTAATCTGGTTGGGGATTCTGTCAAGTCCAAGAATTGAGATAACCTTAAATAGGTTCTGAGCGGGAATGTGGTCAATAACCGTTCCGTTTTCAATTGCACTTACACTTAAATGTTTTTTGTCTTTCATCGAATTAATTTATTAGCTGGTTAAATTGCAACGAATTATAAAATATACACTACCACGCCATGCATTCCGTCATGGCACCTCGTAGCTACTTCAGTCCAAGAATTAGCGACATGATGGCCATTCGGGTGTACACCCCGTTTAGGGCCTGGGTAAAGTAGTAGGCTTTGGAGCTGTCGTCCACATCAATGCTAATTTCGTTTACCCGCGGCAGCGGATGCATCACCTTCAGGTTGGGCTTGGTGTTGGCTAGCATGTGGTTGCGAAGCACGTAAACGTTTTTTACCTTTTCGTACTCCATGGGGTCCGAAAAACGCTCGCGCTGCACACGGGTCATATACACAATGTCGGCATCAACAATATTATCGGCCAGGTCGGTGTGCTCCTCAAACTTCAGGCCCGATTCCTTAAGAAACAGCTTGTACTCCTGAGGCATTTGCAGCTCGGGAGGGGCAATGAAAACAAAGGAGGCGTTAAACTGCGAAATGGCCATCAGTAGTGAGTGAACAGTTCGGCCATACTTAAGGTCACCCACCATCACAATCTTTAGGTCGTTGAGGGTTCCCTGTGTTTTGCGGATGGAGTACAGGTCAAGCAGCGTTTGGGTGGGGTGCTGGTTGGCGCCATCGCCTGCATTAATAATCGGCACCGGCGATACCTCGCTGGCATAACGGGCGCTACCCTCCACCGGATGCCGCATTACAATCAGGTCGGAGTAGTTGGCTACTGTTAGAATGGTGTCCTTGAGGCTTTCACCCTTTGAAACGCTACTCGACGAGGCCTCGGAAAACCCAATAACCCTGCCGCTCAACCTGTTAACTGCGCTCTCGAAGCTCAGACGGGTACGGGTAGATGGCTCAAAGAAAAGTGTAGCAACCACTTTGCCCTGTAGAATTGGTTGGCTAGGGTTTCTCTCGAATTCCTCCGCCAGGTCAAGTACCCTGAGCATTTCATCCCTACTCAGGTCGTTAATTGAAACTAAACTTTTACTTTTCATGCTCATGTTGTTTTTAGGTTATATGTAGAAAAAAAGCCCCGGTTAACAGGGCTTTACAAACAATTACTGGTCAACGCTGTCTATCCATGCCGATTCCACCTTGTTGATTCTGGAGGTAAACTCCCCGCAAAGGCTTTGGCGCACCGATACGCGCACCATGCACCGGGTATCGAACTGCTGCTCAATCACCTGAATACTTAAATCCTTAATAACCCTCATCACCTCACCCACCAAGGGGTAGTCAACAAAAACTGAAAATGTTTGGTCTATTGTTTTGGTTACAATCCGGGCATTGTTGAGGGCGTTGCAGGCGGCAGTTTTATATGCGTTAATCAGACCCGAAACGCCAAGCTTTGTCCCGCCAAAGTATCGTACCACCACCACCAGTACGTTGGTCAGGTTAAAACTGAGGAGCTGTCCGTATATTGGCTTGCCAGCAGTCCCGGAGGGTTCACCATCGTCGTTAGCTCTCCACCTCTCACCTTTATAGCCAACTATGTATGCAAAGCTGTGATGGCGGGCATCATGGTACTCCTGCCTAAGGTCATCGAGAATAGCCTTTACCTGCACCTCAGAAGATACGGGAAAAGCCAGCGCAATAAACCGGCTACCCTTTTCCTTGTAAAGGCCTTCGGCTTTCAGCTCAATAGTTTGGTAAGTATCGTCAGCCTGCATCAGCTATTCATTAGAATAAAAATTGCAACAACCGACAGGGCGATTCCCGACCAGTTGAGACGGGTTGGGCGCTCCTTAAAGAATGTATATCCCAGAAGCACTCCGAGAACCACCACGCCTATATTGTTAATTCCAAACACAACCGAACCCTGGGCAGGCTTGCCTGTAGCCGGGTTGATGTGGTTGAGAGCAGCAATCATGAAGTACATCGAGCCAAAGTTGGCTAGTCCCAGTACTACTCCGACTAGCCACGTTTTAAGGTGCTGCAAATCTTTCAGCGCTGGCTTCGAAAAAGCCACCATTGCGAAACCGGCAATAAACGCAACTCCAAAAATTACAAAGTTGAAAAGCGGGTTCAGCTCACCGGTAACAAAGGTGGCCTGGGCATACTTCACCGACGAGTCAATAGTTCCTATCCCAAAAAAAATGAGGACAGGAAGGTATATTTTCCGAAGTGAATCCCTGGGGTTATCGTTTCGGTAAACAGAAAGGATAACTGCTACCAACGCAACCACTATGCCGGCAAACTTTGTGGAGGTAAGCTTATCGTGTGGATCAATCCAGATAGAGAACAGGATGGGGAGAACGACCGACATCTTGGAGGCAACCGAGGTAGCTGCAATTCCCGCACGCTGGGTGCTTAAGCCCACCAATCTAAAAACCACCACGAGAAGTACTCCCAGACAAACCATGAAGGCAATACTGCCAGGGCTAAATTGCCCAGAAAAGGCACCCTCACCCCTGAACAAAAAAAAACCTGCTAGGCAGGCAATGATGTAGTTGATGAGAATGATGCTGAGGGTGTTGATTTTCATCCTTTCAGCAATTTTGAAAACAACCAGTATTACAGCCGAGGAAAGGATGCAGAGAGGTAGGTATAACATCGCATCAGGTTTTGGCAAAATTACAAGAATTTTGAATACAACCAAAATGTTATAGCCAAAATTTATGAAACACCCATATTCTGCCCTCAACGAGCATGCATAATGCGCCCGGACAGCTTGACATATAAACGTTGCAGCTGTGCAGCGGTTTAATTCGGCAAACTCGCCAAAAAAACTCGGCTCCTGATTGCACGAAATCGTGCTTGTAGCTGCTGGTAAGTGGTTAAGCAATTTTTTAGCAGTAGACGGCAAAACGCTGTATGCAGGAGGCTTCGCTGTGCTGTTGTTTTGCTTATTCTGCAACGGAGATAGGGAGGATAAACTTCGCCCGGCCAAGGTTACGGCCAACCCCTTTCATGACGTCTGAAAACAGCGTTATCGTGGTCGAATCAAAGGCATAAAACTTCTCAAAGCTGATCTTCTCCTTTCGGCTGACCGACAAAAGCGGCTTCAACATACTTGATCAGCGCAAAGTAGTACCGCATGAAAACTTCATTGTTCCGGTCACGTAAAGCGTCTCCTGCCGTGCTTTTGGACGGTGCGCTGTCCATCCCAAGGTAGTTGAGCTTTCCTCCCAAAGCCCGCATCCCATCACATACTTCGCCCATCGAATCGCAGCGGGAAAAGATCCCGAATAGCATCACCACCAGCTGATCCCATGAAAAAAAGGACTTGTAGTAGCGGTCGCTGCCGCACTGCCTCACTACAATATCAAATTGCTCTCTCGGAAGAATTTTCATAACCTGTTTAAAAACCGGCTGACTGGCTAAATTCTTTGCTGTATCTTTGCCCATGTTGCAGTTTTTTTTAGCAAAATAAACTTACAACTTCGGGGCGAAACCTCGCGGGAGTAGTCCCTTTTTCACTGAAATTTTAACCGGTCAGTAGAGACTTAAAACTAAAATTTTAGGTTTAGAACCGAATAAAAGTCCAGGTTTTCAGGAACAAAGGAATATAGGATTTTAAATCGAGTAGGTAGGGGGGATTACTCCTCGCCCCCTTACACCACCGTGCATCCGCCTGCGGCGGACACGGCGGTTTCCTTTAATGGTGCAATGCTTTGTAGTGTAATGTGTAATGATAATCTGTATAAACCAAGTTCTTTGAACCAGCTAGTTCCCGTAGCCTCATGGGCTTGGGGAGTGCCTTGCTTTTGCCACCATCCTTTACCCGAAAGCGTAAGTATCCAGCATTGCCGCGTCCTGACCCCCTGACGTGGTAGAAACTGCTGTAACGAGTAAATCCGTTAGCACTGTTTTAATCCGGCTTGTTGATCATTGATTCGGTACATTTTCTTCTGGTTATAAAAAATTCGGGTAAATTTGCACGGTTTTTACCTAATCACCTATTAGTATGGCTTTACTTGACGAGCTGAGCGAGCAGGAGGTAATTCGTAGGCAATCACTAGATGAGCTGCGGAAGCTGGGAATAGACCCCTACCCTGCTGCCATGTATCCGGTTACCCACACAACCGGCAGCATACTTTCCAACTTCGAAAACCTTTGCGAACAACAAGCTGAGGTTTGCATTGCGGGCCGAATCATGGCACGCAGAATTATGGGCAGCGCTTCGTTCCTTGAACTTCAGGACGAAAAGGGGAAAATTCAGGTTTACGTTAAACGTGACGATATTTGCCCAGGAGAAGATAAAACCTTCTACAACGTCGTATTCAAGAAACATCTGGATATTGGCGATATCATCGGGGTAAAGGGATTTATTTTCCGTACCCAGATGGGTGAGGAGTCTGTTCACGCAAGGGAAATCACCCTCCTTTCAAAGTCCATCAGGCCTCTACCCATTGTCAAGGAGAAGGATGGCAAGGTGTTCGATGCGGTTACCGACGCTGAACTCAGGTACCGTCAGCGCTATGTTGACCTTATCGTTAACCCTCAGGTGCGCGAGGTGTTTGTTAAACGAACCAAAATAGTTAACACCATGCGCGATTTCTTTAACTCAAAGGGATACCTTGAGGTTGAAACCCCTATATTACAGCCTATTCCGGGAGGTGCAGCTGCCCGGCCGTTTATAACCCACCACAATACACTCGACATGCCACTTTACCTCCGCATTGCCGACGAATTATACCTTAAACGCCTGATTGTTGGTGGGTTTAACGGCGTTTACGAGTTCTCCAGGGATTTTCGCAACGAGGGGATGGACCGCACCCACAACCCCGAGTTCACCGTGCTGGAAATTTACGTGGCCTACAAGGACTACTTTTGGATGATGGACTTCACCGAGGAGATGCTTGAGCGGGTTGCCTTATCCCTGCATGGAACAACAGCCATAACCGTTGGCGACAGCACCATCAACTTCAAGCGACCCTTCCGCCGGCTTACCATGACCGACGCCATCAAGGAGTACGCCGGCGTTGATATCACGGGAAAAACCGAGGAACAACTCCGAAGCATATGCAAGGAGCAGGGTATTGAGGTGGACGAAACCATGGGCAAAGGCAAGCTGATTGACACCCTTTTTGGTGAAAAGTGCGAGCAGCACCTGGTTCAGCCAACGTTTATCATGGATTACCCAATTGAGATGTCGCCATTGTGTAAACGCCACCGTAGCAACCCCGAGCTAACCGAACGTTTTGAGCTGATTGTAGGCGGCAAGGAACTTTGCAACGCCTACAGCGAACTCAACGACCCCATTGACCAGCTTGAGCGATTTCAGGAACAGCTCCGCCTCAGCGAAAAGGGCGACGACGAGGCCATGTTTATTGATATGGACTTTGTTCGTGCCCTGGAATATGGTATGCCTACCTGCTCGGGAATGGGAATTGGGATTGACCGGTTAACCATGTTTATGACCAACCAGCCCTCCATTCAGGATGTGATCCTATTCCCTCAGATGCGCCCTGAAAAAAAACAGCTGAAAGACCCTGTTGAGGCCTATTCCCAAAGGAACATACCGGCTGAGTGGGTGCCTGTTCTCCAGAAGTTGGGCTACAGCACCGTTGTATCGCTAACCAATGTTGCTCCGGGTAAGCTGTTTAACGACATTTGCGGCTATAACAAGAAAAACAAGCTGGGGCTGCAAAATCCAAGTATGGACGATGTTAAACGCTGGGTTGAGCAGTAGGTGTATGAATTCATAGCCCGGTGAAATTCGCAGGTTGCTTCTTAAATGGCAGGAAAGTGTAGCGTTATGCCGCTATACAAACCGTACCAAAAGGTAGGTGGCAATGGTAAGTGTACAGTAGGCGGTATAGGGTTTCATTGGTATGTACTCTGCAGGATGAATACCCAACCTACGCCCATTATATCCGGCAAGCAGCACCTTTTCAAAAAGGTAAACCACAACCGTAGCCAGCGCAACCCCTTCAATTCCAAATAATTGTATAAATACTAGGCTTAATGCTATGTTTAGCACCATCTCGAGCGTAGAGGCCAGCAGCGCAAAACGATTTCGCTGAAATCCCATGGTAACCGTTTGCGGGAAAATAGTTCTGCTGGTAACCAGCAGGGCATAAAGCATGAAAATATTGGCGCTTTGCAAGTAGTCGGAGCTAAATATCACCGGGAATAGGGGCTTGCTTAAGATAATCGCCACCACCGACAGGGGGAACAAGATGTGCATGAGCTTCAGCGATTCCCTCCTGAGCCTCTCCAGGGTATCGCCAATGTGCTCCTTTACCCCAAACTCTACCAGCATGGAGTTGCTCAGCCCAACGGTGAGTATGGTAATTAGCGGAATTTCCCTGGCGCCAAACCGGTAAGCTGCAAAGGTTGACGAATCGTAGTAGGCTGAAATAATAAGCTGGTCAATGTAGAGGCCCGAGCTGCTAACCAGGTACTTCAACGATAGCGGCGTGCTCTTTGCAATAAAATCAAACATGAACTTCCGGTCAATTTTTAGCTCCGCATACCGGCGAACAACAACCAACAGCCACACCATCCGGATGGCAGAAATGCCTATCAAACCGAAAATGCAAAGCTCAACCCTGACATCAACCAGCAGGGGCAACACCACCATGGCCACCTGCAACGAGTAGGCTATAAGCCCATAGGCAATCATTTTACGAGGCTGATTTTCAATCAGGTAGATGTACTCAATCAGGAGCGTTGGGGTGCTCAGCATGATGTACAGGATTGTTTGCTTGAAGTAAGGGAAGTTGGCCACCCCTGCCAGCTGCCCGATCAGGTTTTTAAAAACCAGCAGCAGCAAAGCCGACACAAGGGTTAACGCCACAACCACTACCAGAGCGCAGAAAATTTCAGGACGCTTGGAACCCGAATCCCTGCTGACAGATGAAGACGTCATGGGGAGAAGGGCTTGAATAATTCCGGTAATCCAAAAGGTGGTAAGGAGGCTGGCAATAAACAGCACCACCTCATACTGCCCAACCTGCGCCTGAGGAAGCGATAGCTTCACCATGGCCATACCAATGGTGAAAACAGCCAGAAACCTGATAATCTGGTAGGACTGAAGGGCTCTTGTGTTGTCTAGCTTCACCTTACGTATCAAAAATGGCTACAGGATGCTAAAGTATTAAAAAAACAGCTCGCAGCCAGGACATGGGCAACAAAGTTTCCCCATTTTTTTATTTCAGGTTGAAGAAATTTTATAACTTTGCAGCCTAAATCACATGGTGGATGTAGCTCAGCTGGTTAGAGCACCAGATTGTGGATCTGGGGGCCGTGGGTTCAAGTCCCATCTTCCACCCCTGAACCGGAGGCAACTCCGGTTTTTTTTTGCTCCATTCCACACCCACGCCATGCCCGGAAATGCAGCGCCCCCCCATGCTGCATGGATAAACCGTTTGCGTCCTTATGGTCCTGCACAGAATTATGGCAGGCGAAAAGTAAGGAAAATAATCATTTATTTGTTGAGTGCATGTGATGCCTGCATCATTCTTAAACCCAAAATTGATGGTATTACATACGAGTGAGTTAGTGGTTATTATAAAAAATACACATACAGCAAGATAGATGTATGAATCAATAGGGTTTAATTACGACAAACGATGTATTAATAAAAATTTTACCGCATTATGAGACATAAGGGCTTTAATGTGATTTTCATCATGGTTTTCACAATGATAATTTCGAGCTGTAAAACATATTATATCCCGATTGAAAAGTTTTAATGAACAATTTAAAGCCATTGATTCGGTTGAATTAAAAACCGCAGATGCAAGAGGTTCAATGGGAGATGTTGTTACTTATAAAACATATCCTTTTGACTACATAAAATGTGTAGATAAATATAATAGTCCATTTGAATTAAAGAGTAGCCCAACAATTTAAGTTCGCATTACTGGTATAAATAACAAAAGAATTTATTTCTATTTTGAGCAAATGTTCGTACAGGATTCTATTCTAAAAGGAGATGGTTCGAGATTTATTTATTATACCGAACAAATACGAATAAAAAACATTGAACTGATTGAGGTTTAAGATGGGCATAAAAATTTCAAATATGTTGATAAAAAGAACAACAACCGCTAACAAAAATAAGTGTTTAAAGGGAGTAAGGATAAGGTGTAAGCAAGTTGCCTTTTACTCAAATAAAAATTTTTTGTTAACGATTTTCACAACTTTTGTTAACTTCGAACCTTGGTTACGTGATTAGCAGACCCAACAAGACAAAGAAAAATTATGATAGTAAATTATATTCATTGGAATATAGACCCTGAGATTATCAATATTTTTGATATTTCGATTAGATACTATGGGATCCTATTTGTGGGAGGATTGGTGCTTTGCATGTTAATCTTAAAAGGTATTTTTAAAAAAGAGGGAATCCCGTTGAATAAATTAGAAAAACTTTCAATTTACGGAATAATAGGAATTTTTGCCGGAGCTAGACTTGCTCATTGCTTATTTTATGAGCCATCATACTATTTGAGCCATCCATTAGAAATTATTCTACCAATTCAACCGACTGTTGATGGCGGATATAAATTCACTGGTTATCAAGGGTTAGCCAGTCATGGAGGAGCATTGGGTTTAATTATTGCTTTGATAATTTATGCCAGAAAGACAAAAGAATCAATTATAAAAACGATTGATTTAATAGCAATTGTTGCAGGTTTAGGAGCATGTTTTATAAGACTTGCCAACTTGATGAATTCTGAGATTATTGGAATTCCAACAAATGTTCCGTGGGCTTTTATTTTTGAGCGAGTAGATAGTTTGCCACGACATCCGGCTCAGCTATACGAAGCAATTGCTTATTTACTGATATTCGGATTGATGCTATATCTTTATAAAACTAAACGGGAAAACCTTAAAAACGGATTCTTTTTTGGGTTGGTAATCACGTTGATTTTTGTAACCCGTTTCTTTATCGAATTTATAAAGGAAAAGCAAGTTCCTTTTGAAGAACAGATGAAATTAGATATGGGACAATTGTTGAGTATTCCGTTTATTGTTTTAGGTACTGGATTTATAATTCATGGATTGGTAAAGACAAAAAAAATCAGACCAGCGCACAACGGTAAAGCTATTGCCTGTGCAGCGCCAATCCCAAGGTTATAGCTCTTATCAAAGTTTGGTGTTACTTGATCCGGAATTGCTTCGAATTCGGCAACTAATCATGAAACCATTTGTTCTACATCACCCTTAAAAAAACGACTTAAACGGCACGCCATGACAAAACCTAGAGTAAAAATCTGCTGTATAGGTAGCATTGAAGAAGCAAAAATCGCAATTGAACACGGTGCATCTGCTTTGGGCTTAGTCGGGAAAATGCCAAGTGGACCGGGTGTAATTGGTGATGAGCTAATAAATAAAATTGCAAGGGCTGTTCCTCCACCGATTTCTACTTTCTTGCTGACAAGCGAAACTAAGCCAAAAGACATTATCTCGCATTACAAAAAAGTGTACACATCAACAATTCAAATTGTAGATGAGCTGGAAGATAGAGGTTATGAGCTGATTCGTAACGAGTTACCGAATGTAAAACTAGTGCAAGTTATTCATGTTATTGACGATAATTCTGTAAAAGAAGCCATTGAAATTTCCAAGTATGTTGATGCAATTTTATTGGACAGCGGAAATCCAAATTTACCAGTAAAAAAGCTAGGCGGAACAGGGAGAACACATAATTGGGAATTAAGCCTAAAAATCAGGGAATCAATACCAATTCCAATTTTCCTTGCAGGTGGGTTAAATAAAGATAATGTAAGACAGGCAATTGAAACAGTTCATCCGTTTGGCATTGACCTCTGCAGCGGTGTTCGTACTAACGGAAAACTTGACAAAAATAAGCTGAGAGAATTTTTTAATGCGGTTAATGAATAGCAAAAAAATAAGGCGTTACCAGTGATATAAATTTCTGGCTTTTAAGTGGTTAAATCAGGTATTCTACTCTGCCCCGCTACTGCGCGAGTCCTCTCGTGGGGTAGTGAAGCATAGAAAAAGAAGGAAACAGGTGGTAGAAAAAAGAGGTAAACTGGTGGTATTGTGCTTTGTGAATTAAAAAATGGATGTGTAAAGTCTAGTGGCAGAGGGTTTGGGATGAGGCTGCCACACGACAGGAGCCAACCCGCCAGCTGGCGGAGAGCTCGCCGAAGGCAACCGAGCGGCAGCGATGGGGCCAGCCGTTCCGAATACCTGCTCGAAGCTGACCCCCTGCGGTTTATCCGGTTGATACCAGGCCATAAAAGTGGTCAAGTTACAGATGCATACACCCATGCGAGCCAGAAAAATTTACAGGAAATTAGAATCCCATTTGATGAGTTGCAAAAAAATTACATATATTTGTTTCAAATGAAATTTTTTTACTATTGCATAGAATGGTAAACGCAACTTTATGGCGCCTATACATCCAAAAATGGAAATAAGGCGATATGGAGTGGCGCCTATAAACGAGTTATCCGAAATTGCTTTTGGAGAAAAGATAATATGATTATAGAGGCAACCTTACATGAATAGTAAAATTCCATGGATTGAACTAATATTGGACTTTTTTATAATTGCCACAATTGCAATGTATACCAACACCTTATGCCATGAATGGGGACATAGTCTGGCTGGAACTTTTTTCGGTGTTAAATCTCATCCTTTTGATATACACTACACACCATTCCTCTTTGGCATCGACGAAAACGTAAATTACAGTAAGGTTGCACAACTCCCAGGTTGGCAAGGAGTTACAATTGCAGCAGCTGGACCTTTTGTCAACTTCCTTTTTGCGTCTTTATCTCTTATCTTTCTACTAAAATTTCATTGGCAAAGTACAACTGGCCACAGAGCCTTGTTGTTTTTCCTTTATAGTCTCGCTTTTTTTGGAATTGGCGGTTGGTTTAATTACACAATTATCCGTGGGATTGTACCGAGGGGTGACATCGCAAATATCGTGCGGTTTGGATCTATACCTTCCTGGGTTATCTGGGTTCCTGGAATCATTACATCAGCAGTACTTCTTGTGTTTTTCTTTGGACCCACAAGGTTGGAATTTTGCAAAGTTTTCAACCTAATAACTCAACGGGCACAGATTGTTCAAGCGATTATGGTAGCATTCTTTTTTGTGATGTATCAGGGTAGTGTTATCTATAACTACTTGTTTAAGTACTGAGGTAATATTTTTTGAAATGTATCAGAGAAAGTCGAAATCGCAACTTCCGATAACACAGCATATACGTCTCACTTCGTTCGCTCAAATTTCGGCTTCGCCGAAACTTCGTATATGCTGAAAACGTTGGCAATAAGGCAATTACACGACACAATATGATGAAAAATACAGCTAAAATATTAGCATTAGGAATGCTTTTTCTTTTTAATTCTTGTGAAAAAGATGAGGATTCCACACAAATATTTGCTTTAAATTCTGAAGCATATAAAGGATTCCTCTTTGAAAGCATGAAAATTATCAACTTCCCTAATTCACAAAATATAATTCCAGATTTTACAGTATTAGCTCAAACCAACGGTTCTGGAGAAGTATTATCTCCCTACCTATCGAATCCAAATTTAGAAAATAGGTTTTTTCTCTTCGATGAATTAGAGGACTTAAAAAATGCACAAGAAGTTTTTGACTCAATACAGACAACAGAGATTAACACATTCCAAAAATTTGCCTTAGATATTAAACCTTATCAAATATGGTTAATTAAAACAAATTCAGGTTCTGTTGGGAAGATACTAATTACTGAGACGAAAACTGAAAATATTGAGGATAATCCCTTTGCAGAAATTAAATTTAAAGCAAAGAAGTTGCAATAGTTTATTCTTCCAAGATATTAATATGACAACCCGAATGATACTTAAAGAAATAAATGCCCAATTGCTAACACGTGGTTTAGCCTACTGGGGCTGATGAAGCAGATTCGAATGTCTTTAGTATTTTAGTGTGGTTTTTAACGTGGGATAACGCCGCTGGCTATTAACTCCCCAGCGTAAGCAACTGCCAACCGTTAGCAGCAAGCGTAAAAAGAAAGACAGCGAATAAAGAAAGTAATCCATTGTGGAAGGACTTGAAATAAATGAAATATTGACAGGACATAGAATAAGCTGACACTCATTGCCGACCCTTCTGTATTTTTTATTTTTTCCACCGCACATTTTTAATTTTCCTGCCAGCCCACATCTGGCAATAGCAAGCCCCGCAAGCCAACACTAAAACCGAAGTTTGCCAAAGAGCCAATTTCTCTTCGCACAATAGACCGGAAACAAAATATTCTGTATCTTTGATAAAAATGTCTAAACAGAATAGTCAAATGAGAAAGGAAACTTTTGGTGAATATATTAGACGTTTAAGAGAAGAAAAGAATTTTCCACTTAGAAAAGTTGCAGCCCAACTCGATGTTGACACTTCTACTCTTAGCAAGGTTGAACATGGAGAAAGACCAAGGTCAATTGATTATTTGAAACCCTTAAGCCAAATCCTGAAAACTGATTACAAGGAACTTCAAGTTCGATTTTTAGCAGACAGCACTAATGCAAACTATGGCAAGTTAGAGTATTTAGAAGATGGTTTGGACGAAGTCATTAACCAATTAAAAAAGAACAAAAAGTAATGCCAACAAAATTTTTTACAAACCAGGATGATAATAGTTTACTCAAAAAGTTTGAGGGAGTATTTACAAATATTGAAAGCATCCGTCATTTTGATGCTTTGGTTGGCTATTTCAGGACTTCCGGTTATTTTAAAGTACGTGCTTTTCTCGATAAAATTCCAAGAATCAGAATCCTTGTTGGTATCAATGTTGACCAACTCATTAAAAAATATCACGACAAAGGACAACTTTACCTTGAAAATCCTGATGAAACAAAAACCGCCTTTCTTGATGAAATTATAAAAAATATACAGGAAGCCAATTATGACGAAGTTACAGAAAAGGGAATTCTGCAATTCATTGATGATTTAGTAACTGGAAAGATTGAACTTAGGGCACATCCTAAAAAGAAAATCCATGCAAAGGTTTATATATTCAGACCAGCAAATTTTAATGAATATGCACCTTGTGAAGTTATCACAGGCTCCTCTAATATGACTGATGCCGGACTTGGTGCAAATCACGAATCAAACTATGAGTTTAATGTAAGTTTGCGGGAATACGAAGATGTAAAATTTGCAACCGAAGAATTTGAAAGGCTTTGGGCTGAATCTGTACCCATATTACAGGCAGAAGCAGAAAGAATTAAAAATCAAACCTATTTACGTGATAATTTTACTCCGTTTGAGTTATACATAAAAATGTTAATTGAATATTTTGGCAAACGTGTAGATTACGACCCATACAACATTGACCTGCTACTTCCACCAAAATACATTCGTTTAAAATATCAATCAGATGCTGCCAATCAGGGCTATGCCATTATGATGAAGCATAATGGTTTCGTTTTGGCTGATGTGGTTGGTTTAGGGAAAACAATTATTGCTTGTATGATTATTAAAAAGTTCATTTATGAAAATGGTACGCATACAAAAATTTTAGTGGTTGTTCCTCCTGCCATTGAGGATAGTTGGAGACGAACAGTAAAAGATTTTGAACTGGATAATCATTTTACATTCATTACTCTTGGCAGTTTACATAAAATACTCGACCGAAATAATTATTCGTATCCGAATCCGGAGGAGATTGATTTAATTGTCGTTGATGAATCGCATAAATTCAGAAATGATTATACCGAAATGTATTTGGCTTTGCAGGAAATATGCAAAATGCCAAGGTCAAGACCTGCTGAAAACGGAGATTCACGAAAGAAAGTAATATTGATTTCTGCAACTCCCTTAAACAATAGACCACAGGATATTGAAAACCAACTTTATCTTTTTCAGGACAGAAGAAACAGCACCCTCGAAAACATCCGGAACCTGCAAGAGTATTTCAAACCAATTAACGAGCAATACAAAAAACTGGCTTATGAGGAAAAACTCAACATCAAAAAACTGAAATCTTTATTCCAGAAATTACGTGATGATGTGGTTGAGCCACTTGTCATTCGCAGAACAAGAACTGATATTGAAAGCAACAAGGAATATTTGGAAGATTTGGAAGTTCAGGGAATTAAATTTCCCAAAGTGGGCGACCCTGTTGCTCTTTATTATAAATTAGATGGTAAACTCAGTGAATTATTTTTCGATACTGTTTCACTCATTACCAACCTTGATGAAGAGGGAAATAAAATTGATGGTTTAGGATATTACCGTTACCGTGCCATTGAATTTCTAACTAAGGAAGAAGACAAGAATATGTATGGTAATGTGGAATCCATATCAGACAGGTTATCCGCTATCATGAAAACGCTGTTGGTTAAACGTCTTGAAAGCAGTTTTTATGCTTTTACCCAATCCTTATCAAGATTTCAAAAGGCAATTGAAAACATGCTTGGAATGTTTGATGATAACAGGATTTTTATTGCTCCCGATTTAGACATCAACAAGTTGCTGGAAGAAGGTTTAAGTTACGATGAAATTGAAGCAAAAATCAACGAAAAGGGCGGAAACAACAAGGAGTATAAAAAAGATGCTTTTGATAAAAAGTTTGTTGCCCTTTTAAAGCAGGATAAAGAAAAAGTGGATGATTTGATTGAACGCTGGAGCATGATAAAGAAAGACCCAAAACTGATTGAATTTGCAAAACAAATTAAAGAAGAATTTTTTAAACCAAACCAAAACATTAGTGGTAAACTGATTATTTTTTCTGAATCAAAAGAAACGGTAGAAGAACTGACATTAAAACTGTCTAAGATTACAAAGAAAAAAGTTCTTACAGTTAGTGCAGAAAACAGAAAACAGGTCGAAAATATCATCAGGGATAATTTTGATGCAAACCTTGAAGAAGAAAAATGGCAAAATGACTTCGATATTATCATTACGACAGAAGTATTGGCAGAAGGTATAAACCTGCACAGAAGTAATGTAATCGTAAATTATGATGTTCCCTGGAACTCTACCCGTTTAATGCAGCGTATCGGCCGTGTGAACCGCATCGGTTCAAGAGCCGATAAAATTTATGTGTACAATTTCTATCCATCGGCTCACGGCGATGCTCAAATTCATCTGGTCAACAATGCCTTGCGTAAACTTCAGGCATTTCATACCGCATTTGGCGAGGACAACAAGGTATTTTCCATCCTCGAAGAAAAGGGAGAAGGCGCATTGTTTGGCAACAAAATACAAAAAGAAGAAAGCGAAATTCTGAAATACCTGAATGAATTACGTGATTTCAGAAAGAAGCATCCAAAATTATTCAATGATATATCTAAAATTTCAAACAAAGCAAGGTGCGGGAGAAAACTACCTGATAGCAAACAACTGACTTTGCTCGAAACCGAGACAGGGGAAATGAATTATCCTCTGCAAAATACTTCGCTCACTTATCTGAAAAGCGAAAATCATCCCGGTATCTTTTGCCTGATTACGCCGGAGATGAATATCATTGAGTTGAATTTTTTGCAGGCCGTCAAACTTTTTCAAGCGTCCGAAGACGAAAAGGCAATTGCACTGCATGGATTGCATCACCAACAGACATTGGCCGGTCTTGCCTATTTCAAATCGGAAAAGAATCAAGAAAATATCCAAACCGTTTCGCGGCGGAATCTCAGTCCGGCTGAAAACAAATCCATCACCAATTTAAATGCAATTGTGAAATTCGCTCCTACCGAGCAAAAACAAAATGCTTTGAAGCGAGCTTTGGACGTCATTAAGAAAGGGACTTATGCCTCGAAGGGATTGCCCAAATCGATCAACGATTATTTTGCAGTTCATCAAGCGTTGTTGCTGCGAGAACCTGACAAATTCATCGATCAACTCTTTATAACTATTCTCGACAAGTATAATCTATCTTCCAATTCAGAGCAAGAATCTTATACCGATAACAATCCACGAGGAGTCATAAATCCACAAATTGTAATCACTCAAAGTTTCAGCTAAATATGGCAAAAGATAAAAAATCGATTATCAGCGTTAAAGGAACTGAAATCACAATTCTGTCAAAACAGAGCATCGATTATATTTCCTTGAGCGACATGGTGAAAAATTTTGAAGGTGGCTCGGCACTCATAGAACAATGGTTAAGGAATAAAGATACGATTGAATTCTTGGCTGTCTGGGAACAAATTAACAATCCTGATTTTAATTCCCTCGAATTCGAGGGAATTAAAAATGAAGCGGGTACCAATCGTTTCTTTCTTTCCGCAAAAAAATGGATTACAAGTACAAATGCAAAAGGACTAATTGCAAGTGCCGGACGCTATGGTGGAACTTTCGCACACAAAGATATTGCCTTTGAATTTGGTTCATGGCTAAGTCCTGAGTTTAAATTATACTTACTAAAAGAATTTCAGAGATTAAAAGATGATGAAAACCAACGTCTTTCTCTGGAATGGAACCTGCACCGCACACTTTCTAAAATCAATTACCGTATTCATACTGACGCTGTTAAAGAAAATATTATCCCTCCTGAAATTACCAAAGAACAAGCAGCATTTATCTACGCCAGCGAAGCCGACATACTGAATGTAGCCCTATTTGGAAAAACAGCATTACAATGGAGAAATGAAAACCCGGGCAAAGAAGGAAACATCAGGGATTACAGCACGCTTGAACAATTACTGGTATTAGCCAATATGGAAAGTTTAAATGCTGAATTCATCCGAATGCAATTACCGGCTGGTGAAAGGTTGATAAAACTAAACCAAACCGCAAGAACTCAAATGAAATCTCTCACCGAAAATCCACACATTAAACATCTGAACCAGGATTCATCAGAATGATTTATTATGATTGAAGAAGAATACAAGTATTCAGAGCTTACAGGAAAAATCATTGGTTGCGCGATGAAAGTTCATAGTGCTTTAGGGAATGGTTTTCAGGAAGTTATTTACCAAAGTGCTCTGGCAATTGAAATGAGGGACGAAGGATTGATTTTCAACAGAGAATATGAAATGCCTGTTTTTTACAAACAACAACAGGTTGGGACAAGAAGAGTGGATTTTTTGGTTGAAGGAATTGTTTCGGTTGAGTTGAAAGCAATCATTAAATTGGAAGATGTACATTTGGCTCAGGCTATTAACTATTTGGAAGCTTACGACATCGAGGTTGGATTGCTTATTAATTTCGGAGCCAGAAGTCTTCAATTCAAACGTCTTGCCAACAAGAAATTCAAACAAAAAAATCAAGGAAATCCAAAAATCAAATAAATAAAAGTTCAGACTATGCCAGCCAACAGAATACAATTACAAAACGCATTGCATAAGCCTTACGACAGG
>ENA-UPTA01000240-UPTA01000240.1-activated-sludge-metagenome-genome-assembly--contig:-NODE-240-length-63402-cov-5.901779_pt1 | contig 63402 bp, 61 predicted proteins | sample MGYA00238184_ERZ773361 | MGnify/ENA primary metagenome ERZ773361 (study PRJEB29100, sample SAMN05720205) | activated sludge metagenome | isolation source: anaerobic digester from wastewater... | reverse complement strand
CTTGGAAAAGAAAATTGCCGAGGGCATCATCGCCTGGCACCCGGACCGACTGGCGCGCAACTCTCTTGATGGCGGCAAGATCATTTATTTGGTGGATAAAGGGACTATTCAGGATTTGAAGTTTCCTACCTATAGGTTCGACAACACCGCACAGGGCAAGTTTATGCTCTCGATTGCCTTTGGCCAGAGCAAGTATTATGTAGATAACCTGTCCGAGAACATCAAGCGCGGAATCCGCCAGAAGATACGAAATGGAATCTTCAGCGGCCCCGCGCCAGTCGGTTACTCGAATTCACCCCAATACCGCACGATAATTATTGATCCGATTAAGGCGCCCTTAGTCAGAAAGATGTTTGAACTATACGCAACTGGCTACTATTCAATTGACCGGCTAATTGATACTGTAACCGCTTTGGGTTTAACTACGCGCAACAATAAGCGCTTTTGCACAAGCAAGGTCGTTCTTATCCTCTCCAATCCCTTCTATTACGGTGTAATGCGGTATTGGGGTGAACTTTTTGAGGGTAAACACGAACCAATTATTACCAAGAAACTTTTTGAACGTGCACAACAAGTTTTGAAGAATCGCTCCAAGCCGCAAACCAAAGGCAGGAAATATTTTGTTTTTAGGGGGTTGTTCCATTGCGGGATTTGCGGCGGAATGATTACGGCTGAAGTACAGAAAGAATATACTTACTACCACTGTTCACGAAAGAAAAAACCCTGTAAAGGCGGTATCAATGCATTTGTGCGCGAGCAAGAAATCATCAGGCAGGTTCGAGAGCACGTTCAAAAAGTTTCTTTAAGCGAAGATTGGGCGAATAATATCCTTAAAGAATTAAATAACGACAAACAACGCATCGCCCAATCATCGCTTACTCATCTGCAAAATCTGGAAGTTTCGATAAAGGCGATTGACGCCAGGATCACCAGACTTATAGATATTTACCTGGAAAAAGCAATTACCTTGGAAGAATACCAAGCAAGAAAAAATAAATTAGTTGAGGAAAAACGGAAATTACAGGAAGAAACGCGGGATTTTGCAGATGAGGGTAATAATTGGTTCGAACAGGCGAGCGCTTTCGTAACTTCATTAAAAGAAGCCCGTTACGCGCTCGACGAGGGAAATTTAGAATCCCAGAAAGAATTTCTGAAAAAGATTGGTTCGAACTGTATGTTAAAAGAGCGCCGCTTGATTTTCTCGGCGGAAGGTACCTTCCGCCCAGTCATCGATGCAGCACCTTGGCGAACTTGGTGGAGCTGAGGAGGATCGAACTCCTGACCTCTTCGTTGCGAACGAAGCGCTCTCCCAGCTGAGCTACAGCCCCGTCAGTCTATCAGGTCAATAATTATACCAGCACTCCGCGGATTATGCAACAGTGATTTATGCTGCGGCCGGTCATGCCATGCGCGATTTCAGGTTTCCGGCAAAAAGGCCTGAAAAAAAACCGCAGTTCCAGCAAACAGCGGCACAGATCCCCAGCAGGGTATTCCAGAGCCCGGCGAGGAGAAACGCGCACAGGAAAAACGCCAGGATCAAGATGGACAAAGGAACTCCGGATCGGGCCGCAAGAACGAATAGAAACGCAAGAATCAACACCAGGAAAGGGGAATACTGGATCTTTCTGAAAAAACCGTATCTGCGGACCAAAAATCCCTGGACCCAGCCGTAACGCCACATCATCTTCCCGAACTTGACGACGGTATCAGCCCGATAATGACTTACCCGTGCCCGGGAATTAAAATACAGCCTGTATCCTTTTTTCCCCAGCCGGTAATCCAGTTCGACGTCCTCTCCGGGCCAGAGCCCATTCAAAAATCCGCCCTCCTTTATCAAAACGTCTTTTCTATACATGACATTACAGGACGGATTGTGGCTGACACGGATGATCGTCCGGCTGTCATGCTTTACGTAGTCGGAAATAAATCCTGACGTTTTCAAAAAAGCCGAGACTTTTCTGCCGAAGCCCGTTTCATCGACGGGAACGTCCTGCGCGCCGCCGACGCCGGCGGCATCGTTCCCCCGGAATCCCCGGGCCAGCTCCTGCAACCAATTTCTGTCGGCTATGCAATCGCCGTCAATGAAAGCGGCCATATCCCCGCGTGCCGCCCGGCAGCCCCGGTTCCTGGACTCAGCGGGACCCATCTGCGATTCGTTGACGATCAACCGCACGCGCGGCGCATATCTCCCTGCAATAACCGCGGTGTCATCCTGCGAGTTGTCGTCCACGACCAGGATCTCATACGCGGGATAATCCAGCGCCAGTAAGGACTCTATGCACGCAGAGATCCTTCCCTGCCCATTCCTCACTGCAACGATGACGCTCACCACGGGATCATTCATTGTTGAAATAGACCGCCAACGAAGTGTCTTCGATCCGGAACAGCTTCCTTTCAGCGGCGATCTCGTTCAGAAGCCTGAACACGTCGTGGTGTTCCGGATTGAAATCGTGCCACACGATCACCCCTTCCGGGGACACCATCTTGAAGGCGTTCTCCGTATCCTTGCGCACATAGGCGTATGAATGGCAGGCGTCAATGAAACAAAAGTCGATCTTTCCGTAATATTCGCTGAGATCGAAGGTCATGGAATCGCCGTAGAGCTGAACGACATTCTCATAGCCCGGGACGCTGAAAAGCGGCCCGGTTTTAATCTCCCGCGCCTTATTGATCGCCTTTATGTCGTCATAGGCCTGATGCGAAGTCAACTGCCCCGGCGACATGATCCGATGGTCGCGCGGAAGGTCGAGCGTGTATACCCTCGCGCCGTGCGGGGCGTTACGGGCCAGATGAACGGTGCTGTAGCCGTTCAACGTCCCGAATTCGAAGATCGTCTTGGGCGCGGACTCGCTGACAAGGGTGGCAAGGATGCAGGCCTCTTCCGGCCGGACATTGCCCCATGTCGGATTTAAGGCAGAAACCTCTGCCCAGCACAATCTGCTTTCTCTTTTTTTGTAGAAGCGTGACGTCCGAAAATCATTCAGGCTGCTCCTGCCGGAAGCGTAGAAGGCAAGCAGCGAAAGGCAGCATTTCTTCAGCAGTTTCCTTGTGTCTTGAAATTTCCAAAAAAAGAACAAAAACCTGATCATGGCCAAAAAACAAAGCCAGGATATGAACAGATGATACAGAACAAAATCCCTTTTCCTGCCCATGTAGTTTTAAACCGTTTTCCTTTCCGGACCCTTCCTGCGCACGAGATAACAGGCAAAATTGAATGCGCCTTTTATCTTGCGGTAAAGATCGCTCAGTGATCGTGTCCGCAGCAGGAAATTCACCATGTACACCGGCCGAAAATAGAATTTCTTCAGCCCGAGGTCCACATAATGATTGATCCTCTCCCTGGACAGTCCGGGATAATCGACCACCCCGCTCTGTTCACCTTCCTGCAGCCAGTCTGACCAGGACTTTGCCGTGAGCCACCCCTGTTTGCTGCAGAGTTCAAAGAACCCCGTGCCGGGAAAAGGCACCGCTCCTGAAAACTGCGCGGTGGTCAATCCAAGGCCACGGGCGAAATCGATGGTCTGGCGGCAGCTTTCTTCCGTCTCGCCAGGAAGACCGATCACGAAACAACCGTGCACTTCCAGCCCTGCCCGGCGGGCGCACGCCATGAACTCCCTTGCCTGTTCCGTTCTGAGGTTCTTGTGCATGCGTTCCAGCTGCTGCTGGCTGCCTGATTCGAACCCGACCAGCAGTTCCCTGCACCCCGCTTGTTTCATTGCCCGGAACAACTCCCTATCAGCGGTATCGACGCGGGCGTTAACGGAAAAAGTGATATGAAGGCCCCGAGAACGGATCTCATCGCATATGGCAAGCGCCCGCTGTTTATTGACGGTAAAGGTATCGTCCTCGAAGAAGAATTCGCCTGTTTCGCGCACCCGCGGGCACAACCGTATATCATGCTCGATCTCGTCAACGACGTTCGCCGGGCTTCTCAGGCGGTACCGCGTGCCGTGCATGACCTGCGGCCAGAGGCAGAATATGCAGCGGTTCGGGCATCCCCTGCCTGAAATAATATCGATATACGGGTATAATTTCCCTCCGTCAAAATATTTCATCAGGTCCAGATGATGCCAGGCAGGGAACGGCAGGGCGTCAAGATCCTCGATCAGGGGGCGCGCGGGATTCACGACAGCCGCATTGTCCGACCAGTATGCGATGCCGGGGATCGTTGCAAGCCTGCTGGATCCTTCGACAACATCTTTGACCGTCAGGTCATATTCGCCGATGCAGGCGACGTCAACCGCTCCGGCCGAGGCCCTGAGCGTTTCTGCAGGCAATGCGGATACATGCGGCCCGACCATGATAACCCGGGCTTTTGACGCTTCCTTGACCATACGGGCGCATTCAATATCGGAATATATGGACGGGGTCGTCGAATCCAGGACGACGAAATCAGGAGAATGCGTACGCGCGAGGCCGGCGATGTCAAGCGGCCGGAGATCTTCGGCGACCATGTCGAAAAGGCGCGCGTCATGGCCTGCGCGTTCCAGTACCGCAGTCGCATACGCAAGCCAATCCGGAGCGCGCAGGACCCTGCCTCTTGTGCGCGCGGCCCACCGCTGGGTGCGGCAAAAATCCTTGACGAACGGTTCATTGATAAGAAGTATTTTCATTGAGCGAACGGTGATAATCGCCCCGGCTGAGCGTTTTCTCAAGCCAGAGATAGATGATAATGAACATATACCGCGACCCCATTTCCTTGATCTTCCACTTGGACATGCCCTGTTTCCTGCCGGTCCAGTGCGTCGGGATGACGGTCCAGCGGTATCCGCGTATGATCGCCTTGAGCGGCATTTCCACGGTCAGGTTAAAATGGCATGCGATCAATGGCTGCATGCCCCGGACCGCCTGGCGGGAATAACACTTAAACGCGTTGGTCACGTCCGCATAATGGATCCGGAACAGGACCCTGATGAAAAAATTGGCGATGCGGTTGAAGACTAATTTATGAAACGGATAATTCAGCACGCGCGCCTGCGGGCAGAAACGGTTGCCGAATACGCAATCGAACCCTTCCTCCATCTTCCGGTAATACGCGGCCATATCTTCGGGGCTGTCGGAGGCGTCGGCCATGGCAATGACCACCATGTCGCCTTTGAAATGCTCGAGCCCCTTTCTGACGGCAAAACCGTAGCCGCTTCTGCCGTTGTTATCGACCAGCCGGATGCGCGGATTGCGCCGCGCCTCTTGCCCCGCGGCCCTGAGCGTTTCATCCCTGCTGTGATCGTTGACGATGAGGATCTCATAGGGAATAGCTTCCCGTTCGAGAACAGCCTCTATGCCCGCGACCAGGCGCGGGATATTCCCGCTCTCGTTGCAGGCAGGGACCAATACGGACAACAGGGATGTGTGCGCGCCCGTGCCGCTGCTTGTGGGGACACTCATCGGCCGGCCTCCGCGTCCGTTATCTCGTAAAAAGGAATACTTCCCTGCGCGGTCCGGTACACGGTCACCCGCTGTGCGTGCAGCAGATTCTTTTTGACAAAGCCGTCGATATCGACAACCCCTCCTTTTCTTAACACAACCGACTGGGGGACGATATTCTTCCCGTCGCTCAGGAATCCGAGCGATTCGACGCGGTATGACCGCAGGAGGTATTCTTTCATCTCTGCCGGCATCGTATTGATATATCCGAACGGATAGATGACCGCGTACCTGATCTGTTCTTCAGCTTCGATGCGTTTGAACTCTTCCAATCCAACGGGCCAACCGCAGCGCCGCTGCGCATACACGCACGGCGCATACCCCTGGCATGTGGAATAAATAAAGAACTTTTCATCCGGCTCCATCTTCTGTTTCAAATATAACCCGGCCGTATCCGCGCCGGGATAGATCATGCGGAAATGCCCGGCAACCGCAATCCGCATCGCAGGCACAGCTGCCAGAAAAGCAGCAATAAAGAGTATTACGAAGATGCGCGGGTTCGGGCCGGTTTTCAAGAATGCCGACGTCCATGCGCTGACGCGCTCAAGCGCATAGACAACTGCGAAAACGGCGAGGCCGAGAAAAGGCATCTGATAATAATTGTGCTGGTTGATATAATCGCTGAAGACCATCATATAGGGGATCAGGCACAAGCTCCAGGCCCGCAGGTACCGCGCGAAAATGCTTTGGTCCGCGCGCAAAGACAGCCACGCGAGCAACAGGCCTGCCGCGCTCAGCACTGAATATACGACGGTGAAATTTTCGTTCAGCAAATAATGCCTGATCACCGGGCCCGACGTGCGCCAGTACAGAGGCGTGAACACGCGCAGGAGCCTGACCCTGTCCCCGGCTTCGCTGAACGTGGTCTGGCCTGTCAGGATACAATAGAGCGCAAAACCGGTTATCGGGACCGCAATGATCATGAGATCAGCCGCAATACTCTTTATCCCTCTCCTGCGCGCGTACTCCTTGAACGGCATCAGCGCAATAACGGGAAGAAAACCTATCAGGAACGCAAGCTTATAGGCTGCGGTAACGGCAAGCGCAAGCGAGAACACAGCCAGGTATCCCCTCTTATTGCTGCGGATAAAATGGAGGCCGAGCGCATTGCCCGCGCACATGAAAAAGAACGCGCCGCTTTCCGCCTGCAGGTTCCTCGCAAAAAAAACGCCCAGCGGCATGACCGCGAGCAGGAACAATACGGCAAAACGAGGCCACGCGGCCAGATTAAGCAGGCCTGCAATACGATACAACAGCAAAAACGCGCCGAGCATCAAGAAAATGTTCACGAGCCTCGGGAACCAGAGGTGATCCCCGAACAAGCGGTACCCGGCCAGGATCTGATAGGATACAAAAGGGATCTGCGGATACAGGTTGAAATCTTTTTTCTGCTCGAACGCGTTATAAAAATATACCTGGCGGTCCACAAGGTTGCCGGTCTTGAGCATATGCTTTGCCATGCTGATATACTCATTTTCTTTCATGTTATGGTAGCCGATGGAGGGAAAATCAAGCTGGGGCAGGCGCAGGAACAGGCCGAACAACAGGACTGACCCGATAACAGCCGGTTTTAAAAAAGCGCGCAGTGGCCGTTTTACGTTCTTTTCGTCCATGTTTTTGCGTTTGCGAAAAAGATATCTTCAAGTATGCCGCGTATATCCCGGGACAGCTTCCATGCCGGGAAATGAGCTTGAAATTTCGACACGTCGCTGATCCACCAGATATGGTCGCCGATCCGGTTATCCGCCACATACCGGGTTTTCATCGTATTGCCGCTGATCTGCTCGCACAACCGAATGGCCTCGAGCATCGAACAGTTGCTGAACCTGCTGCCGCCCATGTTATACACCTCGGCAGGCCGGGGATCTCGAAAAAAATGGTAAAAAGCGTTGACGAGGTCAAAGCTGTGTATGTTATCCCTCACCTGCTTGCCTTTATACCCGAATATCCTGTATTCGCGCTTGATCACCGCGCACTTGAGCAAATACGCAAGGAATCCGTGAAGTTCCACGCCCGAGTGCCGCGGCCCGGTCAGACAGCCGCAGCGGAATACGCCCGTCTTCATGCCGAAATACCTGCCATATTCCTGAACCATGACATCCGCTGCCGCTTTGGAGGCACCGAACAGGGAATGTTTGCACTGGTCGATGGACATGGATTCATCGATGCCGTTCTTATAATACAGGTGGGACTTTCTGACCTCCCAGCGTGTCGCTAATTCGACCAGAGGGAGTTTATTGGGAGTGTCGCCGTACACTTTGTTCGTGGATGTGAAGATAAAAACCGCGTTCGGGCAATATCGCCTCGCTGCCTCAAGCAGGTTGAGCGTGCCGCCTGCATTGACGGAAAAGTCAGTGAACGGCTCGCGGGCAGCCCAGTCATGGGACGGCTGTGCTGCAGTATGGATGACGATCTTGATATCCCTGCCGTAGCGGGAAAATATCCGGCAGAGGGCCGTATAATCCCTGATATCAACGGCCGTATTGGAAAAATCCGGGCATTCGTCCAACAATTCATCGAGCGTCCTGCGCGTCGATGCCTCTGCTCCGAAGAAATACCGGCGCATATCGTTATCGATGCCAACGGCCTTGAATTTCCTGCTGCTGAAAAACCTCACTGCCTCAGAGCCGATCAGGCCCGCGGCACCGGTAATAAGCGCGATGTTCATTTTCTGACCTTGAATAGGCGTCCGGCTAATTTGTGATTGCCGGCAAGCCATGCCCCGATATCGGCAAGGGTTTCTTCAGCCGACCGGCGCGGCCTCCATCCGAATTCGTTCTCAACCGCCTGATTATCGGTTATATACCATTTAATATCCGCCGGCCTGTTCCGCGCTTCCCTGCCTATCGGGATAGTATTGCCCGTGATCCTGCGGCACAACGCCGTTGCCTCGCGCAGAGATAACGAAGCGCCCGCGCCTCCCCCAACGTTGAACATATCTCCCCGGTATCGGCCGATACCCCTGATCTGTTTTTTTACCAGGTCTGCCAGATCGTCCACATGCAGTATGTCGCGCACCTGCTTGCCCGTGCCTCCGAAACCGATATAGGAAAGCTTTCTTTTAAAATAATGGCTGACCATCCAGTGAGTGAACACGCCCTGGTCTATTTTTCCTAACTGCCATGGGCCGGCGATCACCCCGCAGCGGTCGATGATCGCGGGTATGCCGTAATTCAAGCTGTATTCACGGAGGATGAATTCTGCGGCAAGCTTGGTCGCCCCGTATAACGAGCGGTAACCGTCCAGCGGGAAACCGCATCCGATGCCTTTGCCGTTTACTCCGGCAGTTTTTGCCGTACAGATAAACCGGCCACGCGATTCCTCATACGACAGGGCATTGATCCTGTCATACGGGTACACGCGCGATGACGAAAGAAATATGACGCCCGCATTATTCCTCCGGCACCACTCAAAACAATTGACCGACCCTGCCAGGTTGTTATCGACGACATACAAGGCATCCCTGCCGTCAGACCCCGCAAGCACCGAAGGCTCGGCGCTCGCATCGATCAAAAGATCAAAACCGCCTGTGCAGCTCCGCAGATCGTTTCGGTCCCGGATGTCGCCGCGTATAAAAATACAGCCATGTTCCCGGACGCGGCGGGCGAGAATCTCCGAACCGGGCCGGGAAAGATTGTCAAAGCAGGCGACCTTGTTGCCTTCGGCGCGAAGCGCAACCGCAAGGTTGGAACCGACAAATCCGCAGCCGCCGGTGATCAGGATGTTCCGTTTCATGCGCGCGCGTTATTCTTTTCTGCGAAGCGATAACAGACTGATAAAAAATGACGAGAACAAAGTTTGCAGGCCGATCACCAGCAGGGTCATGGCCAGGATGGACTCGCGAATACGGTACAGGGCTCCAAACCGGTTGTGGAACCATTCGGCAAAAATAAGGATATTGATTACCAGACCCACGCAAAAAAGCAGCAGGCCGGCGGCTATCCCCCGCTCCAGGTTAAAATGACGCTGAAAAAAAGCGATAAAGGCGTCTTTTTTCAAGAACCCCTGTTCCACGGCAAAGGTATGCGCATAGATCCCCAGATGCAGCAATTGATAGGACAAAATCGAAAGGACAGCCGCAAATATCATCGGGTGCATATCCCACAAATGGCCGAGGAAAAATACCGGCCCCCCTGCCAAAAGCAGCAAAATGACCATTCCCATAACAAACCCCGATATCCCGGGTATAAAATACAGCCATACCGGGCAGAACAACAGCATGAACCGCACATGCCGCCAGGCATCCGCGAACGATTTTAGTTTCGACACACCTTCGCGCCGGAAGTAATGGATGGGGACCTCATACACCTTAAGATCGTTGTTGATCGCGGACACGACCATCTCGGTCGCGAATTCCATCCCTGCCATCTGTAAGCGCATTCTCTCGAACGCGGCGCGGCTGAACGCCCGCATGCCGCAGTGTATGTCGGAAAGCTTCGTGTGAAAAAAAAGGCGCGTCATTCCGGAAAGGATGGGATTGCCGATGTACCGGTGGGCCCAGGGCATGGCGCCGGCATGGATAATGCCTTTGAAACGGGACCCCATGACGAAATCGCAGCCCCGGCGCAGAGGCTCGAGGAATTTGGGGATATCGTTGAAATCATACGTATTGTCGCTGTCGCCGATGATAATATACCTGCCGCGGGCGGCGCGCAGGCCGCGCAGATACGCGGCCCCGTATCCCTTGACGGGTTCATGGACGACGAGCGCGCCCGCAGAACGGGCGATCTCAACGGACCGGTCGATCGAGCCGTTATCCGCAACGATGATCTCTCCGTTTATGTTCTCGCGCGCGAATACATCCTTGATGACGCGTATGCATCTGCCGATGCCGCGCTCCTCGTTCAAACACGGCATCACGACCGACACCTCGACAACACCTTCATTGCTCATCCGCCGTCCAGTCTATTTCGAACACGCCGATATGATTCTGTTCGTCATTGTTATCGGTATATGGCTTGAAATACCGCAAGCCCCTGCCGCGCAGAAAATACAGCCTCGCAAATAACGACCCGGCAAGCTCCCGGTCAACCTCGATGATGCGGAAGGCATCGCCATCCTCAAGCAATAATGCGGAGAACGGAAGATTGCTTTTCTGATACACATGCTCCTTCAGGAGCCCGTCCTCGGCGTAAAAAAGGCTTTGCGGAACAAGATATTTCCCGTCGTAGGCATTAAACACGAACAGGGAACGGTCCTTCGGGTCATACACGAGCCCGTTATCGAATAATACGATGTCCCCCTGTCGCCTGCCCGGGATGGCTCCGGTGACAAACCGCGCGTGGTGCGATATCCACTGCCGGTACTGCGCCGGATGCAAAAGGCGGGCATCGCTGTACAGAGTCTCGGCTTTTGTCTTTTCGACCCCGAACAACGATAACTGCGCACAAATATCCTCTTTGCTTTTCCGGTCTATGTTCTTCACGATATATAATCGCAGGACATCCCAGTTGCCCAGGTACGAGATCGGGTGCATCTTGGCGGCAAGCGTATGATCGACGATGAAATACGCGCTCTGCGGCGTGCCGAACAACAGGGGTCGTAACTCCTCGATTGTCGGCAGCGGCAGGGCACGGGCCAGGATCCTTTCCGCCTGGACGGGATCAACGGCCAATACTTGTTCCAGAAGAAGCAGGGACCCGAACGGGTCTTTCACATGCGCCTGTATGACGTCGAATGCGCGGTTGCCGCCGTTATTGAGCATGCGCAGGATACGCATTGCGTATTCCTCCGAATCCGCCTTCAGGATTTTTGCCATCCAGTACGCCCGGGGGCTGTCCTGGCTCTGGCCGTCGAAGATGACCCTGCGCCCGGCGACCGTCTTGAACCAGTCCCCGAAATCCCACCAGGAATTAAGCACCGCGTCATCCGGGGTGTTCTGCCTGATATTCGTCAGAAGCTTATACCACGAGTCATTCATCATCGGATACAGCCCTTTTGCGACCCGATGGCCGTTCCAGACGCACGTGCCGGTCAGGGATACGAATAAAACGATCGCCGCAGGCACGAAATACCATTTTTTCCTTCTGCGCCGCATAGCATAGGCCCACGCCTCGCGCGCGCCCCAGCCGAGGAAGATCCCCATGGGAATGAGCAGGAAAACGATCAGACGGGTGCCTTTATAGCAGATGGCAAAGATGATCGTGAACCACAACACGAACATGAATATCGATTCCCGCTTGGCGCCGCGGTAGCGTTTATTCCGCAGGACCACGGCAAGCATACAGCACAATGACACCAGGAACAAAACGGTGCCGCCCGAAAAATTCGCTATCTGCATAAAACTGGGCTTTGTCAGTTCCCCGACCGTCGAAAAAACGTTCGGCCAGATAGAAGCGCTGATCGGCTCATTCAGCGTCAGAGCGCTCATTGCCTGTCGGGCAAGTACGCGCAACGGATCCGGGCCGCACAAAACAAACACTGCGATCGCGCACGCGGGCAGATAGAATCCGAGTGTTGCCAGATGCCTGCGCACCTGCGCCCCGACAGCGGCTTTGTACTGTAATTTCTCGCACAACCGGTCCAGAAGCGAATACGCCTCATACGCGAGAACGATGACGACCACAAACCACCAATACACCCAGGTATAGGCGAACAATCCGACGCACAATGCCGACACACCGAGCCACACAAAGCGCGCGACCGGCCGGACCCTGCCGTATGACATCAGATATGAGAATACCACCAAAAGCGGGAACAGCTGGTTGAGGATATCCATGTCGAACCAGCCCGCGCAGCTGCGCGGCAGGAAGATCGGCGCGCACCCGACGAACATCGTACAGACGAATGCGGCTATAGCGCCGTAAAAACGCCAGCACACCAGATACAGAATCCCGAGAAATACGATGATGAACAACAGGGGCAGATAAAATAAAAACGCGTGCAGCCGCATCGGCATAACAAGGTTCGCCGTCCGGTACAGGAACGCGCTGACATAATACACCAGCATGTTATAGCTGACCGCTATCCCGTCAGGATGGTTCATGAACGTGTCCCACTGCCGGCCGTTGATCACCGTGTCTCCGGGCTGTCCCGTAAGCACGGTATTCTCGACATACCGCGCCCAGTGCCAGCAATCAAGCTCGAACAAATAGGTCTGGCCGGCCCGGTCCTGGAACCGGTCTTTCAAACGGGCGTACTCGTCTGCGGCCTCTAAGACAAGCTTGGACTTATTCTGCGCCGCATACTCCTTTACTGCCACGTTGACAAGGGATTCCCGCGCCATCGAGGAAAGATTGGAATAATTCCGATTTATCAGTTCTGCGGACCGCTGATACAGGCGGGATTCGACGCGGCTGCGCGCCTCACCGGCAAGTTGCGGGAAATTGACGGGAAAAGACCTGAAAAATACGTTGATACCGATGGCCAGGCCCAGGCCGAGCAGGGGAATATACGGATATCTCTTATGCATGATTGAGAGGTATTATACCACCAAAGATATTGGCTGACAATGGATTATGGGGTTGCGTTCACCGATACCGACGGCATGATAATGCGGGTATCCAGCTTGACGCGGGGATTGTCGACGCTTCCGCACTCGATAGCGGCGTTCCAACAGGTGGTCACGGTCACATTCACGTAATTTTTATGATCGTCGAACGCTGCGGCCCAATCGAACGTATTGCGCGACAGGATTTCTTTGCTCAAGTCCTCGGTCGCGGTATCCGGCCATTCCCGGATCTTCGGGTAAAAGCTCACGGTGTGGGCATTCTGATCGAAGCAATACGCGACCTCGCGATCCCCTGACGCCTTGCCCGCAGCGCTGGTATTGTACTTCGTCCACGCGCGGATAAGGCGGTCGCATCCGCCCACGGCCGGCTCGTCATCGATCGGAAAATCATTCCCGTCGCCGATCGCAGCGCCAAGATGCTTGCTCATATGCTCGATCACATAGGTGGCTTCGTTCATGACCTTTGTCTTACGGTCCGTGGTCGTGAACGCATGCTTGCAGAAGATCTCGAGGTTCATGATCCCCAGGACGATCATGCCCAGCAGGACAAGCGCTACCATAAGCCCCATAAGCGTCATGGCGCGCGTTCTACGACGGTTCAGTCCACGTGACATTGATGACCACCTTGCGCAGCGTCGTGTTTTCATCCGACGCGTTCTTGACCGCGCCGGTAACATAGCTCACATTATACAGGATGTTATTGACCGTATAATTGGCGTCCTGACACATTGTCTCATTATACAGGCAGTTTTTGTCCGGATACACATCAGCGCTCACCGAAAGGTTGGCGTCTTCGAAAAAGAATTTGGCCACTTCCATACTGACGACGCGTGAACTGCTGTGGTACACGAACCGTTTACTGACCGTAAAAATGCTCACGAACCCGTACATAACCAAAGACAGGATAAGCATAGCTACAATGATCTCCAGTAGCGTCAAGCCTATCCTGTCTTTAGATTTCTTCACGTTGATGTCCGCCGATTCCTAATCTTCTTTGATCGGCTCTTCTTCCGTCTCATTGATCCACATCATGGTGCCCGGCCCTTTGGTGCGCGTCGCATTCGCAATGAACTCCGACGGGCCGGGACTGGTCACCTTGTATTCCCAGTTCTTCGTCGTGTCGTTCGACGGCAGCATAAGCCGCAGCAGGGAGTTGATTTCTATTTCATTCGACGCGTTGGCATAAAAGCCGGTTTCCATGCGGTATATTTTCTGGGCCGCGGCGATCAGTTTCAGGTTCGCCCGGGCCTCCTTCTCAAGAGACTGCTCTTTCGGCCCTGCGAACTGAACGATCGACAGCGTCGCAAGAATGCCGATGATGACGATAACGATCATCAACTCCGTCAGGGTGAATGCATTGAGGGACGCTTTGCCGTTGAAAGCGCGCATAGAAAATAAGCCCTTAATATCTGCCTGCAGGGTTCGACGTGAACACATTGCTTCCGGTTGAGAAATCCGAAACGAGCGTCAGATTTCCTGCCTGGCCTCCGGGATTTTTACCGGTAGCGCCGGTGCAGCGCGTTGCCACGATGGTCGTATTGTTCGCCCCCGCGGTCAGCGCATAACTGAACCAATGGGTTGTCTGGGCGCAGTTCGTCGGCACGCCTGCGGGAGTCGTGATATTGGCCGCGTCGCAATAGCTGGTCGTCCCGCCGAATTCCATCCACATACCTGCGCACTGCTGGCTCAAGGAACCTAATATCGATTTGGCTTCAGCACCTCTGGATTTCTCGACTGCGGCCTGGTATTGAACAATACCGATCGTGGCCAGAACGCCGATGATGATGATGACGATCATCAACTCGATGAGCGTAAAACCCTTTTTCATGTCCTGCTCCTTTCGTTGGTTAAAAATGATCAATAGGCCCCGCGGGCAGAGATCGAATGCGTGCCGTTCACATAATCGAATGTCATCGCGATGGCGCCGGGCTCTTTCGAATCGGGCGCCCGTCCGTATTTCATGCACCGGTTCGCGGTAAAAACCATGACGTTCTCGAACGACGGTGATTCTTCCGCGCTGTAACTGAAATAATGCGAACGGCAGCACTCAAGCGGGATCGTCCCCGGCTCCGTGCCGATACCGAGATTATGCGGCGTGCAATTGATGACGCTGTGGTCCCGGGCATAGATGACGGCGCAGGAGTCGCGCAGATTCCCGAGGACCTCTCTCGCTTCGGCCGAGCGCGCCCGCTCGATGGCAAGATTATACTGTATGATCGCCACGACGGCAAGGATCGCCACGATAATGATCACGATCATCAGCTCCAACAGCGTGAACGCTTTTCTCATGCAATCTCCCCCTGGCCATTCATAGCGTATACTTGTATTATATACGAGCATCCCGCATTGTCAAGCCGGTTTATGTGCCGCCTATCTTGGTCATCTGGAATATGGGCAGGAACATGCCCACGACCATAAGGCCGACGACCAGCCCCATGAAGATCAGCATAATGGGTTCGAACAAAGTCAGGATCCTGGTCAGGAACGTGCCGACATACTCCTGGTAGAACGCATTGATCCGTTTGAACATCTGGGAAAGTTCGCCGATCTCTTCTCCGATCGTCACCATCTGCACGACCATGGGTTCGAAGAACTGGCTCTGTTCCATAGGCGTGCTCAGGGATTTTCCCGCGCGAACGTCCTCTTTGATCTGATGGACGATCTCGCCCAGGATAACAGACCCGACGCTCTTTTCGGTTATCTCCAGGGAATACAGGATGGGGACACCGCTTTCGACGAGGGTCGACATTTCCGAAGAAAACCGCTCGACGCACAACGCCCTGAAAAAATCGCCGAATACGGGCAGCTTGAACAGGAAATGCTCCCATTGCCGCTGTCCCTCGCGCGTCTGGATGTATTTGCGGAATAAGTATATGGCGACGATGACCGCGGCGATGATCAATATGATGAATTTGCGGATGAACTCGCTGACCGTCATAAGCACCTGCGTGGCCACCGGCAGATCAAGGTTGAATCCCCTGAACACTTCCGCGAACGTCGGGACTATCTTGATGGTCAGGAACAACAATGCGCCGAGCGACCCGGCAAGCAGGATAGCCGGGTAGATAAGCGCTGAAATAAGCTTGCGCCTGAACTCGGCGTTACGCTCCAGATACATTGCCAGGCGGTCGAGCACGACCGCCAGGTTGCCGGACGCCTCGCCGGACTCGACAAGATTGATCCATAATTCGGAAAATATATCCTTATGCTTCTCAAGCGTCTCGTGAAAGCTCAACCCCTGCTCCATCTCTTTCTGAAGGTCCTTGATGACGCCGTACAGCCTGGTGCTCGTCACCTGCTTGGCGATGGTCTCAAGGCTTGCGAGGATCGTGACCCCGGAACCGAGCAATGTCGCCAGTTGCCTGCAGAAAAGAACAAGGTCGTTGGCGTTCACGCCCAGATGCCGCTTGAGCGCAAAACGCGGCCTGCCGGACACTTCCCCCATGGCCTTGTTCAGATCGACCTTGCCCGCGGACATGATACTGATGACGGTCAGGTCCATGTTCTGCAGGCGTCCGATCAATTCTTCTTCGCTGGTCCCTTCTTCGATGCCGGTGACCTTCTTGCCCTGGCTGTCGCGCGCGATATACATGAACCGTGCCATTACCCGACTCCTATAGTGACGGCAAGAGCCTCTTCGAAAGAAGTGACCCCCGCTTCGACCTTGCGTATTGCCGAATCAAACAATGTCTGCATCCCTTCCTTGACCGCGACTTCGCGGATCTTCAAGAACGACGCCCGCTGATTGATCAATTCCCGTATCTGCTCATTGATCAGAAGGACCTCGCCGATGGCTATCCTGCCGCGGTAGCCGATCTGGTTGCATTTCGGGCAGCCCTTCGGCCGGAACAACAGGTCCGATTTGACCTTGACTTTGCCGAGCTCTTCGGCCGTCGGTTCATACGCCTCTTTGCAGTCAGGGCACAGCCTGCGGATGAGCCGCTGCGCCACGACAAGTATCAGCGTCGGCGCGATAAGGTACGGTTCGACGCCGATATCGATAAGACGGTTGACCGCCGACGGCGCGTCATTGGTATGGAGCGTGCTCAAGACCAGATGGCCCGTCAGCGCCGACCGGAGGCATATCTCCGCCGTTTCAAGGTCGCGGACCTCGCCGACGAGCATGACGTCGGGGTCCTGGCGCAGGAACGAGCGCAGGGCGGCGGCAAACGTCAGGCCGATATCGGGCTTGACCTGCACCTGGTTGACGCCGTCAAGCTTGAACTCGACCGGGTCCTCGACGGTCACGATATTCCTCGACGGGCTCTTGATCTCGTTGAGCATCGCGTATAACGACGTCGACTTACCGCTCCCCGTCGGGCCTGTGATGAATATCAGGCCGTACGGCGTCTGAATAGCGCGGCGGATATCCTCCAGCTGTTTCGGCTCATACCCCATCTGGCTTAAGGAGAGCAGCGTCGAGCCTTTGTCCAGGATACGCAGAACGGCCTTTTCACCCCATATCGTCGGGACGGTCGAAACGCGCAGGTCGATGACCCGGTCCTCGAGCTTCACCACGATCGCCCCGTCCTGAGGCAGTCTTTTTTCCGCGATATCCAGCTTCGCGAGGATCTTTACGCGGGACACCAGAGCAAGGTTCAGGTGCTTTGACGGCGGCGGTATCTCATACAGCTTTCCGTCAATACGGTAGCGCAGGCTTATCCTGTCCTTGAACGGTTCGATATGGATGTCCGAGGCCCGCTCATTGATCGCCTGGCGGATGATAAGATCGACCAGCTTTACCACAGGCGCTTCCTCCGCCCGCGCGACGAGTTTATCAAGGCTCAACTCCTCTTCAAGCGATTCGGCCGCCGCCGCCGGTTCTTCGGCCCCGCTCTTATCGTACGAGGCGTTCACTGCCGACTTGAGCATGCTCGATTTTCCGTAAAAATCGTCGAGCGACTTGAGTATATCCGACTTGGTCGCGATGACCGGATTGATCTCGCAGCCGGTCAGCTTGCGCAGATTGTCTATCAGGATCAGGTCGAGCGGGTCAGCCATCGCAACGGTCAGGGATTTGAGCGTATGGGACAACGGCAGGACAAAATTCTTTACGGCGAACTCGTGAGGGATGAATTGATCGAGTTTCTGGTCAAGGGCAGGCTTGAGCATGCCGGCGGAGAATGAATAGAACGGGATCCCCAACTGCTTGCCGACGACCCGCACGATCTGCTCTTCGGTGATGAACCCCAGTTTCGAAAGGACTTCGCCGAGCCTGCCCCCCTCTTTGCGCTGATAGCCGATCGCCTTATCGAGGTCGGAGGGTGTTATCAACCCCTCCGTGATGAGCAATTCCCCCAATTTGAAATACTTGTCTTTTGGCATTATGGATTGCGTTCAAGCCCGTTAACGGTCCAGGTTGTTCAATGCGGTGTTCACCGCTTCGTGGCGCGTGAAAAGCGTGACCTTGTTGGCCTGGGAACGTTGCCTGTTCGCGCCGGTCGGCGCCCGGGGTCCCCTGCGCGCCGACAGCGGGGCTGCCTGGTCCTTGACGATATGCGGAGTGATGAATACGAGAAGTTCGCGTTCCACGTCCTTTTGCTGATCCTTTCCCCTGAACATCATACCCAGAACAGGTATATCCCCGAGGACCGGCATTTTTGTTTTTATAACTTCTTTTTCCATCTTGATAAGGCCGCCGATGACGACGGTCTCCCCGTCCTTGAGCTTTATGATCGATTTCGAAGCCCGCACCTCAGGGTTGAGCAGAACGGTACTGGTTGTCCCTTCCAGTGCTTCAGAGGTTGAGCTTGATTTCGGATTGACCACAAGAATTATATCGCCGGTCTCTTCATTGATCATGGGAGTAACACGCAAATACACGCCGATACCCTCAGGCGTAAGAGAAAGGGACGAGGCGCGCTCATAGGTATACGTTTCATCGCCTGTCTCTTCATCCACCTCTCTGGAAGACGAAACGATCTCGTCCTTGGTAATGCCTATCTCGGCTGTTTCATAGTTCAGCGTCAGGATCCTCGGCCGGGCCAATAACTTTGTCGTGGTATCCCGTTTAAGCAGATCGAACGTGACGGTCCATGGCACACTGTTGCCGTACGCAAAGCTGAGAAGACCGGCTGTGCGCTGCGGAAATGTTGCAGACGCATTTTTAAATGATTCCGAAGAAAACGGAAATGACAAACCCTTGCTTCCCATCGCTACTCCGAGGCTCATGATGGGATTATCGCCAAAGTTGAAACCCAGTTTGTCCACAAGGTCCCTGCTCACATCGAGCATTTCGACATCGAGCATGACCTGCGCCTGCGGCACGTCGAGAGAGGCGATGAGATTCCTGACCTGCGGGAACCTGTTCGGCACATCGGTAACGACAATACTGTTGGTTTTATTGTCTTCCGTGACTTTTCCGACCGGGCTCAATAACTGCTGGACCAGCGTCCTGATATCGGACGTCTCGGCCGAGGCTGTCGCTGTTTGTGTCCCTCCGGAGCCGCCTGTCAGTGATCCGCTGAACAATCCGGTCCGTTGTTTCTCCATATTCGAGGTCATGAGCGGCCGGTGCTTCAGCTTGAAAACTTCGGTGATCAGGTCGGCGTCCTCTTCCTTGCCCCGGACAACAAAAATACCGGCATCCTCGTCAAACTCATAAACCAGCTTGTTCGTATCGAACAGTTTGTCCATGGCAAGCTTGATCGGGACCTTATCGAGATACAGCGTTATCTTCTTGTTCTCCACCGCTTCGGACGCGATGAAATTGAGGCCTGATTGGATGGAGAATATCTTCAAGATGTCGCGCAGGTTCGCTTCCTGCAGATCCATGGATATGGTCTGGTCGGGCGATATGGCCGCGTCGAACGGAATATCGTTTTGCAAAGACATCGGCGTATTCATGGCAGCGCCCCCCGAGCCGCCTCCCAGAGGAGCCCGGTCCTGCGCGCGCAGGGCAATGGGGAACAAGCTGAACGCCACGGTCAGCGCAAACACCGAACATCTCATGGATTTTCTCATACCAAACCTCCTTTAAAGACCTTTACGGCGCTTGCTGTCCGGATTGCGTCGCCTTATCCAATCCCGGCGCAGGCAGGCTGAACCGCTGGTTATTATACGATAATACCAATCCTTCTTTCGATATGGAAACGACCTGGACCTCTCCGACCATGTCCCCGGCCCTCACGACCTTGCCGTTGATGATCGCCTGGGGAAAACTGCTGCCCCAGGTTATTCCCGATACCATGACCGGAGGCGGCACAAAGTTCTCTTCTTCAGCCAGCTGATGCATAGGCAGCGGGATCTGTTCCTTTTTTATGTATCCTTCGAACGGGTCCCGGAGGCCTTCAGAGGTATATACGACCGCCTTTACGATATCCTCCTGCGTTTCGGCAGCCGGCTCCTGGCTGAATGCCGCCGCCGGGCAGGCGCACAGCATGGCGGCGCATGCCGCTCTGATAAATCCCGTCATTCTATTCCGCGATATCGTGCACATACGCTCTCAATCCCGTAATAATATTGCGCTCACTTCAATATCTGCCTGCAATTTGTACCGCCGCGACTCTCTTGACGGATCAGGATGGATAGCCATGCTTTCCACCGAGAACATGAACGGATGGCTCTCCAGAGCGCTGATGAACTTCCCCAGGGTATGGTAATTATCGGCCGCTATGTTCATGGCGAACGGGTACCTGCTGAGCCCCTGGACCTTCTGCTCCGGCGGCAGCGGCTTGATGACGCTGATCTTGACCTGGTGATCCCGCGCGATCTCATTGAGCGTGGGAAGGAACGCTGCCTCGTCTTTATTATTGATCGCCCGCCGCAGGTTCTTGAGCTTTTTTCCCGACTGGCTTATCTGCTGCAATACCGCGCTTTTCTGCAATTCGATCCCGGTATCGGCCTTGACGGCGTTCACCTGCTGCTGCTGCGCGACGTGGACCTTATAGGCGACAAAGATCATGACCCCGAGGACCGCTATATTCAGGATATTCTTTTGTATCTTGGAAGAGATATCGTCGAACTGCATCATATCACCGCACCCCTTTGCACATGATGACAAAGCTCGTCACGGGAGTATTATCGATCTTTTCCTGCGTTGCGGAGGTCATCTTGATCTCCTTAAAAACGCCGGCGAACGAGGGGCTTTCTTTCAACAGCGTCAGGAAATTATTGATCGCCTCGAGTTCCCTGTTGCTGTCCTCAAGGTACGCCCAGCCGTCCATGACCAATTCGACGGTATTCTGCCGGTCCGCGAACGAGAAATCTTTCAGCCAGACCCCCTCAGGCGCGACCTGCGGGATGATACTGAGTTTATCGGTCAGGTACAGGCGTTTACGAAGCTGGCTGTCGATATTCCTCAATCGCTCGATATATTGGGCGTTCTTCGCATTGATCTCGTCCAGGCTGGCCGAAGAACTGACACCGGCAACGCGCGGCTGCTCGCTGATAGCCATTTCACGCTCGTGCTCAGCCGGAATTCGCTGATACAGGCCCCAGCCGAACGCGACGCCGCACAACAAAAGCCCCCACAAAACATACTTAAAGGAAAACTTTAACTGGGGCGGCTTGAATGCGCGCGCACCCGTACGGCCATGAACGGTTTTTGCCTTCAAGGTTACGGACAAAAGATCGACCTTGACCTTCGGGACGACCGCCCTGGTCAACGAAGCCGCATAGGCCTTATAAAATCCGAGCGAGAATACCCCGGGTTTATCGACCAGACTGCTTAACTCGACAAAGCGCGACGCCATGGCCCGGTCCTGCACAAAACTTTCAAGCTCGGCGCGATACTCCGGAGGAGCGACGAATATCAGCTTCCTGATATTCCGGGTGGGGAATTTCCTCAGATAATAATCGAGCGAAACACGCACCTCGACCTTCAGCTTCTCGATCTTATCGGCAAGCGCCAGCTTCTCGATCTTGACACTGCCCTCTTCCGCGTATCCCGAGAGCACGATATCGCGGCTGAACAGAGGGAATCCGTCCTCCAGAACGATAAAATTTACCTCATCGTCCTCGACAGGATCGGCATATACGACCGCACACGTATCTTTTTCCTTTATATTTGCCTGTTGAAGCAGCCTGATGGCTGAAAAGCCGGCATACTCGAAAGAATCCGCTTTGAGGCCCGCTTCGCTGACCATGCCGGTATATCGGGCCAGTATGTCCTTCTTGATGCCGACGAACAACACGAGGTTCTTCCGGTTCGGTTTGTCATAGAAAGTCCTGAAATCCGCCACAAGCTCTTCGACTTTGAACGGGATATATTTTTTGGCTTCGAACCGGACCGCGTCATGCAGCTCATTGGGCGGCAGAACAGGCATATGGAACGTGCGGATGATGAAATCCTTGCCCGGTATCACCATATTCACGGATTTCGATTCAAACTGGTTCTTCTTGACCTGCTCGGCGAGCAATTGCCCTATCTTGAGATCTTCAGGCGCCTTGTCGTCAAGGATATTCGTCTCGCTCCGGGGAACGGGGAACTGGATGATATTTGTAATGCGTTTTCCGTCAGCCTCGATGAGGTGTATATTGCGCGGGCCGAAATATATACCGACTGATTTCATTGATTATCTCCCGCCTTAGGCATTCTGCGCCTGCTTTTCAACCAGGCATCGATATCCTTGCGGTCAAACCTCCACACACCGCCGACCTTTATCCCGGATATCTTACCTTGATATAACCAGTTATAAATGGTCTGCTTCTGTATTCTCAGATAGTCTGCTAATTCTTCTATGTTTATTAGTCTTGTCATAATATATCGTTTTATATAACCTCAGCTGCGAACAAGAGTGATTACATCATATAAATATATTTTTGTCAAGCTTTATTTAATATAATTTTTTCTAAAGATATGAATTGTATAAAATTATCTTAAAGAAATATATAATCTTACTCAGACTTACTCAATATTACTCTCTTATGACACTAGTACCCACTTAGCTCCATACAGCGATCGAGCATACTTAAAATAAAAATGGATCATATATTCAATGGATAAATTTTGATTTAAAATTGTTATTATTTACAATAGCTAGAAATAATATTTTTATAATATTTTATAATAAAATTACTTATTATAAACATAAAGATACAAATTTAATTTAATCATTATTAAAATTAAATATAATAGAAATATAATAATCTTACGTAAACTTACTCGATATTATCATAAAGGATTATGCTGATGGGGTTTGAACGAATTATTACTGCGGAAGGATAAAACCTGACTGCGTGTTATTGCTGGTAGGTGTAGTTGACTGTAACCGTCAGATTCCTGGTCCCCTCTAATCCTGAACCAGGCGCTCCGACAATCACTGAGATATCGTTTATCGAACCGGGCAGATCAGTCTCATTGTGGGTGCATCCTGACCTGCATATGGTATACGTGCCTGCGGCAGACCACGTCGTATCGTTATTGCTGAGCATCTCTATGGCGTAATTCATTCCCAGCTTCGCCGCATAATATGCCTGCACGCGGCTTACGCTGTGATGCGTCAATCTGCTCTGGCTCAATACAAGGTTCAAAGACATGCCCGCGACAAGAACGGTCACAATAAGCACCGCAAGCACCAGATACAAGGCCATGCCCGAGCGCCTGCGCAGATACGATACCGTCAATCGTTCTTGCGTAAGCATGCTTTATAATCGCTGTTCGAATTCTGCAGGATCACATGGCCTTCCCGCGCAAGCCAACCCAGGGACATGAGTATCGTATCCCGCGGTTTATCGATGCTCTTGACGAGATCCGAAACAGTCGCCTCTCCGTGCTGATCAAGATGATGCCATATTTCCCCTGCAACGATGCCGATCGTAGTGATCATTGACCCCTCCTTAGAGATAATTGTATGGACAATGCTGCAGGGTGTCAAGCCTTTTTGTTGTACCCGCCGCACCGCGGACAGCTCGAGATCACGTCGTCTTTCGTATTAATATAGGTATATGTGCAGACGGTACAGAACCAGATATGTTTCGGGTCAAGGAACAGTTCTTTCGTGCGCTGCGGCCGCTGGATGAACCACAGAACAAAACACAACGCCACAACCGTTGTTTCTATGCACGTCAAAAGGATGATGAAGTCGATGGTGATCATTACGGGGAATGAGGAGAAAATTCGATCTTCACGGTCTGCCACGCATCGGCCGCAAACCGTGCCTGCTGTATGAAAAGGTAATGGCCGATATACCGCATGCTCAAAAGGTCCGCCTCAAGGTTGCCCGATGATATCTTCCTGCGCAGGGAAACGAAATTACGGCTCTGCGACCGGGTGATCGAAAATTCAAGCTCGATGTGCACTGCCTGCCGGTCCTTGAAATAAAGATCGAACTGGTAGGGCAATAACGGATGCAGGGTGAACACGGGATCCTTGCGGAAAGGAATACTCTGCGCGATCGACGGGCTCTTGACCGCATCCCTGCGGGAAACATACGAAATGCCGGCGAGCGGTTTTACATAATGATCGACGCTGACAGGGACAGCAGGATCTGCAGTTGGCAGGAGAACAGCGCCATGGCCTGCGCCTAACCGGGGCTGAAAGCGCGCCAACACGGCCGGTACCGGCCCGGCCCCCGCGCTCATGGCGCCGCAATATACGGCCGGACCGAAAGACACCGCTTCAGGCCGGGGAGACAGCGAATACTGCGCCAGCGCCAGGGCCGAGAATACCATGATATGGCCGGCAAAAGAACATGAGAGGAATATTCTCAGATCCCGTGTCAGCATTATGGATGGGTTGCCATGATGCAATCGACGCGGCCTCCGGCACGCACCGTTTCCCAGGCCCGGACGACATATTCCCACGGCGCCCTGCTGTCGGCGTTGATGACAACCGTCTGCTTTCTGCCTGAGGTCTGATCCAGAAACCGCAAAAGCTCTTCAACGGTCAACTCCTGCCCGTGCAGGCGCAGGGTCCCGTCAGCGAGCACCTCGACCTGGACGATCGTACCCTGTACGGCGCGGCTCGTTACTGCGCGGGGAAGGCGCACGCCCAGCCCCGACGGGACGGACAGATACCCGAAACATACACCGCCGAAGATCAAGGCGAGGAATATGATGTTGACCAGCGGCACCAGGGCGATCGGATGCAGGCCCCTGGAATATTCGGCGTATTTTTTGAACCGCATCGCCCCTGCTCCCTCCCTGCTTTATTCGGACAGAAAATTGACCAGTTCCGTGGCGGACTGTTCCATCTCCAGGATGAACGCATTGACCCTGCTGACAAGGAAGTTATATGCGATAAAAACGGGAACGGCGATCATGAGGCCCGCCGCTGTTGCAAGCAGGGCCTCCATGACCCCGGCAGATATATCCGTTGCGGTCACCGGCAGGGCCGCCGCGCTGTGCGCGCGGATGACTCCGAAAACCCGCACAAACCCCAGGACAGTACCCAGGAATCCGAGCAGCGGCGCGACATTCGCCAGCGTCTGCAGCGCAGCCAGGTTCTTATGCAGTTTGGGCAGTTCATACAGCGCGGCATCCTCCATCGCCTCTTTGACCTGGGAACGCGGGCGGTCGTATTTAACGATCGCCGCCTTGAGCACGTTCGCAATAGGATGATGCGCGCCGTCGCATAATTGCACGGCCTCTTTGATCCGGTGATGTTTGATCCTGTCAAAAAGAAGCCCCTGGAACTGGACCAGGTCTATGCGCAGTTGTTTGAGGAACCAGAGCCGTTCGATGATGAGCGCGGCGCCGGCTATCGAGATGACCGCCAGAGGCCACATCATCGGCCCGCCCGCCTGCCATATCTGCCATATGCTTAATGCCGATACGTCCATGATCGTCCCTCCGTGCACGATACGCTTATTGCTTCCTGCATGCCTCGATGCGTTCCGCCGCGAACTTTGCCTCGGGCACATCCATCGCGCGGATCCGCTCATACACCCGTATTGCCTCGGGGATATTCTCCTCGTCCTCGTATATCTTTGCCACCCGCAGCAGCGATCTCACTTCAAGGGCCTTGTTGCCCGAATACAGGTATAAGACCTTCAGATATTCCTCGATAGCCGCAGACGTTTTGCCCTGCGTCTGGAACACCTCCGCGGCCTTGAACTGGATATCCGCCATCTGGCGCAACGGCACCAGGGTCAACGCTTTTTTGTAAAGGCTGATCGCGTCGTCATATCTGCCCTGCTGGAACCGGATATCGGCGATCTTGGGATAGATCAAATGCGCCAGATCCGGATAATCCTTCAGCTTTTCCTGATACATGGCAACTGCCTGATCCCGCTCGCCCTGGCGCACCAGAAGATCGGCAACCGCGATAGCCGCCTGCGCGGCAAGATCAGACTTGCCCGATGCCATGACCTTTGAGAATTGCTCCTGCGCCTCCGCGAATCTCTCCTCTTCGGAGTAGATGGAACCGAGCGCGTAATGCGCGTCAAGCACGAGGGTGCTGTCGGGAAAATCCTGGATGAGCGACGTGAAATAGCGCACCGCAAGGAGCAGGTCGTTCTGCCGGTAATAATATTCGCCCAGCCACCACATGATCTCGGCGGTCAGGCCCGTATTCGGATACCGCGCCCGCAGGGCGTTGAACCGGGCAAGCGCCTCCTTTTCATTGCCCATGCGGTAATAGCAGTCGGCGATCTCGAACTCCGCTTTCTGGGCAAGCTGGGCATCCTGGCCGTACAGGCGCGCGACGCTCTTGAACACATCGATCGCCTCGTCATATTTCCCGAGATTATACAGGCTGGTGCCCAGCAGATACATCGCCTGGGGCCTGAGCGAAGACTCCTTATATTCCTGCAGGAACTGCTCCAGGGTCGCGCGCGCGGCCCCGTAGTCCTGCTTCTGGAAATACGCCAGCCCGAGCGCATACCGCGCCTCGTCGAGCATTTTCGAATTCGGGAAATTGCTCCTGACGCTCGAGAAACTGGCGATCGCGCCGTCATAATTCTGCATCTTGATCTGCACAAGCCCCAGCTGATACTGCACGTAATCCGTGTAGAAGCTGTCCGGGTGATCGCGCAGGATGGTATCATAGGTCTCGACCGCTTTGTCGAATTCGCCCGAATCCTGGTAGGCGTCGCCGATCTGGCACAGCGCGCTCACCTTGAAGATCTTATCCTCGGTGGAACGGACGATCTTCTTGAACTCGCTGATCGCATCCTTGAACTCCCCTTCTTTCAAATACGCCCATGCCATGCCGTAGTGCAGTTTATCGACGATGTCTGACGGGACGCCGTCCATAGAGCCGGATGCGGCACTCCGGTACGTCTCAAGCGCGGCTTTGTAATCGCCCAGATTATATAAAGCCTCTGCCCTGCCGATATGTGCCTGCAGGAGCGCGGCAGGATCTTCCGTGGTCCTGATCAGCTCGTCATACGCCGCCTGCGCCTGGCTGTGGCGGCCGGTCTGGGAGAACACCGCTGCCCTGCCCAGATACAGGACGTCAAGGCTCTTTTTCTCCAGCGTTTCGGGCTGTATCTGGTCGAACGCCTGCTGGGCTTTCTGGAAATCCTTCAGTTTCAGATACGACCATCCCTGTCCCAGCTTCGACAGCGCCTCCAGCTTCGGATCGCGCGCGCTCGATATGACCTTTGCGTACGCGTCGATCGCGGCCTGGAAGTTATCGAGATAATATTCCGACTCGGCGATATAGAAATTGAGGTACGATGACTTAACGATATCCTGGCTGAACTGCTTCAGGTACTGCCGGGAGCTTTCCCGCAGGGCGGCATGATCCTTCAGGTTATACAGGCATTCGAGGATCTTGAACGACGCCTCCTGCGTCTGAGCGTGCCTGGGGAACTTCTCCTCCATCTGCCGGAAATAATCCAGCGCTTCTTTATATTTCTGTTCCTGGAACATGCACCAGCCCAGCGAATAATACGCGCTTGCGGCATAATAGGAATCGGGGTACCCGGTGACGATCGCGCGGTAATACTCGGCCGCCTTGGTGAAATTATTCCCCCGGAAATGCACTTCCGCAGCCCAGTAATATCCGGCATCCTTGATGTCCTTTGCCGGACCCTTGATCAGTTCGTCGAATTTTTTCAGCGCCTCGAAGAACCTGCCCAGGTGAAAATAACACTGGCCCATAAGCAGGTTCGCATCGTTGATGCGGGGGGAACCGGGATAGTTCTGGATAAAACGCTCGAGAAGGTTCAGGGCCACGTCGTAAAACCCGTCGTCAAAAGCTTTCTGCGCGACGAACAGGGATTCTTCCTGGCGGGACTGGTCTTCCTGCTGGCCGAACGCGGGAATGGCCGCGGGCATAACGGCGGCAGCGCAGACCAATAAAACGATTAAGAAATTTTTGGCGATCATCGATATCCCCGGCGCTGGATCATATTGATGCGCATAACTATAACACTTCCCTATCTGTTTTTCAACACATTCTTAAGGTATTGGCCGGTGAACGAGAGCTTGACCGCCATGACATCCTCAGGGCTGCCGCAGGCGACAACGCTGCCGCCTTTGTCCCCGCCTTCAGGGCCGAGGTCTATGATATAGTCGCTGCACTTGACGACCTCGAGATTATGCTCGATCACAATAACCGTATTGCCCCGGTCAACAAGCCGCTGCAGCACTGAAATAAGCTTTTCCACATCAGCGAAATGCAGACCCGTAGTCGGCTCATCGAGGATATATACGGTCCTGCCTGTTGCCCTGCGGCTCAATTCCGATGACAGCTTGATGCGCTGCGCCTCGCCGCCGGAAAGCGTGGTTGCGGGCTGGCCGAGCTGGATATATCCCAGGCCCACGTCATAGAGCGTCATCAGAGTATTCCTGATCGCGGGTATGCTCTCGAAAAGGTCAAGCCCTTCTTCCACGGTCATATTCAGGACATCCGCGATGGATTTTCCCTTATACTGGACCTCGAGCGTCGCTTCGTTAAAACGCCTGCCTTTGCACACGTCGCAGACAACATACACATCCGGAAGAAAATGCATCTCGATCTTCTTGATGCCGTCGCCGCCGCACGCCTCGCACCTGCCGCCCTTGACGTTGAACGAGAACCTGCCCGGCCGATACCCCCTGCTGCGGCTGTCCGGAAGCTTGCTGAATATGTCGCGCACAGGCGAATATACCCCCGTGTATGTCGCCGGGTTCGAGCGGGGAGTCCTGCCGATCGGTTCCTGGTCCACAAGGATCACTTTATCGATGAGGTCCAGCCCGATAATTTTCTTATGAGCGCCGGGCTTGTCTTTTGCCTGATACAAATGCCGCGCCATCGCTTTATAAAGGATATCGTTGATCAACGTGGATTTGCCAGACCCGGATACTCCGGTAACACAGATGAACACGCCCATCGGGAATTGAACGTCGATATTTTTAAGATTATGCTCGGATGCGGCGTGGACCGTGATCGTCTTAGACTTTGACCATGCCCTGCGCGCCTGCGGCATCGGGATACTGACCTCATTGCGCAGATATCTGCCGGTCAGGGATTCCCGGGATTTCAAAAGTTCCTGCAGGCTGCCGTTAAAAATGACCGTGCCTCCATGCCTGCCTGCACCCGGGCCCAGATCCACCACATGGTCCGAAGACATCATCACCGCAGCGTCGTGCTCGACCACGATGAGCGTGTTGCCCAGGTCGCGCAGGGCCTTGAGCGTATTGATGAGCCGCGCCGTGTCGCGCGGATGCAGGCCGATGCTCGGCTCATCGAGGATATACAGCACGCCGACAAGGCCGGAGCCGACCTGCGTGGCAAGCCGCACGCGCTGCGCCTCCCCGCCGGAAAGCGTCGCGCTTTTGCGCTCAAGCGTCAGGTAATCAAGGCCGACGTCAACGCAGAAGCCGAGCCGAAGGATGATCTCTTTGAGCACCTGATGGCTGATCGCCTTCTGGCGTTCGGTCAACGAAAGCGACTTAAAGAACTCGCGCGCGTCTCTGATCGAAAGCGCCGTGGCCTCGGATATATTCTTGCCGTTGATCGTCACCGCGAGCGCTTCTTTCTTCAAACGGCTGCCGCGGCATTCGGGGCAGTCGAGGCTTGCCATGAATTTCGATATCTCGGTCTTGAGGTATTCGCTGTCCGACGTGTGGAACAGACGTTCCAGATGCGGGATCACGCCTTCATAGGGCTTGCTGCCGTATAAAACCTCGTCGCAGCCGTAGAGAATGGATCTCTGGATATCTTTGGGCAATTTATTGAACGGCGTATCGAGGTCGAACCTGAGCCTGCGCGACAGCTCCCTGATGAGCCAGCGGTAATACATGATATATCCCCTGCCTCCGCGCCTCCATGCGGCGATAGCGCCTTCATTGATGGACTTTGTCCGGTCAGGGATGACAAGGTCCGGGTCGAATTCAAGCTTTATCCCTAAGCCGTTGCACGCGGGGCACGCGCCGAAGGGAGAATTAAATGAAAAAAGACGGGGTTCGACTTCGGGAATGCTGATACCGCACGAACTGCAGGCGAACTGCTCGCTGAATATTTCATCAACGCTGCCGGGACCCTGGCCCCGGGCCACCACCGCCATGCCTTTGCCGACCTTTAAAGCCGTCTCCACGGAATCAGTGAGCCGTTTCTTGTTCTCCGGTTTGACGGTCAGGCGGTCCACGACGACCTCGATGATGTGCACTTTATACCTGTCGAGTTTTACAGCCGGATGAGGCAATTCATAGATCACGCCGTCAATGCGGCAGCGCACAAAGCCGGCTTTCTGGATCGAGGCGAAGATATCCTTGTATTCGCCTTTTCTGCCCTTGACCATGGGCGCGAGGATCTGTATGGCAGTTCCTGCGGGATACGCCAGGATCTTATCGACGATCTCCTGGCTTGTCTGGCGCTCGATCGGTTTGCCGCACTGATAGCACGATACTGTACCGATGCGGCTGAACAAAAGCCGCAGGTAATCATAGATCTCGGTCTGGGTGCCCACGGTCGAACGCGGGTTGCCGCCTGCGGTTCGCTGCTCTATGGCGATCGCAGGGGAAAGTCCTTCGATATACTCGACATCGGGCTTCTGCAGCTGCTCGAGGAACTGCCGGGCGTAGCTCGAGAGGCTTTCGACATACCTGCGCTGGCCTTCCGCATAGATCGTGTCGAACGCAAGGCTCGACTTGCCTGAACCGGACAGGCCGGTCACCACGATCAGCTTGTTGCGGGGCAATTTTACGTCGATGTTCTTGAGATTATGCTGGCGGGCGCCTTTGACAAAGATTAAGTTTTCCAATTATTCGACCCCGGAAGGACGGTTATTTATATCGAGGTGGGGTCAGACACCATTATTTCAAGGAACACATCTCCGGAAATAATGGGGTCTGACCCCAACGTTCCACACCGTGCTATCTCTTCTTTTTCTTCTTACCGCCTCTTACCATCTTTGCGCAAGAGACGTCGCCCTGCTTGTCAATGAAATAGAGGTAACCCTCTTTTCTCTTGACGCCGACTTTCTCTACCTTCTTGGGCTTGCCGCCTTTTGACTTGCCTCTTGCCATCTTTGCGCAAGAAACATCGCCCTGTTTGTCAAGGTAATAAAGGAAACCCTTTACTCTCTTGACGCCGACTTTCGCGACTTTGGTTGCCATTGTGTTTCACCCCCCTTCACGGTTTAAAGGTGAGTCCTGGGACCGTTTCCCACCATGGAACGGATCCCGCATCATGTTCCTATGTGAGCCGGGTCGAGGATCTGCCTGATAAGCCCGGCAGCCGAAAGCACTGCCAGATAACTTGTCTTGGGATTATCAGGATGGATCACGTTCTCGGTCCGGGTGAAAATGGCTCCTGCCGTTGATTCGATAACTATCTCGTGGCTGTTGCGCTTTGCCTCCGGGCTTGCGACAATGCAAACCCTTGTCTTGCGCGGCCCGATGCCCGCGAGGCTTAATATGCCTGCGACATTGATATTCTGGGGAAAATGTTTCATTGCCTGCTCTGCGGTGCCGGAGAACAGCACCGTGTCTTTGCGGATAGCGTCAAGATCGATCTTTTTCGCAGCGATATACGGCACAGACCGGAATGAATGCGGCGGTTTACGGGTCGTGAGCGTCACGGACCGGATACGGCCTATCCGCGCCGCCTTGAGCGCGTCGATGCCGCAGATGGCGCCGCTGGGGATATAGATCCCGGCCCCGTGTTTCCCCGCCAGCTTTGTCAACGCGCCAAACCTTCCCGCCACACCCCCGACGGACATGACGAGGATATCCTTGCCGGCAGAGAGTGCCGCCGAGGCCACATCAAAAGAACATTTCGCCGACGCCGATTCAATGACCAGATCGCATCGAGCGATGGCAGACCTCAGGTTCTTGACGACGATAAGCCGATTGTTGGCTATTTTTTTTGCAACCGCCGATGCCCGGCCGGTGTCTTGATCATACACAGCCGTTAATCTGGCCTGCGATGAGAAATCCTTGACGATGATCCTGGCCAGCGATGTCCCGATAGCGCCGCAGCCGACAATAGCGATACGCAATACTTTTTTCATGGCCTGACCACCGTATTATCGATGAGCCGGGTTTTGCCGAACCGCACCGCGCACGCGACCAGGCACGGGCCCTGTATCCTCGCCACGGGCTTCAGATGCGCCGCATCGACGATGCTGATATAATCGATCTTCGCCGGTTTCTTCGCTTTGATCATGGCGGACATCGCAGCGATGATGCGGCGGGGATCGCGGATGCCTTTGCCGACGAGTTTGCGCGCTGCCTGCAGGGCGCGCGGAATAACGAGCGCGTCGCGCCGCGCGCTCTCGCTCAAATACGCATTGCGCGAGCTTAACGCAAGCCCGCTTTTTTCCCGCACGATCGGCAAGACTTTTATGGAAACCGGAAAATCCAGGTCTTTTGCCATGCGCTGTATGATGATTGCCTGCTGGGCGTCCTTCTGGCCGAAATACGCGCGGTCAGGCATACATGCGTTGAACAATTTGGCAACGACAGTGGTTACCCCGCGGAAATGGCCCGGCCTCGATGCGCCGCACAGCACGCCGCCGAGCTCCTGCACATCGATGTATGTCTTAAATCCTGAAGGGTACATCTCGGACGCGCCTGGATGGAAGACAAAATCCACGCCCAATTTTCTGGTGAGAGCTATGTCCTGGCTGATCGGACGGGGATATTGCTTGAAATCTTCAGATGGGCCGAACTGGATGGGATTGACGAATATGCTGACAATGGTGATATCGTTGTCTTTGACGCTCGCGCGGATGAGGCTGATGTGGCCTTCGTGAAGCGCGCCCATAGTAGGGACAAGGCCGACGGACTTGCCTCTGCGTCTTAACGCGAGGCAGGCCGTTTGCATCTGTTTGACAGTGCGGATAACGCGCATATGTGTTATGTGCTTCTGGTGCGCCTGGTTCGTTTGATTCGCTTGGTTTTCTTGGCCATGCGGCTGCTGCGCAGGACCGGTTTTGTCGCTGCTTTTCTGACTTTTAATATCTTCCTGGCCATCGCTATCGCCTTCGGCGCGATCTCGGCCAGCGGCACAAGGACGAATGTCCGTTCAAGCATGCGCGGATGCGGGATGCACAGCGCTTCTTCAGCCATACAAACATCGCCGTAAGTCAATATGTCAAGGTCGATGGTGCGCGGGCCGTTGATGATCGTCCTGATACGGCCCAGCGCCGATTCGATATTCTGCAACTCCGCAAGGAGCTGATACGGGCCCAGATCCGTCTCGAGTTCAGCCACTGCGTTAAGATACGGCCCCTGGACAGGCCCTCCCTGCGGCGCGGTCTCGATGGCCTTCGATATCTTGCGCACTTTGGTCCTGCTCAACTGCTTTAATTTCCGGACTGCGGCATTAATGTAGTATTGCCGGTCGCCGATATTAGAACCAAGGCCGATATAGCACACGACCATCTTACAGCACCTTCTTTAAACGCTCCAACGCGACAGCGATGCGTTCTTTGGGCACCGTGAGCGCGAACCGCACATACCCTTCGCCTGACGCGCCAAAGCCAACGCCGGGGGTCACCACAAGGTCGGCCTTATCAAGCAAAAGGCCCGCGCACTCGATCGAACCCTGCTTCCCGGGCGTCTTGACCCACACGTAAAACGTCGCTCTGGGTTTGCCGGCTTTCCAGCCGATCCTGTTCAACCCGTCAACGAGCACATCGCGGCGTTGTTGATACATGCCGCTCATCTCTTGCACGAACTTCGGATCAGCGTCAAGCGCGGTCACTGCGCAGACCTGGATCGCTGAAAAAATGCCCGAATCGATATTCGATTTGACCTTTGCAAGCCCTGCAACCAGTTTTTTATTGCCGCATGCCCAACCCACGCGCCAGCCGGTCATATTGAACGTTTTTGAATGAGAATGGAACTCGATACCGACATCGCGTGCGCCCTCGACTTCGAGGAACGACATAGGTTTGTAACCGTCATACGACATTTCCGAATACGCAAGGTCGGACAGGACGATGAGGTTATGCTTTTTCGCGAACGCGACAACGCTCTCGTAGAATGCCTTATCCGCGACAGCGCCGGTCGGGTTATTGGGATAATTGATATACAGGACTTTCGCTTTTTTCAACACATCGGCAGGGATCTTCTTCAGATCGGGCAGAAAGGCATTCTGTTCAAGAAGCGGCATGATATGCACATTGCCGCCGGCAAAGATCGTCCCTCCTTTATACGGAGGATAACACGGATCAGGAACGAGCGCATAATCACCGGGATTCAAGAACGCCAGAGGAAAATGCGCGATACCCTCTTTTGAACCTATCAATGGCAGGACTTCTGTTTCCGTATCAAGCGCCACATTGAACCTGTTCTTATACCATTTCGCGATCGATTGCCGCAGGACCGGCATTCCCTGGTCTAAAGCATACCGGTGATTCGCAGGATCATTCGCCGCTTTGTTCAGAGAATCGATGATGTATTCCGGTGTCGGCTGGTCCGGATCTCCGATGCCGAAGTCGATAATATCCCTTCCTTCCGAACGCGCCTTGCGTTTTGCCTTGTCTATCTCAAGGAATAAATACGGGGGCAATGACTGCAGGCGTTTGGAAAACTCAAATTCCATTTTTCGCCACCTTCTCGACAACCGCTTTGGTCAATTCAATAGCTGAATTCACGTCTTCGATATTGAATACGCCGGTCGGCGCGTGCACATACCGGGTCGGGATGCTCAGGACGCCGGTGGGTATGCCTTCGCGGTTCATATAGATGATCGCGCCGTCGGTCATGCCGCCTTCGATCACATCGAGCTGGTATTTGATCTTGTTCTTTTTTGCCGCGTCCATGAATAATTCCCTGACCTGCTCGCTCACTATGACGCCGCGGCCTGCTGCCTCAAGCACGGTGATGGCAACGCCGTTGCCCAATTTCAGGGCAGATTCCGTTTCCTTAATGCCCGGCGTGTCCCCCGCGACTGTCGTATCGATGGCGATGGCGAACTGCGGGTCGATCTTGAAAGATGCGGTGCGAGCGCCTTTCAGGCCGACTTCCTCCTGCACCGTGGCAACAGCATATACCTCTGCCGGCGCGCGCAGTTTTTCCATGATCTTGATAAGCGCGTAACAGCCGATGCGGTTGTCAATGGCCTTTCCGTAATAAAGATTTCCGTGCAGCTGTCCGCAGCCGGTGTCGAAGATAACCGCATCAGCCACGGCAACGCGCTTTTCAGCGTCTTCCCTGCTTTTTGCGCCGATGTCTATGAACATGTCTTCGTATTTCACGGTCTGTTTGCGTTCCTCATCGCGTTGAAGATGAGGAGGCTTGGATCCGATAATACCCTGGACATCGCCATTTTTGCCCTTGATGATCACTTTCTTGCCGAGCAGGATACGGTCGTCAATGCCGCCGACCTTGATGAAATTCAAATACCCGTCCTTGGTGATATATTTGACCAACAGCCCGATCTCATCCATATGCGCGGCAAGCATGATCTTCTTTTTGCCCTTGCCCTTGCGCGCGATCACATTGCCGAACGTGTCGATCTCGACCTTGTCGCAAACCTTGCCAAGCTCCTGCTTCATGATAGCGGCGATCTCTTTCTCATAACCGGAAATGCCCGATGCCTCGAGAATCTTTTTTAACAACGGATCCATTTGCTCTCCTTATTTGAACAGAACATCCTGCATGGTATAGAGGCCTGCAGGCTTATTCGCGATCCATTTCGCAGCGCGCAATGCGCCCACGACGAACAGGTCGCGCGTGTGCGCCTGATGCTTGATCTCAATGCGCTCGGAATTTCCGCAGAAAGTCACCGTGTGGTCCCCGAATATATCGCCGAGCCGGATCGAATGCGTGGGAATATCCCTGCGCGTTACCTCGGTGACGACCTGGGCAAGTTTCTTCGCAGTGCCTGACGGCGCGTCCTTCTTCATTTTATGATGCGCTTCCACGATCTCAACGCTGTAATCAGGCCCGAGGATCTTTGCGATCTCAGGCAAAACCCTGAACAGTGTATTCACGCCGATGGACATGTTGGGCGAGAAAACGACAGGCACGATTTTCGAGACCTCCGCTACTTTTTTTGTCTGCTCCTCAGTCAAACCGGTCGTCCCAAGCACAAGCGCTTTTTTATACTGCGCGACGTAATCAAGATGCGCCTCGCTCGCCTCAGGCGTTGTAAAATCAACGAACACGTCGATAAGGAACATCCCGTCCGGGCTTGACGATATCTTGATCTTTCCGAGGTCTTTCCCGATCTCGGGGATCCCCCTGCGCTCAAGCGCGAGCGCGATCTCGAACTCGCTGTCCTGGCGCGCACGCTCATAGATCCTGCGCCCCATCTTACCGCACACACCCGCAATGCCAAGTTTGATCATCGCAGCTCCCTGTCAAGAAAGAATAAAACTTTCCCGTTATTATTTGAAAACGCCGTAGATGCCAGTCGCTGACCCGTCATCATCAAAAACAATATCCTGCAGGCATTTCGCAACGGTATATGACCGCACAATGTCGTCAGCCTGCTTCATCAAGAAGCCCGGCCGGGATGATGTGCAAAGGAGATCCCCGCTCTTCACCGGGCCTCCCTGATCGCATACCTTAAACCCTTTACAGCCATTCGTTCGAACATCGCCGACCGCAGCGACTGAGTAACTGAATCCTTCCGTATTGCCCAGTGAATCCGGGGTATTCGTATTATCATTGGGCGGTTCATTGATCAAAACACCCACCCACCGGGTATCCATCGGCTGCCTGGCCTTTTCCAGTTGCATCTTCCCGTTAAGGATAACGACATCACCTTCATCAATGGTCTCTCCGGGTGCCATGGGCAGTACATGTGCACCGGTAAATGTCTCCCAGGCGCCCGTTCCTCCCGCACTGCCGTTCACATATAGTTTCTTTGAAGGGGTGGCTGTGCCAATGCCGACATTGCCATTCGGCAGTACAAGTATCGCTTCATTACTGTTTGTAACAAACGACAAGGGGATGTTGGCGTTGGTCCAAATTTGAAACTTGGCATTGTCCATAGCCAGGACGCCGCATTTTTGCGGATTTCCTTGACACACCGTTACCTTTCCTTGTGCTTGAGCGCCGGTATTCGGATTCTGGACATATATTCCATCCGATCGGGTATTATCGTTATATCGCACATGGAGGCTGGTCAATGGTGCCCCTGTACCGATGCCGACATTGCCGTCCGTATCAATGGCCATTTTGGGCATAGCGCTTGCATTGGTCCAGAATTCAAATTTGTTGCTCGGATTATCGTACCAGATACGCCCTTTGTAGGAAGTCCCGGGAGTTGTAAAATCAATATAGGAACCGTTGGTGGAAGCTCCGGCCAGTTCTATAGCGGCATGGCCCTCATTCTCAATACCCATCTGAATGCTGTTGATGCTTGCCACAAGCGAGGCATTCCCTGCGACCACAAATGATGAATCAGGGACCGTTGTCCCGATGCCGACGTTGCCGCCGTCAGGATTAAGACTCAAGTTCGTCGTTGAGGGACTTGCCCCTCCGCCGCCGTTCACAAATATGTTAGACTGTATACCGGCCCATGTAGCCGTATATGCTGCGCCGATCCCAAGCCCATAACCTTCTCTGTTCACAAATGCCGCAGTATATCCTGAAGATGAATTATCCTGTACATACAAAGGACGCACATTCGCAGGAACATCCGCGGAGTTAATCTGTCCGTCTGCATTGACGTCGCCGATAACAACCCGTTTCGCCTGCAGTTGATTATACACGCCGGTCGGCGAGGGATAATACGTAGTGATGGTTAATTTCTCGTCCTGCTGTGCCCGGGCAAGATCAAGGGCGAAAACACACGAACAAATAACCATAAAAATCAGTCTCTTCATACCATTCTCCCTGTAAAAAGGAATCAGACCCCTTTTTCCTTATTTCTAAAGCAGGCCGTAATCCTTTAATGCCTTGCGCAATTTCTCCTGGTTTTCGGGAAGCATCTCGGACATGGGAAGACGCAATCCCGGCTCGCACATGCCGAGCATCCCCATGGCTGTCTTGACCGGAATGGGATTCGTTTCGATGAACATTGCTTTGGTCAAAGGCAGCAGTTTATAATGAATTTTTTGCGCTTTCGCAATATGGCCTTTGCGGAATTCGCTCACCATCATGGCTACATCTTTCGGAACGATATTGGCAACGACTGAAATGATCCCTGTGCCGCCGAATGCCAGTACCGGCAGAGTCAGCGCATCATCGCCGGAGATCAGATCGAATTCAGGGCCGCACAATGCCTTGATGCGGGTCATCTGCTCAAGATTCCCCGAAGCTTCTTTGACTCCCACGATATTCTTGCAGTCTTTTGCGAGCTTCGCCATTGTCTCAGGCTCGATATTAACGCCGGTGCGCGAGGCGATATTATAGAGGATGATCGGGATATCGACAGCATCAGCAACGGCTTTAAAATGCTCATAAAGGCCTTTTTGCGTCGGGCGGTTATAATAAGGAGATACCTGCAGGGACGCGTTCGCGCCTGCATCAGCGGCGTGTTTGGTCAGATTCACCGCTTCTTCTGTCGAATTCGAACCGGTGCCGGCGATGACCGGGACGCGTTTGTTGACCTGCGCAATGGTGATCTCGATGACCCGCTCGTGTTCAGCCGTGGATAACGTAGCAGATTCTCCGGTCGTGCCGCACGGGACAATTCCGGTCGTGCCATTCTTGAGCTGAAATTCGATCAACTCCCGCAATTTTTTCTCGTCAACAACTGATTTTTTGCCGCGGTTTGAGAACGGCGTGACGATCGCAACCAATGAGCCGCTAAACATGCCATACCCCCTTATAGACGATGCCGGCTTTTCCTTCAAGCCACACATCGGAAAATTTATTGCTCCTCAATGTAAAATATATCTTCAAAATCTCGCCGCCGCGGGTCAGGACGTTGAACCTGCGCCGCACAGCTTCCTGCGCAATAGCCGGCTGCAACATTTGTGCTTTCAACCCGGCAATAAGCGCGCTTGCAACAGAACCGGTTCCGCAGGCAAGCGTTTCATCTTCGACCCCGCGCTCGTATGTCCGTATCGTAATGCTGTTTTCAGCCGTAACCTCGACGAAATCAACATTCGTTCCCCTCGGAGCGAACGCCTTATGATAGCGTATCGTGCGGCCGAGGTCAACAATTTCCATCGACGCAAGCCCCTCGACAAAAATGATGCCGTGGGGAACGCCTGTATCGATGTAATTCACATGGAGCAGGCGATCGCTGACCCTGACCGGGACATCGAGCCGCAATCCCTTCGGCGCTGTCAGGTTTACCCTGACCTGATTCTTATTAACGTGCGCTGCGATAATGCCTGCAAGCGTCTCGATCTTAAGAGCAAGGACGGATCTGCCTTTAAGCCTTGCGCAATACAAAGCAAAGCACCGCGAGCCGTTGCCGCACATCTCAGCCTCGGAGCCGTCCGCATTGAAAATGCGCATCTTGAAATCGGCCTTGTTCGATCTCTCGACGACAAGCAGGCCGTCAGCGCCTGCGCCGTATTTTCGGTCGCACATACGCTTTGCTAAAGCTGCCAGGCGCGTGCCGTTCATACGCGACGAACGGTTATCAATAAGGACAAAGTCATTTCCCGCAGCGACAAGCTTCGTGAAATCCATTTTCTTATTCATAAGGTCATTTTACCTATTTTTATGCAAAATGCTACATATTATAACATTATTACTCAATCTTACTCATATTTACTTAAACTTACTTTTTGCGATCTCATTCCTGATCAGGTCCTGCGCAGTTTCCCGCTTGCGGATCAGGGCGATCTTTCTGCCTTTGACCAGGATCTCTGCCGCTCTTCGACGGGAATTGTAATTGCTCGACATGCTGAATCCATACGCTCCGGCGCACATCACAGCAAGATACTCACCTTCCTTTACCTTTGGCAGCATCCGTTCTTTTGCCAGAAAGTCCCCGCTCTCGCATATCGGGCCGACAACATCAACCTTTTCGCTGGCCCTGTGCTCATCGATAAGCGGCACTATCTCATGATGAGCTTCATACAAAGATGGCCTGATCAGATCATTCATGCCCGCATCGACAATGACGAATTTCTTCAAGGGCGTCTTTTTAACATAGAGAACTTTTGTCACAAGCACCGCAGCAGAGCCGATAATAAACCTGCCCGGCTCCATTATGATCTTCAGTCCGCTTGCTTTGAGTATGGGCAGAACTTTTGCCGCGAACTCCGCCGCAGTCTGGGGAACCTCATGCGAATAGATGATGCCCAGGCCTCCGCCTATATTGAGGTATTCAATATCAACGCCCCTGGCCTTGTTCGATTTAATAAAGGCGACGACTTTTTTGATCGCCTCGACAAACGGTTCGCCGATCGTGATCTGGGAACCGATATGGATATGCAAACCCTTGATTGTCACATTGCTCAGCTCGCCTGCAATGCGCAGGATATCTGTCGCGGTGTCGAAATCGATGCCGAATTTGTTTGTCAGCTTTCCGGTTGTGATATATTTATGCGTTTTTGCTTCCACGTCCGGGTTGATGCGCAAAGCGACATTGGTCTTTTTCTTAAGCCTTCGCGCAATGCGGTTGATATTCTCCAACTCGGGCAACGACTCGACGTTGAAGAAAAGTATGCCTTTAGAAATCGCCTCCTCTATTTCTTTGTCTGTCTTGCCGACTGACGCATAGACGATACGCGAAGGCGGGCAGCCGACCTTGAGCGCGCGGAATAATTCTCCGCCGGAAACAATATCAAGCCCTGAACCATGCTCGACCAATGCTTTGAGTATGGCAAGGTTCGAATTCGCCTTAACCGAATAACAAATGAGCGGTTTCACCGGCGCGAACGCTTTCTTGAGCTTCAGAAAATGGCCGATAAACGTGTTATAACTGTACACATACAAGGGCGTGCCGAACTTCTCCGCCAATGCCTTGACCTTTACATCTTCACAATGCAACGCCTGCTGCTTGAATTTAAAATCATGCATGTAATACCTTATCTCCTTTTCTTAAGCTCTGCGATCTCGCGCTTCAGCTCAACGATCTCTTGCTGCTGTTCCTGGATCGCCTTGATCAGAACCGGGCCCAGGCGATCATATTGAACGCTTTCAGGCCGATCATTCTTGTAACCTACTAACAGCGGGCTTACTGTCTCGACTTCTTCAGCGATAAGACCAATCTGCCGGGGAGCATCAGGAGCATACTCTTTCTTAAAATCAAAAGACACAGGACGCAATCTCATCACCGAATCCAAACCAAGGGCCGAATCCTCGATGTTCTCCTTATAACGCCTGCTGGATACCGCTGCCCCGCGAAACAATCTGCCGTTAGTAGGATTTACGACAAGATACTCGTTTGTTGCTACAAGACTGCTCGCCAGGTCAGGCATGAAGACATTACCAACAAAGTCGGTCCGCCCTATTTTCACCAGAATATTCTGGGCCATCGCAGAAGAAGAAGGCGTGAATGCCACGGATCCGATATACGGATCCGCACCACCGTCAGCGGAAAAGTATAAAGCTGTGCCTGAAGTGAAATTGGTCTGGACCTGTAATGTTGAAGCTACCTGCAATGCGTTCGGTCGCAACTGCATATATTTATCCCCTGCCGTTCCCCAGGATTGTATGCGATTATACGGGTCTCTCTCCCACCACACGCGAGTATTCGTCTGAGGGGTCAAATAAGACGAATCAATGCTTATGGCATCATGCAGGCTTGCCGTATACCAATCATTACCGGCGCTGTTTCTATACAGCCAAAGATTGCGCTGGAACAAATTGCCCGATCGTCCGCTTGTCTTTGTCAACAATTGAGAATCGCCCGCAGAGGCTCCTAATGCCGTTAATTCATGAGCATGCAGCCGGGCGGAAGGATTCGGAGTCCCGATGCCGACATTGCCGTCGTTAGTGATCCGCATCTTCTCAGTAGTATTCGTGTTGAATGTCATATTGCCGTTGGAGGTGTAAAGATTCATCGACCCGGCGCCGCCATAGTTAGTCGAGACGTCATTCATAACAAATACATATCCTGCCCTGCCGCCTGAAAGCCACTCGGCACCCGCGTATTTACCTGGCGTCGTGCTGTTATCCTGCTGCAATAAAAGCATATGGTCGCTCGTGGAATTAATGTGCAGTCTTTTAGTAGGATATACGTTTATACCGACGTTGCCCTCTCTGTTTATGATCATGCGGTGAAGAGGATACGCATCGGTCTCGTTTTTCGCGGCAAACATCAACCCTCCACATTCATGGCCGGTGGTATTGTTCTCGATAAATCCCCACACACCTCCGGTATTCACGTCATTAACACCGTTATAGGCGGAAAAGCTTAAAACGCCATAATTCAATCCAGGCCCTGCGCCATGGATCACGACGTGATTATGCCCGCCTTTTCTTTCTGTATTGAACTCGGCTTTATCGACGACTTTCAGCGTCTGATAGACGCCTGTCGGGGAGGGATAATAGGTGGTGATGGTAAGCTTCTCGTCTTGCTGGGCAAGAACGGACGAGCAAAGGCTTAATGCACTTATGACAAAACAACAGGCAACGCCTTTATACATACGGCCTCCTTTTCTAACGGAGAGATCGTTTTGTATTGACTGCGAAATGCGGATTGATGATGCGCTTCAGCTCCTTCTGGTTTAATTGCTGAGAGAAACCCTTTAACACGTGATCGGGTATTTCCGAAAGTTTCAAATCATTCTCTTCCGCATAACGCACGAGCTTTCCGATGATCTCGTGCGCGTTGCGGAACGCGATCTTTTTGCTCACGAGATATTCGGCAAGTTCGGTCGCGTACATGGATTCGTCCGCGAGGACCTTTACGACCGCGTCGATATTAAGCTTGATCCCTTTGACGAACTCGGCCAAAAGCGCCAGTTCGCTCTTGATGATCTCGACTGAAGAGAACAGCGGCTCTTTGTCAAGCTGCATATCGCGGTTATAGGTCGAGGGCAGGCCTTTCATGGTCGTCAGCAATGATGTCAGGTTGCCGTACACCCTGCCGGTGTAGCCGCGCACGAGCTCCAGGAAATCCGGGTTCTTCTTATGCGGCATGTAGCTTGAGCCTGTGCAGAATTCTTCGGGCAGGTCGAGATAATCGAACTCCGGTGTCGAATACAGGATGAAATCCTCTGCCATGCGCGACAGATGCATCTGCAGAGTCGCGGCGTAGCTTAAGAACATGATCGCCGCGTCGCGGTTCGACACGTGGTCGAGCGGATTCTTGACAACGGAGATCTTGACCGGAAGGTCCTTGCAATATGTTGACATGAACCGTTTGACCGCTTTGTCATAATCAGCCGACTTGATGTACGAGCCGGCCATGGCGCCTGCGCCGATGAAGATATACGTGTGCTTGGCAAAATCCTCGAACCGGTGCTGATCCCGATGCAGCATGGACACAAAACCCTTGATGTATTTCGAGAACTTGATGACCTGCGCCCTGCGCGTATGCGTATAGCCGACAAAAAATTCCTTTTTATGTTCACCGGCAAGTCCCAGAAGACTTTCCTGCAGAGCCACGAGCTGTTTAAAGATCTCCTGCGCCTGATGCACGCAATAGAACGCGACGTCAAAAGCGATCTGGTCGTTCCGGGACCGGAAGCTGTGCAGTTTGAGCGCGGTTTCCCCGACTTTGGCTTCCAGCCGGTTCTGGATCTCAGTATGGATATCCTCTGACGCGCTGTGGAACGTGAACGTCCCTGCCTTGATATCCTTGAGGATATCCGCAAGCGCGCGTTCAAGCTTGTACGCTTCCGATGCGCTCAAAACATTCGTGTGCACAAGAGCCCGGATATGTATGAGCGAATGAAAAACGTCATACATCGCCAGCTTATGGTCATATTGGATGGACTTCTGAAATTCATAAAATGCAGGATTCATCTGTTTGGTGAACCTTCCTCCCCACAATTTCTTTGCCATGATCGCTCCTTAGACGTTACCGCTTGTACGGCATTCCCCAGATCTTGATAAAGCCTTCGGCGAGCTTCTGGTCGAATGTATCCTCTGCGCCGTAGGTCGCGAGCTCTTTTTTGTACATCGAATACGGCGATTTCCTTCCCACCGCAACGCAGGTGCCTTTGAATAATTTAAGTTTGATGGAACCGGTCACGTGCTGCTGCGTCACGTTGATAAAACCGTCGAGCGCGTGCTTCAACTGCGAATACCACAATCCGTAATAGATCAGGTCCGCGTATTTGAGCGAGATCATTTCCTTATAATGGCTGACCTCGCGGTCCAGGGTCAATGCTTCAAGCTCCTTATGCGCGGTATAAAGGATCGTTGCCGCAGGCGCTTCATAGATCTCCCGCGACTTGATGCCCACGAGCCGGTTCTCGACCATATCGTAACGGCCGATGCCGTAGCTTCCGCCGAGCTGATTGAGCGCTTTGATCATGGGTTTCAGCCCCATAAGCTTGCCGTCGAGTTTTTTGGGCACGCCCTTCTCGAATGCGATCTCGATATATTTAGGATACGTCGAGGTGCCGGTCGGGGACTTGGTCATAATGTATGCGTCCTCCGGCGGCTCCTGGTCGAGATTTTCAAGGATACCCGCTTCGATGCTGATGCCCCAGAGATTGCGGTCAATGCTGTAAACTTTTTTCTTGGTGACATCGATGGGAATGCGGTGCTTGATCGCATACTCGATCTCCTCTTCGCGGGATTTGAACTCCCATTCCCGCACCGGAGCGATGATCTTTAATTTAGGATCGAGGATCGCTGTGGTGACTTCGAGCCGCACCTGGTCATTGCCTTTGCCCGTGCAGCCATGGCCGACATACTCCGCTTTTTCCTTATGCGCGACCTCAACAAGATACTTGGCGATGAGCGGCCTGCCGAGCGCTGTTGCGAGCATGTATTTGCCCTCATAGACCGCATTGGCCTTGAGCGCAGGCACGATAAAATCCTTGACGAACTCGTCGGTCAGGTCCTTGCAATAGACTTTTGTTGCGCCGCCGGCCAGCGCGCGTTTTTCGATAGCGTCGAAATCCTCGCCCTGGCCAAGGTCTGCGATAAAACACACGACCTCGAATCCCTTGTCATTGAGCCATTTTATAGCGCAGGACGTGTCAAGCCCGCCGGAATACGCCAGAACGATCTTTTTCATTATACGATTCTCCTTGATATTGAAATAGTGTGCGCAATCGCTGAATTATCTTCCCATTAATTGCACAAGCACCGCCTTTTGCACGTGCAGGCGGTTCTCCGCTTCATCGAAAACGATGGAATTCGCTCCGTCGATCACGTCGTCGGTGATCTCTTCTCCACGGTGCGCCGGCAGGCAATGCATGATATACGCGCCTTTGTTCGCAGCGGCAAGCAGTTTCGAATTCAATTGGAATGCCTTGAATGCCTTTTTGCGCTTCTGCGCCTCTTTTTCCTGGCCCATGGACGCCCACACGTCGGTATACAGAACGTCAGCGCCGCTTGCTGCAGCAAGCGCTTTGTCAAAAACCCTGATGACGGCTCCGGACTGCAGGCCGATAGCCCTCGCTGATTTGACCACACTCGCATCAGGCTCATACCCGCGGGGGGTTGCGATGTTCAAATGCACGCCGAGCTTCGCGCATGAGGATATGAGCGAATTGCACACGTTGTTGCCGTCGCCGATATACGCGAGGGTGATGCCCTTGAACGTGCCGAATTTCTCTCGGACGGTAAACAGATCAGCCAATGCCTGGCACGGATGCGAAAAGTCGGACAGGCCGTTGATAACAGGAACATCGGCGTATTGCGCCATATCCACGACCATCTGATGCGCAAAGGTGCGCAGGACGATGCCGTTGACATATCTGGACAAAGTCTTGGCGACATCGTGCACGGTTTCGCGTTCGCCGAGCTTGATCTGGTCAGGCCCGAGGTAGAGCGCCGTGCCGCCGAGCTCGAACATGCCGACGTAAAAAGACACGTACGTGCGGTTCGACGGTTTCTGGAAAATAAGCGCGAGCGATTTGCCTTTCAATACATCCCCGTACGCGGCCGGAGACTTTTTGATCCTGGCGGTAAGCGAGAATATGTCGTAGATTTCCTGTTTGCTCAACTGGCCGACGGTCAAAAGATCCTTTTTCATGGCGTTCCTCATGTTACCGGTGATTATAACGAGCCGAGCGCAGTATCGAGTATCTCAACTGCCTTATTGATCTGGCCCCTGGTTACGTTCAATGCAGGCATGATGCGCAGGACCTTGTCATGGGTGCAATTGATCAACAGCCCTTTGTGCATGCATGCCTCTATGACCGGCTTGCCGGGAACCGTTAATTCGACCCCGCACATGAGGCCTATTGCCCTGACTTCCTTGATATGCGCGTGCTTTGCCTTAAGGTTTTTAAGCGCCTCGCACAGATATGCCCCGCTGTCTTTTGCGTGTTTGAGCAGTTTTTCCTTTTGGACTGCCCGAAGCACTGCAAGCGCGGCGCGGCAGACAACCGGCCCGCCGCCGAATGTCGAGGCGTGGGTGCCGGGGCTCAAAAGATCGGATATCTCCTTTTTTGCCAGCATCATACCGATAGGCAATCCGCCGCCCAGAGATTTTGCAAGCGTGAACACATCCGGCTCAATGCCGAACTGCTGCCAGGCGAACATCGTGCCTGTGCGGCCGATTCCGGTCTGGACCTCATCGACGATCAAAAGCAGTTTATGTTTATCGCACAGCTCGCGCAGACCCTTGACGAATTCAGGAGTCGCGATATTGATCCCGCCTTCTCCCTGGACCAGCTCGAGCATGATCGCAACGGTTTTATCAGTAATAGCGGCTTTGACCGCATTGATATCATTGAACGGCACGGAAGTGAATCCCTGAACAAGGGGCTCGAACCCTTCCTGGTATTTCTTCTGGCCTGTCGCGGACAAAGCGGCAAGAGTGCGGCCGTGGAATGAATCCAGGAACGTGATGATCTCATATCTTCCCTTGCCGAATCTCCGGGATAGCTTGATCGCTGCCTCATTGGCCTCTGCGCCCGAATTAGCGAAAAAAACCTTGTAGGGTTTCTGCGTCCAATAGTTCAGTTCCTTGGCCAGCTTTGCCTGTGGAATATGATGGTAATTATTCGGGACAAATATGAGCTTGGAAACCTGGTCGCGGATCGCGCACATCACCTTTGAATGGCAATGGCCCAGGTTCCCAACTCCCCAGCCCGGGAAAAAATCCAGATACTTCTTCCCGTCAATATCCCACAAATAACTCCCCTTGCCCTTGACAAAGATCAACGGCACCTTCGTATAACTGGGAACAATGTAATCCTTATATATTTGAAGCAGCTCTGTTTTTTTCATAGGAAGACGCTTTTGATAACCTTCTACACCATAATGACTTATAGGATCTTTTGCACTCCCTTCACGGTGCAAAAGATATCGTAAAATATTGCGACGCTAATAGTTAGCTAAAGCGTCTTCAATTGATGATTTCGGTGCCGATGCCCTGATCGGTGAAGATCTCGAGCAGCAGGGCGTGCGGGATGCAGGCGTCGACCATGTGGGTCTTTTTAACGCCTTTGGTTACCGCATGGATGCATGCCTGGACCTTCGGTATCATTCCTGTCTGAATGACCTTCTGCTCCATCAACTGCCTGGCGTCTTCCCTGGTCAATGTTGACATGAATGAGCTCGGGTCATCAGGCGCGCGCATGATGCCCTTGACATTGGTCAAGATGACCAGCTTCTCCGCTTTCATGCTTTCCGCAACGTTGGCAGCAGCCTCATCGGCATTGACATTATACGTCTTTCCGTCATTACCCGCGCCCATGGGAAGGATGACAACGACCTTATCCTTGTCTAGCTCATCGAAGATCGCTTTTGTGTTGACCCCGGTCACATGGCCCACAAGCCCCAGATCGATATTCGCCTTTTTCTTTTCCGAGGCAAGAAGCTTGTTCTCCTTGCCGTTCAATCCGATCGCATGACAGCCAAGCTCGGTGATCTCATTGACGATCATGGCATTCAGTTTCTGTAATTCTTCTTCGACGACATTCAAAGTCTGCTCGTCTGTCACGCGCATACCGTCCACAAAATCCGTCTTTTTGCCGCTCTGACGCATGCGATCAGAGATGTTCGGCCCGCCGCCGTGGACAAGCACGGTCTTCAGCCCCATAAAATTCATGAAAACGATGTCCTCGAGCACCCCTTTACGGATCTTTTCCTCGCCCAGGATACTGCCGCCGTACTTGATGACCACGACCTTATTATGGAACGAGCGGATATACGGCAGAGCCTCGATGAGAACGTCGGCTTTCTTAATGGCTTCTTGCATGATTCACCTCAATTGTATTCTGCGTTGATTTTTATATATTCCGGGGTCAGGTCAGACGTGTACACCGTACACGCTGCTTTCCCCCGCGATAAGCCGACATCTATGACGACGTCCTTCCTGTTCAACGGCCCCATATGCACTTTCAATCCTTTTTCGCTGACATCAATGCCGCTTGCGCCCACCGCGCAGGCGATCCTGCCGAAATTCGGGTTTTTGCCGTACACCGCGGTCTTGAACAAGGGAGAATTGGCAATAGCGAGCGCCGCTGTCCTGGCTTCCTCGAAGCTGCGTGCCTTGCTGACATTGATCGTAATGAACTTCGTCGCGCCCTCGCCGTCTTGGGCGAGCATTTTCGCCAAGGCCAGGCATACGGCATGCAGGCCTGCGGCAAAAACCGCCGCGCTGCGCCCCCCCTTTATCCGCTTATTATCAGCCTGGCCGTTTGCAAGCACCGCAACTGAATCATTCGTGGACATGCAGCCGTCAACCGTAACGCAGTTAAAGGTATCCTTGACGCAATCTTTCAGGCATGTATCAAGACAATTCTGCGAGATATCGGCATCGGTCATGATGAACGCAAGCATCGTCGCCATGTTCGGCCCGATCATGCCCGAGCCTTTGGCAATGCCGCTGATCGTCACGGGCCTGCCTGCGATCATACACCGCACAGCGACCGCCTTCGCAAACGTATCGGTGGTCATGATCGCTTTTTTTGCCGCATCAAGCCCCCGGGGAGACAACCCGGCGCACAGCGCAGGCAAAGCCCTGGCGATCTTACGCACATCGATCCGCTTGCCGATAATTCCTGTTGAAAATACAAGCACGGACTCAGGACGAATGCCTAATATCGACGCGGTTTCACGAGCGGTTTTTCGCGCGTCTGCAAGGCCTGCGGACCCGGTAAAACAATTGGCATTGCCGCTGTTGGCGATAACCGCATGAAAAACCCTGTTCTTGCGGAGGTTTTCTTTGCACAAAATCACCGGCGCGGCAATGATCTTATTGGTCGTGAACATGCAGCTGGCATGGGCTGGTCGGAGGGAATATATAAGCGCCAGATCCGGCTTACCTGACCGCTTCAGGCCGCAGGCAACGGCATTCGCCGCGAACCCCTGCGGTAAAACGGCGTGAGGAAGAATTTCCATTTACACAAGCCCCGCGGTTTCAGGGAACTGATACCGGATGTTCATATTCTGCACTGCCTGGCCTGACGCGCCCTTGAGCAGATTGTCGATCGCGGAGATGACGATGAGAGATGCGCCGTCAGCTTTGACTCCGATATCGCAAAAATTCGTGCCCGCCACATCCTTCAAACACGGGAAAACGCCGTACTGCCGTATGCGGACAAACGGCTCGTTCTTGTAGAATTTCCGGTATAATGAAACGATCTGCTTCGGGTTCATAAACGCTCCCTTTTTCGATCGCACATAGATCGTCTCAAGGATCCCCCGTTTGAGCGGCAGCAAATGAGGCACGAACGTCACCGGGACTTTTTTGCCCGCAAGCTTCGAAAACTCCTGTTCGATCTCAGGCATATGCTGATGCGTATTGACCTTGTACGCCTTGAAGTCCTCATCCACCTCGCTGAACAGCGACTCGAAGACCGTCTTTTTCCCCGCGCCGGTGGTGCCTGATTTGGCATCGATGATAACCGACGACAGGTCCACGGAATCAGTGGCCAGAAGCGGCGCAAGCCCCAGGATCGCGGCAGTCGGATAACAGCCGGGATTGGCGATCAGCTGCGCCGTCCCTATCTTCTGCCGGTAGATCTCAGGCAGGCCGTACACCGCGCGCTTGATATTGGCCTTATCTTTATGAACGACCTGATACGCGGCTTTGTAAACAGCCGTATCGGCAAGCCGGTAGTCCGCGGATAAGTCTATGACCGTCGTCTTCGCCCTGAGCAGATACGGCGCTACATCCATGGCAGTGGTATGAGGTAAAGCCAGGAATACGGCGTCGGAGTTCTTTGCAAGCGCTTTTACGTCGAGCTTCTTCAGCTCGAGCGCAGTTCTGTTCGCAAACCGCGGAAAAACCGACGCATACGGCTTCGGCTCGTCGGTTGTGGAATACAGCCCGGTCAGCCGCACGTGCGGATGGCGCAGTAAGATATCGACAAGTTCCTGTCCCGTATATCCGGTCGCACCGGCAATGCCGACATTAAGCATCATAAGTCTCCGTCGTTAAACTATATAAAATTATTATACCCATAAATCCACCGATGGCAAGCATTTTTCTCGTCGCACGCCGCCGCGCCTTCCGTCGCCATTTCTGCAAAAAAAAACCGCTGCGAGACTCCTGGCCTCACAGCGGAAATTTGAAAAATCTATCTTTTAAAGCGTATCTCCCCTTATCGTTTTGTCCACTGGAAGCGTTTCCGGGCGCCTTTCAGACCCGACTTCTTGCGCTCCTTCATCCTCGGATCGCGGGTCAAATAGTCGTTCTTGCGCAGCATGTCCTTGAGCTCCGGCTCTGCGGCTAAAAGCGCGCGCGCGACCGCATGCCTCAACGCGCCGGCCTGACCGGTGATGCCGCCGCCGCTGAGATTGGCGACCACGTCGTATTTCGTCGAGGTATTGGTCAGGCGCATCGGCTGATGCACCATGATCCGGTCTGTTTCGCGGACAAAATATTTTTCCATGTCCACGCCGTTGACCGTGACTGTGCCCTGGCCCGGGGTCATGACAACCCGCGCGATCGATTCTTTCCTTCTTCCCACTGTGACGAACCGCGTTACATTATCCATAATAATTTAGAATTTTAATGGAACTGGTTTTAAGCTTGCATTCAAATGTTTGTCGTCCTTATACACCTTCAGCCTCAGAATCATCTGGTGGGACAGGTCGCCTTTGGCAAGCATGCGCTCGACAGCGAGCTTCATGACCGTTTCGGGCCTCTTTGCAAGCATATCTTCCAGGGCGATTTCTTTTAATCCGCCCGGATAGCCGGAATACCGCCTGTATACCTTCTGCTTGAGCTTCCTGCCGGTCACCTTGATCTTGGATGCGTTAATGACGATCACCCCGTCCCCGGTATCGACATGAGGCGTATATATTGCCTTATGCTTGCCCCGGAGCACAGCCGCGATCCTGGAAGCGCAACGGCCGAGTATCTGGTCCTTGGCGTCAACCAGATACCAGGTGCGCTTGACTTCATTCGGTTTTGGAAAATAGGTCTTTGACATAGGAATAAAAGTATATCATATAAATCTTTCCTGTCAAATACTTTTTTCGCATAAAGTTAAAGGGCTAAAAACGGGGTCAGAATTATTTATTTGCCTCGAACGGGGTGAGTAGCAAATAAATAATTCTGACCCCGTTTTTAGCCTCGTTTTTAGCCTGCTGCTTCGAGTAGCTGGCGGGTATATTCGGCTGCTGGCCGCGCGAACAAGTCGCGCGCGGGCGCATGCTCGACCACCCTGCCGTCTTTCATGACCAGGACCGTATCGGCGATATGCCTGACCACTGCCAGGTTATGGCTGATAAAAATATAGGTCAGGCGAAAGCGTTTTTTCAGCTGAAGGAAAAGGTCCAGCATCCTTGCCTGGATCGTCAGGTCAAGCGACGATATCGGCTCGTCGAGCACGAGAAGCCGCGGCTCGCTTGCCAGCGCCCGGGCAATGCAGATCCTCTGGCGCTGGCCTCCGGAAAACTGCGCCGGGTATCTATCCAGGGCGCTTTCATCCAGGCCCACTGCCTCAAGCAATTCCTGCGCTTTTTGCCGCAGATGTTTCTTCAAGCAGATCGAATGTATGACCAACGGCTCATACAGCGCGTCCTTGATGCGCATCTTCGGGTCAAGGCTGTTATAGGGATTCTGGAATATTATCTGCACGTCCTTGCGGAAATCCCTGATGAAGCCGTCATTAAACACCAACCTGCCGGAATCCGCAGCCACAAGCCCGAGAATGATCTTGGCAAGCGTGGTCTTTCCCGATCCGGATTCTCCCACGATCCCCAGCGTCGTGAATTCTTCCAGGGTAAATCCGACCCTGTCCAGAGCCGGGGTCCTGCCTGCTTGGGGCCTGAACATACCATTTTCCACTTTGAATGACTTGCTTATATCAGTGACTTCCAGTATCATAGCCTGCCTATTTTCTCATACGCAGAGATCAATTCCCTCGTATGAAAATGCTTCGGGGCTTCGAATATCTGCTGCGTGAGCCCTTGCTCCACCACCCGGCCGCGGTGCATCACATAGATCCGCGACGCTATCTTTCGGGCGATGGCAAGATTATGCGTGATGAATAACAACGAAAATCCGATCTGTTCTTTCAGTTCGACGAGCAGTTTCAATATCTGCGCCTCGATGGTAACATCAAGGGATGTGGTGGGCTCGTCCGCAATGAGCAGAGCCGGCTTGCATGCCAGCGACATGGCGATAAAGACCCTCTGGTTCATGCCGCCGGACAGTTGATGCGGATAACTCGCCAGCACCCGTTGGGCATCGCTGATCCTGACCTGCGACAGCAGCGTGAGCGCCTGATCCCGCGCCTGCGCGCGCCGCAATCCCTGATGGAACATGATCACCTCAATGATCTGCTCTCCGATCGTGTATACCGGGTTCAGATAACTGGCCGGCTCCTGAAAGATGTAGGCGATCTTTGCCCCGCGCACCAGAGCAAGCGACCGCTCGTCCATTTTGAGTACATCTTTGCCTTCGAGGAAAACTTCGCCGGAAACAATGCTCGCGTTCGACGGCAGTATCCTGGTCATTGCAAGAGCGGTGATGGTCTTTCCCGAACCGGATTCGCCTGCCAGGACAACGGTCTCCTGCATTCCGATCCGCAGGTTTACGTTTTCCACTGCGTGCACGGTCCTGCCTTCCACGTTAAAATCGACTTTCAGATCTTTTACTTCAAGCAGATTCCCCATTCTCTCTCTATCCGATGATCTTCTTCAAGCCCTCTGCGATGAAATTGAATCCCAGTATGGTGATCAATATGGCAAGCCCGGGGAACACCGTGATCCACCAGGCAATGCCCAGCGTGGATTTCGATTCAATAAGGATATTTCCCCAGCTCGGTATGGGCGGCTGGACTCCCAGGCCCAGGAAGCTTAAGCTCGATTCAAGAAGGATCGCGCCTGCGATGCCCAGCGTGGCGTTGACGAGCACCGGGCCGACGGCATTCGGTATCAGGTGCCGGATAATGATCCGCGCGTCGGATGCGCCGATCGCGCGCTCTGCCTGGATGAACTCCCTTTCTTTTAAGGAAAGGATCTCCCCCCGTATGAGGCGCGCAGGCCCCATCCAGCTTGTCAGGCCGATGACGATCATGATATTGTAGATCGAGGGCTCGACCATGGCGATGACCGCCAGTATCAGGAAGAATGTCGGAAAGCACAACATCACATCCGCAAACCGCATGATGAGCGTGTCCGCAAGCCGGCCGTAAAACCCGGCGCATGACCCCAGCACCAGGCCGAGCAGTATCGATATCCCGACTGCGATAATACCGACCGAAAGCGATATCCTGCTGCCGTAGATCATCCTGCTCAAAAGGTCCCGCCCCAGCCCGTCGGTGCCCAGGGGATGCTGTGCGGACGGCGGCATAAGAAGGTTCTGGCTGTCGATGAATGAAGGGTCATGCGGGCTGATCCATGGCGCGCACAAAGCCGCGCAGCTGAAGAGAACGATGATCGCCAGTCCCCAGAAAAGATATGGATTTTTCATGACCTATTTATACCGTATGCGCGGGTCAACGTACGCATAGCTGATATCCGCGATCAGATTCCCCGTAACGGTCAACAGCGCCCCGAGCACCACCTCTGCCATGATCAAAGGAATGTCCCGCGCCATCACCGCCTGAAAGAACAACTGTCCCAGTCCCGGAAGCGCGAAGATCGATTCGAATATGACACTGCCGCCCAGAAGCCCTGGTATGGAAAGCCCCACGAGCGTCACGATCGGCAGAAGCGCGTTGCGCAGGGCGTGTTTATACACGACCGCGGTTTCGGGCAATCCTTTGGCGCGGGCAGCGCAGATGTACGGCTGGCGCAATGCCTCGAGAATGCTCGAACGCATATACCGCGACACCACCGCGATCCCTCCGATCGACGAAACGAACACCGGCAGCAGCAAATGCCGGGAGATATCGAGGAATTTGTGCACGGGCGTGAAATATTCAAAATCCATGGAATGCAGCCCCGATATGGGCAGCCACCCGAGCCGGATGCACAACAACTGCATGAGCAATAACGCAAGCCAGAACGTAGGCACGGAAAGCATGACAAAAGAGGAAAAAGCCGTTGCGGTATCGAACGCGCCTCCTTCTTTTACCGCAGCCCTGATCCCGACGGGAATCGCGATAAGGAACACGAACAGCAAAGAAAGCACGTTGATGCCGACCGTCACCGGCATGCGTTCTAGGATCTTCTGCGCAACAGGCCTGTTATCGATGAAAGACCGGCCGAAATCGAAGCGGACGAAGCTTTTAAGCCAGAGCACATACCGCACCGGCAGGGGCTTATCGAGATTGAACGCCTTGTTCAGCCGCGCCTGGTAATCCGCAGACACCTTCGGGTTCATTGCCTGGTCAAGGGACGAGAATTTGCCCGGCGCGAGGTTTATGATCCCGAAGCTGATAATGGTCACGCCTAAAAGCACGGGGATCATGCCCAGCAATCTTTTAAAAAAGTAGTTGATCATATTCTTTGAACCGCTTTCGGCGCTACTGCGCCATCCGGTATTTCTGCTCAGGACCGGGCACCCACCAGTCGATAAAATTATACCCGATGCCTGCCGCAGCCGGCCGGACCTCCCGGAACCTGTTATGGAGCGCTGAGAGGCTTTCCGCAGTATAGAGGAACATATACGGCTGTTCATCATAGATGATCTTGTGCACGCGGTGATAGATCTTCTGCCTGTGCGCCTGGTCGAAAATACGCCTGCCTTCGACGAGCAATCGGTCCACCTCGTCGTTCTTGTATCCGATGAAGTTGAACTCTCCCTGTTTGGTCTTTCCCGAAAACCAGACATCGTAAATATCCGGCTCGCGGCCGACCGACCAGCCCAGCAGTATCGCCTCGAAATTCCTGCGGTCGATGTATTCGGACAGGAAAACGCTCCACTCAACGACCTTGATCTTCATCCTGATGCCGATATCCCTGAGCCTGCGCTGAATGATCTCCGCTGCCTTCTGCCTTTGCTCATTGCCCTGGTTGGTAACCAGGGTGAATTCAAAAACACTGCCGTTCTTATCCAGCCAGCCGTCTTTGTCCGTATCTTTCCATCCGGCATTTGCCAGTATCTGCCGCGCTTTCTGCGGGTCGAACCCGGCCGGCACGACATCGTGATTATACGCCCATGACTGCTCAACGAACGGCCCGGTCGATACCTGCCCGTAGCCGAGCAGGACCACATCGATGATCTCTTTTTTATCCACAGCCATGTTCAAGGCCTGCCGCACCCTTATATCGGCAAATCTCGGGTCATTCAGGTTATAGCCGACATACGTATAATTGAACCCGGGCAGGCGGAATTTGCGGAAGTGTTTTTTGAAAAACGTCGTATCGGTCTGACGGCTGAACTGCAAAGGAGTCAACCCTGCGGAATCGATGCCCTGCGTCTGCAGTTCCAGGAATATCGTTGATTCATCAGGGATGACCCGGGTGATCGCGCGGTCTATATACGGCCGGTGCTCGAAATAACCGTGATGTGAGCGCAATTCTATTTTTTCCTGCACTTTCCATTGCTTGAACACATACGGCCCTGTCCCGACGGGCTTACGGGAAAACCCTGTTGTATTGAGATCCTGGCCGTCGAGCAGGTGCTTGGGGATAATGGACATTCCCCAGCTTGCCAGGCCCGGCGCGAACGGTTCTTTATACGTCACCCTGACCGTATGATCGTCGAGGACCTCAAGGGACTTCACCCGCTCGAAATCGCCTCCATAAGGAGTGCGTACATCAGGATCGATCATCTTCCGGTAGGTGAACTCGACATCGGCCGCAGTAAAAGGATAGCCGTCCTGCCAGCGGACGTTTTTTCGCAGATGAAAAACAATAACGACCCCGTCCTCGAGAATATCCCAGGATTCAGCCAGGTCTCCGGTAAGATTGAGATCCTTGTCGTACTTCACCAGACCGTTAAAGATCATGCCGCTGATTTCAGCCGATGCCGAATCGGACGCAAGCATGGGCAGGAGATTGCGCGCGTCGGCGATAGAAGCGCTGACGATCGCGTCGCCGTATTCCCGGGCGCATACAGGCGGTATTGCCAGAAACAAAAAAACTACCAGCAAAGCTGGTAGTTTTTTCGATCCCTTGAGGTTCACAGATATCCGCTGTTTCAAACCCACTTCGGTCTCTTACTTAAGCTCTCCCTGACGCGGTTCAGGAGCGCTGCGCGTCTTAAGGGCTGGCTGCTCGGCAGGCTGTTGATCCGGCTGGGTAACAGCCGTCACCGGCTCAACCGGCGCTGACTGCGCCGCTGACGGAACCGCCTGTTCAGCCGCAGGCACTGCAGGAGTTGTCGGGGCGCTTGCCGGCGCAGAACGGTATCCTTCAAGCAAAGATTTGCTCCGGTGCACTGACATAGCAGCCAGAGCCAGGCACGTGATGAAGAACACGACGGCGCTGTATGTGGTCGCCTTGGTCAGGAAAACGCTCGTCTTGGTGCCGAACATATTCTCAAGGCCGGAAAGGTTCTCCACAAACCCGCCGCCTCTGCCCCGCTGGACCAGGACAATAGTGATCAAAAGAACGCACGCGATAACATGGATCGTAATAACAAAACTCATCATATGTTCACCTTTATTTCTTTACCTTTGCCGCAGTTGCGACGATCTGTGCAAAGGAATCAACCTTCAGGCTCGCTCCCCCAACAAGCGCTCCGTCCACGTCGGGTTGACGCATCAACTCTTCTATGTTTTCCGGCTTCACCGAGCCGCCATATTGGATCCTCATACGCGACGCAACATCCTTGCCGAACAGCTTTGCCAGGGTATTGCGGATATACTGGTGCGCTTCCTGCGCCTGGGCAGGCGTTGCGGTCTTGCCTGTGCCGATGGCCCACACCGGCTCATACGCGATCACGATCTTCTCCGCTTCGTCTGCGGTAAACCCCTTGAGGCCGTTGATCAGATGGTCATCGAGCACCTTGAACGTATTGCCTGCCTCGCGCTCGGCGAGCATCTCTCCGCAGCACATGATCGGCGTCAGGCCGTGGCCCAGCACCGCTTTGATCTTTTTATCGACCGTTTCATTGGTTTCCGAAAAGAACTGCCTGCGCTCGGAATGGCCGATGATCACGTATGCGCAACCCGCATCCTTGAGCATTTTCACTGAAACTTCTCCGGTGAACGCTCCCTCGTCCTGCCAGTATGCGTCCTGCGCTCCCAGCGCTATGTTCGAATTCGCCACAACCTCGGCAACCTCGCTCAATGCGGTATATACCGGGCATACGACAATATCGACATCTCCGGCATTTACCTTGAAAAGTTCCCTTTTTAACCCATTGGCCAGTTCAATGGCCTCAGTGATCGTTTTATATAATTTCCAATTCCCTGCAATGATAGTCTTGCGCACGTATTCTCCTATTTATCAGACAATGCGGCAATGCCCGGAAGGGTCTTTCCCTCCAGGAACTCAAGGCTTGCTCCGCCGCCTGTTGAAATATGCGTCATCTTGTCCTGTAATTTGAACTTTGCAACCGCTGCCGCAGTATCCCCGCCGCCTATGATCGTTACTGCTTTGACGCCGGCAAGGAACTTTCCCACTGCTTCAGTGCCTTTGCTGAACGCGTCCATCTCGAAAATGCCCAGCGGCCCGTTCCATACGACTGTTTTAGCCGTAGCCAGTTTCTTGTTGAACAATTCGATTGTCTTGGGCCCGACATCCACCGCTATCTTTCCGTCAGGGATATCCTGGCCGACGACCTGCGTTGCTGCTTTCGGATCAACCGTATCGACCACAACATGGTCGATCGGAAGCACGATCTCTTTTTTCAGCGCCTTTGCCTTATCCAGAAGACTCTTGGCCAGATCCACTTTATCTTTTTCAAGCTTTGAATTGCCGATCATTTTGCCCTGCGCCTTGAGAAACGTATACGCCATGCCGCCGCCGATGATGATCGCGTCGCATTGAGGCAAAAGATTCTCGATCACGCCGATCTTATCCGACACCTTTGCCCCGCCCAGGATGACCATGAACGGCTTTGCGGGATTAGCCACCGCATCCCCGAGGTATTTGATCTCTTTTTCAAGCAAAAGCCCTGCGCCGGACTTGAGGAATTTATTCACGCCCGCAGTCGAGGCATGCGCGCGGTGCGCTGTGCCGAACGCGTCATTGACGAAGACCTCGCCTAAAGAAGCGAGCTGCTTTGCGAAATTCGCGTCATTGCCTTCTTCTTCTGCATGGTAGCGCAAATTTTCAAGCAGAACGATCTTCTCTGAAGCGCCTGCGACACCCTTTACGCCGTCGCCGGCACAATCATCGAAAAACTTCACTTTTTCGCCTGTCAACTGTTCAAGTCTGGCAGCAACCGGCTTTAAGCTGTATTTATCAACGCGCTTTCCGTCCGGCCTGCCCAGATGCGACATGAGAACGATCTTTTTCGCGCCTTTTTCCAAAATAAACTTGATGGTCGGCACTGTTTCGCGGATGCGCGTATCATCGGTGATCGCCAACGAAGCATCAAGCGGAACATTGAAATCAGCCCGCATAAGAACGGTCTTATTTTTCAGATCAAGGTCTTTAACGGTCATTTTAGCCATAATTACCCCCTCTTTTCATGGAAGTAATAATATATAGCATTTTGGGGATTATGTCAAAGGATTTTGGAACCTGAAAGTTCCTGGAACACTACGCATGAGGGAGAGAGAGAAATAACCGAATCCGCCTGATCAAGCACTGACTGCCGGTGAGAAACAAAGATCACTGACCTGCCTTTACTCCAGGATCGCAATGCTTCGAATATCCTGTCTTCGGTCACAGAATCAACCGATGCGGTCGCCTCATCGAGCACCAAAATATCCGGTTCCCTGACCAGCGCGCGGGCAATAGTCAGGCGCTGTTTCTGGCCGTGCGACAGCCGGCAGGCGTCCTCTCCGATGACTGTATCGTACCCCTGCGGCAAAGCAAGAATATCGTCATGGATACAGGCGATCCTGGCTGAACGCTCAACCGCCTCATCCGACACACCCTTCACTCCGCAGGCAATATTGCTCCGCACCGTGTCATCGAACAACAGCGGCTGCTGCGAGGCAATGGCAATGCGCCTGCGCAATGACGCAACACGGATATCCTCCAGAGCTATCCCGTCCAGAAGGATATTGCCTGACCATGGCTGATACAACCGCAGCAAAAGGTTCAGGACCGTTGATTTGCCGCATCCGGAAGCCCCGGTAATGCCGGTCATGGAATGCGCGGGTATGGTAAACGAAAGGCCTTTGAGGACCGGCCTGTCTTTTTGGTAGCCAAAGCTGACATTTTTGAATTCGATCGCTCCTGTAAGGCCGCTGACCGCCTTTGCTGACGGGCTGTCCGTAACAGACGCGGACGCATTCAGGATATCGGAGAGCTTGGCGAACGACACGCTCTCTTCGACGCAATACCTCCACCCCGCTCCTGCGGAACTGAACAATGCGCCGAGCTGGGTCAAATAGATCATCACTGCCGTGTAACTGCCGAGCGTCACCTCGCCTTTGATAATAAGCCATCCGCCGTAAAGCGTTATCGCCCCGTAAATGAACTTGGACAAAAAAGACGATAATAAAGAATCGACTTGCATCCAGCGAAAATTCTTAACCTTCCAGCGAAGGTTATTGATAAGCGCGCGCATGAACATCCGGCGCTGCACGCGCTCCAGGCCCATTGCCTTGATAATATACATCCGGGACAGGGATTCGAATATCCTGCGCGATAACAAAGAGCTCGATTCCCATATTCCTTTGAAAACAGGCAGGATCCTCTTCTGCACATACATGCTGCGCAGAAGGAACAAGGGGCTTAACAACAGCATGAACACGGTAAGACGAGCATTGACCGCCATTGCGATCGCCAGGATTATCACGCTCTGGATGATATCCTTGAGCATATTCGGGATATGTTCGGTAAGGAAAAATGCCGTTGTTTCGATATCAAAAAAACGGTACATGGTTTCGCCCGAAGGCAAAGACTGGAAAAACGCCATATCCAGGTTATACAGTTTCCTTAAAAATCCTCCTGCGAGCTTCAAACGCACCTTTACCGCGATCCTGTTCTTGAGGAATTCCCCGATAAACGTGACGAGCGCGCTGAAAACAAAAACAGCGCCTCCTGCAATGGAAAGGCGCACGAACGCCTGCCAATCCTTGTTCAAAAACGCGTCGTCGATAATGAACTTTGAAAAAAACGGCGCTGTGAGAAAAAAAGCGCTCGACATAAGCTCAAAAAAAACAAGCGCGCTGATCTGGCTGCGGAACTGCCTTATAAATGCGGAGAAAGCCATGCGGGGAAATACGGGCAACGTTCTATTTTCGTGTCTCATACAGATCTCACCATTGCCGCAATTCTGCGAAGCGGATACATGACAAGCGGGAACACGCACAGCCTGCTCAAAACAGCGATAATGACCCCCTCTGCGCCGAAGATACGCACGCGCCTGATGCCTGCGCTCCTGCGCTCGCGCCGGATCGCAACGCCCACAATGGCACGTCCGGGAATAACTCCGTCAATACACGCCGCGTTATCGGCTTTGATAATATAACCTTCTTTCCGCATTCCGACAATGCGATGCACCGTCAGTTTGCCGTTCTCCGGATGGGCGTACGCCACCACATCGCCGAAACGCGGGACGTGCCGGCTGGCCGGGGCAATAAGCAGAATGTCTTCGTCCTTGATGAACGGGGCCATGCTGAAGCCGCGGGCAGTGAACCTGTATAACTCTCCCCGGGCCAGCGCGGCCTTCAAAGACTCTAAAAAGCTTTCAGCTGCTGCCATATTTTTGTTATAATACGTTTATGCACATGCGGATCCGTGATCATGAATATACGCTTCTTGGCGCCTGCTGTTCGTCTGCGCAAACCCCGCGCGCCACAGAGGCGATCGCATCAGCCCTGAACGCGGGCGTCTCGTGGGACCGGCTTCTGTCCGAAGCTCACCGGCAGGAGATCACTCCTCTTGTGTATTATAGTCTAAAGCATCAGGCATTTCAAGGCCTTATCCCCCAAGCCATCATGTCCCAACTGCACGGCTGGTACCTCAGGAACATGCAGCGCAACCTCATGCTCCTGCGCGAGACCGGCATAGCCCTTGAGGAATGCAATAAACAGAACATACCGGTATTATTTTTCAAAGGCCTGCCTCTTGCCTTCACGCTTTATCCTGACTGCGGCATGCGGTACATGGTCGATATCGACCTTGCGGTGCATGCAGGAGACCTTGCAAAGGCCGTTGATATTTTCAAACAGTGCGGCTATGCATTCACTGGCAAATACGCGCAGGAACAAAAAACCGCGTATGCCGGTCACTACGAAGTCTCTTTGCAGAAAAAAATCAATGAGCGTTCCGTGTTCATTGTCGAGGTCCATACTGCGCTCATCCCTGCGCGGCCTTACCCTTTGACACTCCCCGTGTGGGAACGCGCGGTGAAATGGGACATCGACGGCCGCTGCGCGTACCGGCTCTCTGATGAAGACGCCTTGCTGATAAGCGTCCTTCATATGCGCAAGCATATCCGCCGCGCCACGCTCAAATCCATTGCGGACATAGCCCGTTTCCTCGATACAAAAGCCGGCGCGCTTGACTGGCGTTATATCGAACAGGCGGTCCGGGACAACCGCATGCGGACATGCATGTACCTGGGCCTGCGCTATGCCGCTGAGCTTTTGTACGATGAGACAGCGTGCCGATACGCGGCCTTATTCGGTCCCGGAGCCGTGAAGCAGCGCCTCATATCATGGTACACGGGAAAAACCGTATTCTTCCGCAAAACCAGGACTCGCGGCATTGTGCTCAGAATATTGTTATTCGACCATTTCAGGGATTTCGTTTTATATATCCGGAATGTCATGATCCGGGAAAGATTCATGATCGCGCTGCGAACACAACAATATGAGCGATCAGTAATAAAAAAAACGCGGCTTTTATCAAAAATGCGGTGATCGATACATGGCTGCTGTATCGGTCAGTATAGTGAAGGAACACGCCGCTGTCACCAAACAGATAACCGAGCCCGATGCGCATGCTGTTGGGAGATGTATCGAACAGCGGCGACAGGAACGAAAGAAACCCGTATCTTCTGCCTTCCGCGAACATGCGCGCAAAATCGTTCCTGCAGCGCTGAAGCGCGCACGGCATCAATTCCCGGTACCGGGCAATGATGTTTTGCGCATTCGGCAGATCTCTGCCCTCGAGATTGAAAAAAGAAACGCCATTCATATCTCCTGTTAATATTCTCCGGCGCGCTTCAAGGCATGACAACAGCGTATCGCCCGCGCGGGCATAACAACCCAGCATGCTGTCGATAAGGATCCATGTATCGGATCCATAGCTGTATGCCTCGGTCACCGTGTGCGCATTGCCGTCAAAACATGCGCCCTCGAACGCCCAGAGCCGCGACGGAATGCCGGCGCTTGCGAGAAACGATGACAGGATAATACTGCGGTGAAAACAGTGCAATCCTTCTGCGCCCTGTTTTGCCTGCGCAAGAAGCTTTGCAGGCGGCCCCCATACCAGAGGAGTTGTCTGATGCGCCTGCGCATACAGCGTATCCGCATAGCGCGCGATCGCAAGGATTTGGTCATCAGTATTTCTCATTCTGATGATATCTGCCGGCAGCTCCTGCCTGAAATCCCGCACTGCCTCAAGCGGTTCAAACCTGAAAAACTCCGGCGCATGAGCCGGATCCCATTGAAAATCCTCCAGAAAAGATGATTCCCGGATCGTGCAGAAAGCCAGATGGGAAAAATACCTGCTGCGGGCTAAAGCGAACAGCACGGTAATATCCAGCATTGCCAGCACAAGCGCCATCGACACCACGATCTTACGTTTCATTGCGTCTGCCTATCGGAAAAACAGCGTCATAGAAAATGCGGAAGATGAATAAAATATTACCGATGAGATATCTTTTGACCAGCCGCGACGGTTCC